>JAAUYH010081114.1_pt1 | contig 13980 bp, 8 predicted proteins | sample 7278061 | NCBI WGS metagenome assembly JAAUYH01 (sample SAMN14350203, study PRJNA611818) | marine sediment metagenome | isolation source: surface marine sediment (0.6m) | place: French Polynesia: Moorea | collected 2018-08
AACTATCGACGGCGACTTGTCCCGCAGTCGTGGGAACGTCATCATGACCGCAGTTTGAGAGCCGCCATGCCAACATCTACCATCACGACGGGGACTCATTTATACGTGGCCGCCTGCATCGCCACGGCGCTGCTGTGGTCGCCAGCGCTGGCGCAAGCGCAGCCCGCATCCCCGGCAACAAATCAGCCGACTGAACCAGCCCCCGCTGCCGCTGGGGCTGAAGCGCCGTCGGCACTGCCCCGCCCCGGCGAAGCTACCCCATCCGCGGGGCAAACCGAAGTCCCCATCGTCGAGCTCATCACCATGGGGCCCGGTGAGCTGCTTTGGGAGCGCTACGGCCATGCCGCCCTGTGCGTGCGCTATCGCGATCCGCGCCGCGATCGCTGCTACAACTACGGCACCACCGATTTCTCCGATCCCGTGAGCCTGGTATGGGAATTCCTCCGCGGGCGCTCCCTCTTCTGGGTTGCCGCCACCCATCCCACGCGCATGCTCCGATTTTATCGCGATCGCCTCGATCGCTCGCTGTGGGTGCAGCGCCTGCCGCTATCGCCGGAAAAAGCCCTGCAAGCGGCGCAGCTTTTGGCCGACGGGGTTCGCGAGGAAAATAAGTATTATAAATATCACCACTACGACGATAACTGCTCTACCCGGGTTCGTGACATTGTCGATATCATAACCGATGGCGCTCTCAGCCAATCCACCGCGCCCTACGCCTATACCCTGCGCGAAATCACCCGCCGCGGCATGGCCGAGTATTCGATCCTAGTTCTGCTCAGCGATTTTGCTCTGGGCCGCGGTGGCGATCGCTACCCCAATATGTACGAGGCCATGCACTTGCCCTTTGTGCTGCGGGCAGAAGTGGAAGAGCGTCTGCAGGTGGCGCCCGTTTCCCTCTATGAGCGCGAGGGCCGCAGTTTCAATGTCACCGATCCACCCAGCCGTTGGTGGCTGGCGTTGGTGGCCTTCGCCATCGGCGTGCCAGCCCTCATCACCCGCTCGCTTGGCCGGTATCAGCGACTTGGATTGGCACTGTCCGTCCTGCCCGGAGGGATATTGGCCGTCATCATCTGGACCATGGCCGCCATCAGTACCTTGCCCGAGGTCCGCTACAACGAAGCCCTACTCGTCATTTGGCCCTTTGACTTATTGCTGCCGTTTCTGTCGCCATCATTGCGGGTGCGTTACGCCCGCGCCCGCTTGACCGTGGTGGTGCTGCTGCTGTTGCTCATGGTCATCGGAGTGGTCAAGCAACCGATCTGGGCCATGGCCCTGCTCGTGATCTTGCCGTGCCTGGCCGCGGCCTTTCCCTCGCGCTCGGTGCGCTGAGGTCTACAAACCACCACCACTACCTCAAAAGGCGCAGCCAGTTGGCAGCGGCTCTGCGCTGGCTAACCCGGGGGCAAACGCAGCGTCGATGTCGCCGTCGACGACAAAGCCGGCGTTGACGCTGCCACGCATGGCCTGGCCACCATAGCCGCTCGGATGCATGTGGGCGCGCACGATGATCTCTTGGTCGGCGTCGACGTCGACGGGGCCGCCGCTGCGGGTGAACGGTTGCTCATTGACGTGGCTGTGGGTGAGGATGCGGCGGTACAGTAGCTCGCCCGTTGGCGTGACCACTTCCCACCAATCGGCGTAGCGCTCGCAACCGGTATCAGGGCTGGCCAAGGTCACCGATGCATTATACGAACCGGCACTACCGCTGAAGCTGACGCTCGTGACATCGGCGCCCGCGCTCGTGCCGGTCCCGGAATCCGCTTGTGGCAAGCTGCCGTCGCCGGGGGATGAAGCAGCATCACGAGCCTGGGCACCACTGTCGGGGCCGGCGGCGGCCGGCATGGCATCGCCGATATCGCTGGCGCCGCTGCGCGAGCACGCGGAGGTGCTCGATATGGATACACTCAATACGGCCGCCGTCATGGCCGTCATCAGGGCCGTCATCAGGGCCGTCATGATCGAGGAATGGAACATAATGAGACTATACGTGCACGCTGTCGCCGCGGTTGCGCGATATTGCGGCAAGGGCCACAACCAATGCTCAGGTTGATCTTTAAAATTGGGCTCAAAATCGGGTGCCCATATCAAAGCTGACCCCGATGACGTTGCGATCGCGATCGCTCTCAGCCAGTGGCCAATACACGTGCAGTCCGGCTAAAAAGAGCGGATCGTGATAGCGAATCCCCGCCTCTAACGTGGGTTGGGTATCGCCGCCATCGTCGTCGAGTACATCGGAAATCACCGTGAGTTCGCCCAGTGCGGCCCAGTATTCGCTAAACGCAATGCCCAAACCCAGGGCCAGGCGCAGGTCGGTATTGTCGTCGCCATCGGTGAATCCGTGGTCCACACCGGCCTGGCCCTGGACAAATAGCATGTCGGCTTCGTAACGGCCGCTGCCGTGGATTTTAAGCGTCGTGGTATCACGGGCAAAACGGCCCACGTCGGGGGGAGAAAACACCGTAGCAATGCCGGCGATGGTGCCAGAGTCACCGCTATCGCTGGCGGTCGCCGCGTTGATACCGAGCCCCAATCCATAGCGGGTGCGGTTCCGCCGGCCAGAGCGACTGCTGTCCACGAAAGCCACGGCAGCGCCGACATTGCCCAGGGCCAACCCGGCGACGTCTTCGTCGCTGTCGAAATCGGATTCGTAGTCGGCGTAGACAAAGGGCAGCTGGAAATGGAACAGAATATGGCTCGTAAGGGCCCATTTGAGCTGCAAGTCGAGGTCGAGGACCGTGGCCGAGCCAGTGTCTGCGCCCACGTTCACATCTCCGGTGCTCAAGGTGGTATCGAGGGCCAAGCGACTGTCTACGGCGAGGTCGGGCATGCGAAAAAACGGCGGCGGATGGGCCTGGGCCACAGACGCAGGCGCGACAATCAGTACTGCGAAGGTGAGCAGCGTCGCCGTGCTCGGGATAAAACGTCGGGAGATCTTGGGTGACCATGGAGGACGCATGGCCGCGATGATAGCGCTATTGACCGCGTATGCGACTACCAGCTGAGGCCGTAAATCGGCAGCTGGGTTTCTGCGCGTGCGTTGCCGCCGGGGAGGCGGGCAATGTTGCCGCCTTCGACCTCGGCGATCCAACGTTCGATCGCTTTGCTCAAGCGAAGGGCTTGGTTGGGCAAGAGTGCACAATCGGCGAGCGCTTGCCGGGCCAGGTCGAGGCCGCGCTGACGATCGTTGGCGACGACGGCCTGTGCGAGGAAGAACTTAGTTCGCGCTGGTGCCCGGGGGATGGAATGGGTATACCAGGATAGAAACGTCAGGGCGCGCTCGAATTCAGCAGCGGCGACCCGATAGCGGCCCCGATGCAAGTTGCACAGACCAGTGCCGACGGCGGCATCCGTGCGCAATTCTAAGCCGTACGTGGGGTACTTATCCATGATGCGCATGGCATCGTTGAAGCGGGCACACGCCTGGCGAAATTGGCCTTTGATGGCCAAGAGTTCGCCGTAGACCACGTTGGCCATGACGGCCCGCGGATGTTCTTCGATGCGACCCTGTTCGCGCTGCCAAATCGACTCTGCCACGTCGAGGGCTTCGGCAAGGCGGCCGAGTGCGGCGAGCACCCGCGCGTAAGTGGCCAGCAATTCGGTCGCCCCCCGCCAGCCCGGATGTAGCTCGCGACTGACGGAAATGGCCTTTTCAAACCACATGTCAGCTTCGACATAGCGCGCCTGGTAGAAGCGGACGAGGGCCATGTCGGTCAAAATATCGATATGACCCTGATAGGTGAACGCGCGCAGACGTTTGTGTAAATGCAGCGCCTTGCGGTAGGTGGCAAACGCCAATTCGTAATGGCGCAGGCCGAGCTGAGCCTTGCCCAGGGCGTTGAGACTTTTGAGGTTGGCGGGGTGACTTTCACCGAGAGTGCGGTGATAGATGCCCTCGGCTTCGGTTTGATACACCAGGGCTTCCTCGTAGCGCGACAGGCCGCTCAGGGCCAAGCTCATGTCGACTAGGATATGGGCAATGGCGGGCTGACCGTCTTCGCCCCGCTGCCGGCGCAATGCCAGTGCACGGCGATAGGCCTCAAGCGCCTTGTGGTGGTCAATGGCCACCTGGGCCGCGTAGCGCGCCTGGGCCTCCAACTGCTCGACCACGCGCTCACTGCTGGGCGGCAATCGCTGGGTGCTGGCGGCCGCAGTGCGCAACCAATCGGCGTCGATGGCCGAGAGAGCGATCGCGGCTGCCGCAGCAAGATCGTCGTCGCGATGGGCAAACGCCAACCAATACGCGTCCTCAAGGCTGCGGCGGCCAGCGACTTCGCGCATGCCGCGCGCCAGCTCTACCCGACCATGCCAGTACAGGGCTTCGGCCAACACCGGACCATAGCCCAACAAATCGGCCTCGCTCATGAGCGAGCGCGATAGCTCATGGGCGATTTCGTTGCGCCCCGCGGCGAGATGGCCGGCAATCACGGCGAGAGATTTGTGGATTTCCTGGGCCCGCGCTGCGGTCTGTGCATCTTCAGGAGGGGGCACTTGAGCGAGCAGCGCTTCGATATTCGAGCAGTGCGCAATCGAGCGAATATTGCTCAGGGCGTCGGCGGCATGGTCGACGATGACTTCTCCGCCCTGGGCAAAGTCGGCGACCACGGTGCCGAGTTGGGTGAGGCGCTGGTCGAGACAGGCAATGCGGCGGTCGAAGACTTCGATGGACTGGGTGTGGTAATCATGGGCGGCACTGCAGGCGTCGTGATGACTTTGCAACCACAGCGTGGCGTAGTTATCGATGCTGTCGCGCACGTGGGCCCATTGATCCATGGCGTACGGCAGTGACGTATCGGCAAATGCCTGTTTCACGGCCTGCTTTTGCTCCCAGTTCCAAATGGCATGGAGCTGGTTGTCGGCATCGCTGATGCACTCGCTGGCTTCAGAGTTGGAGCCGAAAAGCGGCACCACCGCAGACACGCAAAAGACGATGAACATGCCGGCGAGGAGAAGGCGGAGGCGCTGTTTGCTGCGGTCGCGGCCGAGCTCAGATAGGAGCTCATGCATCGACGGCCAGCGCCCGTCGGGCCTTGGCGCCAGACCGCGCAAGAGCGCTCGCTTGAGCCAGTTGGGCACCCCACGACTGCGCTGCGGCAGGTCGATCTTACCGCTCAACTTTTGCGCACGGAGTTTGTCGAGGCGTTTCGCCGGGAACGGTCGCACGCCGAATAGGCCCTGATAGAGGGTGACGCAAAAGGCGAATTGATCGGCTGCTGGGCCGGCGGGTAGACTGCTATGCTGTTCGGGCGCCATGTAGGCGGGGGTCCCCATTACCGCGCCGGTGCGGGTGAGACGCATGTCGCGATCGCGTGACTGCAGGGAGCCCTCACTCGCTGGATCATCGTCGACCGACGGGCGATCCGCAGAATCCCGGGGGCCCGTCGACGGTGGCGTGGCCAGTGCGTTGTCGTCGGCGCTGTCGTCGGCATTGTTGTCATTGGAGCCGTCATTGGCGCGTTGGTCGGCGTCTACTCCTTCACTCGTGGGAGCGTCGAACAGCATGGGGCCGTCGATGATGGTATCGTCAGACGGCGGATGTAGGGCTCTGGCGACGGCAATAGGGGCACTGGTATTGCCACTGATTCTCGTCATCACCCGACCGTGAGCGGCCGAGGAGGCGATATCGCTGGGGATGGAACTCACAATATGGCCGCCGGGAAAAGCCGCTGCCAAACCAAAATCGAGCACGCGCACCCGACCATCAGTGCCGATAATGACGTTGCTGGGGCTAAAATCGCGGTGAATGATGCCCCGCTTATGGGCGGCTTCTAGGCCGCGACCTGCAGCCAGGCATACGCGCAGTACATCGCGCCACGGATGGGGCCCCGATGCCAGCCAATCCTTGAGCGACGTGCCCTCGACGTACTCCATCGTGATGAATACCTCGTTGTCGAGGACGCCGACGTCGTGAATGGTAATGACGTTGGGGTGAGATAACTGAGCCAGGGCTTGGGCCTCGCGCCACAGGCGGTCGCGGCTGTCGCGGTCGCGGCTATTGGAATGCACGACTTTGATGGCTACGCGGCGGTCGAGTTCGGGATCGTAGGCGGTATACACCACGCCCATGCCGCCCGCACCGAGAAGCTCGAGCACCGTGTAGCGGCCCAAGCGGGAGCCGGGCTTGAGTGTGTCCTCTTCCGTGAGAGCTTTGTGCCGGCGTTGGCGGCGAGATTGCCGCAGCGAGCGATCGTTTAGCTGGCCGCCCTCGGCACTGCTGGCCGGTTTGGTGGGACTTGTGAACGAGCCCTCATCGACGGTGATGGAGGTGTTTTGCAGGGCCCGCGTCGACTGCGTGACATAGTCGTGCGGCAGAGATTTCCCATCGCGTGCAGACTCCTTGGCGCCAGCGGGGTCCTCTCCTGAGCCGGTATCCTGTCGGTCTCGGTGTGAGGCAGCGTGCCTCGGGGGAGGCGGTCGCTTATTTGATGGGCGAAAGTAAGACATTTAATGGAGTCAACAGTGCATTATCCACTGATATTGAGGCGCTGTCAGTCGAGGAGTGCCAATAAATCCTCGCGCGTGAGCGCGGCAGCGGCCCCAGCCTCGCCCAATGCGGCATCGGCGATGGCGCGTTTCTTTTGCTGCAGGGCCAAAATGCGTTCCTCTACCGTGTCTTTGGCCACCAGGCGATAGACCATCACCGGCTTATCCTGTCCGATGCGATGGGCGCGATCGGCCGCTTGATCTTCGACCGCTGGGTTCCACCATGGGTCACATAAGAATACATGATCGGCAGCAGTGAGATTGAGACCTGTGCCACCGGCCCGCAATGAGATGAGCATGATCTCCGGCCCAGCTGGATCTTGAAACTGTGCCACCACCTGTGCGCGATCGCGGGTTTTGCCATCGAGGCGGATAAAGCCGATGTCGGCGGCGTGCAGATGGGGCTCGATAAGGTCCAAGAGAGAGGTCCATTGGGAAAATACCAGCGCTTTGCGGCCCTCGGCGCTCGCGACCTCTAGGGCCTCACATAGGCGCCGCACTTTGGCTGAGGTATCGGCCTGTTGGCCCGGCAACAGCCCGCGGTGACACGACGCTTGGCGCAGGCGCAATAGGGCCTCCAGGGCCGCCAGGACACTGCCGCCCTGGGCCAGCTTTTCTACGATCTCCTGCCGGGTCGCGTTGCGCACGGCGTCATAGAGCGTGCGCTCGTCATCCTCAAGCTCGACATACAGTACGGAATCGGTGCGTGGGGGCAACTCAGGGGCGACTTCGCTTTTCATTCGGCGCAAAACAAATGGTCGGATGCGGCGGCGCAGGCGCGCGGCGGCGTTCCCATCACCATTGCCAATGGGGTTGGCATAACTGTCGCGGAAGTCCGAGCGACCGCCGAGGAGACCGGGATTGGCAAAGTGCATCAGACTCCATAGTTCGTCCAGGCGATTTTCCACTGGAGTACCGCTGAGCGCCAGGCGAAAACGGGCCTGGATGCCGTAGGCGGCGCGTGCGACCCGGCTGTTGGGATTTTTGATGGCCTGGGCCTCGTCGAGAACGACCATATCCCACTTTTGCTCGGCCAGAATATCGTTGTCGATGCGCAACAGACCGTAGGTCGTGATGATCACATCGGCGTCGGTATCGAGGCTGCGGCGCGAGCCGTGATAGAGATTGACCCGTAATTGAGTGCGGAACCGAGCGATCTCCGCAGCCCAGTTGTGGATCACACTGGTGGGGCATACAACGAGGGTGCGACCATTGATGACGCATAGGGCCTGCAGGGTTTTGCCCAGGCCCATGTCGTCGGCCAAGATACCGCCGAGCTGCACTTGATGGAGAAACTGCAGCCAGCGCACGCCGGACTGTTGATATGGCCGCAATTCGGCATTGAGGTCGGTGGGGGGCACTGCTTTGGGCAGCTTTTCAAAGTCCTGCATCAGCGGCGTCAGTCGATCGAGACCCGGGGGGGCCGGATGGTCGAGATCGGCGCATAGGCGGGCCAAATCGGGCAAGGCAAAGATGGGCAGGGTGCCTTTATCCGATCGAGCGGCGATGAGATCGGCCACCAACTGGCCATGGGCGGCGAGCCAGGCGCTCGGCACGGGGGCCAGGCCGCCGCTCGGAAGCGGCACCAGACCATCTCCCTGGCGCCATGCGCGCAAGACGTCGGTGGCCGGGACCAGGTGCTGTTTGCCGTCACTGTCGCCGTCGTTTTGTGAGCTCTCGTGATTGGGTATGAGATGGGCGGGAATGGCGAAGGCCACATCAAAGAAATGCGCGCCATCTGTGTCGCCGAATTCGACGGAGATTTGCGGAACCAGCTCGGGCATATCGCGAAAATTGTCCCGTTCCAAGTCGCCCGTAATATTCCCCGACCAATCTGCCAATTTGCGGCGAAAGGCGATGGCTTCCGCTCCTTGCAGCACAACGCGTTTCCCCGGGATGAGGTCGAGTTGCGCGCGCAGGCGATGGATCAGGCGGCGCTCGCCGTCTTCGTCGCGGACCGGAATGGCCCCTTGCAGATGCACCAGGCGACTGCCGTCCATGCGCGCCAGGGGCTTGCCACCGTCGGCAGGAAGATAGAGCAATTTGGGGAAGACCACGATGCCCTGCAAATGATGGGTGATGTCGATGGTCATCTCGGGGCGAGCATTGCGGTCGAGCTGGGGCGCGGCACTGGTGCGGATATCGACGGGAATGCGTTTTGCCAGTTGGGGAATGGTTTCATCGAGAAGTTTGGGCAATTCGCCCCGCGTCGCCGTGCGCACCAGGGGGAGATTCTCCAGCCGGCGGCCGGAAATATCGGTGGCCCCGAGGCGATATAGGGTGCCATTGCCAAAACCCACCTCCAGGGTGAGGACGTCGCTGATACACGGGTCGCGATCGATAATTAAGCGCACACCGCCGCCGCGATTACCGCCGCCATCATTGGGGATATCTTCGAGCACGGCGCGCGGCAAGAGCGGTTTATCGGCGACTTTGACCGGCTCTCCGGCGAAGAACACCCCGTCATGGCCGGCGAGAGCAGTGAGGAGATGAATGAGGCGATCAGAGGGCAGACGGCCCCTGGCGCGGGTGGAGAGCAGGCGATCGATATTGAGGTCCGCCTGTTCAGGACTGAGCGATGGCGTGCCCTCGGCAGCTTTCGCGCGACCAGAGAGTATCGCCGATAAGGTGCCCGATAGGGGGAAGGTCTCACCCGATGGCGATGCGATGACGCGTTCCAGTGCCAGGCCGCCACCCTCGCGGCGCAGATGGTATTGCAGTTTGCCGTCCTGGGCCTTGGTGGTTTTCAGCTCTTGACCACCGCTTTGCGCCTGCGTGAGTGCGATGATGACGGCAGCAATATGCGCACACATATTGCTACTATTGGGGCACGAGCATTCCCAATCTTCATCTTCTGGGTACAGCACCACGGTGAGCGCCACGGCGCGGCCCGGGGCCTTGACGCGCAGTGTGATTTCGTCCTCGCTGCCGCTCTCGTGGGATACCGCTCCCTCACGCGCCAGGCGTACGCCCTGAGACCACACCTGGGACGAGGAGGCGCGGCGAATGGCTTTTTGCAGTGCATCGAGCTCCATCGCCCGGATTCTTAGCGCAAGTGAGCGCCTGCGCCCACGGTTGAAGGCCACTGAGTGGCGACAATCTCGTGTCAGGCCCAGATGAACTTTGGCTTGTTAGGCCACACTGATCTGGGGGCGGCGCTCGATCCAGGGCTGTGCGCGTTCGAGTTGGCCAGCGAGGGCAAAGAGGGTGGCCTCATCACCGTAGCGAGCGGCAACTTGCACGCCGATGGGCAAGCCGTCCTCGCTCCAGTGCATCGGCACTGACATGGCCGGCTGTCCGGTGGCGTTGAAGAGCGTTGTAGAGCCCGCGAAATCAAATAAGTTCTGCGCCACGTGCAGGATGAGGCGTTTCTGTTTCAGGGCGAATCGCGCGCGCAGGCGGCCGGCAGCGCGCACGAGCCACTGCTCGGCGATATTGCCGTCGAGGGCGTGGAGCTTTACCGGGGCTTTGGTCAGCGTCGGGGAGATGAAGAGCGGCCAGCGCTCGAAAAAATGGGCCACGCTGCGGGTGAGGCGATGCACGTAGCGCATTGATGCCAGATATGCGCTGCTGGGGGTCGCCTGGCCGACGAGGGCCATACTGCGGGTGATCGGTTCCACGCGATCGAGAAGGGGTCTGCCGCACACCGCCGACAGCGCGTCCAGATCTGAGGCGACGTTGGCAAAAATGACAATCAGATAATGGTAGATGAATTCGTCGCGGTCAAAGGCGGGGGTGGCTTCCTCGACTTCATGGCCGAGATCGGCGAGCAATTTCGCCGTGCGTTCCACCGCTTCGACACACTCGCGCGCGACGGTGTTGCCGTGGAGGGATTGCCGGGTATAGGCAATGCGGAGCGGTGGTGGATCTGTGGTGAGGGCTTGGGCAAACGGCCTGAGGGGCGGTGGCGCATGGCGGGAAGCGCCGATATCGGGGCCGGCGGTTACGTCGAGAGCGGTGGCGCTGTCGCGGACCGAGCGGCTCAGCACGTGCTCGCTGGCCATGCCGCTCCACAACTCGCCGACCTCGGGGCCGACGGGTTGCCGGCCGCGACTGGGTTTGAGGCCAAAGACGCCACACGCCGAGGCCGGGATGCGAATGGAACCGCCGCCATCATTGCCGTGCGCCAGCGGCACAATACCGGCGGCCACTGCTGCCGCAGACCCACCGCTCGAACCGCCCGAGTTCCGTTGCGGGTCCCATGGATTGCGCGTGGGACCAAAGCTCAGCGGCTCGGTGATAAAGGTAAGGCCAAACTCGGGAGTATTGGTTTTGCCCAAGACTACGAGTCCTGAACCGAGGAAACGCTGCACCAATTCGCTATGGCGCTGCGGGATAAAGTCGTGCAAGCCCCGGCAGCCCATGCGCAGGGGGACGCCAGCATAGGCGGCCTGCAGGTCTTTGAGCAAAAAGGGCACGCCGGCAAAGGGGGCGTCGGCGGCTGGCATGGAGCCTTGCCGGATGCGGGCCGTGATGCGCTCAGCGGCATCGCGGGCTTGATCGTACATGGGTTCGATCACGGCGTTGATGTCGGAATTGACCACATCAACGGCGCGTATAGCGACCTCGAGCAATTCGCCAGCGCTCACGTTGCGGTTGCGTACCAACTCGGCCAGGCCAAGGCCGTCATAGCGGATATATTCGGCAAGATCCATCGTAGCTCTCGTTCGTACGTCGGGCGTACTTCCCGGGTCTTGGGGTTTGTGCTTCTCGTCGCTCGCTGATACTGTAGATCTTCTGAGGTGAAAAATATGTTGCGAATGGCATTTCGATTCACGAGTTTTGCGTTTGTTTCTGCTTTGGTCTTCGCGCTCATGATCGCGCCTGGCTGCAGTAAGGAAACCGGCGGAGATGCGCCGGCCCCCGAAGCGAGTAAGCCTGCCGAGGCCGAAGCCAAAGGCACCGACATGCCGGCATCAAAAGTGGAGGCGCCGGCCACTGGCGAAGTGACGAAGCCGAGCGCGGCAAAACCTGCTATGGATAAAGCCGCCGATCCGGCCGCCGACCCGGCCGCCGACCCAGCAACCGATGAAGAAGCCAACGCTGGCAGTGAAGAAGAGGAAGCAGCGGCAGCGGCCGAGAAAAAACCGGCCAAGGCCAAGAAAAAGCCCAAAGCTGACGATTCAGCCGACGAAGATAGCAGCTGGTAGTTGTATATTCCGGCGCAGTCGTTTAAGCGCCGGCTGTCACTCGAATTCGGTGATGATGACGGCGTAGTCGGCGGCCTCGGCGTCGCCTTCCCAGCTCGCGATGGCGCGGACCACAAAGACCTGTCCCGGCGCTAGCGCGGGACCCGAGGACATGACGACAAATTCGTGGCTCTTGGCCAAGGTGGCGCCGCTTGCGTCGCGAACAACGACGTCGAATTCAAGGGATTGGATGGCGCCCTCGCCGCGGTTTTCGACAGCGAGGGTAATCCAGCGCGCGCGGTCGCCCAAGATTCCGGTCTTGTCTTGGTTGGCTCGCTCCCACACCGCGATATCAATATGGCTGGCCTTGACCGTCGGCCATACGACGTCGACCGCCACGCCGGGATCGTAGTGTCTGGCCGCTGCGGAGCGTTTGCTGAGATCCATGATGAGGCGGGCCGTCGCGATGGCGGGCGCTGGTTGGTCTTGATAAATGAGCACGTGGACCGGCACAGAGTCACCGGGCCGCAACGTGGGCCGGTGGTCGCTATACCACTCAACCGGTTCGTAAACTTTCACCGCGCCACTGGCGTCGACCAACTCAACCCGGCCCGAGAGCGCCTGCAGCGTGCGTTTGCCGACGGTCAAGGTTGTATTGAGGGTATAGGAAAACGAGCCCCCGCTATAGCGCTGCAGCTGCGACGACTGAACCGCTACCTCGATATCGGCGCTGTCGTTGGTCTCCACAAGCGCGGTGGCGATTCGCTCGACGCCGGGGGCGCTTGTGCCCGCGCCTATGGGGGCAGACTTTGCTGGGTCGGCGGCTGGCGCTGTCGATGTCTCATGTACGTTGGCGGGCGCAGATGGACCGGTGTGCGTGTTCTTGCGGACATGCTCGTGCTGCGCCGGGGTCGAAAACCAGGCTGTCAGCGCGACTGCAAGCGCGGCAGTGGCCATAGCGGCGGTGGCGGCGACCGCGATCACTTGCCGCGTCGACCACGTCATCGAGCGATTGCCGAGCTCGCCTAGAAGTTGATAGGCCGAGCGGCAGTCGGCGTCGACGGCAATCGCTCGACGGGCGAGACGTTCGGCCGCCTGGCGATCGCCATCGGCGCGATTCTGCCGATAGCGGTCGCGGTGGGCACTGGCGAGTTCGCAGAGCAGATCGGTCGAAAAGGGGCGCAGCACCACGGCGCGCGTGAGTTCGTCGATCCCGTCGTCTATGACCCCGTTGGCGAGAAAATGCCGTCCTCGGGTCGTGTGGTCATCTGCGAGCGCTTCTACGCGCTGGAGATCCTGTGGCGATAGTCCGAGATCGCGCGCGATGGCGTGTAAATCCTCGGGCGACAGGCCGCTATCGGGCTCCATGGACAACAGCTGCTTGATGTAATCCTCGATCATGCCAACATCGAATATACCTCAGCGCGCGGCATCTCGACGAGGATTGAGTTTGGCGTCCAAACATGGTCCGTTTATAAGACCCAGGAAAAACCGGCGCGCAACGCATCTTTGCCGCCCTGCTTGAGCACGTCGCCGTGCCCGACCACGACGCGATCAAAGTCCCATGCGAGGATGGTTTCGAGCGACGCAGCCAGCTGTGCCCGGTCGCGCGTAATCCAACGCTCCAGCCGCGTGGGGCCAAACTTGCCGTAGCCGCCCACCGCGCGCCATATCGTCCGCGCCAGCCAGTTCTGCTCCTCGCGGATGTTGAATACTAAGTCGGTGGTGATGAGCGTGCGCGAGGCGCGGTGTAAAAAGACCACCTCGCTCATCGCGGGAATGCCCTGCACCGTGTATTGCTCAAGGTCGGATGACCACAGCGTCGGCGCTTCATTGCCGAGCAGCGGCAGCTCGGCGAGGTCTTTGCGCTTGCTCGGCAATCCCGGTGCAATGGCTACGTGGGCCTCGGGAAAGGCCTCGCGCCATGCATTGAGGTAGAGGTGATGGAATCGATTGGGCGCAATGAGAGCACGAACCGGCCCCAGCTCGGCAATCGCCGCCTGTAGCTCCGGGGTCAGCTGCGACGGCGAATGGACGAGGAGCCCACCGTCGCCGAGCCGGACCACCGTCATCCGGGCAGATATGGGCAGGAGGATAAATTGCAATCTTGCGTTGTACTCCCACAGACCATCGACAATTTCGCGCAGCATCGGCGGTGATAGTACACGATTGCGGGCGCATCATCACTGTGGGGCCAGCAGCAATATCAAATGGGATCGCTGCAATTGACGGCGCAACGAGCCGCAGCAGCGTCTCCTTGGATAGCTAGTTCCCGCCCCGGAAACGGAAACAGTAGTAATTTCAATGAGATTGGGGCGAATCGGCGAAACGATCTCAAAGCATGGAGTGGGTAGAATGCCTTCAATGGCGC
>JAAUYH010170291.1_pt1 | contig 13980 bp, 13 predicted proteins | sample 7278061 | NCBI WGS metagenome assembly JAAUYH01 (sample SAMN14350203, study PRJNA611818) | marine sediment metagenome | isolation source: surface marine sediment (0.6m) | place: French Polynesia: Moorea | collected 2018-08
AAGAGCGATAAGTACCTGTGCAGAAAAATTTACAGACTGGGTGACCGTATAAGAATGGTTTCAGCGACTTTTCTCGGTAATTAATTTTGCCTACCTACTTACCTGCACCTGACGGAGGTCTTTATCAACAATCCAGTACTCCTGGACACCTTGCTGGGAATAGAGCTTGAGTTTGAGTTGGCGATCGCGCTGGATGTTCTGCTCCCCTGGGGAGAGAACTTCGACAACCAGTTCTGGCGCTCCGGTTAGATGCTCGGCTGCGTCCAGCAATCGGGCTAAGCGTTCTTTGCTATTACTTTCCCAGCGATTAGGTATCAGTTTGAACCGCGTCCCGTCAGAATTACCGCCATTACTTTCCCACTGGCGCATCGCCGCCCTCAGTTGTTCTTGCCAGCGACGAAATTCACCCCCCGCCCGCATCCACTGTTCTAGCCGCCCCCAGCTTTTAATCAGCGCTTCGTGGACCAGCTCCACCATTTCGATCCCTGTGGAGGCGTTGCGGTTAGTCACCACCAGGCGACAAGAGGCCAAATGCGTCACTAAATTCCAGTTTTCTTCCTTTACTTCCTCGCGAGTCGCTAGGCGGCGGGTGTCTTCGGTCCCTTCCCCGGGAGACACTAACTGCATAAACACTCGCTCCGCCCGCTTCCTATCTGTCTCGCCTAGTTGGGCGTACTCTCCCTCTGCATGGTTGGCCAGCGCTTCCTCCACACCGCCAATTTTTTCGTAGACTTGATGCGACAGCCAGCCATCTTTCCGATTTGACCATAGCTGGGTCAAAGTAAATTCCAGCAAGGGCAATCGGCCCGGTTGATCCTTAACTTCATCGATCAATCGATTGGTCAAGCCTTCCTCCAACCGTACATTCATCTCCGCCGCCGGCTGGATAATAGCCTGTTCCAATTCCTCCCGCGTCATGGCCAGGAGCAGAGTTGGAGGGTAGTCCTGTAATATCAAGTTGGGATTTTGCCCCGGACGAAAGGCGGCGATTTGCACCGCCATACTGGTCCTTAAGCGGGGAATTAATCCGGCGAACACCACCGAGGATTTACCGCTTCCAGATGTCCCAATGATAGAGACTAACGGCCTTTTCTTCACCGCCGCCGCCAATCGCTCGGTAACGCTTTCCCGTCCATGAAAAAAGGCGGCGTCTTCTTCTCGGAACGCCTCTAGGCTGCGATAGGGACACGGCGCGCCGCCGCCTAACTGGAGCCAGGTCAGCGGTTCTAAAGCAGGATTTTGGCAAATCACGGGCAGCCAAGAGGCCGCCGGATAGTCATCCTCCAGCCCCTGCAGCTTTCTACGGGCTTCCTGCACCGCCAGATAAAGCGGCGATCGCTGCTCGGCAAAAGCCGTCAGAAAGTATCTGAAGAATTCCTGCGCCACCAAGGTTCGGCACGGGCTCCCGCATCACAATTACCTGGGGGATGTCCAACTTAGCCAGCGCGTTAGCTAATCCCAATCCGGAACAGGAGTTGAAAATCGACAGCTTCAGCCCCCGGTCGATGGCGGCCCCAAGCGCTTCTTCTAACTCTTCGATGGTGAGGCTATTGTGAGTGGGCTTCTCGTTGATGTATATCCGTCCGTCTTCCCCTTCCGCACAACTGTGTCCGGCAAAAAGAAGGATGTCCCAGCCCTGTTCATCCCAGAGTTGGGTGTTGAATTCTCGGCGGTCTGGCTGGACGAGAAACTGGGTCTCACTATCCGGCAACGCTTCTAGAAACTGTTGTTCCGCACTCAGATCAATCCCTTCGCTACTGCCCAGAATCGCCAAAATTCTGATTTTCTTTCTCGAAATTTTGGACGGCGAGGCTTCTCGCTGCTTATATTCTGGTCGACTTAAGGCGAGTTCCGCTCTGCGGTAGTCCCTGAAAAAATTCCAGCAATGCCAGGGTAATTGCAACAGGCGGTCGTCGTCGGTTTCGATAATGACGCGAATTTCTTCAGTGGGGTTAAGCTGAGATCGCACTTGCTGATCAATGTTGAGGAATGTCTCCGATGTCAGCCAAGCATTGAGTTGGGTGTGCACCTGCTGGCATAGCTGCCGAAATTCCACCTCAGAAAAGTGAGTGATCATCCCACTGGGTATAATTTCGAAGTCTGGGGAAGACCGCAAACTCCGCATCCGATAAAACGCTTCATAAAGCAACTGCCAAAGATCATAGAGGTGCTCAATCTCTGGCGCTGGGGGCAAACTTCCCCGAAATTGCATCGCGCGGCGACTTTCTTCAGGGTGCGAAATCTGGGCAGTGATGCTGGGGCAGCCCAGTTGCAAGTCGCCTGAGCCCAGATTAATCACAACTAAACGGCTCATCCTGATTTTCCTAATCAGTTGTTAAATATTTGAATTGATAAGTTTGCAAGAGTAAACGTCTCTCTGGACCAGGGTTTCAGAGAGTTTTCATACCTTTAAATTCAGATTTATACCGAATCACGAACTGGTTCTGAATTACAACAGCCTTAAATCATCGCATGACAATACTTTGACTTTCGAAGACTGCTAATTCTCCAGAAACACTAAACCTTGACAAGCGCTCCATGGAGGGTGAGTTGCTTGCTAGCTTGGACTTGACCTCAGGGCATCCAAAAATGGAAAATTCCGGTATTGGCAGATGTGTATTAATTATAACATACAAGGGGGATGCAACAAATTTCGAAACCGTTTAGCCAAACTCTATAGAGTTATCAGCGAGCAACGATATTTCTGTGAAAATATTCTCAACATAAGAGCACCTCCATCCTTCTGTAGGGACTAACGCAAAGACGTCTCTACTTCCAGTCACGCTGGAATGGCGTCATATCGATGTAGGGCGGCGGGGGCTTTTCACCAATCGAGATTGCTGCAGCCCGGACCTGCTGATACTGTTCACTGAAACGATCGGTATATTGCCTCAGGGCGTCAAATGTACTGGCGTCCAGCAGGGGATCTTTCGTCACCCGACGCCATGCTAACAGCTCCGCTTTAAGTCGTTCCTCAACCTCCGCGACTTCAAAGTGTCCGGCAAGATTATTGTATTCAATCGGGTCCTTTGTTAAATCGTAGAGTTCAATCTCGGGTGGGTCCTGCGTCGCTGCGAAAGCTCGCTGCACTTTTGTATCAGCCCACTTCGGATCCGACAACGCTGCTTGGATGCTACAGCCGTCCACGCCAATTCCCGGTTTTGGCCGACCAGGCAGCAAATTGTGGATTAGTTTGTAGTGATCGTCGCGAATTGCACGCTGAGGGGCAAAGCCCATCCAATGGCTCGTAAACTCCGTACAGAGCGACTCACGCCACGTTGGCCGATGTCCCTGTAAGATTGGCTGGAGTTCACGGCTACCGACTGGAGGAGTGAAGTCTATTCTCGCTGCACGCAGGAACGTCGGCATGATATCCACCGTCGAAACAAATTCCGACCGAATATCTGGACGCACATCTTTCCCCGCCACAATGAACGGGACATGTACGCCAAATTCATAGCATGTGGTCTTGCCGCGTGAAAACGGAGGGCCGTGGTCTCCCACAAATACAACTAGCGTATCTTTGATTGTATCTGTTCGCTCTAGGAGATCTAGGAGTAATCCCACACCCCGATCAACACGCTGAACCGCATTATAGTAGCCCGCGACCTCTTCCCGCACTGCTGGGGTGTCGATCTCGCCATGGACTGCAAATGGCTTAACGTCTTCAAGTCCTATCGGCTTTTCCGGCAGTCCCGCTACCTGAGGGGAGAAGGGCTTGTGCGGATCGCTAAAGCTTGCCAGCAGAAACCACGGGGTATCGCCGCTTTCGTTTAGGAACTGCTCGGCATAGGTCACACAGGCCTTCACATCTCGGGTGTTCAGTCCCTGATCCAAATGCACATTCCAGTCGAATGGAAGGTCCGACGCCGGATTTACGTGAACCTTTCCAAACACCCCCGTCCGGTATCCATTCTGCTTTAGCAGCGCTTGGAGCGTCGGTACTCCCCGATGCATTGTATATCCACGACCAGCTAGACCAATCTGGCCGTTTTGGTGCGGATACAACCCCGTAAACATACTGCTTCGGGAAGAACTGCACGACGCCTGCGTCACATAGCCGCGCATGAACTGCACGCCCGATTTAGCTAGCTTATCAAGACTGGGCGTCGCAACTGTCGTATCGCCATAGCATCCTGCAGTTACCCCCATATCGTCTGCCGTGATCAATAACAGGTTGGCCTCTTCCTTGGCCGGACAATCCACGCTGCAGCCCCCACGGTAACGACACCGCCTCCGAGCATCTGCAGAAACTTGCGACGTTGCATATTTCGCACCTCCTGGTTTCCTTTGTAGCGGCGCCAAAATGCTGACTTCGACCAATCATAAGGGAGTTAGCTAGTCAAGACACATCATACAACGATAGATTGTTGAAGTTATTCGTGAGGGGAAACGCATTGCCTGAGAATTATCGATTGGGCCTCCTTATCCCCAGCCTCACAACGGAGTTTGGAACTTCAAGGGGGAGCGTTTTCAGTCGATGAGGCTGAACAGTTTATTCAAAAGCCCTATGCCCAAGAAGCCGTAAAATTAAGAACTTGGGATGATTTAGCTAAGGCGCCCCAGGCGCCGACGCCAAGTTTAGATGACTTCATTCCCATCTTACAATCGTGCCTGAAACTCACCCCCGCAAGCACAGCTTCAATGAATGATGATGTCTCCAAATCATGAGTCTGATTACCCACATTATCTATGATTGCGACGGTCTGTTACTGGATACAGAGCGTCTTAATCGTCAGGTTAACCAAACCATCGCTAGTCGCTACGGTAAAGTCTTTGATGAAACGGTGCATCGCCAAATCATCGGTCGCACCGCCTCTGATTCAGCCCAGATCCTGATCAATCGGCTGGACTTACCCATCACCATCGACGACTATTTGCAACAACGCTATGAGCTAGTCACCGACCTTTATCCCACTGCTCAACCCTTGCCAGGGGCAAAAATTTTAACTGAGCATTTCGCCGCCCATGGTATTCCTCAAGCGATCGCCACCAGTTCGATCCGTCAACGATTCGATCAAAAGTTCATCCGCCACCAAAGCTGGATGCGGCTATTTGCCTGCATTGTGACCGGGGATGACGAGGCGATTAAGTACGGTAAACCGGCCCCTGACACTTTCTTAGTCACGGCTGAACGGCTAGGGGCTGATCCCATCAACTGCTTGGTGTTTGAAGATTCTCCAGCTGGCGTGATCGCCGCTAAAAAAGCCGGGATGGCTGTGGTGGCAGTGCCAGCGAAGGATAGCGATAGCACCATATTTCAGTTGGCTGACAGTATAGTGAATTCACTCTTAGAGTTTGATCCCACCCACTGGCGGTTACCTCCTTTATCTCCGGCAAGGGACAAATAATGCCGTCATTGGCTGGCGGGAACTCAATGCAGACGATAGAAATGTCTGGGTTCGTTCGGCAGCAACCACAATTGCACTCATCGGCGGCACAAGGTTTCGAGGCGCCAATTTAACTGAAACAAATTTAACTCAAGCCCAGATTGAACAAATCGCCTTAACTGGAGCAATTTTAACAGAAACGCATAAGGACGGTTAAGATATCTGTCTCGCCCAACGCTATCTAACATCTCACTACATCTGCATTGAGGATTAAGCAGAAAAGCCTAACGCATTAACGGTGATGTGAGCACTCTTACCTTACTAATGCTATGAACTCAACATTAACAAGGAGACTGCCTCGGCTAAAGTGTCTCGCCAATTATACTTTGGTTGGAATCCCAGATGTTCAACCAAACGGCTTCCATCATATTGCCAAGCAACAGCGTAAATACCAGTTACATCTGAACTCGGTTCAATGATGCTCATACTACCTGTCAATTGAATCAATTCCTGATACAACTCTTCCCAGGTGAAATGGCTGTTAACAATATTCGCCGCCTCGGTCAAGGGTCTTTCCAGACATTCTGCAGCAACCCATCCTAACTCACGAGCATCAATCCAGCCGTCACCTAACGGGAGTTTGTGCTTTGCTGTCGGACTTGCTAGTGGCACGGCCTCTCCAGCCCAAATCTTCTGATATTGTTGAACTATCTTTTTGGCGCAACTGTGATGCGGACCCCAAATATGGGGTGGACGTAAGATGCTCCAGTCGGTTCGGCCACATTGTTCGGCTTTAGTCCTTAACAGGGCTTCGCAACGAACCTTACCGTCTCCGTAATCTGTTCCTGTACTGTTCAGCGGGTGTATCTCGTCCAATGGCAAATACAGTGGCGCGCCGTAAACATCAACACTACTGACAAAGACAAATGGCCCCTCTTTCCAGGCGTCAAGTAGCGCCGACATTGCGGCTTGATCGATTCCAGCATTCTTGAAAGTACAGGCGGTATGGATAATGCCTCGCACCCCCTCTACCGCTCGACCCAGGCTATCGATATCGGCGAGATCGCCCAAAGCAATTTCAATCTCTAGATTCTCTAATCTTTTAGCAGACGAAAGGCGCGTAAATGCGCGGACAGCTATTCCTCGCCGTAGTAGTTCGCAAATAACAAAATATCCGGTTGTTCCTGTTCCACCCGTTACGAGAATCATAAAGCTATATCCAATTTCATACCATTCGGAAATTGTCCTTCCCCTGCAGGAATTGTTTAGTTTCAATTGCAAACGCTCTTTAACTAAAGATTAACGTCTACTTAACTAAACCCTCTCTTCTACTTAATGCTCACTCTGTAGGTTCATATAGGCTTGTGGATTTAATTTATACCTAAACTGGGGAGGGCAATGCAGGACTTTCCAAATGCTCAGCTTGGCCCTTTTGCCGTTGAGGTGAAAGATCTATTCAAGTCTTTCCGAGGTAAAACGGCTCTTGAAAACGTTACGATGTCCGCTAAACACGGCGAAATGCTGGCGCTGGTAGGGGCGTCTGGTTCAGGCAAGTCAACGCTGTTGCGAAACATTAACGGCTTGCATCAAGCTGACCGGGGAACCGTGTGCATTTTTGGAAATACCCTGCAGTCAGAGGGAAAGTATCACTCCCATGTACGCCGACTCCGCAGTCAGATCGGTTTCATTTTTCAGCAGTTTAATCTGGTTAATCGGTTGACCGCCCTTGAGAATGTTTTGGCGGGCAATCTCGCGAGTGTTTCCCTGACACGCTCTCTGCTTCGAAACTTTTCAAGAGTAGAAAAGATTAAAGCCCTCTCTGCTTTGGAACGGGTTGAGATTCTTGAACATTCCTACAAGCGGGCGTCCATGCTGTCGGGCATTTATGCAGGCAGCCATGAAGCAAACGCCCTAGCTGTAGCTGAAAACCAGGTGGATGTGGCTACGAACAACAACGAAAATTTGGACCGGCTTAAGGAAACCGCCCCCGACGCTCTAGAGAAGATCCAGATCATTCACGTTTTTTACCCCGCCTGGTTGTTATCATGCCTAAGCCGACCCCAACAACATCCAACGCCAACTTGAATTCATCCAATAGCGTCATTTCCCCCCAGGTTCTGAGCCTACTGGCGCAGGAGAAAAAGCCGATTACGGCGATAAGGATTGTTTGGGCGGGCGTTGCGATCGCAGTGCTTTGCTACGCCGGACAAAAAAGCGACCTCAGCTTTGTGGAACTCCTGCAAGGCGGCGGCAATATGGCCGAGTACATTAGCCGCTATTTTCCGCCCGACTTCACCGACTGGCGGTTTTACCTCTCTGATATTCTCGAAACTATTGGCATGGGGATTTGGGGCTCCTTGACGGCGGCTATCTTTGCGGTTCCTCTATCTATTATGGCCGCCGAGAATGTGGCGCCCCCTTGGATGGTATTCATCATTCGTCGGTTTATGGACGCCATGCGGGCGATTAATGAGGTAGTATTCGCCTTAATCTTTGTTGTCGCAGTTGGTTTAGGTCCCTTTGCCGGGGTGTTGGCTCTATTTGTACATACGGCTGGCGCCCTTGGCAAACTCTTTTCTGAAGCCATTGAAGCCATTGACCCTGGTCCCGTTGAGGGCATCCGCGCTACTGGAGCCTCTAAGCTCCAGGAAATTATCTTCGGCGTCATTCCCCAGGTGATTCCGCTGTGGACCTCCTTTACGCTTTATCGCTTCGAGGCGAACGTCAGAGCGGCGTCTGTCCTGGGCATTGTTGGAGCTGGCGGCATCGGCGTTTCGCTGTATCAAAGCTTCCGCGCTTTCAAATATGGCAAGGTCTGCGCCATTTTGATTATTCTGAGCACTGCAGTGTCTATAACTGACACTATCTCCGCCAAAATTCGCCAGCGGCTAGTTTGACACAAACCCCTTGAAATACTTGATGGACACAACTGGACTCGAACCAGTGACCCCTACGATGTCAACGTAAATAGCAAACTTCCAGAATCACCTCTAGCCAGTACTTTTCAGATTTTTTTTGGAAATTCAATACCCAAATGATACCCATTTACAAAACCTCACAAATCAAAGCAGCTAGACACTATCTGTAAAGCAGTAAATCATCCAACCAAAACCCTTTCCCAAAAAAGGCAGATCTATATGATCCACTATCTCAAGTTTAGAGAGCTTCGAATTCCTACTTAATTCATTGCCAGATGAGCAACGCCATAAGTTATGCCGGGGCAATAGACGGCTAGCTGGCACAATAAATACATATGCACTTCAGGGAATTTTGGGTGATGGCGACTCTCAGCGATATTCTTGACGAAGATCTGTTGATGGCGCTAGCAGGCGATCGCTATTTTGAGCGAGGCGTTGATTATTTTGAGCGGGGCCTGGTGCATTCCTTAGCCCAATATGGCGAACGCATCGTCGCTGAGGTGTATGGCATGGAAACCTATCAGACGCAGCTCTGGCTGCAGGACGATGAACTGATGTCTCGCTGTACCTGTCCGCTGGGAGTGGAGGGGTTATTCTGCAAACACTGCGTTGCGGTGGGACTGGCCTGGATTGACGAACCGCCCCCCTACCGTCCAGCAGGAGAAGCTCCCGCTAGAGCAGGCGTCACGATGGAGGATGTCCGCGACTATCTGGCCCGGCAAGAGCGAGAAACGCTGGTGCGGATGATTTTGGAAAAAGCGATGGAGGACGCCCGCTGGCGTGAACAGTTGCTGATGAAAGCGGCCTCGCATCAGTCTGGCGGCGCCGATATCAATACCTTCCGACGGGCTTTGAGAAATGCGCTCATCACTGGTGATTTCGTAGACTACTACGCCGCCGCCAGCTATGCCGATGGGGTGCAGTCTGCAATTGATGGTCTGGAAGAGTTGCTGGAGTCAGGCTACGCCAGTGATGTGGTAGAGCTGAGTGAAGAAGCGATCGACCTGCTAGAAGACGCCCTCAACTCTGTGGATGATTCGGACGGCAACCTGAACCCGATTATCGAGCAAGTGGAAGATCTCCACTACCGGGCTTGCGAAACTGCTCACCCGGATCCCCATGCCTTAGCCGAACGGTTGTTTCACATAGAACTTTCATCCGGCTATGGCTTCTTCTCCCATGCACTGGAGTCCTATGCCGATATTCTGGGGGATGAAGGCCGGGACACCTATCGACAGTTGGTGGACGCCGAATGGGAAAAGCTTCCTGAACTTGCCCAGGGCGATCGCCACAGTTTTGACTACCGCCGCCGGAAACTCAACCGGATGAAAGAAACCCTGGTGTCCGCCACGGGCAATCTAGAAGCGTTGGTGACGGTCATCGCTAAAGATCTGTCTCAACCCGCTCGCTATCTGCAAATTGCTCAACTCTATCAGGAGGCAGGCCAAACTGATAAGGCGATGGCCTGGGCGGAACAAGGCTTGGCGGTGTTCCAAGACGACTATTACACAGGTCAGCTGGGGGACTTTTTGATTGCCGTCTACGAACAACAAACCCGATTTGATGATGCGATCGCGATTGTCTGGCGAGACTTTTCCCGTAGTCCTTCCCTGCAGCTCTACCGAAAACTCAAGCAACAGGCGGAGAAAGCCTACGATTGGCCTAAATGGCGGGATAAAGCGTTGACCCATGTCAGAAAGGGGGCCAAGGCCGCTGAACAACCATTCTATAACCGTAGATTTTCCCAGATTGGATACTCGCTACTGGTGGAGATTTTTCTGTGGGAAGGCGATGTAGAACAGGCATGGCAAGCAGCAAAATCTGGCGGATGCAACGAACATCTCTGGATGCGCCTGGCTGATATCAGGGCTGCCGATCATCCTGAGGATTCACTCTCCGTTTATCAGCCTGCGATCGAACCTCTGGTTAACCAAACCAATAATGAGGCCTATCGCCAGGCTATTGACCTAATTCTCAAAGTCAAGGATGTTATGACCAGGCTTGACCAAGAAACTGAATTTGAAAGGTTTATCGCTCAGCTTGGGAAGACCTACAAGCGCAAGCGAAACTTCATCAAGCTGCTGGGACAAAAGGGAATAGTCGAGTGAGAAACTTTGTCAGTGGAGTACGATAAGATAGCCTGACAAAACGATCGCAGACTGAGAGATTATTGATTGCGCTCAGCTTTTAGCGCTTGCTCGAAATAGACTGCTCTTGAGCTGGATCAAACACAATAGTGTATTGCATAGCTAAGGCCTTTTGCCGCAGGACACGCATATGGGCTTCAGCGTCGTTGCGGCGGCGGAACCGAGCCACTACGCGGCGCTGCATTTGAGGAAGCAGTTGCATGATGCACCACGGATGTAGCAGTTGGTGATAAGTCGTGGCTGCTTCATCAGTACCGGCTAAGGGTTGACGATTCAAAGCGCGATCAATCACACTCAGGAGCTGGGACGCTTCGCTGTCGGTTGGATGCAGTGACCAGGCGCTGAGAGGCGCAGGCTGAAAGGCCAGTCGATAGGTCTTGCCATTGCAGCGATGAATCATCCAAACCGCCTGTCGGGGCAGTTTTTGCAAGCGATCGCCCTGCTCTGCCAGCGCTAACCGGATGAGTTTGATGTCCGCCATGACTCGTTGACCTTGGTTCACATTGCTGTCCTCTGAGGTGGTGTTTGCTTCTGAAAAACTGAAGCCACCCTATCGAGGAGATGACGGCTCAAAACAGGTCACGGTGATATTGACATTTTCCTATTTATGTGTGTTAGTCTTCGTGGTTGGAAGGGCAAAGGGCCTCCCGGAGGTTTTCCGGAATCTGATTGAAGTGTTCAAGGAGGAAATCCATCAGGGCCAGGTGGCGCAGATCGACGGCGGTGGGGCGACGGTAGCTGCGGCCTTTGCGGAACCAGCGGTGGACAGTGGACACGGAGCGGGAGCAGATGGCGGCGATGTCTTCTTGGCTAACCTGCCATTTAGCGTAGAAGGCTTGGGGCGTCATGCCGAGTTGGCAGTAGCTGTATCGGTCAATCAGGCGCTGTTCGTAAGCAGTAAGGGGACGGGGATTCATTTGTCGGGCTCAGTTTCAAAGGGTTCGAGGTCGTCTTCCCAAGCGATGTCGGCTCTAACCCAGGCAGCGCTGGGGGAGTTAGGGTCGAGCCAGATGAGATAGCACCATCGCCAGCAGCAGCAGTGGGAGGCGAAGCTATAGAACGTGCCGATCACAGCGCCCCAGTCGGTGGTTTCGCCGTCAGTAATCCAGCGGAGACGATCGCCATACAGGAAGCGAGGTGTCTCGACATCCGGGAAAGCGACGGGTAGGTCGGTAGCGGGGGGTGGGAGGCGCAGCTTGGTGAGAGGACTCAAGGTTTCGAGGGGAGGGTGGCGGATGGCTTTGAGATAGGTGGCGAGGAGGTTGCCATTAAGGTTGCGGGTTAGGGTTTGGATGAGTATGGCGGCGAGGGTTTCTGTTTCTGTAGATGTCAGAGTGCCTCGGGTGGCGTCAAAGTGGGTGTCAAAGAAGGTGTTAAGACTGTGAAGCAGTTCGGTGATGGCGAAGTCGGTAAGGGCTTGCTGGTAGCCTGATTGAAAAAGCACAGGGACTGAAAGGGCAGAGCGATAGAGTGGAGTGTGGTTGCACTCCTGTTGGCTGGAAATAGGAAATTTTGGCATAAGATTAGGCTGCTTCTACTGACTTAGAAGCGGCTGCTAACCTCTGTGCTGACTAAAGCAGTGAACTCATGGGTTGGGTTGCCATCAATATATGGTAATTGCCTTAATAAGGCAATATCCCTAGATTTAAGTTTCCGAAAGAAGGATTATGAGTAAGTTGCCTCTAACAAGCTTAAACGAGTGCCTAAGCCAGCTAAGCCACAAATCAGGGTTTACCTTACTGAGGAGACGGATCGATTGCTTAAGGCGATCGCAGGAATTAAGGACTCCTCAGTGAATGCGATCGTGAATGAGGCGATTGATCACTGGTTGGAGGAAGCAGAGCAACTGGAAATCATTGAAAAATTCAACCTCAATCGCTTAGATGAGGTTGGTTAAGGTTAGCGAGTGAAGGAAGCAATCCATTTGAACGCGGAGAAAGAACAGCGATCCTTTAAGTTTGTAGTAGAAATGCTATTGAGAGAAGCTTTAGAAACAAGGGAGAATACGAGTCAGAATTCTTAGTGAGCGATTGCGAGTGAGGTTGCTTCTTGTATCCCACCACGAAAGAATTATTTGAATTCTTTTCTCGCCACCGACCAGAAAGCAAGCTGGAACTCATTGAAGGTCGCTTGATTGTGGGCAATACCATTGTCAGTAGTCGATTATTGCTTCAGCAAATCCTTCAAGGATGGAAGGCGGAAGCGGCGATCGCTCTGGCGCCGATAGAACTGTGGATTGAAGCATTGAAGATAGGCTTTGCTCTGTCTTGCTCTACAGAAGGGAATGATATTTCCGAGGCGCTGGATATTCTGGAAGGGGCAGTTGCTGAAATTGCGTATCAGCCAGAAGACCTGATTACAGGTAAGGGCATTGCTAATCATCCCTATCATCCGCATCATGGGGTATTGCAATCCCTTTCCACAGGCTTGTTCTCCATTTCAGAAAACTTCGGCGGGAGATCCCTTAGTCGAGATTTTGTGATGCGATTGGGAGACAACGGCTTTACGCCGGATGTCCTGTTCTTCAAATCCAGCGGACTAAATCAACTCTGCTCCTGGTTTCTAGATGGGCCTGCTGAACTGGTGATTGAGGTGCTGTTGCCAGGGCATGAGTATTGCGATCGCGTGGTTAAGCGCGATTATTATGCCGCAGCAGGCGTTCCAGAATATTGGATCGTTAATCCGGATGAACGGCGGGTAGAGTTCTGGCGTTTGGTGAATGGAAAGTATCGGCAACAGGTTCCGGATGCGGATGGACGTTATCGGCCTACCAGCATTTCGGGTTTGGCGTTTCAATCAAATTCCTTGTGGGACGAGGAGAGCTGGTATAGCGGGCGATCACAGCAAGATTTGTTCATCCTGGAAAGGGAAGCCCAACCCTTTCACCGTATTGAGACAATTAAACGGGAAGAGTGGGGCAGTCTCCCATTTGCGCCCCAGCTGCAGTTAAAGCCTACACCAATTCGATTTGAGGAATACATTAGCTGGTGTCCGCGAGCGAAGTTTGAGTTCTTCAAGGGTAAGCCGCAAATCAGTTACAAGCGAGGTACAAAACAAGTTCTCGGCCTCTTGCTCATGACGTTTGGGCTAACCAGCACTGTGAACTTATTACCGCCCCAAGCTTGGGTACAGGCTTTGAAACAGCGAATCACTCTGGAAAACCAGGATGAACAACGTAAGGCGGCGTGGCGGCAATTGGCGCAACAGGCAGCGACAATCCTGCGGGAGCAGTTTGGGGTCCAACGCGTAGGTTTAATCGGGGATCTGGCCCGTCCTCAATCCTTGAACTACTGGTCTGAGATCAAGCTGGTAGTGTGGGAGACGGATGGGCGATCAGATTGGGACATCCATCGGGCTCTCTCACCTATCAGTGAAGAACCCGAAATCCAGGTCCTTCATGCTGAGACGGATTATTTGACGGTGGATGAGAAAGAGGCAATCGAAGGCGCCATCGAGATTTGAGGGTCGTGCCTTCATAACGCTCTTCAATCACTCTAGGCAAAGGAAAACTGAGACCACCCCTTCGGAGAAGCTCTTGGGATAGCCCCTTCGAAGAGGTTCATAACTGTGATCAGGGTCGAAAAT
>JAAUYH010191562.1_pt1 | contig 13978 bp, 12 predicted proteins | sample 7278061 | NCBI WGS metagenome assembly JAAUYH01 (sample SAMN14350203, study PRJNA611818) | marine sediment metagenome | isolation source: surface marine sediment (0.6m) | place: French Polynesia: Moorea | collected 2018-08
CAGGGCATTTGCCGTCAGAAAATAGTAAATAGTTCCTTGATTTTCGATATTTTGCCGTTGCGCGCCTAATTCTTGTGATTTTTTAGCTAAATATTTCTTGGCAACTGCTGCGCTTAGATCGGTTTTGAGGCATAGATCGGTATGGGTTAAGCAACCTTGATTGTCTCTAACCAGTTGATTGAAAGTAGGGTTAATTTTTTGTGATAATTTCTGCCATTGATAATTTTCCCAAAATTTCCAAGCAACAATTAAAGCAGATACCAAGAGTATCAAGGGCCAGGCTGTATATAAAACAACCAAAACCAAGGCTATCGGTACGATTAAGGCTAGAGCAACAGGAGCACCATTATCAATTATTTTTCCTGTCATAATTTGTGGCAACTAAATTTAAATGGACGATCGAGCCGATCGAATCATCTTTATCTTGCAAAAAATTGCAAAGCAATAACGATTTAATAGGCTTCGTCCTTTATCTTACTTTAAGAAGTCTTGCATTAGCTTGCTAGTTCTAAACGCTGCAACATTGCCTTTCTTGCAGAGCTTGCAAGGGAATCTTCCAGTTTGCTTAAAGAAATACTCTCTCGATACTTTTCTTGCAGGGCTGTTTGAATCAGCCAGTCGGCAATAAAGGGATTTTTTGGCAGCAGAGGGCCGTGGGAATAAGTGGCGATCGCATTGCAGTAAAATGCTCCTTCAGTTCCGTCTTCTCCGTTGTTACCGTAGCCTTTAATTACTCTCCCGAGTGGCTCGACATCGCCTAAATAAGTCCGCCCGCCATGATTTTCAAAACCGATCGCAATTGGTTTTGCATTGAGGTTTGCAGACAATTCTCGGGCAATTTTAGAGGCTGTCAGTTCAAATACAAGATTGCCGATACAGCGTTTTGCATCTAAACCAGGATGTTTGCTGTACAAATCTAACAAGCCCAAACCCTCGATTCTTTGCCCTAATGCTGGTTCGTAATATTTACCTAATAATTGGGGCGATCCGCAGGTAAAAACTCCAGGAGTGCCGCTTTCAATCTTATTTTTGAAGGCTTCTGCTTTAGCCCCTTGTAAGTCGCGCATGACGATCTCTTGCTGGCGATCTTGCGCTCCACCACCGACTATTAAGTCGACTAAATCGAATTGACTAGCATCTGCAAGGCGATCGAGCCTGACGATCGAGACTTCAATTTTGCGCCACTGACAGCGTCTTTGCAAGCAAATAACATTGCCGCGATCGCCGTAGGTACTCATTAAATTGGGATAAAGCCAGCCGATTTTTAGTTCCATGTTGCCAACAAAAATATAATTTTGAATGTTTGATGATTTATAGTATTTTTCTTCCGGTGAGAATTTGTCGCACTTCTAACATTGCTGAATAGGTAGGCAGAATATGTAAGGTTTCTCTTGGGGGAGTTTTGGCTAATGCGGTTGCAATTGCTTGGTTTAAATTTTCTTGAACGATTAACTCGAAGCCATCCCTATCTTTATTTTGGCGACTGTATTCTAAGCGCAAAGCCATATCGTAAACGCGATCGCCGCTAACAACGATCGTTCCATCTAAACCGATCAGTTGTTCGGTATCTACATCCCAAATCCAAGATACGTCAGTTCCGTCTGGGGTGCGATCGTTTAAAACTAATAATGTTACCGAACTCTGAGTATTTTTTTGAATGGCATTAACGGCGCGAATAGTTTCATTCATTCCCACCGGATTTTTAGACAATAAGATTCTAACTTTTTTGCCTTCTACTGTTAGTTCTTCAGCCCTTCCAAAGGCAGCGCGAAAATTTTTAATTGCTGTCAAAATATCTTCTGTTTCGATGCCAATTTCTCGAGCTACTAATGCGGCAGCAAGGGTATTATATTTGTTATAAACTCCGATTAAAATTTGCGGATAATCTTTACTTTCAAATGCTGGCTTACTTTTGGCAAAACCGCATTTAGGACAGTTGTAGTCTCCTAAATGCGATAGATAAACTCCTCGATAGTTAAGTAAATTGCCACAATTAGGACAATAAATTGAATCTACTGCATGGGGAATTTCATCGAGATATAATTCTGGTTCGTTAAGTCCGAAATATAAAACTTTTTGAGATAATTTTTGTCCTAAATAACAAAGGGTAGGATCGTCAGCATTGAGAATTATTTTCGTATCTTTTGGTAAAGGAGCAATTGCTTTTTGCCAGCGTTGCGAGATCGTATCTACTTCTCCGTAGCGATCTAGTTGATCTCGAAACAAGTTTAAGGCAACAATAAATTCAGGTTGGCACTCTTGCAAGACTAGAGGTAAAACATTTTCATCTACTTCGAGAATGGCCCGATCTGCTTCGAGCTGTCCGATCGCGTTAGTATTTTCTAGTAAAGCAGTAACTAAACCATTAATTAAATTAGCCCCCGTCGCATTATGGACGATACGGCGATCGGATCCGCTACTTTCAAGCATACTCCGCAACAGTAGAGATGTTGTTGTTTTACCGTTAGTACCGACAATTAAAATAGATCCGAACTTTAGTTGTTGAAAAAGCAGAGATAAGAGTCGCGGATGGAGCAGGAGAGCAATTTTTCCCGGTAAAACGCTACCAGCCCCTAAGCCTAACCCTCGTATGATAGTTACAGTTGTTTTTGCGACTGCAACAGCTAAGCCCGAACGAATTTTATCTACCAGTTGCATAATTTTTATTTTCTGATTTGGCCTCAGCACCGACTTAACTATTCTTTTCTACCAAGCAATATATAAGTAGGCATCGTTCCTTTGCCTTTAATATAGATCGGGCCGCGTTTTTTAAATTGATATCGATCTTTTAAGCGTTGATATGTCGTCTCGGTAACTTGTATTTTATTGGGAATGCCGTGAGATTCCATCCGGCTAGCTGTGTTGACGGTATCGCCCCAAAGATCGTAAATGAATTTTTTAGTACCGATAACTCCAGCCACTACTGGCCCGGTATTGATGCCGATTCTAATTTTTAAATCTTTATGGCGATCGACGTTAAAATTTGCTATTGTCAGCTGCATGTCTAAAGCCATTTCGGCGATCGCCTCGGCACTGTTAGGACTAGGATGGGGCAATCCTCCCACTACCATATAAGCGTCACCAATAGTTTTAATTTTTTCTAAACGATGTTTTTCGCTCAAGCGATCGAAGTCGGAAAAAATAGTATTCAGCATTTCAACTACTTCGATCGGCGATAGTTGAGAGGATAATTCTGTAAAACCAACAAGATCGGCGAATAAAACGGTTACGCCATCAAAACTGTTAGCGATCGTACTAGTTTGTTGTTTTAATTGTTGTGCGATCGATTTCGGCAAAATATTTAAGAGCAAACTTTCAGTTTTTTCTTGTTCGCGAATTAAGGCTTCTTCTGCTTTTTTGCGATTAATAAATTCTCCTATTTGGTTACCAATTGTTGTCATTAATTTAACTAAGTTTTCATCTGAGTTTTGTATTTCCCTACTAAAGAAAATCATTACTCCTAATATTTGACTTTCACTTTTAATTGGAAATCCAAACGCACCTTGGAGTCCTTCTTTAAACGCAATTCTTTTTCGCAATGAGGGATCTTGTTCGGAAATTTTACCGATCCATTCAGCTTCACCTTTTTGCCAAACTCGACCGGCTAAACCTTCACCTAACTCGTAGCTAACTCTTTTAGTTATTGTTCTAAATTCAGATCTTAATAAAGATTTTTTGCTCCAGATTTCCGTACATCTTAAAACTGACTTTTGCTGAATATTTTGTTCTAATTTTAAGTTTTCTCCTAAGTTTGGTTCTTGTTTAGATTTTCCTATTTCTGCGCTCGTCCACAGTTCGCCAACATCCCAGTTTAAATGTTCGCAAATATCTCGCAGTATTTTAGGAATTGCTCGAGCAAAATTATCGGATTCTGAAATTGTTTTAGTGACGTAAAATAATACTTGTTGTCGTTTTTCTAATTGAGTAGATTTAGTAACGTCTCTACCTATATAAATAAAGTTATAGGATTTATCTTTATCTATTTTAATCACAGAACAAGAAAAAGCAATAGTTTTCTTTCCTTCTGCTTTAGTTTGACAAGGTATTTCTCTATTCTGAAATTCACCTTTTCCTTGCTCGACAAGATATTTTTGTGCTGGTAAGAATGTCGGATCGTTAATAAGTTTTTCAATAGATTGCTCGATTAATTCTAATTCGTTGTAACCGAATAAATCTTCAGTCTTTTGATTGATAGTTTTAATTTTACCTTCTAAATCTGTTACTATTAAAGCATCAGCCATTGAAGTAACTACTTTAGTTATATAGTTTTCAGAAGATTTTAGTGCTTTTAATAATAAATCGTTTTCGTTATTAATTTGACGTAATTTTTGTTCGATTGAAATACTTTCAGTAAAATCTTCAACAAAAATTAGCAAGCATTTTTCATCTTTATTTTTTTCTTGATAAGAACTAATATATAAGTTAATATAACTGCTTTGCTTTTGCTTTAAAAAACGATGAATTTTTGTTAATTGAAAGTTCTGTTTCTCTTCGGCTAAAACTTTCCTTAAAACTGCTTCGCAACCAATTAACTCTGGAAAATGCTCTCGAATATCTTGACCGATTTCTACTTTAGTGCAAAAGTCAACAAACCTAGAGACACCCAAAGATAGATCGATAATTTTAAAGTATCGATCGACCGCTAAATATTCTAGATGGGGCGGAAGCAAAATACTTTGAGAAAGAAAACTCACACTTATTTATCCTGTATAGAGTCTAACCTTTAGAGTATTTGAAACTTTCCAGCTATACTTCGATAATAAAGGATTATATCTAGGAGTAATTGTCAAGACAACGGTAAAAATTGCTATGATTTATTTCTGACTATTTTTGGGTCACAGTATAGATTATCTCTAAATATAGACTATCTTACTCTAAGCTAAACATTATTTAATATTTTCTTGCGATACGATCGCTACTTTAAAGACACAGTTGGCCGATTTTTTTACTTAATTCGCCAAATAATTTTCTGTCCGACAAAAATTAAATCGGAATCATCTTCTTGTTGAGAATCGATTGGCAAACAAGAAAAATTCATGTAAATATTTTCTTTAGTTTTAGTTTGACAAATAACTTCTAAATGTTGATGAATGACTAAGTTAAAAAATATCAATTTATCATTATTAAATAAAATTGAAATATGTCGATCGATCGACTCATTCCGAGAATATTTGAATAAGTTTAATGCTGCTGGGCTGATGTTATTAATTATGCCAAAGCGATCGGTTATTAATAATACAGTTTTTTGCGATTTTACGATCTCCTCAAAATTATTATTTTCAGATATGCGATCGGCTATCAGTTTACATTCATTTGCGGCTTGCATTTTTTGTTGATATTTAAAATTTTTTGCTGTCACATCTTCAAAAAGAATTATTAAGCGATTAGGAGTTTCCAGAATAAAGTTTATGTTAAAGTAAATAGATTTATTTGATTCGCAGTATCTACAAATATCTTTTAACTTAAAACTTAGTTTTTGCTTTGAAAAAATTTCTTGTAAAATCGCTTCTAGACCAATTAATTCAGGAAATCCACAACGAACATCTTCGCCTACTTCGATCGGGCGATCTGCAAATTTAGAAACCATTAAAGACTTTTCTAATATTAATAACGATCGGTCGATCGCCAAATATTCTTGAGAGCTAATATCTAATAAGTTCATTTTTCTGCAATAATATTTTCAGCTAACGTATAAAACATATTATCTACATTTTCACCTGTCTTGGCAGAAGTATAATAAGTAGAAATTATTTTGTTATTTTTGGAAATTAGCTCGTCTTTTATTATATTTATTTGTTTTTCTTGGTCTACCAGATCGAATTTATTAAAAGCGAGAATAATCTTGGTTTTTTTCGGATTTATAGAAGCAAACAAATCAATGTGTTCTTGCAAATTTAAAATTGTTTCTTTCCTGGTTAAGTCGGCGACTATAATTGCTCCTTTTGCTCCTTGTAAATAGCTTGGAGCTATTCCCTTGAATTTAGTTTTTCCTTCTATATCCCAAATTAAAAACTGTACTTTAATTGAATTGTTAGGTTTATTGGTTGCCAAATTCATCGTCTTACGGGATATTTTCACTCCTACTGTTGATAAATATTCATCGCTAAATTCTCGCTCTACAAAGCGTCTAATTAAACTAGTTTTACCAACACCAAAATCACCAATCGTGCAAATTTTTTGAGAAATAATAGACATAATTAATCGATTACCGTTGAAGGAATAAACGTTTCAAAGGAAACATATCTGTTCAACCATGAAGGTCGATCTGAGGAAGTATCTGAATCAGTTTTACTGCGTCCAGATATGTGGATTCTTTTAGGATCTGCTCCTAGACTTTTCAAAGCTTCTCCGGTACTAATAGCTCTTTTAATAGCTAGTTCTTGATTGTCGCTTAGTTTACCTTTTCGATCGCCGTAACCTATTATTCTCAAATGTAGCTTAGGATAGCGATCTAGTAAATCTTTTACTTGTTTTATTTTGGTGTCTATATCTTTAGGAATCACTTCAGCAGAACCGGAATTAAAATAAATTCGAGTAGTAATAGTAGGAATATTAATTTTTAATTTACTCACTACGACATTAACGCCAGGAATTTGTTTGTATGTTGTGATTATTTGTTCGATACTGAGATTGTTTGCAATACTACCTTCAATTTCTACAGTGCCGGTTTTTTCGTTAAATTTAGTATAAATATTTAATCCTTCTTGAAAATTTAGAATTGATGATAGTGTTTGCACTTCTTGCTTGGTTATTGCTAAGTCTGGAGGTATTTTAACGGCTAAAATTTTATTCTCTAAAGTTAAATTTTCTTCTACTGCTATATTTTGAAGAGTTTTTATTGCTTGTTGACGCAGACGATCGCTGGGAACTTTTCCCGATACGATTAATTTGCCATTTTTTACTTCAGGGATTAAACGATAAATAGATAATTCTGGTTCTGATTCTAAAGCAATAGCAGCATTAAATTCAATTGTATGAGCGATTCTATTGCGCCAATAAATATAGACTAAAGGTGAAATAATAGTAGCAATTGTTACTATTAAAATAATGATAATTGTTGTAGGGGGTTGAGATTTTTTTTTCGTTTTATTCGTTTGAATTAAAGTTTTCAATTTGGCTTCAATTTCCGGTGAAATTGTCTCGCGATCGCCGTCAAATTCACTTATTTCTTTGCCATAGCCGATAATGATTTCACTAAAAACCTCTCTCATTTCTCGAATAAATTTTTTAGAAGGATCTCCCTTAACTAGGATGGCTAAATAGCAATATCCGGCTACTTCTAAAATTATTTTTGAACCGCTATACTCAATTTCATTTAGTTCGGTATTTTCTTCTGCTTGCAAAATGCAGTCATTAACAAAACTGCGAATCGCAGTCAGCATTCCTCCTAACATTTCTGATTCTAGCTTTTGTTCTGATTCTGGTTGTACTTCTGCCATAACTAACCCAGAAGTTTTATTAATTAAAAATACTGCTTTCACTTCAAAGTCGGTCGCTTCAGCAAGAATTAATTCAGCTTCGGAAACACCTTTAATTTTAGCCCTAATTTTTCTTTGAAATCCTTCGATAGAAAGAGCATTTTCTACCTTATCGTTAATCGAGCTAACCACTTCTGACATATATTTAGAAATAGTGCTGCCAATAATCGGATAAAGCGCATCTATCATGGTATCTTTTTCTAGTTCGATTTGCGCTTTAATTGCTTTTCCCATTTCCGGGCCGATAGTTTTAGAAATCGAATCTCGATCGATTTTGATTTGCTCTTGTATAGAAACAGCTATTTCTGGAGCAATTGCTTTGGCTATTTCTCCAGGTGAAAGATCGATTTTTTCAGATATAGCTTCTGGTAAAATAGGCGCGATCGCAGCACCCATTGTTTGACTATTTTGGAGAGATTTTTGCTTAATTATTTCATCGATGATAGGAACGATTGTTTTAATAATTAACTCTTGATTGTATTCAGTTTTTATGGTTATTAATTCTTTAATTAAAGGTAATAGAGTATTAAATGTATCTATAGAATCGTTAATTTTTTTTTCTGATTGTAATTGCAGCTCCCGCAGCTCGTCGAGGGATTTGTATAGATTTGATAAGTGAGATTCTTGAAAGTTATTGTCGATTGAATAATTTTTTATTGGCAGATCTCGATCGCACTGTACGATTTCTTGATGGCTATTACTACTTGATAATTGATTTTCTTCTGTTGTTGTCAATTCGACTAACAAATCTAGTAGAGTGTCTAATTTGTCTGTTGTAGGAGCTTCTAAATCAGCAGTTTTTTCTTCTGGAAGATCGTTCATTGACTGCTACCGATTACTTAGATACAAATTGAATTCTATCTTATAATTAAGGCAAAATGGGGCTAAGCTAAATTACCTCAATCGATCGCAGATCTATTTCAATATAGATCTCGCAGTCTTGTTAGCCCATCAATAAAATTTTCTGCTTAAATTTATACTGTTTGGCGATCTTCACGCTCGTTTAATTCTTCGTGAAAATGTTTGTTTTCTGACAGGGAGCTTGAATTTAGATAATTATTAGTATTTTTTTTGAGATTGGAAATCAATTCATCGCCTCGCAGTTTCAAACAGATTTCAAATAATATTTCTCCGAGATCTGTTCGAGAGATTTTATCATTTTTTATTTCTAAAAAATCTTTTTTGATTTCGGATATTGTCTGTTTTTTAAAACCTTCAAAAGTCGTATTTATTTCTTGCTTGAGTGCTTTTATTTCATCTTCAATAAAATTGTTTTTGGTTTTAAATTTACTTTCTATATCTTCTAAACGAGCGGAAGTTACTCGATCGAAATAATCGATTTCTTGCTTGAGTGTAGAAATTTTTTCTTTAGAGGTTAGATCCAAATATCTAATTTTCTGCTCGAGAGAATCAAAACCAGAACGAATTTCAGCAGATAAAGAATTTTCTAATAAAGTCAAGCGATCCTGGTGTTCTCTTTCAAACTGCTTTAACTGGGATTCTAATTTATCGATGCGATTTTGGCAATTTTGAAATTGTCCTTCGTAATCGGACATTTTTTCGCCAAATAATAAATCGCGAATTCGATCTATATTCCCTAATCTTTCTCTAACCTTTTGCGCGTCAATTTCACTCATATTCTCGATCGACTCAGTTTTCGTTATCCTTACTTATAATTCCCTAAAAAAAGAAAAAGATTTATCTACAAACGAACGATATATGAGTCTAAATTCGATCGTAATTGCTCCGGTTAATGGCAGCAAGCCAAAATATCTCTTAGTAGGACTTCACGGTTGGGGATCGAATGCTGAAGATTTGGCCGCTTTAGTTCCCAGTTTGAATTTGCCAGATTGTCAATTTATTTTTCCTAACGCCCCTTTCGCTCATCCTCAAGTACCTGGAGGTAAAGCTTGGTATGCTTTAGAGGATAGAAGTTATCGCGGTTTATCAGAAAGTAGGGATATTTTAAGGGGATTTTTGCAATCTTTGGCAGCAACTACCGCAATTCCTCTTTCCCAAACAATTTTAGTCGGATTTTCCCAGGGGGGAGCGATGACATTAGATGTAGGCTTAAATTTACCTTTAGCCGGTTTGTGTAGCTTGAGCGGTTACTTGCATTCTTCAATTTCTGTGGGTGAAGCAGCAGATTGTCCCCCAGTTTTAATCGTACACGGCGATCGCGATTTAGTCGTACCGATCCAAGCGGCGATCGCAGCTCGAGAGCGATTAACTGAAATGGGAGTTACAGTAGAATATCAAGAATTTGCCATGGGCCACGAAATTATACCTGCTGCGATCGCTTTATTAGAGAAATTTATTTTTGCGAGATCGTTAGGTTAATATAGTTAAAAGTCGTTGTATAGGTAAAGCTTGAGGGAGATGGGGCAATGACATCTATAAGTGCAACCAAAAAAGATTTTTCTGGTATAACAGCCGAAGATGTGGCTTCTTTGGCAGAACGTTTAGAGCGTGATGATTATAACAATCCCTTTGAAGCTTTACAAGATTGGCACTTGTTACGGGCGATCGCCTTCCAACGTCAAGAGTTGGTCGAACCTTACACCCATTTACTCGATATCGAAACTTTTGACGAAGCCTAATCCATGTTGGGGCAAAAACGAGTTTTAATCGGAATTGGGGGCGGAATTGCTGCTTATAAAGTTTGCGATCTAATTTCTCAGCTTTTTCAAGCTGGGGCTGAAGTTCGCGTAATTCTCACTGAAACAGCTACCGAATTTATTACCCCCCTGACTGTATCTACTCTCAGTCGCCATCAAGTGTATCGAGATCTAGATTTTTGGCGATCGACCAATCCCCGACCTTTACATATTGAATTAGGGGAATGGAGTCAGATTTTGGTCATCGCTCCCCTAACAGCTAATACTATGGCTAAATTAGCTCACGGTATTGCCGATAATTTATTGACCAATACGGTTTTGGCTTCAAAAAGTCCGATCTTACTAGCACCAGCAATGAATACGGAAATGTGGCAACAAATTTCCGTGCAAAAAAACTGGGAAATATTGCAAGAAAACCCTCGCTATCATTCCATCGGGCCAGCTTCGGGGCTGTTGGCTTGCGATCGCTTTGGCACTGGAAGAATGGCCGAACCAGCAGAAATTAAACTTTTTATCGCATCTTTATTAACCACTGAAGGCAAAAAAGATTTACAAGGAAAGCAGGTTTTAATCAGTGCAGGAGGGACTCGAGAATATCTCGATCCAGTTCGGTTTCTTGGCAATCCCGCTACTGGTAAAATGGGCCTGGCATTAGCTCGAGCTGCAGTTCATCGCGGCGCGACAGTTACTTTGATTTGCGGCCCGACTCAATTGGATTTTTCCGATTCTTTAAATAATATTCGCTTTATTTCCGTAGTTAGTGCCGCAGAAATGGCCAGAGAAATGTTCGCCGTTTGCGACGATGCCGATCTGATTGTCATGTCAGCAGCAGTTGCCGATGTCAAACCAGCAGAATACTCTTCAACCAAATTAAGTAAAAATTCTTTACCTTCTCAATTAGCCCTCGATCCAGTAACCGATATCCTCGCACGACTCGGCGATCGCAAATCACAGCGTCAAATTTTAGTCGGTTTTGCTGCACAAACTGGAGATATTGTCAAGCCAGCTATAGAAAAATTAAAAAAGAAACGATTAAATGCGATCGTAGCCAATCCCGTCGATCGACCTAATTCAGGTTTTGGCAGCGATACCAATCAAGCAATATTAATCGATAGTAAAGGCAGACAAAAGCAAATCGAACCCTGTACTAAACTGGCTTTAGCTCACGAAATATTTAATTTTATCGCCGATCTTTAAAGAAGTTGCAAGCTATGCGATCGATTATCGATCGCGAAGTTAAAATTTAAAAAACTAATTGCTAAATAAGATTTTGTACCTAGTCAGCTCCCTTAATTATCCTATAAGTAAGATTCTGTATTTATTAAAAAAAATCTTTATCTTACCTTCCTAACCTGCTCCTAAAATTTCGGTAATGATTTGTTGTCTCAATCCCGACTGTAACCAACCTCTAAATCATAAAAATCATCCTTATTGCCAAAATTGTGGCAATCCTTTAAAAATATTGTTAAGAAACAGATACAAAATATCGAAACCTTTAGGTAGAGGTGGTTTTGGTAAAACTTACTTAGCCCAAGATATTGATAAATTTGATGAGTTGTGCGTAGTCAAACAACTAGCACCCCAAGCCCAAGGTACAAAAATATCTTTAAAAGTCAAAGATTTATTTCAGCAAGAAGCTCAACAATTGCAACTTTTAGGGGAACATCCCCAAATTCCCTACTTGCAAGCTTACTTTCAAGAAGACGAATATTTTTATTTAACCCAACAATTCATTCAAGGGGAAGACTTACGCAAAAAATTAAAACATAAAGGAGTATTTACTGAAAATCAAATTAGAGACCTGTTAGTTAATCTTTTGCCAGTATTAGGATTTATCCACTCTCGAGGGATAATTCACCGCGATCTCAAACCAGAAAATATTATTTGTCGTCACTCTGATGGTAAATATGTCTTAATTGATTTTGGTATTGCTAAAGTATTAAAGCCTTTCGGCCAAGACACCGCAACTTCTTTAGGATCTTTAGGATATGCTGCTCCAGAACAGATCGTCGAGGGTAACGCCACACCTGCTAGCGATCTGTTTAGCTTGGGGGTGAGTTGTTTTCATCTTTTGAGCGGAGTTCATCCGAGAGAATTGTTCATGTGTAAAGGCTACAGTTGGGTAGAAAGTTGGAATGATTCCTTTGAAGATACGATTTCATCTAATTTAGCCAAAGTTTTAAGTAAATTATTGGAGAAAAACCTAACTAAACGCTATCAGCTAGCCGAACAAGTGCTTGAAGATTTGCAAGATCGAACTGCTAATTTAGTTCAACTGGCTCGAATTAGTTCCGACTCGACAATCATTGAAAATCCCAGACTGCATCAATTTGAATTTGAAACAGTTACGGTAGACGATTGCGGCCAAACAATCTCTAGCGATCGCCAAGTAGCATCTTATTATATTGAAGAACTAGACGAAAAAGTAACTCTAGATGCGATCGCCATTCCCGGAGGCGACTTCTGGATGGGTTCAAAAGAAAATATCGCTTGCGAGTGCGAATATCCCCAGCATCAAGTATCGGTTCAACCCTTTTTTATGAGTAAATTTTTAATTACTCAAATTCAATGGCGCGCGATCGCAGCTTTACCGATGGTAAATCGAGAGTTAGATTTAGATCCTTCCGAATTTAAAGGAGATAACCTTCCCGTTGAAAATATTTCTTGGTACGATGCGATCGAATTTTGCCAGCGTCTTTATCGAGAAAGCGGGCGCAAATATCGCTTACCAACCGAAGCAGAATGGGAATATGCTTGTCGCGCTAGAACAAATACCCCTTTTTATTTCGGCCCCACCCTAGCTGCAAATTTAGCTAATTACGATAGCAATTATGCCTATGCTAACGAATCTCCAGTTAAGTATCGCGGCGCAACTACTCCAGTTGGTAGTTTTCCCCCCAACAGTTTTGGATTGTACGATATGCACGGTAATGTCTACGAGTGGTGTATAGATACCTGGCATAAAAACTATCAAGGTGCGCCTGCTGATGGCAGTCCTTGGTTAGATCTCAGCGATCGCGCTTTTCAGGTGTTACGGGGCGGATCTTGGTTGAATGCTCCGGGAGATTGTCGTTCTGCTTGTCGCGATCGCATTATGGCAAAACGCAGCAATACTTATGAGTTTGTCGGCTTTAGGGTGGTTTGCTCGAGCCAATCTAGTTCGGTCAATACTTCTATTTCTAGTAGTCTTTAAAAATGGTTATGCCATGTTTTCGACCAATCACAATGATTCTTTCGAGATCTGGCAAATTTGCTGGTGGCGAGCTTTCAAGGGGATTGGCTGCTTTTATAGCTATTTCTGCCAGAAAGTTCTCAAATCCGGCCGGAGTTTGCCAAATTAATAATTTAGCTGCAGTAGAACCAATATTTATATATTGATGAACTTGTTCTTGGGGGGAATGAATCACTTTTCCTGCAGTTGCTATTACGATCTCGCGATCAAGTTGAAACTGAAATTTACCTTCAATAATATAAAAATATTCTTCTTGATAGTGGTGAATGTGGAGCGGAATGCCACTTTGAGGCTGAATTAATCCTTCAAGCAATATTGCTGTTTGTCCGGTGTTTGCTTCAACCATTTTAAAAGTGTACAGATCGGGCCCGAACCAATAAGAATCGCCTTGAATTGGAGCAACCAAGCAATTTTGAATGTTAATATTCATAGTTATTTAGTTTATAAAGTAATATAAATTTTTCACACTAAGATTATATCGATAATTTTTGAAATTTTAATCTATTCAATTGGGGATCTGTTTAATTTTGCTTATCGATCGCACTATTAGATTGCAAGATTTTTAATCTCAAAAAAATTGCTATCCCCGTTAATTTACCTAAAGCAACTTGAGGTTTAACCAATAAAAGAATTAAAGCATTCAACCAAAG
>JAAUYH010239405.1_pt1 | contig 13978 bp, 13 predicted proteins | sample 7278061 | NCBI WGS metagenome assembly JAAUYH01 (sample SAMN14350203, study PRJNA611818) | marine sediment metagenome | isolation source: surface marine sediment (0.6m) | place: French Polynesia: Moorea | collected 2018-08
ATCACATTGAGTCGATTCCCTAGCACGATAACAAGCGTTAAAAAAGTAACGTCATACTTGTTCTTCCACGATATCCAATTCCTTGCTCTACAAAGCAGCGCAATCATAAAACCTATCTTCGTTCGCAGCAACATCGCTGGTAACACTGAGAATGGTGAGATCTTTAAACGGACGGCCCCAGGAATCAGCTTGCAAACACAATGTACACCGTTCGCAAGTTCTCTTAAGTCCCCCGCTGTGTCCACCCCCGCACCGTTCCCTTCTGGAATGTCAAAGTCCAGCGGTGCACTGCTTCCGATGTTCATCGAAGAGGTCTCGACGGGTTGTAATCGTGCCTGCAAATGAATAATTTCGACACAACCGGCTTGACCAGCAGTTCGACGCATCCAAGAGGGAACCTCCATTCCGATGGAGTCGAATCGCGCTACGAGTGGCGAGATCTACCTTCGAGGTTGACGCTGAGGTCGAGGGCGGACCGTAAAAAAATATGGCATAGAAAGCGATGGATGCGGTGATGCGGTGGACGGTAGTAGCAAGGAGATCAATGACCGATTAAATTTACTTCGACGCATACTTTGAGAAAAATAATTCTAGCACATGAACGAGATGACTAAATTCACTGTCTGTTCTATCCATTTTCTGCCAACAATGCCTTTTGTGGATTGTACGATACACGTTTCGACCTTCCTCGTCGAACGATTCTCTATCAAGATGAATAACTTCATCACCGAACGCACGTACTCGCATGCCTCGCCCTGTTTTGTCACGCATCCTCGCTGGAATCACTTCATGGTTGCGATTCTTCACAAATAAATTTCATATGAGATCGATCAAGAAGAGGCTGAGTGAGACCGAAATTAGTAACACTGGCAACATCTTTTTCCCTTCTATAACTATGAGTTTATTTGCTTGCCTTCCATTGCAATCGAACTGCCTCCAACTTAATGTTCGAACGCGCGGTGTGCTCAGTTCAGCTCATTGTAGGAGAGCACTAACCCGATAAGCTCCCCAATGTCCGCCTCGTGTTAACATGACTTGAACACGTACCTCCCACTCGATTGGTTTTTGGACCTAGAGTATAGAATCTTCAGCTGTTCCAGCAAAGCGCCTATGCTACGAATGCTCCCCTACATTGTACAGTACAGATGCATATAGCTGTAGACACGTCCTCAGCGAGCATCGTACAGTATACTGTGTACGGACCCTACCAAAATAGTATTGACAAACAGTTGGCTAGATCGTAACGAAAATGAATATTGATGTCAATATTATTTTGGTAGGGTACTGTACAGTATAGGTTTTGTTCGCAGAGCTGTTCGTGGTGCGACGGTGTGGTCATCGGTGGATTTTGGTAAACAGTGCATGAAATGCTGCTTTTATTTTCTATTTTTTGCTACGTTTTTTTGGGCTCACCTATTCCTCGTCCATATCTTCTTCCGCTACACCAGTCTCCTGCCTGGCCAAGTCCAGGTTCACAACCACGAACCCCGTCAAGACGAGCACGACGCCAAGGGCATAGGTTGGTGTGATGTGCTTGCCTTTAAACAGGACGTCGAAAATGAGCGATAGCGGCACTGTCAAAGACAGCGCAATTGTCCCGACCAACGCGCTGGTGAGTACCACAGACTTGGCCCAGAGGAAGTCTGATAGCACGCTGCCGATCAAGGCGTTGACCCCTATCAATACGAGGGTCCTCCGCGACGGGAGTTCGAACTTCTCAATTCGTGTCACGTTCAACAGGGGAACGACAGGCCACCCGAATACACACACAAACAGCCCCATGAACGCCAGCATCATCCCCATGTCGATTATCTGGCTGTTTGGACAACTGCGCTTGAGCGTGGTGGTGTACAGTCCATAAGTAGCGGCGGCGAGGATTGACAGGCCGTCCCCCCACGCCTGATTCTCACCCCCATCCGCGTCCACCCCGGTAATTATCGCTGTACCCAGGATTGTGACGCAGCACGCACAGACTTTCAGCCAACTGAAGGTCTCCACGCCGGCAGCCACGGAAAACGCGAGTGTGAACAACGAAGACGTCGTCGAGATTGTCGAAGAGGATGCGACACTGGTCATCGGCAACGCGGCGTTGAAGACCCAGTTGGCCGCCAGGTATAGTGGGGCAATGACAGCGGCGACACGCGCAGTATCGCGCGCATTGAACTGCACCACCGTGGCGCGCGCCGCAACCGGCGCGTAGTCGTTCTTCTCTCGTGCGGAGGGTGCGTAGATAGACTCTCGCCAGCTTTTCCGTAGAAATCCGAGCGCCAGCGAGGCGAACGTGCACGTGGTCAAGTACGTGAAGAAGTACGGCTTGTTGAAGTCCGTGCTCCCCAGTACGAACTGGATTAGCTCACTGGAGCCCACCCAGATGTGCGCAACGACGACCGACAGAGTGATACCGAGCGCGTGCTCTCGCCGTGTTGGGAGATGGCGCAATTGACTGTCCATGACGAGCGAGAACGAGCTCGAACACAGCCCGCATGAACGCTTCTTTCTTTCGAATCGGGTGGGAAGCGGATGACGGCAAGAACCTATTTCGTTTACTTTACAGTACAGGACGCAGGACCCGTAATCAAGCAAGGTACGGACGATGGGAGGTAAGTCTAAGGGAACAGTTGTTTCAGACTGTGGGGCAACCGTGAAGAGGGAGCGATGTACAATACTATGCATTAGCTGGGCTCACAGACGAATTTGTGCTGCTGTACTCCTCTACTCGTCCAACTCTGAAGATTGTGCTTTGGTGTAGTTGTACCAATCCCTAGCATTCCAACGAAACTTGTTGAATTGTGAGAAGCCATCGGTCGTTACCTGACCGCCTAGTGCTTCGGGGAAGCGCATTCTCGAAGCTCTGCAACATATGCTTTGAAGACGTCTTCCGCTCGCACGCCACAATCCCCATAACTGACACCCCGCCATATCTTGCAGTTCGCAGTTCCATGCAAACTGTCGCGCAAATGGAACAATCGCCAGACCGTACCTCGATGTCCATCTATTACTTCGGAACGCGACGGATAATGGCGCATACGGAAACGCATCGCTTCAAATTGCAATCGCAATCGCTCGGCCCTACGAAACACCGTCCTTCTCTCCTTCGTGCGCGCCACCATCGTGTACTCAGCGCGGTTCCTGGTGCCTCCCAATTGTAGCTCCCGTCGCTCGTACGACACCATCATTCCATGATTCTCGTCGAGATGTGACACCAGGTCGCAGCGCACGACGCTCGCGAGATGCAACTGCCCATGCGATAACAGTCAACTAGGTGCGCGTAGGAACAATCGAGCTGCATAACTAAAACTAGCTTCAGCGGCGGTTGAAACGAGAATGACACGGCTGACGATAATAAAGCATCAAATGCTCGCGAGCATGGTCATGTGGCGTGTTCACATTTCAGCAATTCGACGCAAAGTGCGAATATTAATGTCACAAGCGAGTGTCGCGACGCCGCAAGTGTTGTCCGTTACAGGGGAGATATCGAATCTACGGGTTCACGTCTTTGAAAGGCAGTTGCATTGCGAGTGATGCAGGTACTGCGCAGGGTGGCGATGCCTTCGTGGTACTGCGCTCGTAGATGAAGTCGAGCAGATGAGGGCAGGTGGTCCGCGGTCTATGAGCTCAAAATTTTGCACGATGCATACCATTGGTTCACGTGCGTAGTGCCACTCAAGTACTACATTAATCGATTCCTTCGGACTTGCTCCAAATCCTGTGACGGCGAGATGTCGCAGACGCCAAACTGAGCGTCGAGTCGATGAGAAACTGATGTACAAATCCACAGCAGCACATGAGAAAAATGCATGTGCATTGAGTGCTAGTGCACCAAGATCATGAAATTTTCATCGATGTAGTCGGTGCCGGTGATGATCCTTGCAAATATCCTCGACCATCCAATGCTCGTTAACCAAAAATGGTTATTGAGAAGAAACCGTTTCGCGCTTGATTTTCTTGATGATTGTTCATCCACTCAGTCACTTCACTTGCCCATCTTTCGTGGATTCGCTATCACCAACATCTCTGCGCAACCAGCAATACTCTACGCATTGATATCATTCTCCTCGCCATTTTGCCACCTTTACAGGGCAAGTTTTCTTCGTAGAACGCTTTCTCGTCACAACTCAATTTCGATTACTTATATGACCTCATCCCGCATTGGGATTGCGAGGTCGAATGCCTTTTCATCCAAATACAGATGCCGACGCGCTGGCATTCTCATTCGTCGCAGGTGTGTGGGTTGTCGGATGTTCGCAGACTCGATCGACGTCCTGCAGTGCCTTTGCTCGAGCTCTGACGTATGCGCAGTGGTTTCGATTGGTGGCGTACAGATTCTACGGTATGTTAGCCGGCTCTTACCTTTCATTGTGGGCGTCGCATAGCCACGTGTCCAGCGATCGGATCATCTAAAACCGCTGTAAATGATCCAACCAACCAAACCGCGCCATCAAGAGATCCTTGATAATTCTAGATGTCGAGCTGTTTCTGTTCAGTTACAGTGGTGAATTGGAAATCTAATGCTGTGCCGAACGGCATTCGATATTGTGCGCCCCCACCATCGACAATTGTCAACCCGACCCCATGCATCCATCTAGAGTTGCAAACATTACAAACATCACCAACTTCGACATCCCACTGCTCAGCCGGCAACCTGCGGCTCGACTCTGTGCAAGATGAGCACCGCCACGATGGACAAGGATGAGGTACCCCCACCTACTACGAGGACCGTTGAAAACGAGGGGGAAAATCCTACTGCGACTTGCTGTTTCAACCTGATTGCACAACACACGTTGCAAGAAGCGGGTCGGTCGAGGTGGGCACCGAGGTTCCTACTTTTCTTCACACGCGTGGGAACAGGGCTCGCATTGCTCTTTATGTATGCAATCGGTTTTCTGGAACAATCAGTCACTCGTGATTCATTGCTGTTTGGCATTACTTACCTCGGTCTTGCCGCAACGTTTTTCGGGCTTGCGTTGTGCACACACCTCACTTGTTGTTGCCCAGCTGGGACGGGCGGCAACATATTCGCGACGGTTATTGTTCTTGCGTACGCGTTGTTTGGCACGTTAGCCGTGTTCATGTTGACGGATTTGGTATATTCGTCTCTGTTTTTCCCAGTGAATGACTGGTATGCTGGTGTGCTTGTGCTACCGTTTTGTGCTTTCCTATCCGATATAGTGGTAATGCAAGCGCGAGTGCGCTTGCGGTTTCGATACATCCTCTCAGTAACTTGTGTTTACTTGGGTTACGCTATTGTCACGACTGCAGGCAGATTAACTAATGCGTCGTGCTTGCCTACTGCTGTCACACCATGCACACGCGCTAATCCTGGTAGGCAAGTGGGTATTCAGGTGATATTCCTGGTGCTACAGCCGTTTTGTGCAGCGATTGCGATTGGACTTACTCGTATTCCATGGCCATGCTACGGTCGACGCTCGTGATACAGTTGCCTCCCTGATTGTCGTTGGTGAATCGTTTGGTGGTTAAGTCTGAACGGCACACTTGATCATTTCATTGAAACGGTTTCTACTGGAATAAAAATTAATGTAGGCCAAACTGTACGCGAAGAATTGCTGAGTTTTCTCAAGTTTTAAATCGTTTCTTTGTTTGAATAATTCGGTTCGGTCAAGCTTGTGAATGTTCCAGATTCACGCAAAGGTATTCAATGCGAGTAAAATTTCGGACAAGGAATCGAGCATCGTTAAATCAATTTATAATAGTTTGTTTGTGAGTGCCAAGCAGCAATTAACCGTACTGCACAATGAGTTTCAGTTTCTGAGGCACTAACTCGTAAGTTAGAATCCCATAGCTTCAACTCCATTTGTCCAGAAGGAGCATACACAAAACGATAACGAAAACCCCACAATACCGCTCCGTGCGGGGTCGAATGTTAGGAACTGTTAGGAAGAGGTTCCAGAGCACACTGAGATAGTTCGAACGACGTGAGGCTAATGCTCGAGCTTCAGAAGAGGTTTCATAAGTTTTCTTGTTCTAATAATATGGTGGAAACACTGTTGTTCGGATAAGCACCTACAAATTATCGCACGATGGCGGCTGAGACTACCTTAGATCAAATAGTGTCATTACTAAGCATTTAGAAAGGAATCAATATGCCATTTTAACGATAACTTGCCAGTGGTACGGAATTTGGAAACATTTTTGGCTAAAACTAAAATAACTGGTGTCTTATCGCCGTCCTATTGATCGAGCACCCGAGCAGGAAATCTAGTTATTTCTATTTATGACACATCTTCAAGTTAGGAAGTGGGAGAGGCTGGTTCGTCCCAGGGTGACCTGCTGTCCGAAAACGTGCCAGGCTTCTTTTTATCTACAAATTCAGCTCAGAAAATATACAAACAGTACAACGAAATGGCCTAACTCAATTAAAATCAGAAAATACTGCAGCTAAACATAACTAAAGACGAATAATTTTTTCTTGTGCATCATATCACTTCGTTACAAGTTGAGCGCACTTCCTCGCGCGCTATTCACCCGACCTGAATTTCTGTAGTATGTCTAAATTATAGCCTCGCATACGGATAGCTAGATACAAATCTTCTAGCATCAGCGTCTTACGTTTGGCATGTAGGGCGGCCTTTCCAGCATCTTTCGACATATCACGGATGAAAGCTTGCTCGCAGTTTATAAGGCCTGCAAAGCTTTTGATTTCATTTGGCTTGCAGCTTATTCCCTGATGCAAACAGTTTTCTCATAGTATGCACAGCACAGCGCTTGAACACCGCTTCTCAAATCAAGAACTTTTCAGTTCTTTTGTAATATCGTGTGTCTTTGCCAATTCTAGTTTTCGGGCGGAATACATGTAGCTCAATGTGCTACTTAAGAAAATTTTCCTTCGGTTCTTTCGCCTCTAACGACCTCAGTTTTGGTGTCACAGACTTGTTCCGGATGATGCGCACCTTCGTTACGAAGGTTAGCTTATTGGTATCACGTCAGCTTAAGTAAAAATAAATAATCTTAATAGGTTGCTTTTGGACAAATGTCAATCGTTTTGAGCCGTTCAGCTTCTGTGAACGCACCAATGTCAAATGACACTTGTTTAACTCCTGAGGTGCCAAATATTACCAATTGTGCGTGAGTACACTACTTGATACTGCTACTAGCGCGTAAAGTGTATGAGTAATGCGAAAACCGTACTTAAGCGGTTCATAAGATAAGATGTAGCTTTGAACCCTGATCCCGAAACACAGTACACACCATCAATTATCATGTCAAATCAATCCCGAAACAATTTCTCTTCCCGCGGAGGTGATGAATTTCGCAGCACGTCTTCACACTACGGAGATAGCGCTCGTCCTGAACTTCGTTCGCAGGTGGCTCGCAGCACACTGCCACCTGCACCAGATATTATCCGCAACTCTCGCACTCTTTCTCAGAAGTTTGTTGCTAGTATGTCAACGGCGCATCGCTACTTGCGCTACAATGTTGCCGGGCCGATTGCAGAACAACTTTTTCATACTGGTGATGGTGTTTGTGCACCAGTGCTTGTGCGTGGGGCTCTAGTTCTTGTTTCTGAACTCGTAGGTGGGTTCCCCGATTCTTTGAAGTATTTCACGCAATAGTGCGAGACAATTTTGATCTTTGTCGTCGTATTAGCTACTGCCAACCCACGAACCGCACCCTCATCTGCAACCTCCATTGCATGTCTATCTGCTTGGCCAAATAGCTTCTTGTTTACACGCTGGCGAATGTTGGGGTCATGTTTGGAGTCTGTGCAATGGGATAGACGACATCCTGTGTAGCGTAGCTTACCTTAGTGATAGCTTAAAAGATGCGAACGACGATAATTAGAATACGTGAATCTTCAAGAAATAACTGCGTTCCGCTAGGTAGGTAGAACTGGTAAAGGGTATCTCGAGTGAAATTCTATCTTCAGTGCCTTGTTTTTGGCTGGGCACCTTTGAGACACCAGCCTGATGTCCCGGAACGTTATTCTACAATTCCACGAAATATCGTGCTTGAAATCTCATTCGACTAATAATACTTCATGAGATGTCCAAGATGAGCCATAATATACTTGACTGCACAGTATTTAACTGGAAACAGAGCGAATTATGGCGCAAATAGTTCACGACACTTGCATCATGTCCGCGCGTCCGCATTTTTGATCTTCTTCGGACGATGGCGACTCTCTTCGTCATTCCCAGAGTCAAGCGCTTTCGCCTATACCCACAGTCACTCGCAACAACACCACATTACGTGCAAACTGCGGCCGCGCGCGCCGTTCTCCGCCGCGTCTACTATCCTCTTCTCCCTCCTGTGTCGAGATTCATACTGCGGAAGCCGCTGTGAATTCTTCTGCTTCTGCACTTCGTTGGGTGCCAGGACCGAAAACGTCTTTTGCCGCTCGCATGAACGAACTCATTGGGAATCTGATTGACTCGGCCCGCGACTGTGCACAACTTCACCAACAACATGCCTACACCGTGCGCATCTTAAATGCCCGTCTTACTTTGTTAGAGCAACAGGCCAATCGCATTGAACGCAACTTGAACTAAGTAGTCTTACAGCTGAATAACTGGGTGCGTCACGAAGGAGAAGAGGCTCCCGAAGGTGAATTGCTCAGCTTAAGTGCGGCGGTCTCTGTACCGCCACTCGAATATGTGATGTTGACCCGCTGGGCTTCGGGCGCGATGACTCAGACTCCGACAGACCGGTTAAAGTTGCTGCTAATTTCGGGCTGGTTCCTTGGTAAATGTCCTTCTTTTGAAACCTTGCTCCTTACCCCCTCAATATCAGCATCAACTTATTTGCCAACAGCTCTACTGCTGTCGCTTATTTTCTTCTTGAGACGGAGTAGATCTTGGATGGATCCTGAAGGAGACTCCAACCGGAGTATTCGGCTTCTTGTATCTAGCGTGCTACGGTACATCGCGTCGTCTAATGATTCAGGAACATAGGTGTCAACTGGAACAGCGTGCAGTTCTCTATGTGGTGTAACCTCTGCCCGGAATAGGATGGCCGCACAGCTGGTGCATAGCGTTGGGTCTCCCTTGATCATCAGACACTTCAGCGCGCCTTCTTTCCACACTTTGTCGCACTTCTCTGATCTTCTTGATTCACGAAATTTGTCTTTCCTAGCAGATTGCGTTGATGTGACGCGTTCTGTTACCTCACGATCGCTTCGCACGGATGCAGGAATCGTTTTCATGGTCTCAGGTTTTAAGCCTGAACGCGATCCTTGAAGGTTCCTCCTCGAGGTTTTTCTCTTTTACGTCGCTCTTCGTAGTCGCATTCGCCACACCAGGAAAATGCTTCAGACGAAGTGCAGTACTGCCAGTTCCTGCACTTATTGCGCACTCCGCACGATTTGACATCATTCCGGGGTTGTCTAGTTGGGTTTCTTGGTCCAGGATTCTGTCGCCCCGTACTCTTGATAACTTCACTCTGTCTATGATCTGATGATGATGGTCTGGTTATCAGCGCTTCAATTTTCTATACACAGGTACTTTTGTGACTGATTTGCTGCAATCCGTTTGACTGTGTTGAATGGTCTTCCAATGGCTTGATCCATGCTGTATTTTCTACTGGTTCTATGCTATGTGCTTGTGTTTTTCTCGTATAAATGCAGCAATCGATTTGAAACTCAGTACTGGTTCTCGTGAAGTTATTCCGTGGCATGTATCCCGATGTTGCGGACAGATGAAAGTTGTCATCTCTTTGCAAGATTCATGCATCTTGATTTGCCAACATCCTTGGAAAAGGTCGAGGATGGTGAAGATAGTGCTCTCTTTCACTCCATCGAGTATCTTGTCGATCAGCGGTTGTGACAACCTGTCTCATTTCATCACAGCGTTCAAGTTCCGGTAGTCGATATAAAACCTTGGGCTCCCGTACTTTTTCATAACCAACACAATGGGTGGTGTCCAAGACGATTCCTCCGGAGTTATGATGCCTAGATTGAACATACCGTCTACCTCCTTCTTAATTATGCCGTTGAACTTTGGAGTCAATCGTCTCAACTTTTGGAATATCGGTTCATCCGGCGTAAGTTCGCACCTGTGCGTGCTCCTGCACTTTGATGGTTGAACATCATCGAAAGAGTACACAATAACATATGGTAGCTCTGGAATAGTGCTTCACGTCTGCTGCATATGCTTCCGAAAGGTGTGCAACCTTATCTTCAACTGGATGGCCATCTCTTACAACGTCTGGTGAATCGACCACATCACTCAAGGTTAGTACGAATTCACTGTACGCTTTTTTCTCTGACTCTTCTCTGATATCACCTTCTGTGTCCGTTTTCAGCTCGCCTTCTGTGTCTTCGTACATCTCTGGTTCATACACTAGATTCAAGGTCTCTGTCTTTCCATCTTTTCTTACCTTGACTGCTTGATGGTACAAATCGAAACAGGCACGTATGTCAACTAACGTTAGAGATCTGATTATCAGGCCGTAGGCTAACAAATTGATAACCATGATGTATCCAAAACAAACTGAGATCTCTTGAAGGATACGTGCAAAATCTCCGGTGGAGCCATCGGCAACAACAATACGTCTCTTCGTCGGGGACAACTACAACCTCAGCTTCTCTGCTAGGCTACTTGACATCACATTCGGTATGGCACAGGAACCTAAAAGCCCAAAACACCTGTTCGGAGTATACCGATAAATTGACAACTTGATGACGATTCGGAGGCACCTTCTTCTGAATCACTTCACTAGTGGCGTTAACTGATTACCTGGTAATCTTCTTGGCAACGATTTTCAGGAGCTCTTTGTTATCTTTGTCCACATCTTCATTCGTAATCTGCCCGAAAGTTATTCCTGCTGGTGCCCGTGCTAGGCTATGGAGGAAATCGTAGCGTTCAGCTCGTTCACCTAATGCTTGTACAGGGGCCTTGTGTCTGGTATAGTTCCTTCTGTCTCTGCTTCTTTTCTTCTAAGATTTTTCTTTTGGAGTGAATATCGGTCTTCTCGTAGCTCGAGCTGCACCCACTCCTTGATTTTGGTCTTCGACTTGAGACAAGTCTCTTTCAAAGCGAGCTTGTTTCTGTACCAGTTCTCTGGTTCTAAAACATTTTATCAACATCTTGCCATCTTCCTGCTCACTTACTTCCTCTTGGACATACATGACTGATTTCTCTTTCTAGTCAACTGATTTCGCGACTTCCATCTTCAATATCTGTACCTTCTCCGTATTCTGATTTTGTGCTGTTACCTTCGCCTCGTCTGCTTGATTCATGTAGCACGCTGCTTCTGAATGACAATACCGTCCGCAATAGCTGCAGGAATTCACAGCTTCGGTTTGCATCTGGCATTGGCTTGCGCAATGCCCTGGATTTTTACTCTTGTGGCGTATCACGTCCTGAATACTCCATTTCGGCTTGCTCTTCGTAACGAGTAAGGACAAATATTCAAACTTTTGCAGAGCATGTCCATCTTGTCCAAAATTAGTTCGTCTGTTCCCTGTTGCATATTACGCATCCCGACATAAAGTAAACCGGAAAAGTTTTCAGTAACCTTTCTGGGCAAGAAGTACACTTTCTGATGCTTCCTGATCAGTACGAAGTGTAACAAACTTTGATCCGAATATATAGCTTCGATAATCATCCTGTTCTTTGTTGATTCGTTCAAGTTGGCTTCCATGTAGAGCTTGCTACATCTCACGAAGAACTCCTATACACCTCTACCGTGGTAAGTCAGGTTCACAGTTCTTTCGTCGTCTCTGATTCCGTCTTCTTTGAGGACGAATTCTCCAATAGGGCCGTCTTGACCTTCCGGAACGACTTGGCTTCCTCAGTAGGAGCGTTCTCGTCCGTAAACTGGTCGAACAGTATTCAAACGCTTCGGCGTTCAGGTGTGCTACCAACCTTTGTGCTTTCCCTTCATCGGCCTTCCTCTTCATCAGGAGTGAGTCGTGAACATGTAAATTGATTTGATACATTCAAAGTATGACAAAATTCTACTTATTGACGCAATAAACCATGTAATAAAAACCAAAAGTTGTTCGCTGTGCTAACCGCTGATTACTCATAGGCAACACAACTGGGTGCTTACAGAAGCTTATCGAATTGCACTCAACTAAAGATTACTGGTGATAGCAAATAAAAAATACAGTATTCCGGTACAGAGTAATGGTTCTTTGAGGGCGTGGCCTCAAAGGTACGTATAATACATATTTTACAATAAAAGCTTTATAGAATAAAGTTGACGTTGCTTTGTGTAATGTTGTCGGTTTCAGCGAACAATTGATTGATGAAACATTTCAACCTATAAAATTTTTAGTGACTATAATGTATAATACAGCAAGCACAGGTCTGCTCTTATGCGAATCGTTACAATTTTCTTCCGTTTTTCGAACTTCATTGAATTAGATTCGATTTTCGCTACTAGCGTAGCTTGAAATCTTTACATGTGTCACTTCACTTCCACTCGCCTTAATCTCTGAAACTGGATCGCTGAAGCTGTAGAATTTTAGATAAAGCTCGAAATATTCACTTTTTATAAATTATGCTCTAATTTCCGATCTTCAACTTTTTGCTCTTCCGCAGGCTCAAAAGGAACACCAGAGCCATTTAAACGACATAGCTGCGAATTTTATCGCTTGTAATTTATGCCCAAATCCTTTATTTACATGATTGACCGTTTTTCAACCTATACCAAGCGTTTATATTGCCATTTGTATCTATTTTGATATTATTTTGTTTATTTATGAATTATTTCTTTTCCGTATACTACTACTGGATTTCTAACGGCGAACAAAAATTCATCTGTACAGATACCTTATAAACTCTCATTGAGTCATTGTGCCGGCACTGCATGAAAGCTGCACTTAATTAATTTCGTATGGTTTTTTTGTAACACACTGTATGCATACATATGTGTGTGATGTAGAATGATTGATTAACTTCGGACTGGCCGTCCGTCTAAGATCCACAATGATACAAGCGAGATAGAATATTGGTTCCGAAGTATTCCGAAGGTGTAAATAAGGATTGGTGAAAGATAGTTGAGTATCCCTAGATCGGCTATGCAATTTCTGCAATGTTTCTGTTTAGAATCTCTCCTCCGCAACACGTGTTTCGTATCAATTATCAGAAAAGAATTGTTTTCATTGAAAATTGCTGTATAGAGTTTAAGAATGAAGCAGGATATCTGGCCGAATTGCGTAGCCCAATGAGTACCGTTTTCGAACCAATAGAGTCGTAGAAGAAGCGTAATGCAATAGTCTGATGAACTGAGAATCCTCACTATTTCAATACAAAGGCCCATTTTAAAAATGTAGAGTTGGTGTGGAAAAATCATCATTTGTATCTGGCATTGAGAAATAATTAGATTAGAAGAGACGAGTAAACATCACAGCCTCCAACGTCATATGATTTGAATCCTTGAGACTTCTTTCCCTGGAGTCACTTAAAAAAGGAAGTGTATCCGGTAACCAGAGGGGTTTTCGTTCACATAAAATCGAATAATAAGTGCTATTTGAAAATAGAACTAGATAAATTGTCAAAAGATTGGGAAGATACAAAAATGCGAGGAAATCAGTATGTCAACAAGGGTGAGAATGGAATGAAAAGGTTGAGATTGTCTTCCTGAAAACCTACAATGTGAAAACTAATTCTTCTTTACATGCTTGTATGGAGGATTCAAAATAGCGGTTTAGAAACGTTTTAATCCTTGGCGATAAGTAATTTTTATGTGAGAGCCATGTTTATAAAAGTTATTTAGCAATTGTATTTTCTTTCATACAGTAAAGCAACATCCTCCACCCAGCCAAGGAGAAATTAGTGTTTTGTGCAAGATTTTGATTCCTATATTTTTAATCCGCTGATAATTATCCTTAAATAGTGGAAAGATTTACTGTTTACCTTCAGCAGGTTTTCAAACTACAACTGCTCGATCAAAGTTAATAATTCGTTTTTGAAAGATGAGTTAGTTTAGCCGTACCTTTCTTCTCTCAGATTTAGCACTGTAATCAAGCAACAATAAAGAAGTGATATTGTTATTGAAAGTGCACTTCGGGAAG
>JAAUYH010233016.1_pt1 | contig 13973 bp, 12 predicted proteins | sample 7278061 | NCBI WGS metagenome assembly JAAUYH01 (sample SAMN14350203, study PRJNA611818) | marine sediment metagenome | isolation source: surface marine sediment (0.6m) | place: French Polynesia: Moorea | collected 2018-08
AAAGCGTTCCTGCGGGTAAATATGCCCAAGAAGTCTTAAATTTTTTTAAAATTGCTGACAAAGTAAATTCTAAAGCGGTTTATGGTAAGGATGTCCACCAGATTCTCAATTACGTTGCTACAGGTAACGTAGATGCAGGGATTGTTTATCGTACCGATGCCCAAATTGCCGATCATGTCCAGATAGTAGCTATCGCCCCAGAAAGTAGTCATGCTCCTGTAATCTATCCTATGTCAGTAATTAAAGATAGTGGGAATCCAGAAGCTGCAACCAAACTGATGGAGTTTTTAACTACCCCAGAAGCACAAACCGTATTTGAAGAACATGGGTTTAATTTAGTTACTGGTTATTAGTTATTGGTCATTGGTATTAACAACTAACTACTAACAACTAACTACTAACACACTTAACAACCAATGACTAATCTTACCCCCATTTGGATATCCCTCAAAACCTCCACTACCGCCACATTAATTACCTTTTTCCTCGGAATTATGGCAGCGCGGTGGATGTTGGGTTATCGAGGTAAATCTAAAGGATTAATCGAAGGTTTATTAACTGCCCCTTTGGTACTTCCCCCCACAGTAGTTGGTTTTTTATTATTGCTGTTATTCGGTAGAAATGGGTTTATTGGTCAAATATTAGCTTCTTTTGGCGTTACAGTTATTTTCTCTTGGTATGCTACCGTTATCGCCTCGACGGTAGTAGCTTTTCCCCTCATGTATAAAACTGCTTTGGGGGCATTCAAGCAAATCGATGCGAATCTCCTTGCTTGTGCCAGAACTCTGGGAGCTTCAGAATGGGTAATTTTCTGGCGTGTCATCTTGCCTTTAGCTAAACCTGGCTTAATTGCTGGTACTTTACTCTCATTTGCTCGTGCTTTAGGAGAATTTGGCGCAACTTTAATGTTAGCTGGTTCTATTCCTGGCAAAACTACCACTATTCCCATTGCAATTTTCTTTGCTGCTGAAGGTGGGGAAATGGATCGAGCGTTATTGCTAGTAATAGTTATGTTGGTAATTTCTTTGGGGGTAATTACAATGGTTAATTATTCCACAGAGGAGAATAGAAATCGTAAATCGAAATCCCGGAGGGACGAACTGCTGTTCTCCCATATTGGTATCACAGCAAAACGCGAAAAAGCTTTAGATTATCCTGTACCCCAAGCCAAAATCGAGTTAATTGTTAAGATTCAAAAACAACTACCAGGGTTTTTATTAGATGTTGATTTTCAGACAGATCAAACACCTTTAGGATTGCTAGGGGCTTCTGGTGCAGGTAAAAGCCTAATTTTGCGCTGTATTGCTGGTTTAGATACTCCGGATCGAGGACGTATTGTGTTAAATGGGAAAGTATTATTTGATTCAGAGCAAAACATTAATTTACCACCACGCGATCGCGCTTGTGGTTTTTTGTTTCAAAATTATGCCCTGTTTCCCCATCTAACTATTGCTGAAAATATTGCCTTTGGCATGGAGTCAGGAAAATCTCCACGGGAAATCAAACAAGAAGTAGAAAGACAATTAATTACAGTAGACTTACCAGGAATGGGCGATCGTTATCCTCGGGAACTTTCAGGCGGACAACAGCAAAGAGTAGCATTGGCCAGAGCAAAAGCAAGTAAACCAGGAATAATGCTGCTAGATGAACCATTTTCTGCTCTAGATACTTATTTGCGCGATAAACAAGAAAAATTGCTCAGAAATAATCTGATTCACTATCAGGGAGTAACTTTATTTATTACCCATAACCTAGAAGAAGCCTATCGAGTATGTCCTAACCTATTGGTAATAGACAAAGGAAAAGCGATCGCCAATGGCACAAAACAAGATATTTTTGAGCATCCTAGTAATTTTAGAACCGCGCAACTAACTGGCTGTAAAAACTTTTCCCGTGCTGTAGCTATCTCAGAGCAAAAAGTGAAAGCGATCGACTGGGATTGTATCCTAGAAGTAATTGAACCAATACCAGAATCTTTAGAATATGTGGGTATTCGCGCCCATCAGCTAATCTTTCCCGATACAGACAATGAGGTTAATACTTTCTCTTGTTGGTTAGCAACCATTAGCGAAACCCAACACCGTATGACTTTGTATCTCAAGATAAATCAACCTGCCAATAATCCTGAAGATTATCATCTGCAAGCAGAAGTTTTTAAAGATAAATGGGCAGAATTAAAAGATTCTCCCCTCCCCTGGAAGATTCAATTCGATTCATTACGCATCATTCTGTTACAATCTTTGGAATCTAACAAGGTTGTCTAAAAAGTTTAATTTATTACCTGTTAACTACTACCTATTCCCGCGCCTCAACAGAAAACTTTTTCAGCAAGCCCTAAATATTATATCTAAACTGGATTTGGTATAAGCTTCTAAACCAAATTTTTGCTTCAATGAGAATTTTCTCATCAAAGTATCACAAACACTTCATTGAGGATTGGCAAACTGTTAATAAAAGTAATAATAAAATTAATTGGAGCAAGTAATGCATTCTTCTACTATCGCCACTCCGCCGATTTCTACGCTTCCAAATCCTAGTACTCAATCAAATACAAAAGTAATTTTAGTGCGTAATGCTCGCACCAACTACAATGAACAGGGTATCTATCAAGGCTGTGGTGATGAATCGGTTTTAACCGAAATAGGATATGCATCTGCTTATCAAACAGGATTAGCTCTACAACAATTTAGCTTTGATGCCATCTATACCAGTCCTCTGACTAGAGTTCAACAGACTACTCAAGCAATTCTTGCTACTCTCAAGCAAACAACTGATAATTTACCGCCTGTATTAATCGATCGCAAATTAACTGAAATTAATATGTCAGCTTGGCAGGGATTATCTTATCAAGAGGTTAAAGAAAAATTTCCTAAGGTTTATAAGTCTTGGCAAGAAACACCTCACCTTTTCACTCTCGATCGCACGTCCTTTCCTGTTGTAGAATTATTCCAACAAGCACAACAATTTTGGCAAGAAATTTTAAATAAACATCGTGGTCAAACTATTCTTGTTGTGGCGCATGGTGGCACAAATCGAGCCTTAATTAGTACAGCAATTGGCTTGAATCCAGCACATTATCACAGTTTACAACAATCTAATTGTGGGATTAGTTGCTTAGAATTCTCCTCCAACCATAGTAATTATGGCAAGTTAAACTATTTAAACGTTACTAATCATCTGGGAGAAAACCTACCCAAACTCAAAGCAGGAAAGAGAGGTTTACGTTGGCTATTATTATCTGATACAGCAACAGAAAACTTTTTAAAATCTGCTTGTCTGCCAGAATTTATTTACCAAAATTCAATTAATCTAATTTTGACAGATGATTCTCAAAGATCTTCCTCCTTAGCTATGGAGATGCTGGACAATAGTACTAAAGCTGTACATTTACCAATAGCTCAAGAAAACTTTCTCGAAATTTGGCAACAGACAATTTTTGCTCGACAAAGACTGAAATCCTCAGTTGAAGAAATTTTGGTTACTGGTTTAATTATTGTGCCAGAAAATCTGCTCTGTCAGATTTTACAAAAAACCTTAGGAATTACTATGCCTTTGGAAACTGCCAATCATTTAAGCGTAATTCATTATCCTCAAGACAATCGTCAGTCGATTATACAAGGTTTATTACCAATCAATCAAAATTTAGTTACTCAATTAAATTGAATTATCAGGATAAATTTTTTGCTCTCGATCGTTACTTTTAAGAAATGGTATTAGATCGATATCACTCACTTATTATCAGTTAAATCATACAAAGAGCATTTTTGTGAAAGTATCTTGGATTTAATCAAGTCTTACAAGAGTACGAGTAAAAATGCAAAATAATCAACTTAAAACTAATAAAAAGCAATTCCAAAACGATTGGTATTTTATCCCTACTTTATTAAGCGGTTTTGCTGGAATCACTATTGGGGTAGCCATTGGTAATGCTCTTGGTTGGATTTAACCATGCTTGGTCTAGAACTAAAAAGCAGAGAAGATAAATTTTAGATTGGTATCATTTAAACCTACCAAAATAGATAATATTTTTGACTTCGGTTAATTTCTTGTCTGCTTTTAGACAAATAACAGAAAAATCTAGATCTATTTGTTTTTCACCTGAGTGTCGAGTTACTTCTTAACTTAATCCATATATTACTTGTTTTCAACCAGGTATTTATTTAATTAAAGATAAGTTAATTATTTCATCTGTTCTTGATATTATATTAATCTTGTTTGTTCTAGACATAATATAAATAATGAATAGGAATGATTAGACTAGATGAATGCACACAGGTGAATACGCATACAAATCCGCTCTTAAAAACAATAAGATTGATGAAGTTAATTTTTTCTCTACTATTGATTGGAATAAGTTAGCAACTAAATATGAGCAAGAAGATCAATCTTTTAGAGTTGCAGAAAATAAAAGTTATTACGATTATCAATCTTTAGGAACTCCGCGAATACCGCCTACACTTAAATTAAGAAATTATCAAAGACAAGCAGTAGCTAGTTGGTTTCGTAACCAAGGAAGAGGTACACTAAAAATGGCTACTGGTAGCGGTAAAACCATCATTGCTTTAGCGATCGCCACAGAGCTTTATCAACAGATTGGTTTACAAGTTTTATTGGTTGTTTGTCCTTATTGTCATTTAGTTACTCAGTGGCAAAGGGAATGTAAGAAGTTTAATTTACAACCGATTCTTGCTTTTGAAAATGTATACAATTGGCAAGACAAATTATCTACACAGCTATACAATATTAAATCTGGCAATCAATTTTTCCTCACAATTATTACTACCAATTCAACTTTAATTAAAGAGGGATTTCAATCTCAACTTAAATTTTTTCCTGCTAAAACTTTAATCATTGGAGATGAAGTTCACAATTTAGGCTCTACTAAAGTAGAAGTTAGCTTACCACGCAATATTGGTTTGCGCCTTGCTCTTTCAGCCACTCCAGAACGCTACTATGATGATGAAGGAACAGAAGCAATCCTTGCTTATTTTGGTAAGATCTTACAGCCAGAATTTGGTTTAGCTGAGGCAATTAGACAGGGGGCATTAGTTAGTTATTTTTATTATCCTATTTTTGTTGAACTAACTCCTACTGAAGCTTTAACTTATGCCAAATTAACTAAAAGAATTGGTTGGGCTTTAAGTAAAAATGAAAAGCTAGATAATAATACTTTAACTTCTCTACTCGTCAAGCGATCGCGTTTAATTGGTGCAGCAGAAAATAAATTGGCTATTTTGAAAAAATTAATGAGCCAAAGATTACATACCAGTCATACTCTTTTCTATTGCGGTGATGGATATGTAGAAAATTATGAAGCAGATTATCATACTCAAATAGAAGCAGTTACACGCATATTAGGAAAAGAATTAGGCTATCGGGTTAATACTTATACTGCTGATACACCTTTACCCGAAAGAGAAAGGCTAAGACAACAATTTGAACGAGGAGAATTACAGGGTTTAGTAGCTATTCGTTGCTTAGATGAAGGAGTAGATATTCCCGCAATTAAAACGGCAGTTATTTTGGCAAGTACTAGTAACCCTCGTCAATTTATTCAACGTCGTGGCAGGATTTTACGTCCCCATCCAGGAAAAGATCGAGCAACTTTATTCGATATGATTGTTATGCCACCAGATCTCGATCGAGAAACTTGGGAAGTAGAAAAAAACTTATTACGTAAAGAGTTAATCAGATTTATTGAATTTGCTGAATTGGCTGTTAACGCAGAAGAAGCAATAAATAAGTTATTAACTATTCAAGAAAAGTATGAATTGAATATGAATGGACAATTGACAATTGATAATTGATAATTGACGAGTGATCCTGCTGCGGTCTCCGCAGTAAGGAACGCGCGAGTCTTGACAATTGGTTAATTCGGTTTAAGACCTCTTCATTTATGAGGGCGAGGTTTCCTCGCTCAATCCTCTTGCTTTGAGAGAGAAGTAGTAATTGTTCATTGTTCATTGTTCATTGTCAATTGTTGAATCTATTCCCACTACCCACAGAGATTAAGTATTGTCTAAATCTAGCTTCAAACTGATATAAACAAGCTGCGGTAACAACCCAGATCAATAAACGAGTCATGGGATTATAAATTGGTTGATAAAGCCGAAGTGCAATATAAAACCAATTGTATAGATTATTTATGGAAACAAGGTCTAAATGAGAAATATCTTGATTGAAAAAAGGAATAATAGTTAAAACTGTATCGCTTGCTAGATAAGATAAAATAATTACAGCTAAACCATATATTCCTTCCCACCAACTTAAAAATCCAGGAATATACCCTTCAACTCTTGGCATTTCTGGCAAACTTATATCTGGGAAATATCTTTCTATTAATAAGTTCAAATAATGGTGAGCAAAAGCTACTACAACGATGGGTGATATAAACCATGTTGGAGAAACATAAGCAAAAAACGTGACTATTTTGTTAATAATTGGAATAATAATATTAGCTAGAGACGGAAAAATTAAAGATAAAAACCAACCTAATAATTGAACAAAAGAAAATACCAAGACAATAACAGACTGCCCGTAGGCAATCAAGCTAGCTATTAGTGCCAATAAAATTGCATTCATCCAGGAAGTAGGGAAAGGAATCCAAGCAGGCCAGTTTCTCATCAGTTAAATTTCTCGGATAAAACTCTCTTATTATTATATTCCGCAGAAAAATTTAAGAGAGGAAACAATATTTATGAAAAGAAATGTTAAAAAACTGAAGAATGGGATTTGGCTGCTAATTTTAGTCACCGTTACTCCGCCGTAAAACGACGGAGCCTGCGGTGACCGGCGTTCCCCGGTCAAATTACACTAATTTAGCGATCGCTCAGTACTAAACTTCCCCTAATTACAACCTAGACAGCTACCTTCGCTTCTAAATCTTGGTTAAGAATAAATTTAATATTTTTTTTGTTCACTCTAGTCTTCTTTTTTTGGTAACGTATCATACAATCACGTTTCCCATAGTCATATATACCAATTAAGAGCATTGTGATTATATGTCTTTGTACATATAAAATTCTTGAACTCAAGGGTGTTTACTAAAATAATAAAGTTAGAGTAATGTCAAAACTAGGAAGACGAAAATTTTTACTATACGGTTCGGTAGGTCTGGGAACTAGCATCTTATTGAAAGGCTGTGCTAGTAGCGAAGAAACCTCTACTTCTACGACTGTAGATTCTTCTACTGGTACTACCGTGAGTGATAGTGGTGGAGACACAATTAAAGTAGGTATTCTACACTCCCTAAGTGGCACTATGGCTATTAGTGAAACCACTGTGGTAGAAGCAGAAAAGCTAGCTATTGAAGAAATTAATGCTGCTGGTGGCGTTTTAGGCAAACAAATTGTTGCTATAGAAGAAGATGGTGCTTCTGATTGGCCTACTTTTGCGGAGAAAGCCCGTAAGCTGATTGATAAAGATAATGTAACTACAGTATTTGGTTGTTGGACTTCTGCTAGTCGTAAAGCAGTTTTACCAGTATTTGAAGAGAAAAAGCATATGCTTTGGTATCCTGTCCAATATGAAGGACAAGAATGTTCTCAAAACATCTTCTACACTGGTGCTGCACCTAACCAACAAATTGAGCCAGCAGTAGATTGGCTACTAGCAAATAAAGGCAAAGAATTTTTCTTAGTGGGTTCGGATTATGTTTTCCCCCGTACTGCCAACACCATTATTAAAGAACAACTAAAAGCTAAAAGTGGCACAACTGTAGGAGAAGACTATCTTCCTTTGGGAGATACAGAAGTTACTCCCATTATCACTAAAATCAAAGCAGCTTTGCCTAATGGTGGGGTAATCTTTAATAGTCTCAATGGTGATAGTAATGTTGCTTTCTTTAAACAGTTACAGGGTGCAGGATTATCGCCTGATAAATATCCAGTTATGTCTGTGAGTATCGCTGAAGAAGAAGTAAGACAAATTGGTAAAGATTATCTGAAAGATCATTATGCATCTTGGAACTATTTCCAAACTGTAGAAAGTCCCGCTAACCAGAAATTTGTAGAAGCTTTTAAGGCAAAATATGGGGAAGACAGAGTAACTAATGACCCTATGGAAGCTGCCTACATTATGGTGTATCTCTGGAAGCAGGCTGTAGAACAGGCAGGAACTACTGATTTAGAAGCTGTACGTAAAGCAGCTATTGGTCAAGAATTTGATGCCCCAGAAGGAAAAGTTAAAATGCTTCCTAATCATCACATCTCCAAGACTGTCAGAATTGGTCAAGTAAGAGATGATGGTTTATTTGATATTGTTTGGTCAACTGAGAAACCTCTCGATCCCATTCCTTGGAATCAATATGTACCACAAACTAAAGGTTATGCCTGCGACTGGACTGATCCTAATAAAGGTGGTAGATACAAAGTAGAAAAAATCTAACCTGTAGGGGCAAGGCAATGCCTTACCCCTACGTGGGAATGGGTTAACAAAATTTAATATTCAGGGGAATGTCAGCATTAATAGAAGGGCTATTTAACGGAATCAGCATTGGTTCGGTGTTGCTAATTGCTGCTTTGGGATTAGCAATTGTCTTTGGACTAATGGGAGTTATTAATCTTGCCCACGGTGAGTTAATGATGTTGGGAGCATACACAACTTTTGTGGTGCAAAATGTTTTTAAACCTTTGGGTGAACCCTGGTTTGAGCTTTACATTCTCTTTTCTCTGCCAGTCGCATTTATCGTATCTGCGTTATTTGGTTTAGCTTTAGAGAGGGGAGTAATTAGATTTCTTTATGGACGACCGTTAGAAACTCTTCTCGCTACTTGGGGCGTAAGTCTAATCTTGCGTCAATTTGTCCGTAGCGTTAATTGGCTGTTGGTGATAAGTATTGCCGTATTTTGTTTATGCTTCTTTGGCGGTATGGCGATTCTTAAACGTCTTTCTCATTGGGAAAGAATTAGAAATTGGGCAATAACCATCTTACTGTTTATCTCTAGTGCAATTTCGATCGCGCTGGGATTTTTAATCGATCGAGTTGGTACATTAGCATTAACTAAGCCTTGGTTTAGTGCCAGAAATGTAGATGTAACCGCACCAACTTGGTTACGGGGAGGCTGGAAAATTTTGGGTTTTCAAATGCCTTATGCTCGTCTATTTATTATCGCTTTGACTATTATTTGTTTACTGGGAGTTTATTGGTTTTTAAATCGTTCTACCTGGGGTTTAAGGATTCGGGCAGTAACTCAAAATCGCAGTATGAGTGCTTGTTTAGGCATTCCTACAGCTAAGGTAGATGCCCTTACTTTTGCCTTGGGTTCAGGACTTGCTGGTGTCGCTGGTTGTGCGGTTAGTTTGCTTGGTTCCGTGGGACCAAATACTGGGCAGAACTATATTGTCGATACCTTCATGGTGGTTGTAGTTGGTGGTGTCGGTAACTTATTTGGTACGGTTGTCGCTGGTTTGAGTATTGGTATCATTAATTATCTGATTGGTTCAGGTACCTTGGCATTAATATTTACTTCAACAGAAAGTTTAAAACCTCTAGTAGATTTCTTCCTCTTTTTTGCTACTAGCAGCATGGCAAAAGTCATGGTTTTTGCCATAATTATTACCTTTCTACAAGTTAAACCTGCTGGGCTTTTTCCACAGAAAGGACGTACTGCTGAGTTATAGGTAGTGGGTAGTGGGTATTAGGTAGTAGGTTATTTTTGTATAAATTATGAGTTCTGAATTAAATACTGGCGTATATAAACAGAAACAAAGGCGACAAAAACGATTAATTGAAGCGGGAATTATTATAGCGATCGCTTTTATTTTAGCGGTTATTTTGCCTGCCGTATTACCTGCTTTTCGTTTACGTTTATTTGGTAGATTTTTGGCTTTAGCTATTGTTGCTTTGGGGATCGATTTGATTTGGGGATATACAGGTCTTTTAAGTTTAGGACATGGTATCTTTTTTGCTCTTGGCGGTTATGCGATCGCTATGCACCTAAAATTACAAATTCCTGAAGGACAACTGCCAGAATTCTTTACTCTTTATGGAGTTGATAAGTTGCCTTGGTTTTGGCAACCTTTTTATTCTTTTCCTTTTACCTTAATTGCCTTAGTTGTTATTCCTGGGGTTGTAGCAGGATTACTAGGCTATTTGGTTTTTCGCAACCGTATTAAGGGTGTTTATTTTTCAATTTTAACCCAAGCTGCTTTACTAGTATTTTTTAATTTTTTTAATGGACAACAAAAGTTAATTAATGGGACAAATGGTTTAAAAACCGATACAGAAAAAATCTTTGATTTATTAGTAAGTTCATCGGCAGTGCAAAGAACTTTTTATATTTTAACTGTTATCTGTTTAATCTTAATTTATTTGCTTTGTCGTTGGTTAACTAGTGGACGTTTCGGACGTTTATTAATTGCAATTCGTGATGATGAAACGAGAGTACGTTTTTCTGGTTATGATACTACTGGATTTAAAGTATTAGTCTTTGCTATTTCTGGAGCGATCGCAGGAATCGCAGGAGCATTGTATACAGTACAAACAGGAATTATTACCCCTACTATCATGCAAGTAGCTTTTTCTATTGAGATGGTAATTTGGGTAGCTGTAGGCGGAAGAGGAACATTAATCGGTGCAATTATCGGTACTTTACTAGTTAGATTAGCGCAAACTTTTTTAAGCGAAAGATTTCCTCAAGTCTGGCTATTTTTTCAAGGAGCATTATTCTTAACTGTAGTTACAGTATTGCCTAATGGCATTGTCGGTTGGTTTAGAGATTACGCTTGGATTAAAGCGCGATCGCTCTTTGGGTTAAAACAACAATTAATTACTTATCCGCAGATAGAAGAAGACCCAGAAATACAAAGAGAAAGGGATCAGTTAACAAGGAAATAGATGGTGAAGATAAGGAAGATGGGGGAGACAAGGAAGACAAGGGAGATGGGGGAGATAGGAAACAACTAACAACTAATGACCAATAGCCAATGACCAATAAAATTTTAGAAATAGAAAAATTAACTGTTAGTTTTGATGGATTTAAAGCTCTCAATGATTTAAACTTCAGTATGGATGCTGGAGAATTGCGAGTAATAATTGGTCCTAATGGAGCAGGGAAAACTACTTTTTTAGATGTAATTACTGGGAAAGTTCAGCCAACCAAAGGAAGAGTATTATTTAAAGGAAAAAACCTCAAAAAAATTCCCGAACACAAAATAACTCGTATGGGTATTGGTAGAAAATTTCAGACTCCCAGAGTTTATTTAAATTTAACGGTTAGAGAAAATCTAGATTTAGTTGCTAACCAAAATAAAAACGTTTTTCCTACTTTATTCGGTCGTCCTTCTTCCACGGAAAAAAGAACAGTATCAGGATTAATTGAAACTATTGGTTTAGATGCTAAAGCCAACTTACAAGCAGACTTACTTTCTCATGGAGAAAAACAACGCTTAGAAATAGGAATGCTAGTTGCTCAATCTCCTGATTTATTACTAGTAGATGAACCTGCTGCAGGATTAACAGATGAAGAAACTGAAAATGTAGGAGCATTACTACTTTCTTTAGCAGAAAGTCATTCTATTATCGCGATCGAACATGATATGGAATTTGTACGTCAAATAGCTAAAGATAAGGTAACAGTATTACATCAAGGTTCAGTACTTTGCGAAGGGAAAATGGACGAAGTACAAAACGATCCCCGTGTAATAGAAGTTTATTTGGGAGAACCTTTGGATAAGTAGTGAGTAGTGAGTAGTGAGTAGTGAGTAATCAGTAATCAGTAATCAGTATCCGCGCAAGGCTTGCGCCCGCGAATTAGTCAGAATTAAAAAATATCTATCAATAGTGAATAATCAACAATCAACAATTAACAATCAACCAATAACAACAGATTTAATGTTGCAGGTTTCTAACCTCAATGTTTATTACGGTGAAAGTCATATTTTGCGGAATGTAGATATGAGTATTCCTTCAGGACAAATGGTGTGTCTTATTGGACGCAATGGAGTAGGTAAAACAACTCTCCTAAAAACAATTATGGGATTACTGAAATCTCGTACAGGAGAAATATTATTTACAGGAAAACCCATTAGCAAAATAGCAACCGATCGACGAGTTAGAATGGGTATTGGTTACGTACCGCAAGGTAGAGAAATTATTCCTCGCGTAACGGTCAAAGAAAACTTATTATTAGGTTTAGAAGCTCGTCCTCAAGGTAGAAAAGGAAACGAAGCAATACCTGAAGAAATTTTCGCTCTTTTCCCAGTACTCAAAACTATGCTATCCCGCATGGGAGGAGACTTAAGTGGGGGACAACAACAGCAACTAGCGATCGCTCGTGCTTTAATGGGTAAACCTCGTTTACTAGTATTAGACGAACCAACAGAGGGAATTCAGCCTTCTATTATTTTAGAAATAGAAGCAGCAGTAAAAAGGATTATTGCTGCAACAGGTATTTCAGTTTTATTAGTAGAACAACATTTACATTTTGTCCGTCAGGCAGATAAATACTACGCTATGCAGAAAGGTGGTATTGTTGCTTCAGGTTCTACTAGTGAGTTGAGTCAAGAAATTATCCAGGAATTCTTAGCAGTTTAGGGAACTTATAGCGGTTCTCAAATCGCTAGTTTGTACAAAGAATAGTTAATAAAGCCAGTGTTATTTTAATTGAAAATACTTTCCCTAAAAAACCTATGCAAATTTCACGGCAAAAGTTAACACCCTACTTTTTTCTCTTACCTGCCCTGATTATTCTCAGTATTACTGTATTTTTCCCCGCTATTCAAGCTTTTTCTTTAAGTTTTACCCGCTACGACTACGATCTAACTCAAGCACCAGAATGGGTAGGTTTGAGTAATTTTGAGCGTTTGTGGACAGATAAAGTATTTTGGCAAACTCTCAGAAATACTCTAGTGTATTTAATTGGGGTTGTGCCTGTCTTAGTTATTTTCCCTTTGATTCTGGCTATTTTAGTCAATCAAAAACTGCGAGGAATTAACTGGTTTCGCACCGCATTTTATACTCCAGTGATAATTTCAATGGTGGTAGCAGGAATTGCCTGGAAAGCACTCTATACCAACAACGGTATTCTCAATCAATTTCTGCAACAACTTGGTTTTACCGAAGGAATTCCCTGGTTAACTAGTCCTCAATGGGTACTCGGCAGCGTGATGGTAGTTACCGTCTGGAAAGGTTTAGGTTACTATATGGTAATTTATCTAGCAGGATTGCAATCTATTTCCCCTGAATTATACGAAGCCTGCGCGATCGATGGTTCGGATGGTTGGCAAAAACATTGGGATATAACGATTCCTTTAATGCGTCCCTATTTATTCCTCGTAGCCGTCATTTCTGCTATTTCCGCAACCAAAGTCTTTGAAGAAATTTATATCATGACCCAAGGAGGACCTCGTAATAGTTCTAAAACTGCCGTGTACTATTTATATGAGAGAGCGTTTCAAGATTTAGATGTTAGCTATGCTTGCACTATTGGTCTAGTTCTGTTCATCGGGATTTTAGGACTGTCGATTATTAATTTGCGCTTATCGAAAAATTAGAGAAAAAAATTAACTATTTTGATAGTGAAAAATAATTTAGTTTTAGCTATGCTTAGTTAGTTTATTCTCTGTAGCAAGATTAGAAACAAACTCGAAGTTATGGTTGATTTTACAGTGGCAATCTGTACCTATAACAGTGCCAAAAGGATATCTCAAAGTTTTAAATGAACTGCGGTCTGCAAAGCAGACGCTGCGCGGTCAGCTTCGCTGGCTCGGAACGAGATCGCAAATAGATACAGAAAATAATATTTAGTGGAGAAATTATTTGAAGACAAAAATCTAGCGATTGTTAAGTTGGTTAGCAGTATCCTAGACTACTTAAACATCCAAGTCTGCTAACATTAACCCAAATTACTGGTATTAAACGACTATAGCGTTTCTCAGTTGACTGAGATACATCTTACTTCTGCCCTCTGCCTTCTGCCTCCTGCCTCCAAACGAACAACTTTGTACCTCATCGATTTGAGAACCGCTATATAT
>JAAUYH010134462.1_pt1 | contig 13969 bp, 8 predicted proteins | sample 7278061 | NCBI WGS metagenome assembly JAAUYH01 (sample SAMN14350203, study PRJNA611818) | marine sediment metagenome | isolation source: surface marine sediment (0.6m) | place: French Polynesia: Moorea | collected 2018-08
TCCCATTTCTGGACTGTACGGTGGTAAGTTTCTTTTTTTCATATCCATCTTCCCCTTTAAGATTTCAAGGTCGATTTTCCCTTTTCTGAACGTAAATTTATAATTCGAAGCTTGCTCGATCCAGTACAGGTTTTCCACATAGAATAGATAATTTAGTCCTTGAACGTTACTTAGGAGGCTAAATGCCGTATGATATACACGAACATTATCCGTCTCATGCACGTTTCAAACATGAAAGAAAGCTTGATGGAAAATATGAAAACCTAGTTACTCATATGTTCGAATCGGAGCTCTTTCAATCAGCACTATTGACTTCGGTGCTAGCCAAGTGACACAGGACTTGGTGATTGCTTACTGGAAAATCTTCAATTAAAAGATACTACCGATATTGTAGTAATTTGATAGACTTGGATTACCTGGATTCTCAAAAAATGGAATTCAGGAAATGTGACCTGCCGGTCTTATAGAAAAGAAAATCTTATTTAAATAGTAGGTTGCAGTCAACTAATTTGCTAAAATATACGCGCAGACAATTGAATACTGAACCGAAAATCGTAATACGAGAATTATCCGTAAAAACCATAGAAACGCACGGACTAAGAGCGCATTCTCCTTCTTTTCTGCCACCATGGCAAGTAGCTATATTAACTAGCATCTTGGCCAAAACGACTATCGTAATAGAGTGCCACTAACTTATTTAAATTTTACGTTAAACACAGGCACTCGACAACTGTCAATTACGATGTAATCGTAAAAACCACAGCTGCATTCACGGGTTAATGTTAGTTCACAAGTGAGTGAAAAGATGATCTTACTGTCCGCGAGCTTATGCGTCCCGGATGATTCGCAATATTAGTCAACAAAGAATTAAACCCCATTGTCTTGCTGAGAAAGTGACATGAATTACTTGAATCGAGCTAATTTTGATATGCCTTTCGCAGTTCTTTGCCATTCGAATACAGATATTGGATGGTCGTTCGCTTCTTTATGTTTCTTGAGTACTAAAGTAGTATTCACCAACCGTATTTCTGTCGCAGTATACTACATCGCCATTAAAAATTTTCTAACTTTGTCGCATTGCAGCAATCATACCTAAAATTTACTCTAAGTGCTTGTGTCCACCCACCACCCAGATAAGTCGATCATTCTTTCTCGTGGATGGAAATTCTGTGATGTAAATCGTCGGTCGGGTAAAAAGGCTTTTCGAAGAAAAGAGGAAAATCAAATTATAAAAAAACAAATTGTACATTTCAGAAACACCTGAAGTAGATTATTAGCTTCATTTATCTCAGGCACCGCACTTGATAAATGAGGATTCATAAAAACATTGAGTACGGTGACGAAGCTAGGAACTTATGTAATTGTAATGAAAATACAGGCAACACGAGAACCCAAGCACTTATTCTGAATGAAGTAATTCGTACTCGTATACTAAGAGCCCTGAATCGAAAAGCTAAGTTTTGGATTGGAATGTTCCAAATAAGAACCTTTAGCTGCTAAAGAACAAAACTGATTGACGATAATTTTGATGAGATTATATCTTCGAATGTGCAAAATATATGAGATGTTTTATCTTGGTTTCGGTTTTTGTCTAACGAGCTGAAGAAACAAATTTAGTTAGAACTCAATCGCTCAAAAAATCATAGCTCGTTCAGTTCTAATTTCATACTCAGTTGCTTGGTTTTACCGCAACCTTGATGAGCTACTTAATGAACTTCTATTTTCTATTATCACCTAGCAATTCTTCGATTTAAGTTGCTACCTTTTTGTGTCGATAGATAAGATTTTTACTTAATCACTACCCAAAATAATCGGTAGCACAAGTCAAGCTGATTCAGATTGTCTTATGGATACAGCTATTATCCCTAACGTACTCTCCTCCTTCTACTGCTATTCCCAAATTTATGTGTAGAATATCTATTCTTTTGTTTAAATAGAATCTAGGACCACTATGCAGCGGAATAATGTGGTTTTTCACTTATTGCTGACCTAAATGAGGTTGGTGCCCATGTCTAGGCTTCAGTCTGTTTTTCGCTTTATTCCTTCGCTTTATCTCTCGTGTTCATTTTCAAAGAATCTATTTCACAAAACTCAAAATAGTATAACCGACTCCTCTACTTTTTAATCAATTACTCTGCCTTGCAGACAATTCGCACCATTATTCACGAAGTAGGAACATTAAAAATCGGAACTTCCTCTCATATTGTGTACTCATTTAAAATTATTGCTTCAAAATCTTAACTCTGTACTAATTGAACATAATAGTCTGAATTTTCCGTTTCTAATAATGGAATCGTGTAAAAATTTTCGGGTTAACTGTCTCCTGGTCTTATTATCGTGCTTATGATACGTTTTTACATGCATCTTTCATAGCGGCCACTTACAGTTCATTTTGTAAGACATTTACTGCAGACTGGGTTCTGAAATTTCAGATTCCAAAACTTGAAATTAGGGGGATTTACGGTTAGTAAGGATCAGTTGACTTGTACTGTAGTAGAATTTTATGGAGTTTCAAGATTCAAACCGCGAAAGCGAAGCATGGCAAAATGATTTCAAGCAAGAAAACATTGTAAACACGAGCGAAAGTTGTAAATTCTAGATTTCGAAATGCATCGAGTATGCAAGTTTGTATGTTCTAATGTGATATGCACCGAGAAACCATTGGACCAGCGGTCCGAATCTAGAAAATGTGCAGCAGAAGCAATAAAGGCGAAATTCACGTTAAGGTGCATCTAATGTAGAGGAAAGAAATGACGTAATGACTCGCTTGCGTTTCAATCCACAGTACAGTACTGCTCTTGAAGGATGATTGAGAGATATAGTAGTACTGTACAGTGTCACCAAGTAAGAAGTACACGAGAATATGGAAGGGGTGCGAATATATGGTTAGTCACAAAAAATCTACTCGGGTGCGGTAGTTGTGAGATGGAGTGACGAAAGAAAATTCGGTGACACATTACCCAGATTTACTGGCAAAGTCATATTAGCACCAACGGCATCAGGGCCTACAATTGCTCGCTCGCCTGCACACTCATCAGCAAAAGCTTGATGGCGACTTTAACTGTAAAACGAATAACGGGAAATGCCTATAATTTTTACTTTGTTACCTATCGTTGCATCCGTAATATGACGAGTTGGAAAAGAACGAGATCGTGATTTTCAAAACTGAGCGAGTGCTAGAAGAAGATCAATGTATCGCCTATTCCCGTACTAGTTCCGTTGTCCCGTTATTCAAACAGAATGTCGAGGGCACAATGTAGTTAAAGCAAGGCAGGAAGAAGCATTACTACGCTAGATCAAATGATCGTTCGGTTAGTTATGCAGTCGATCAGTGTATCAAACGATCGATTGATTGATTGATTGATCGATCAATCGCTTCACGTTAGCTTGGAGAGAAACAAGCTACCTTGGATGGAGAAGTGAGAAATAGAAATGCGGTAGGGCGTTCGAGTCATAAGGTCGAATGATCTAATCAGTGATATGGGGCAGGTAATTAGTGCGGAATGTATGCACGGTCAGGTAGTGGAGCGAGCGTGAGGGGATGGACAAGACGATGATGATGATGGTGACATACTGTAGACGGTACATTATCTAAGTTGGTAAAAAATAGTCTTAGACAGCAACGAAGATCTAAAGGGATAGAAGCAGAGATAGTGGTACGGTACACAGTATGGATGCGAAGAACGGAAAGAAGGGACGGATATTTCGTACACTGTAGGACGCAAGTCACAGTAAGCAAATGGGGAGTGATGACGCGGAACGGGAAGATGTGATCTGAAAGTTTCGTAAAGAAAACAAAAAGTGTAATTGGTGTGTTACAATTACGAATGCATCAATACGTACTTGTACAGTTCCAACCTTCGAAATTGAACAGTATATCTATCTATAGCACGAACACCCGCTCAATCTCATTTTACATAAATATAAGAGCGTGACATCGATATTTTCTAGAATGGAAAGCAAAGCGAGCAAGCAATTAAAAACTACACCCCTCTCACTCCACTACATCAATAAATGCTGACAGTCGGGTTCAGCAGGCCAAACAATCATTAGCTGTTACATAATCTGACGTGGATTTGTTCGGCGACCAACTCCAACTTCTCTCAATTTCTTTCACTATAGCTACCGTATTTCAATTCGTACCTCCCTTCCCAACCATTTGCTTCATGTGTACACTGGTATCCTTCGGTTTAAAATTCAGACTTCACGTCAGTCATCGCACTTTCTATCACATAGAAACACAGCCACCAATTCCGTAACTTTGCTGTAATGTACTTCTAATGCTAATATTCCTTATATGTGAACACTCAATGTGAATGTGCTTTACGTAATGTCTGTTCAATATGCCCACGTCGTCCGTACACTACTTTGTTTCTGTGCATGCAAATATGCAGCGAAGCAACCAACCAGCTCATGCAACGCACTTCGCTCACTTTCTACTCACACCTACCTCAGCACTCCACTCAACGCTCAGCCACGTACCAAAGCTAATCATCAGCCATCGTTCACCTCACACCTCTCAACCCTTCTGTGTACGGAATCGCTGCTAGTGTTCATGCCGCTGTCGAAGTAGCGCTACCCTTTCAATACAGTATTAGCAACAGCCAGACATCTTCCTGATCCTGCCAGCAATATTTTGCAAATGTGCATTGATATCAGTGGTGTACTGTACGAACACCATCAGTTCGTCAGGGAGACGGTTGAAACTGAGTAAAATTTTTACAACCATCCCAGCTTTCGATTATCTCAAATTCCTTCCCTGATCGAATAACGATCTAGAGAAAACCTTTCTGGCTCGTCTTTCGATCTTTTCTCGTTCGACATCTCACCAACAGAACTACGCCATGTGATTTTTCACCCCATGCGTTTTCTCAATAAGGATCTCGACCTGCTTCATCGTCCTCCTCCGTAGGTTTTCTTGAGAGCAGCAGTTGTTCCAGCACTTGTAGATCCGTTTAATCAGTCATTCTTTAAATCTTCAGCAAAAGCATTTAATTGTTCTCACTGTACCATATTCGAACCTCTATATTTGAAACGGAAATTTTCGAATCACTCTCTATCATGTCTGCAATAACCCAAATCAACAAAGTAGAGCACAAACTCTATTCTTGTGGTCTACGTCCTGAGCGAAAACCACGTTAAAATAAAACCATAATTACTAAAAAATTTGTAATCAAATTAAATTAAGTAATTTCAAGCAACTTTTTCAGATTATGTAAGAATCATCCGGAGGTGGTTTTAATTGTTGTCTACAGTGTTTGTCTTCGCCAAATATTAAATATATTTGTAAGCGAAGACAAGTACTTGTACTCTTCGATCAAAAAAGTGAATTACGAACATTCTGTTAAGTTTATTTTCTGATCAGTAACATGGGCGTGTTCATGATCAAAAGATACTAAGAGTTGCAAATCAAACAGTATTACATTTATATACGAGTGAATTTGGCCACCTAAACCGGGCTAATCGTTCAAGAATAATAGAAATAGCAGAATATAAAGTATTGACACTCTACAGAACATCAAAGGAAAGTATTAAGCCGCTATCAAGTATAATAGCATTGAATAATAGTTAGAAATGAACTGTACAGGATATTTGCTAATCGAAGAAGTAAAACCGAAAATCTCAATCATTATATTCTGAATTAGAAAATTCTTTTATGTTTCTGCGGATCGAATACGATTTGAAATTAGTTGTAAGATATATACAGGAGGCGATATTTTCATAATCTTCAGCCTGATATTCCAATATTTGTTTGCATCGATATTCAATTCTGATTGTCAGTTACGTATCCTCCCAAAATTGCGTTCTGATTGCTATTTAGATCCACAATCACTTATGAAAAGCGATTATACTTGTTGGTAAGGAATCTGTACGGACAACTTGAATTTATAATTCTGGTTTAAAAGTAGGTTTAGATGGGGCAAAGATAAATTGGTTCAGTCTACAATTAAAATTCCTGATGTTTTCTGATTACAATTCTACGAAAATTAAGATTGTAATCAGTACTCAGGTAGCACCAAACTTCTACACGAACATTTTATCTGTCATATGATTGACATCTATCGATTACCATTATGCGCGAATCCAGAATTAAGGAAATCGATGGGCTCAGAGCATTGGCTCTGGTAAGTGTTTTGCTTTTTCATTTGAAAGTGCAACATTTTTTCAGTGGTGGATTCTTAGGTGTGGATATATTTTTCGTGATTAGCGGATATGTAGTAACCTTATCCCTCTTGAGACAAAAGCAAAATGGAACATTCTCGATACGAACTTTTCTACTCAAAAGAATTATTCGCTTGATTCCAAGCCTTCTCTGTGTACTGTTACTCAGTAACATTTTTGTCACCTTTCTGTTTACAAAAGCAAATCGAAAGGAAGCCAGTCGATTGTCTTTCAGTGCTCTTTTTTCTTTCTCTAATATTCATTTATGGCTTCAAAGCAACTACTTCGATACTAGAGCTCAATTAAAGCCTTTTCTCCATACCTGGTCGTTAGGAGTTGAATGGCAGTTTTACATAACCTGGTCTATTTTGGTCAAATATATGTACGATTCCAAACTGCTACGACGACACTGCTTTGCGATAATGTACTTTCTTTCTGTATCGTCTCTACTTGCTGCAGAATTTACAAGGTCAAGATTTCCTTCTGCTACGTTCTATTTGCCTATGTTCCGGTATTTCGAGTTTACATACGGCGCAATTTTGGCATGGAAGAAAACGGAAAAAGAACATGTTTCATTTACCTCGAATAGTACAGACGGTAATAATTCGAACCTGAATAATGTCGTATCTTTGTTTTCTTTTGCTACCTTAATTGTTTTGGTATTGCTTTTCCGTGAGACTATGCCTTTTCCGGGTCTCACGGCTATTCCTATTTGTATAGCCACAGGAGAAGTCATACAGAAAAGCAGTGAGACGTTGGTTGGAAGTCTGCTTCTTACGCCATTAATGCAATGGCTCGGGAAAATTTCCTACTCCGTGTACCTTACACACTGGCCGATTCAAGTATTCATTGATTACTACTTCTTCTCGAGGCCTACAATCATAGATAAAGTATACGGTGTTTTCGTCAGTATTTTATTAGGCCATGCTTTGTTTCACTTGGTTGAACGACCTTTCGCTTTGAGTAAAGTATCCAAGAGCACAAGAAGTTTTAAACTGCTCGGAATTTTCACATGTGTGCTGTTTCTTCAAATTTACATAATGCAAAAACGAGATTTGCGTCTACAGAATAACTCCCAATTTAGAAGCGAAGCAGTGTTGAACATAATCAATAATACGAGGGTACTTTCTTGGGCAAGAGGTGAAGAGATGAGGCCCCAATGTAGAAGTAAAGGGACTAAAGATAACTTGAAGAACTTCAAAATCTGCAATCCCCCTTCTGAAAAGGAGCTAGTTCTAATAGGGGATAGCCATGCTCTTGATTTGTGGTACGCCATGAACAAGACTTTTTACCCCAACACAGTAATCTCCATAGCAGGTACAGGATGCAGTCTTTTCATGAATCATCACAATCGCACAGGATGTGCAAAACTACATTACGGGTATCCGAATCTACTTGAAAAGCGAAGAAATCGTATACGTGCTTGTATCTTGATATCACGGTGGGTGAACCTTCGAGAAAAAGATTTGGAAAATTCTTTTCTAGCCAAGTCTATAAATTTCTGTAAGGACAACACCAACGCTAAAATCTTTATATTGGGACCGCGACCTGAGTTTCTACCTCACCCAAATGAAGTTTTTCAGAGATTTATATCTAACGATATTGATGATTTAGAACGTCGAGCGCAGCAATTTGTGAGCTACGACAAAAAATCGGAAGCTGTTTTGAGAAATTACTCGAAAAAGAAGAATGTAAATTTTATAAATGTTGCGGAATTTATGTGTGACAATAGAACGAAAGACTCGAATCCAGAATTTATGAATTGTCCACTACTCTCTGAAGATAGAGAATCGCTTATTATGGTCGACAATTCGCACTACAATAGAATCGGAGCTCAGAAGGTTGTCGACAAAATCGAGAAAAGAATAATGTCGTTGCTGTCATGAATAAGTGAGAGAGGACAACTATGAACAGAATTAAATTCTAGAATTGGTACAACTGAACGAACCACTCTTCGAGACATTCGTGTGCTAGACTCTAAGCAACATTATGCTCGAAACAAAGTATTGCGTTGGAAAAAGAAGTAGAAACAGATTTCATTGTCGACCGTTAAAGGCTCAGGGTCCAAACCCCGAGGCAACAATTACGAAATATAAGGTATAAATGAGATATAAATTTAAATTTGGATCATTTTCTATGGAATATCAATTAAGCGCATATTAAATGAATAAATTGGGTTCTCGAACTACGTAAAAGGTAGTTTCTTTTCATGCTCTGGAAGTAGTACAAAACTCAAATGTAATTGATATAGTTACAAATATTGGCACAGTTGATTGATTAAAAACAAATGTGGGATATTGATTAGACAAATTCAAATTCGAAAAACGGGAAAGAAAATAGAATATGAGATGGGTGGTTGCAAACACAGAAATATAGGCAGAAAAAATGGAAAGTCAAAGATTCAAAACAAGGAGAGTGATCTAGTACTACAGTAATACAGTGGCACAGTACAGTACAGTATTACTGTAGTAGTAGAAATAGGAACAAGTGTACGGAACGGTGTAGTACAGTACGTATTACGATGGAAGATAGACAGTACAGAACAATGACTTTAGGGTTACCTTGTTGAATAGGAGCCAGCGGAAGAAGAAATGAAACGACTCCGGAACAAGTTAACGAAAAGCTTACAAGGAAAGTGGGAGTGACTGTGTGGGTGTGGGAGTGAGACGGAAGTGGAGAGGCACATATAATGTACTGTACTGCACAGTAGGGTGGGAATTGGGGAGAGTGAGCGTGACAGAAGCTGAAAAGTGGAACGAGCCGCCATCCATCAAGAAGTGGGAAAAGCTCGAACGAAAGTTGGTACAGTACGTAGGAAGGAAGTGTAATTTCGTATCAGTACACTACAGGTAGGAGAGTGGCGTCGTGACGCGAGTACAGTATTGTACTGTACAGTAGTGTATAATTGCGACGGGTGCGTTCGGAAACGTGTTCCGTACGCACGTGTTCGGCGACGTAGTGTGGAACGGTAGCGCATAAATATGGCACAACAATACGCCGAGAAAACAGCCTATCATCGTTCACCACCGCACTATCCATTAAATCGACGGCGACGTTCTACAACTCCACCTACGCCACTTCACGACGACACCAACACCGACTCATGACTTCACGACTTTCCTCCTCCGCTGCCGCTGCTGTTTGGCAAGGTGACCAGGCCACCAAACGTCGTCGTGGTCGTCAGCCTCGGCCATGCACGCTATCTGGCCCCGCACGAATGGCTGCTGCCACTTTCGCCGCTTCGGTTGGTTCCCCACGAGTAGTTGAACCTGCTGGCTTTCGTGACTTTGTTGGGTGGTTACAACGCCTGCAATCACCTTCCGCTGCCGACGCATGGAACAGACTACTTTCCAGTTTGCTATCTGAAGCTGGTGGCGATGTGGCTACTGTTCAACGAATTCAAAGTGAGGTGGTAAGAGAGATTATTGCGAATGTTATCACCATTCGTGCAGGCGAATCCAGTAAGCTCATTTCCACGAATGCACGTCGTCAGTCTGCACGTCCGGAACATGGTACGACACTGATGAAAATTTTTGACCGTGCACTAGCTCGTGCCGCACGTGCTAATTCCGGCGTTCCCTCTATTCATCGTTTCAATGCTAGCTCAAGTTCGAGTGCGGGTGGGCGTGCCTCTTCCTCATCCACGGCCGCCTTACAGCGAGCGAGGGCGTCACGTCCCGTCGCTTCGTCGTCGCATCACCGAAGGACTCAGCAAACAATGAGACTGCCATCCATGCAAGAACTAGAAGAATCCCTTCGCAGGCGGTAGAAGTGACACGCACATGCACCAATCATAGGGAGCTTGGCAATTGCTGAACCACCGTGAACTATGATGCTCATGTCTGGTGGTCATGTCGAACTGTGGTACAAGTCTCTGGTTCTGGTCTGCTGCCTATCGCGAACCACTCGTGCCGACGCGGTATTCGCCGAACTGTGGTTCAAGCCGAACCATCGTCGAACTGTGGTACAAGCTACGTTGAGCGTGGTGTTAGACGATACAACAACTGCACCATCCCCCTCCCCCGCCCCACTCTGTATTGTGTTCATGAAACAATACACACACATCTATTGACTTTTCGATAAACCTATGAACTTACTGCATGCTCTTTGCCTACGGATGAATTATGTTGCAGTCTCACTCGCAATTCCTCTCGCATCCATGACGCAAGTTACCTCCACCAACTGCGGCAGCCTTGCACTAAGGATGATGCAAGTCCATGGCACCTCCTCCGAATGAATGAATGAATTGTTTGCGAAAGGATGCACAACGACACCTTACAGATAGAACGCGCGCGCGCGCGCGCACTTGTGAGTAGCTGAAACTCGCTCGCTCGCATTTATTCAAAAATGGCGGACGAATCATTGGAGGGATGTTCGACAATATGCGTCGTAATTGTCCGTGCGTGTATGTTGACCAAGTTCGACAGCCAACCTTTGGCAGTGGAAGAAGTCGAGCATTGATGAACTGTGGTGCAGTTTGGCTACGGTGAACTCTGGTGGATATTTGGACAAGCAATATATGCGCGCGCGCCGGTGACAAGACGTGGGAAGACAGAAAGAAAAACACTAGTTAAATCAAAGTTGAAGTAGAATGTGTTGCGCAAGGAGTTGCAGTTTGGCAAGATGCGCCCCATCAACCTACCGAAGCACACGCGGGGGACCAAGTAGGTACGATTCGCGCCCGACCCATAGCTGGACAAACAATAATAACGAACACGCAGCTCGCCACGGATTCGGACGGTTGCAGGCTATTTCTGGAAGATTCGTCTAATGCAGGATCAGGCAGCGCATGCATGTACGCACGCGGGTAGCGCTTCTTCGACAGCGGCATGCGGGCACCCACACAGCGGCGGCTACAGTATTCCGTACACAACGATGAATGGGAGGATGGAGAGCGCTGTGAGGACGACTGGGGTGAACGATGGTGGAGTTGCGCATTAGCCCTGAATGGTGGGCGGGGGCAGGAGGCGTGTGCGCTGGCGCCGCCCGTGGCATCGGTGACGCTGATCGATGTTGTGCGGTGCTGCGATGCGTAGCGCGTCGCGCCGTGTCGTTGCATGCAAAGTAGTGTATGGACGACGTGGGCAATTTAGAACGACACTACGTAAACCACATCCAGATGGGTGCTGCGTGTGTTGTGTTTGTGTAGCATTATAAATAGATACCGACCTGTAGGGACTGTGCCGAACCACTGTACAATACAGTGCTACCCACTTTACAGGAATTGTGCTGCGCAATGAATGGCCCAACTGAACAGCACTGTATTTGTTCCCCTATCCCCGTTCCTTCCCTCAGCACCGCTACGCTACCAGATCGGCGGATAGAACATGGCAGTGTACACACGAAGCAAGTACGGAAAGAACGGTTAGACAAGTGCGATGCGAGGTGAGGTGAGGTGGTGTGCTGTTGTGTTGCTACGATATAAAGATCGATCGATCGAGTTTCGGAGAATAGCGTATAGGAAAGGAAGGAAAAAATGAAAGAATTTGCGTACCCTGTTTCGGCTGTCGTTGAAGAAATCCACGTCAGTTTATGTAACAGCTAATCTATGTTTGCCTTGCTGACCAACCTCAACTGTCAGCATTTGTGGATGGAGCCAGACCTATTTTTTTGCCCGGCTTCTATGTCACGCTCTCGCGTTATTGCTATACATAGATAACGGCATGAATGCAACTGTACAGTACGGTGCACCACAGTGCTCCACTTCTACGTATTGTTTTCTTCGCAATCGTCACTTTCCAATTACACTTTCTTTTTCTTTACGAAACTTTCAGATCACATCTACTCGTTCTTTTCGCTCGCTCCTACCCTTCCTTGCCTTCCCATTTCTCCGTCCCTTCTTTCCTTTCTTCCTCGCTTCATCAACACCCCTGCTTCTGTCTGTTTAGATCCTCGTCGTCTTTGCTCTGATGTTACTGAACAACTTAGATATTTGTGCTGTACCTTCTATCTCACCTTCTTTTTATTCTTCTTCCTCGCACCTAATTCTTTCCCTCTCTGGGAATACATACCACCGTATTTACCTCTACCCTTCACTGGCTAGATCATTCAGTTTCATGACTCGAGTGCTCTACATTATTCCTGTTTCTCACTTAACCACCTACAATAACTTCTCGTTAACCCTAGGCGATCAATCGATCCATTGATCCATCCATCCGTCCATCCATCGTTAGATCCATCGATCGTCTGCATGACTAACCGAACGATCATTTGATCTTGCCCACATCTCTGTTTCTGCCTTGCGATAATTCAGCTATGTGCAGCTTCCATTTCCTCGTCGAATATCGGGACGACTCAGTTCGTGCTATGATGTGCTGTGCTTTGGTAGTCGCCTTGCTTTCACGATCACAATCTCCTAATCTTTTTCCAATTCGTTATATTGCTCATACATCGTTATGTAACAACATGAATATGATATGCATTTCTCATTATTCGTTTTACAGTGAAAACCATTACCAAGCTAACTGCTGCTGCAGTGGGTGTGCAGATGAGCGAGCGAGTGTACGCTCCGATAGCGTTGATGCTCGTGTGGCTTTGCCAGTATATTCGGCTCATGTGTAATCGAATTTTCTTTCGTCATTCCATCTTTCAACCACCCTCGTGGATTTATACTGTTCTGTCGTTTATTCCCTACCTTCCATATTGCCACTGTATTACCTCTCAATCGTCCTTCAACAACCGACAGATTGCGTTCCATTGCTTTATTTCTCCCTTCTATTTTAAATGCGTCTCTACAGCTGGGTCGCTCTTATTGCTTGCATCGCCGATTTTCTAGATTCGGACCGCTGGTCCAATGGCATTATTCAACATATCACCTCGGAACTGTGGAATTCGCTTGCTCGATACACATTGTGAAAACTGGAAACCACACCTCTCGGCAGCATGTTTCTTTTCTTACTAGAAATCCAGGATTTCAACGCCATGTTTTTTTAGTTTGGGTTCTATAATTTTTGATCCTTCTTATAGAATTTAACCGCTCTATGTTGAAAGCTCACGTACAATGCCGATCACTACTTTCGTATGCGTTCACATTTCATGGAAGCAAATCCACCGAAAGAGAGTCTCGAACATAATTTCAACCTTGATATTCTGGAAACATATAACTGCAAAAGAATCACATCATGAATTCAATGCTCATGAATAATAAATTGCAGTCTATTTTAAATATAGACGGCTTAAATAAATGGACAATGTGCATTTCTCCAAAGGTGGCTTAACTTTCGCATCGCGACTGACCTGCATTCTTCTACACACTCGCTTATATTCAAGTTCTGCTCGATAGATACTGATGTGAATCATTCAAATGACAGTAGGGAAGAAAGCATAACCAGCAACGTCGAATTGATCTCGGTACCATGCATATAGCTTCACTCCATACATTTTCACAATAATTCGCTAAAATAGTCACTAAATTATTCAGCAAAGTTCATTATGTTTTGAATCGTTATCACTTTAGATCTGAATGAAAGCATACGAATAACTGCAGTACGGTTCTTTATCTCAAAAAGATATAGTTTTCAATGCAGTAATTCTTATACATACTCTAATTCTAGGGGTATAGTTCTTTACCGAAAATGTGTGTTGAGGCCTTTTCAATGCAGCACGATCAGTTCGTATATAAAAAGAAAGGATAGTAACGTATTTTACCGGTGAAGAGAGGCTTCAATGAAAAATTATTCTTTCGACTTCTTTCCGAAATACAACTGTCAATTTAACAGTTGGACCTTTCCAGTTCATTTTTATGCACGCAATATCTTAAAATAAAACAATACTACGTGATTTTGGAAGTTATTACGAGGAAAATACA
>JAAUYH010086222.1_pt1 | contig 13967 bp, 9 predicted proteins | sample 7278061 | NCBI WGS metagenome assembly JAAUYH01 (sample SAMN14350203, study PRJNA611818) | marine sediment metagenome | isolation source: surface marine sediment (0.6m) | place: French Polynesia: Moorea | collected 2018-08
ATAAAGGATTTAGGCAGCGATCGCTGCCTAAAATACTCAAAATGCAATAGAAAAAGAGTAAAACACTTGCTGGATAAGACTTTTAGCTTCTAGTTTCTAACAGTTTTACATTTGAAGTTCGGTAGAGCCATAATAGCTAAAACTCATCCAATAAAAAATAATGAAAAATGAGCTGTTAATAATAAAACCAAATTTCGTTGAAGGATCAAGCAGAATAAACCATGAGTGAATCAGCAAAAAAGTTAACAAAACTAAGATTAAAATTGAGGGAAATAAGACTATAGAAATCCAAAACAATACATTCTCACTGAGTCTTGAACCCATCTTCCGCACGTCAAGTTGTCATATGCTCTGTAGTATAGTCTTGGGGATTTTGGCGAGCGCCAAAATCCGCTCGAATATCAATTTTTGGGGTTTTGGCGTACGCCAAAAACTAATTTTTGGGGTTTTTACGATCGCCAACTGGGTAAAAGGCGATCGCCAAATGACCCCTCAAAGCCGGATATGAGTGTGCCTGTTGGAGTGCTTTGATGGTGCAAGACTTGATTGAGAAGCGCTTTGGGGTTTGCTATCATCCTCACTATATCAGCACTCTGTTGAGGAATCTGGGATTTTCTTTTCAGAAAGCTCGTTTTGTTTGCGATCATCTCAACGAAGAAAAAAGAACAGAATGGATGGAGGAAAAATGGCCGGAAATTCTGCGCCAGGCCCAAGAGAAAAAAGCCCGCATTCTGTTTGGGGATGAAGCCAGTTTTGCACAGTGGGGGTCGTTAAGTTACACTTGGGCACTCAAAGGTCAACAACCGACTATCAAGACCAGTGGCAAACGCAAAGCTTACAAGGTGTTTGGTTTGATTGACTATCGTTCGGGCCGCTTTTTCTACAAGGCTCATACAGGTCGCTTCAATTCCCAAAGCTACCAAGAATTCTTGAGTGAAGTTCTCTCACAGACAGGAGAACAACACTTGATTATCATTCAAGATGGAGCTAGATATCATACCAGCCGGGCCATGGACAACTTTTTTGAGCAACACTCACAGCGGCTAAGTATCTTTCAATTGCCTTCCTACTCTCCCGATTTTAATCCCATTGAATTCTTGTGGAAAAAGCTCAAACAGCGGAGTACTCATCTGCGTCACTTACCGGAATTTGCTGATTTGATTCAACAGGTAGACTCTGGACTCCTCTACTTTGCTCAGACTCCCGAGGAGATTACCTGTTTGATGGGCAAATACTGTAAATCCCTTGGAACCAAGGCAGCATAGCTACCCCCGAATCTTTATCTGTACGTCTATAGTAAGACTTTCACCTGCGACACGGCTGATTGCTCTATGCTAAATTACTCACTTATTACTCAATGCTTGTTGTACTCTAGCCTTGCCTACAGCAATTTTCGCTCGAGATTGTTGAAACAGCAACGTCTTTAAGAATTATGTCGTCTTTATAGATTACCTTTTCTACAAACTAAATCGAAAGAACAGTAGGTACAAGCTTTTTGTTCTATGTCTGGTGCAACGGGATAATAGCCTTGTTCTAAATAAGATTTAACTTTTTCGGCAAAAGCAGCTAACTCTTCTTTGTTTGGTTTGGCACGTTTAATAATTTTACGTTTAGTTAGAGAATAATAAACGGCAGTATCAATGGACTCATGGGGGAAAGATCGTTCGACTGCATCCATGTATAGAGGAAGTTGGATATCTATATTAGCTTTACCAGTATTATCTTTAACACCTGTGGGAGGAGTACTGCTAGTTTTATAATCGAGAATAACTAATCCATCAGTAGCGCGATCGATCCGGTCTACTTTTCCCTTTACTTGTAAACCGTGCCATTCCATCTCAAAAGGTTTTTCTCTGGCAATAATTTCGGTTGTTTGGGGTAAAAAACTGGGGGTAATCAGATTAAGCCACAAGTTTTCTAAATGTTCTTGTCGTTGTGCTTTCCAAGTTGATATTTGAGATAATTCTAAATTTTGTTCTGCTTGTAAAAAAGCTTTAGTTAATTGTTCGACGTTAAATTTTGCTAAGTCGGCAGTAGTTTTGATTTGGGCTAGAGATAATTCCAGACAGCGATGGTAAAGATTACCTTTAAGAGTAGTACTCAAATCCGTTTCCGCTTCGGGTAATTCTCTTAATTTTAGTAAACAAGAAGCAAACCATTTAAACGGACATTGCCCCAACTGAGTTAGTTGAGAAGCACTAAAAACCCTCGTCCCAGGATCTATAGGTATACCCACAACCCCATCATATTCATCCGCAGGCCGATCGCTTTCTCGTTGTTTTTCTACTTGCCAAGCTTTTACTGTATGTTGAATAACTGGATCGTCAAACTGATTCTCTTGTTGTAGATATACTTGACGGGCTTCTTCTCTACTAGCTAGAGGTAGATCGGGTAGAGGATCTGGTTTTAGTTGTAAGCGGAGGACACGACGGGCGAGGCTTCCTCGCCCGCGTGAGATGTCCGTATCGAGATAAGGACTAGGTAAGACTGTATCTCTACCTATTAATTGAGGATAAGAAAAAACAATTTTTTTGGTAGGTACTCCCAGTAAATGATAGAAAGTTAATGCTTCTGTTTGGGCTATGGTTACAGCAGTTTCTATGGGAAATCCTTGTTTGGCCAATTGCTTGCGATCGAAAAAATCAAGAACGGGATCGTTAGTAATAGGAGTAGGGAAAATTCCTTCGGCTGTACCTAACACAAAAACATACTGATAACTCGCACCAAATAGAGATGAAGGGTTATGAAGTTCTACACCTCCCCTTTCTGGTTGAATAGGTATACTAAAAAGAGCCAAGGTTTGCTTAACTTCTTGTAGAAAAGCCTGTTTACTTATCTGTTCGCCTTGGGGCTGAGAAAGTTGAACTAAAACATCTTGTAGCAAATAGAAAGCCACAATTTCCCTTGCCCACTTTTTCCCTCGTTGTTTTACTTGAAAAGTTTCTAAAATATCTTGTAGAGATTGTAACCAGCGATCGCGACTATCTTTTGCTGGTAAATCTAATATAGATAAGTCTACTCCTAATTCCAACCATTCTGATAGATTTTGTGGATGTTTGACTCTAGCTTGTATCCATATATCCTGAGATATCGATCCTGCGAGGGGATGACTAAGTAACTTGGCGGTGGACTCAAACGGAAAATTAGTTTCAATAACTTCCAACAACAGTTTTAGCCAAGCACCTAAACGGGTTTGCTCTAAAGGAATCTCATATAATGCTCGTAGAGGTAAATGATATTCCCAGGCAACATCTAAAAGAGTCGAACCATACAACTGTTCATCTTTAGCTACTAGAACAATATCTTTGGCTGCAATACCCTGAGTTAATAAAGCTTTGACTTGAGTTAATACTCCCCGTACCTCAGCTTCTAAATTGGGGTAAACATTAAGAATAGTGCTTTGCCCTTTTTTTACACTACAATCCCTCGTTAGAAAAGATTGTTGTAATTGTTCTCCTAAAACAAAAGGGTTTTCTTGCAGTTCTTCATACGGAGTTGCCTCCATCAAGGTAAGATTACTTTTTTCTCTTGCTTTTTTAGGTATCTCCGTGTCTATTTGACTAGGTTCTATATTGGAATCAAACTTAGTATCAACTCTCCATCCTCTTGCTTGTAAATAAGCAATCTTGTCGCGATTTCCAGTAAACAAATCCCCTTCGCCACAGGGCAATACCATCATACTGTTATTGTCTGCGATCGCATTGATAAAAGCAATTCGATCTTCTCCAGGAGTAAAATAACCGTAAAATAAATAAGAATTTGTATTCGTTGCAATCTGACTACCCTGCCAAAACAATTGCGCTGGTGCGATCGCTTTTCTCTGTCTCAGTTTTTGTCGATATAGAAGGGCTAATGTAGCTAACTTTTGTACTCTTACCGAAGGATATTGCTGTAGTGCCTTAAAGTCTACTCCGCTATGAAACAAGCTATTCAAAGTAGGCGTAACTAAACTAGCTATTCCTTCAATATCTCTATTCCCATGAGTTTCTCTAATTGCTTCGCGTAAAATACGATGTGCCATCAAAGAAGAAGCAATTACCCAACCTTGTTTACGTACTACCCCCTCAGCTAAACTTGACAAACTGTAGTGAGGAACATTTAAACTTCTGGCGATCGCTTTTGTTGGCGTAATAACTTGAAGATGATTTGGTACAGAAAAGTTTCGTGGTAAATCAACTAACAGCACTCTGGACATTAACAATTACCGAACAAGAGAAAATATGCACAATCATAGATAGCATTTTTGTGCTAAGTCAATTAATTAATGATATTTTTCTAACTATTTCTCTTCACTGGGATACCAACCTGCGGGAATAACTTCAAAATTCCACAGATCCTTAAAAACATACATTCGGCTGATTATTTCTGGGGGAGAAAGTAAACCTTTATTCGCTGCTTGCCAATCTTTTCTTTCTATCGTCCCCATTATCAAATAGTTATTCTCAATAATTTCAGGATTAGGTTGGTTTAATCCAGCAGCTATAAAAGATTCTATTTCCTGCTTTTTAACAATAATGAGATCGCAGTTAGTACAATATTTACACTTCTTATTGAGGAAAAAAAGCTGTTGTGGCTCAATATGAATAACTAAAGGAAATTTGCGAATTTTTGTTTTTGTATCACATTTAGGACATTTGGTAAAAGCACAATCTATATAGGGATTCAGAAAAAACTTGTGCTTTTTTTTAGGACTCGATTTTTTTCTAGCCATCTACTCGATCTAATCACTAATATTTAAATTACTCCCACTGGAGGCCACGTACTGACAATAAAAATAATTACTGCCAATGCTGCTAAAAAAGCTTCAATAATGTTACCAATAATTGAAGCAACAACAATACTCAAACTTACTTTAAATGCTTGTGTAATTCTTTCTTTTGATTCTAAATGACTACAATAAAGATATTCTCCCAAAAAAGCTCCCATAATTGCCCCGAAGAGAATACCAATCAAAGGCCCTCCGATAGGTAAAGCTGGCAATAAACCTAGAAATCCTAATGCCATACCAGCGATCGCTCCATAGGTACTCCATTTGCTAGCACCAGCTTGTTGCACTCCCCAATAAAGAGCTAAATACTCTATTCCTGCACTCAAAATTAGCACAATAAAAATAAAAATTAGAGGCAAACCAACCCCAGTAAATCCAGTAGCAATACTCCAGATTAAAATTGAGGCAAGGATAATACTACTACCAGGAAGTCCTGGTATCATTGCACCGATAACACCGATAAACATAAAAGTAAGTACTATCCAATACAGAATGGTTATATTCATAAAAACCCTGAAAAAGTTGTTAGTTGTTAGTTGTTAGTTGTTAGTTGTAAAATTTTTATCTTAATTAAAATTTATTGGGCTTATACCACAATTTTAAAGACGAGGAGATACTATCTCATCGAATCTTTCTACACCTTCTTCGAGTTCGGCAGGAATTCCTCTGGGATAATTTTTGGCAATTATCTGTTTTAATATGGCGATGCGGTTTTTCGGATTAGGATGGGTACTAAAAAATTCTGGTAGTTGTGAACCCGAACGAGCAGAAGCTAAAATATTCATGACTTCTACTAGACCAATAGGATTATAGCCAGCTTCAACCATAAAGCGAAAACCAAGGCGATCGCTTTCTAATTCATCATCTCTGCTATATTTGAGAGTAAGTATTTCGTTAACTGCCTGAGCTAAAATTGCTGCCTGTCTGCCATTTTTAGGTCGATCGCTAGTAGCCAGACCAACTACATTAACTAAGGCTATCCCCAATTGCTGCTTGGCAAGATGTTCTGCTGCATGTCTAGCAACTACATGACCAATTTGATGACTTAAAATTCCTGCTAACTGTGCTTCCGAATTAAGACGACTAAGAAGGGCAGTAGTAATAAATATTTGACCTCCTGGCAAAGCAAAAGCATTAATAGTAATGTTATCTCTGAGCAAATGAAATTTAAAAGGATAAGGAGACTTAGATGCTGAAGAGTTGTCGATCAAGTTCTCTCCTACTCGAGCTACATAGGCTTGTAAACTACGATTAGGATATAAGCCTCCATGTTGTCTGAATATTTGTTCGATAGATTGAATACCCAGAACTACTTCTTGACGAGGTGAGATTTGTATCCTTTGCTTTTCTCCTGTAACTACATTTTCACTAACATTTCCCCAATAATTTAACAGAGCAAAAATAGTGAATAATAAACCTATACCTAAACGAATAAATAATCTGCTCATTAATTATGATTATTACCCCCTTTAAATTTGTGAAAGGATACTACCATAAGAATAGCTAGTCAATTGGCAAATAGTATTTTGCTTGATTTGGTATTAGCCATCTAAGAAACTGCGTTTATAATTTTTATTAATGTATCTAGCTAAGATTAAGCTATTTTAACCTTATTAAATATGGTCAACAAATTTGTCCTGGCTTGGTATTACACTTGTTTAATATTTGTTTCTATCTCGACCATAGGACTAAAAACACTTCCAGCTAAAGCACAATTGAAACTATATAGTCCCGTGCCTTTATCTTCAGAACAAGAGATTACTGATAATCTTTCTGAAGAAGATATTCCTACAGGAGAAGGTGGTTTTGCCAGAGACTATTACATCGATTTAAGAAAGGGAGATCAAGTAGCGGTCGATTTAGTTTCTGATGATTTTGATACCATGGTCATGTTGATCGGGGCAGATGGCACAAAAGTTGGTGAAAATGATGATGGGACTGATGGTTCGACTAATTCCCTTCTCTTTACAAGAATTGAAGAAAATGGTAGATATATCGTTCGCGTTCGTGCTTTTGGTGAAACTAGTGGTGGGAAGTTTAGACTCAAAGTAAGTCGCCTAAAAGCAATCAAGAAATAGTCAATCTTCATTCGGGCAGAGGGGCTTCAGGGGCTTCAGGGGCTTCAGGTGAGTAGGAGAATTTACCCGATAACTAGTAACTGGTAACCGATCGCTAATAACTAATATATGCCAGCTTATTTATTTTGGGGAGAAGATGATTTTGCTATTGCTCGAGCAGTAAAAAAGCTCCAAGAAAAAATTCTCGATCCTAATTGGTTGCAGTTTAATTACCATCAACTACCAGGCGATCGACCAGAAAGTATTCAAGAAGGACTCAATCAAACTATGACTCCCGTGTTTGGCATGGGAGAGCGTTTAGTCTGGTTGAAAGATACCAATATTTTTCAGCAATGTCCTCTAGATTTGCTGACAGAATTAGAACGGACTTTACCAGTAATTCCCGCTACTTCTCATTTATTATTTACTTCTCCCAAAAAACCAGACCGTCGGCTCAAATCTACTAAGTTAGCCAAGCAATTTATTATCGAAAAAGAATTTAGTTTAATTCCACCTTGGCAAACAGAACAACTACAGAATAGAGTTCGTCAAGTTGCTAGAGAACTAGGACTTCATATTACTCCTCAAGCAATAGAATTATTAGCAGAATCTGTGGGAAATAACACCAGACAATTGTGGAATGAATTAGAAAAATTAAGTATTTATAGTCATCAAACTTTAGACCACCATCTAGTTGCTAGTTTAGTAGTTTGTAACACTCAAAATAGTCTCCAATTAGCTGCTGCTCTGAGGGATGGAGATGGAGAAAGAGCATTAGCTTTAGTTACCGATTTGATTAATCGTAATGAACCACCTTTAAAAATAGTTGCTACTTTAATAGGTCAGTTTCGTACTTGGACAATGGTTAAATTAATGGAAGAAACAGGAGAGAAAGAGCGAAAAGCGATCGCCCAAGTAGCTGAGGTGGGTAATCCTTATCGTATCGATCATCTACGTCGAGAATTAAAATTTCTCAGTAGCGATCGACTTTTAGCTAGTTTGCCTATTTTACTAGAACTAGAATACAGTCTCAAAAAAGGTGCCGAACCTATTTCTACTCTACAAACCAAAATTCTAGAAATTTGTCAGTTATTTTGATAAACTTCCCCATCTCCCCTATCTCCCCCATCTTCCCTACACTTCTAAAGAAGATGACTCTCCCATCCCTAGTAAAAAAATTTTGAGAGAACCCTCAGGCTTGGGCAAAATAGCTACATGAGTAGCAATACTAAAAGGATTAACTTGGCGAGCAGATAAAGGTAAGGAACGAATGTTATCTTTGGGCAGTTCTATTAAAGCGGGAGACTTATCTATGGGAATTCCACAAAGTTCTCCCTGGCGAGTTTGACTCAGGATTAAAAAGCGTTTTTGTATGTGCTGAGTAGCCGAATTCTGGGGAGATAATTTCTGGGCAAGATTGACAACAGTTACTGTTTGTCCTTCAAAATCTGCTATTCCTAAACTACTATCTTTATTCTCAGTAATTGGAGGGCAATTGATGACCTTGAAAATAACACTAATTGGCAAAGCGAAAAAATGATTTGCCATCTCAAACACCAGCACTTTGAGTAAATTAACCTCAGAAGTAATGTGAGAGAGTCGTTGCGGTGGAAAATGGGAGTTGGGCATGATTGAAAAGACAGGGGAGATAAGGGATATAAGGGAGATGGGGGAGACTTTCAGGGGTATGATTTTAAGATTTAACGGTTGAGATGGGCAGAGGAGGCAGAGGGAGCGGAGGAAGCAGAGGGGGAAAAGCCAATTCTTTCGTTTTTAGTGTAGTCAAGATTGTCGACTTTATTAAAAACATACACTTGAGAGGATGGGGGAGATGGGGGAGAAATAAATTGACAATTTGTTTTTCTAGAAAGTCTAAGAAACGGAGCTATTGGTTATTGGTTGAGAAATTAAGTCGGATAGTAAACTGAGCAATTCCTGCTTGGAGAAAGGTTTGGTCAAATACGCTCTAGCTCCTAATTCAAAAGACATTTGGCGGTGCTTATGACCACTACGAGAAGTTAGCATAATCACATCTACTTGAGATAAGGTAGAATCTTGGCGATAGGTATACAAAAACTCAAATCCATTCATTCCGGGCATCTCAATGTCACAGATTATGAGTTTAATTTCTGGATGCTGCCGTAATTGATTCAGTGCTTCTTCCCCATCTCCTGCTTGTAGTACATAGCAACCAGCTTTTTCTAAAATCAAAACTAAAAGTTTTCTTTGAGTAGGGGAATCATCGACAATCAAAATTGACTGACCTTGTAGTGCTAAAGTTGATTTTAAGCTATCGGAAGGATTGAGTAATCGATCGCTTGAATTCGAGCTACTGGGTAAGATCGACTGTTCTATTTCAGCAGACAAGCTTAACCGAGAAGATGGAACGGCAATGGGTTTGGGCAATATCTTAGCTTGTCTGGAAGAGTCGAAGATACTCCATGTCTGACTAACTAATTCCAAAGGATCTAATGCCATAACCAAACGACCATCACCGAGAACGCTATAGCCCTGAATGTAGCTTGGTAAAGTAGGTTTTTTACTCAAAGATTTAATTGCTAATTCCTGCTTAGTCAAAATTTGCTCTACTTCTAGACACAAGAGTTGGTCTTGCTGCCATAGCATTAGTAGAGTAGATTCTTGTTGAAGATAGGTAGGTATTGAAGTATGGAAGATATCAGTAGGAAAGCTGTAAGCTAACAAACTCGCAAGGGTTTTAATGGGTACCTGTTGTTTGTCTTTTCCCTCTCCCCACAGCAAAAACTTCTGAGGAGGATGTCCTGTAATGATAGTTTGGGAACCGATCTGAGCGGGTTCGGGTTGAAACACTCGCTCGATCGACTCTGCTAGTAAAGCATACACAAGACCGTTAGACTGACAAACTAGCATCTCTGCCGTGGTTAAGACTAAAGGAAGATTTAATGAGAATACAGTTCCTTCTCCTGTTATGGAACGAACTGTGACAGAGCCTTTAAGTTTCTCGATTTGACTGCGAACGGCATCTAGCCCTACTCCCCGACCAGACAACTCCGTAATCTTTTCTGCTGTAGAGAAACCAGGCTCGAAGAGAAGCTCTGCTAGTTCGCTCTCCGAAGCTATTTCTGCCTGATGAGGGTCGAGTAATTGTTGTTCGATCGCTTGTTGACGAATTCGTTCCCAGTTCAGTCCCCGACCGTCATCTGCCACTTCAATTGTAGTGCGGTTGCCTTGATGGTACGCTTGAATTCTAATTTTGCCATTTTCTGATTTGCCTTGTTGACGGCGTACTTCGGGAGACTCAATCCCATGGGCGATCGCATTACGCAGTAAATGAAGTAAAGGATCGAACAGCTTTTCTGAAATACTCTTATCGATTAAAACTTTCGTACCACTCAGTTCTAACTCGACAGGTTTTTGATAGATCTTCATAAACTGTTTGATAATGGGGGGAAATCTATTTAACAGTAGTTTTAAGGGAAGCATCCGAGCTTGGAGCAAATTCTCCTGGGCATCGGTCAGGAGTTTCTTTTGCTTGTCGAGCATTAGCTGGGATTCCCCAACAGAAAATTTAACTGCTTCTATATTTTCCTGCAACTGCACCATCGTCTCCATTACCGATTGAATTAAACGGTGCATCTCACCATAAGCATCCATTTCTAGAGCATCAAATCTTTCTTTTTGAAAAGAGCGAGTCAACGAAACAATACCTGTTCGCTCGGCTGGAAACAGAGATGATTTACCGATTTGAGCCGAAAAATACTTATTTGACCAATCTCTTATCTGACTTAAGCTTTGCTGACAACTGTGCAACTGCTCCAGTGTTTTCTGAATATTTTCCCGAGACTGGTTAGTTTGCTCTGTCTGCTGGTTTTGATTGATTAGTAATTCACCAAATGCATAGTTAAGTCGTTCGAGTTGCACTAAATCTACTCGGACATCTTTGTCTGATGATTGAGATGAATAAGTTGATTTTGGTGGTGTTGTCTTCTGCTCTCGCCCGAAGCGGTTGGTAAAATCTGAGCTTTTGGGTTGTTTATACTCTTGTCGGTCTAATCCTATTCCTTGTAAAATTTGCCCTATAGCATCTCCTGAATTCGCTCGATGACTAAAAGCCTTATCCCGATCTTGCTGCTCTAAAGAAGGAATATTATTATGTAATTGTTCGTAATTTTGCTCCAATTGTACTTCTGGCTCTAGAGTTACTTCTGTCTCTTCAGCTTCTGTTTCGGGAGATAAATCTATTTGAGTTGTTTTAATTAGCTTATCTAAATTGAGAGGAGAAGAAGATTGTTCTTGTTTTGCTAGTTTCCGTAAAGCTATTGACGGTTCACCACCACGGGAGCGATCGCCAGCAAGAACGGCAACTCTTGCCTTTTGGAAGTCTTCTAAAGCCAGTTTGGCAATTTGGATAGCTTGATGCGGATGTTGCTCTAGGGCAGTTAAAACTGTTTGGGCAAGTTCTTTCATGCCAGGAAGGTTATAGGACTCCGCTATGCCGATAAAAAACTCCGCTTCTGAACTTAAGGTGACAGCGATTTCCTCCGCATTCTCTGTTGCCAAGGCAGCTGCTAATTGTTGTAACTCTTGCTGCATACTTTCAGCAAATATAGAGCCAATGACATCAAATCCCAACTCATCAGAATTAGGAAGAGGAGCTTCGCGAGCGAAAAAGTCCCCTAGTTTAGTTTGTAGTCTGGCAAAAACCACAGCTACTCGGTTTAAAATCTCAGTTTCTGCTAGAGAAATGTCAGTTATCATTTGCTCTATATTTTCTGGCGAGAATTGAGATGAGCGGTCTATTTCTACTCTCACAGATTCCCGCAGACATTCATAACACTCCCAGAGTAATGCGGATAGCTCTTTGTCCCACTCTAGATCGGGACTACACAAAGCTTTAAAAACATCTTCTAAATGGTGGGCTACGGTGCGAATAGTTTCTCGTCCTGCACTGGCAGCAGAACCCTTAAGAGTATGAGCATTACGCATCAAGTTATGAATTTTGTCGATGTCAGGTTCTTCCAGCCAACTCAACAGGTCTTGTTCGATCGCTGGCAGCAGAGAAGAAACTTCTATCAGAAAACACTGATAAACTTGGTTTTGGATATCTAGATCTTTGGTCATCTTCCTTTCTTGTGGGACTAAATTATGTTTTATATAAACTCTCAAGATTAATCAGAGATGAGTAAGCTGAAAAAAAGGTGAAAGGCAAAAGGACAAAGTTTAGACAAAGCGATCTCTGAGTTTATAGTTCGTAGTTGCAATTATGCTTACTCAAACTAATCAATTTTGAATTTACTAATACTGGTCTGTAACTGTTCGGAGGTAACGAGCAATTCCTCAAATAAAGAAGCAATCTTGACCGAAGTTTCGGAAGTTTGATTAGCTATATCAGCCACATCTGTCATGGCTTTGGTCATCAACTGTGACTGTTTAGTTTGGGTCGAAGTCGAAACGGTAATCTGTTGGACTCGATCGCTAATCTGCTTGGTTGCTGACTTAATTTCATCGAGACTATGGCGAGTTTTATTGACTAATTCTGTTCCTTTAACAACCCGCATAATTCCTAATTCCATCGCCTCGGTAACCGATTGAGTCTCGGTGCGGATTTCTTCTACCAAACGCTCAATTTCTGTACCCGCATTGGCAGACTGATAGGCTAGAGTTCTGATTTCATCGGCTACTACAGCAAAGCCTCGTCCATATTCACCAGCGCGAGTTGCTTCAATGGCAGCGTTAATTGCTAATAGATTAGTCTGATTGGCAAAGTTATCAATTAGGTTAACAACTTTGACAATTTTTTGGGATGATTCCCCGAGAATTTTCAGTTTTTTAGCTGTTTCTGCCACGGTTTCTCTAATTTCGGCAATACCTGCTACGGTTTCTTCCATAACTGAGTCTCCGGCTCGAACAGTTTGATTAGCTTCTAGTACTGCTCGGTCTACCTGCTGGGCATTAATCGATACTTCTGCGATCAGCTCTACCATTTGCTGTAGCTTCTTCAAGGCTTGGGTTAAATCTTGGGACTGTTGTTGGGCTTGGTTAGATAGCTGACTAACAGCAATGGTACTGTTACTACAAGTTTGACCTACTTTTTCTGCCGAAGATTTTACTTGTCTGACTAGTTCGCGCAAAGTTTGCAGAGTGGTATTGTAACCATCGGCGATCGTACCTACTTCGTCTTCCCAAAGGGGAGCTTGGACAGTCAAATCTCCTTGTAAAGAGGGTTCGACGGCTCTGAGTAAGCTTAATGCTTCCCGTTGCAATCTTTCTTTGTCCGTTTTCTCTCGCTCTGCTGCTTCGGTCAATTTCTGCCTCTGGCTGGCAAGTTCTTGTATATCTTCCATCCGCTGAATCACCACCCCAATCTGGGAAGCTACTTGGGTTAATAGTCTTAGTTCGCTGTCTTCCCAAGAGCGAGGTTCTGCATTGTGATAGGCTGCTAGCAGTCCCCATAATTGTTCTCCATTAAAAATGGGGGCAAGCATATAAGCTTTTGCCTCGAATTGTTCTAATAGTTGGATGTGGCAATCTTGGTATCCTTGGGTGTAAATGTTATCTACCCGTAGAGATTCTTTTTGGGCATAGCGTCCGCCCTGATTTTCTTGGAGATAGGTATCTGCCGTTCTCTGTAAAGGTGTACCCACCAGTGGAGTCCAATCTTTGCCTACGTCTTCGACAATAAAGTCACCGCTCCAGTCTGGGTTAAATTGATAAATCGCTACTCGGTCTGTATCGAACAATTTCCGAGTCTCTGTTGTGGCTAGACGTAAAATAGGCTGGAGAGAGGAGCTATCTTGAAGTTGGGCTGGTGATTGCTGTCCCAGTTGATAAATTATTTTGGCAGCAGCTACACTCCGTTCCGCTAGCCGGGAAATTTGTTCCGATTGCTGATGGAGTTCTTTAACATAGTTCACTTGTTGCAGAGCTACCCCTAGTTGAGTCGCTACGAGAACCAACAAATTGATTTCTCCTTCTTCCCAATGATGCGGGCCTGTATTTTGAAAAGCAGCTAGCAATCCCCACAATTTTTCTCCCACAAATACAGGGACGAGCGTATAGGCTCTGGCTTGGTATTCTTCTAACACTTCCAGGTAACAGGGGGAAAAGCCAGCTTTGTAAATATCATCTCTGACCATCAACTGACGATCGCGGAAACTGCCTCC
>JAAUYH010135045.1_pt1 | contig 13966 bp, 12 predicted proteins | sample 7278061 | NCBI WGS metagenome assembly JAAUYH01 (sample SAMN14350203, study PRJNA611818) | marine sediment metagenome | isolation source: surface marine sediment (0.6m) | place: French Polynesia: Moorea | collected 2018-08
CCTCTACCGCATTCGTGGCACCAAGCGCGGGCTGATTTTATTTCTCAAGCTCTTTACCGGCCACGAGCCGGAAATCAGCGAAAACGAGTGGCCATTTCGCGGTTTTCGCATCGACACCGACGCCCGCATTGGCCTGGACTCGGTGATTTTGCCCCCGGTGCCGCTGTCTCAGTGCTTTATCGTCACCATACCGGTGAAATTCACCGATGTATCCTCTGAGATGGTCATCCGCATTCACCGCATTATCGAGATGGAAAAGCCGGCCCATACCCAGCACTACTTGCGCTTTGCCGCCGATAAGGGCGATGTCGAATTGCGGGAGTTTTTCGCCATCGGATTGCGTTCGGGCATCGGCGTCGGCGCCGAAGTGGTGCAGTCCATCGGCGCGGAGGAGGAGCCGGCCGATGGGGAGGATGCGGCTACGGGACACACACCCCGCGACGGGGAATCGGGAGACGCGACATGAGCAGCGATAGAGGGTACAAACGCATCAATTTCTTCAAGGGGTTTTTGACCACGGAGAAGGACTGGAACGACGCGGAGAGTTTTCACATGGAGAAGCGGCGGCTGCACAATCGGCGGCTGCACGCTCCCGGTGTGGTCCTCGGCTATGCCGGTGAGCTCAAAGTGTTGGCGCGCAGTCGAGGCGAGTTATCGGTGGAAGTTCAGTCGGGGTATGCCATTGACGGCGTGGGCAACGATTTGTTGCTCTGGGATGCCCAGATAAAAAACATCAATCTCGAAGAGTACCGCCTGCCGCAGACGGTGTACGTCGTTCTTCGCTACGCCGAAGAGCTGACTGACTTCATCGCCTATAAGGAAAACCTCGAGTACAAGGGACATCGCCGGGTACTTGAGCGCGCAGTTGTAGAGATCTCCCAGACCGAGCCCGACATTCATCGCGAAGTCGAGTTGGCCCGGATCTTTTTGGAAAAAGGCGTGGTCCGGGTGCGGGATGCCCGCGATCCCTCTCAGCCCAAAGCCAACGAGATCGACATGCGTTACGTGGCCCATGCCGGGGTCGCGGGATCGTTCCTCCACCCGGCGACGAGGAGGCGGCTGGAGAGTGTGCTGTGGCAAATTCGCGGTGCGTTTTTGGACTATGCCCATCGCCAAGTCCTCAGCGCCCGCGATGTGGTGCAATCGGCCAACACCGCCCTCATGCTCAACTCCGGCAACTCGGTGGATTTGCGCAACGTCTTTGAACTGTTCTTCTTTATTGTCGAAGGCGAACACGAGGTGTGCCTGGACGTGGCCGCCAACCATCCCAATATCTATCAGAAAGAGGACTTCAGCCTCTTTCGCCGCCAGGTGGAAATCCTCCGCGGTGTGCTTGCCGAGCGCAAAAATGACGACGACGCCCTGACCAACCTTCTGCAATTTCAGAATAACGCCTGCGAAGCGGCGCAAAAGGCGTTGGAGGGCGAAGAGGCCGTGATCCAGGCGCCAGAAAAAGCCGAAGAGGAAGAGGCCAAGCCCATCGACATCAACGATTGGGAGGGCGTCAAGGTCCTTCCCAACCCGCCGGACTCGATCGAGCTTGAGGGCACCACCTGGCTACTCGTTGACCAGATTGCCATCTTGGACAAGGAGTCGGAGGAGAAGCACGAGTTTGTGATCGAAGAGGCCAAGGACAGCTACCGCTCGCGGCAGAAGCTCAAATACCCCGACGGCACTGTGGTGGAAGACACGGGTCGCGCCCATGTAGGAGGATATGCGGGCTACAAGATCTCCAACCTCACCCCAGGGCGGCCGGCCGTGATTCTGCGCCGCATGGACTACGTGTACGGCGACTACGAGATCGAGTACTTCATCGACGGTGCCTCAGTGGGCACCGTGTCCTGCGCTGGCACCGACCGCGCGCATCGATGGCGCAATTGGCCGTTCATGATTGAGGCCGAGCACGTCACGGGTAGCGGTCACACCATCAAGCAGACGCCCCTTACCGCGGGGCGCGATGTGAATATGTTCCATATTTGGGTGTATCAACCGGCCTGAACAAAGCGGCTCAAAGTTGTATACTACCCGGTGCTGACCTGTCTGCCAGCAAACTCGTGAAGTCCAACCGTTTCTGCGCCCATGTTCCTAAAGTATCTGGAGCCTCTGTTTAAACCTTGGCGTGCGCTGCGCAACAGCATCATGCGTGCGCGGACGTTTAAGGGCAACATCAACGCGGATGTCGGGCGCGTCAAGCGCTTCGGCAACGTCGCTCAGAGCCATGTGAAGAAGGCCCAGGGCCAGGTGAAGAAAGCCCAGGGCCAAGCAAAACAGGCCCAAGGCCAGGCACAAAAGCTGCAGGGGCAGGCGCAAAAGGCCCAAGGGCAGATGCAGCAAATGCACCAACCCGCAGGGGTTCCCGCGCCAGCGGGCAAGGTCAATCCTCAACTAGCTGGGGGTCGCGGCAAAGGCGGCCCCATGTCGCCAGGAATCATGCCGACAGGACAACTTCCCCCAAGCCCCGCCGCTCCCCTACCGGGAATGGCGCCCGGATCCATCGACCCCAACCCACCGATCAAAATCGTCGGATTGTTTCGCCGACGCAAGATCTGCACTCAGTGTGAGACCGAGCTGGATAAGAGCTGGGATCGGTGCCCCTACTGTGCACAGGCCGCAGCGCAAGCTGCGCAGGTGCCGCAGAAAACCCAGGCATTCCAAATCGGCAGTGCCGGGAGCAGCGGCGGCCAATTATTGGGCTGGATCGTTCCTCTCGAAGGTGCTCAGCGGGGAGAACTCTACAACCTCGCGCCCCATGCGGTCGTCGGTACAGACCCGATGTGCCAGGTGGTGCTCAGCGATCAATTCATGTCATCGCAGCATGCAGAATTTCAAGCCCATGGTGGCAATTGGGTGCTGCGCGATTTGGGATCGACCAACGGTACCTATGTCAACGATCAACGGGTGACGGAACAGGAATTGGTCGATAACGACTTCATTCGCTTTGGCCAATGCGTGGTGAAGTTCAAATGTCTATGAATGCATATCATCGCGATGGCGCGTGCGCGCTATCTGCCATACGGTGCTGCCGCGTGCGCCGCCGTTATCGTCGCCAGTTTGGTGGCTCCTTGGCGTCGACCGCGGTGGGTCTATCGACCCTGGCGGCAATCGCGGCCTCACTGATTATTGCCCCGTCGGCGCACGCGCAACTCAGCGTCGAACTCACCGCGATGGAGGCGCCTCCGCCGACGCCGACGGCCGACGGTCAGCCAGGCCCCGTTGAGGGGCCACCATTTCGCGCCGTCATTTCCGGCGCGCCGGGCGGCCAGGGCGAAGACCAATTTCTCTTGCGGCAAGAGGACGTGGCCAATCCGGTTGAGGTCACTGCCGAGAAGGTCAAGACCTATACCGAGAGCGATGACAAGATGGCCATGGTGGTGCTGGTTCAGGGCGACGAGCGTTGGATCGGCAACGAGACCTATCGCGACGAAGATGATCCGGAGCGTTTGGAAGGGGCCTTTGTCGGCATTGGTCCCGCCTTAGATGCCCTGGCCAAAGCCGGGCCCGAGGGGTCGGTGGCCGCCCTGATCATCTACACCAATGGCCGCGCCAACATCCGGCAAGAGATGAGCGCGGCCACGGAGCTGAGTGGAGCCTCGCTCGGGGGGCAAAAGGACTACGAGGGCAACATCACCATTCCGCTTTTGGTGGGGCTCGACGAGGCCATTACCCAATTCGACAAACTGGCCGGCTATCGCAAGATCCTCGTGGTCCTCGGCGACGGTACCGGCCAAGAAGAGGACATCACTGCCGGTCTCAAAGACCGCATTGCCAAGCTGCGCGATCGCCAGGCAGAGACCTTTACAATCTACTACGACGTCAATGCCTCGCAGTCGCCCATGGGCCTCAACAGCATGAAGCTCCTGGGGTATAGCGGCCATAAACACGCCTCGTCGCGGGAGAATTTCGAATCCTTCGCCAAGCAATTTGCCGAGACCATCGGCGCCCGCTACTACGTCGACTTTCCCGGCTGCACCAGCGGCGCCACACCGGCGTGCTTTACCCATGATGGACAAGAGCACGAGTTTATCGTGTCTGTCGGGGATAAGGAGAGCGACATCATCGCGCTCGTCACGACCAAATGGGACAAGCCGGTGGTCGAGGAGTCGTCGCTATGGTGGCTATGGCTCCTCATTGCCGTGGTCGTCATCGCCGTCATTGTCGTCGTCTTCATTATCGTGCGCGGGCGGCAACAGATCATTCAACCGCCGCCACTGGAGCCGGAATTCGAAGAACCGGCGCCGCCGCAGGCCGCCGCGCATAAGACCAAGATGATCGATATCGGCAACAATTCGGGCATGCCGATCGTCGGCTGGCTCGTGCCCTTGGACGGTCCCAACCAGTATCAGACCTTCAAGTTGCTACAAGGGGTCACCACGATTGGCTCCGGTGGCGAATGCAACGTGGTCATTGACGACACGTTCATGAGCGGCGTCCACGCCGAAATCGTTTGTTCGCCCACGGGATTTGTGCTCAACGATGGGGGCTCAACCAACGGCACCTATGTCAATGAGGCCCGCGTGAGCACCCACGAATTGGTCGATAACGATATGCTCACCATGGGAAAGACGCCGTTCAAGTTCAAGTCGATCAATTGACCGCGGCAATTCATTGACCTGGATAGATGTTCATGAATCGCTATGGTTGAGGGAGTCGATGAGCATAGCGAATCTTAGGTTGCTAGCACGTGAGTCTAGCAGGAGTCAGTATGAGCGATTGACATGAGTGTAGCCGCTATTATCAGTTTTATCGTCGGAGGGTTGCTCTTGGTCCTCATGATTGCCGTGCTGCTACTCCGTCGGCGCGGTCATGCCAAGGCGGCGGAGGCGCCCAAGCGGATATGCGGCGAGTGTGAGCGCGTCATGCTTCCCAATTGGGATGTGTGCATGTTCTGCGGTTGGACGCCCAAGCACCGAATCGAGTTTTTGAGCGGTCCGCTGCAGGGCACGGTGGTGGTCTTGGACGAAGAGGTCACCACCCTGGGATCGGTGGACGGCAATACCATCGTGCTCTCTGATCCCGCGGTGTCGCGCAAACATCTCGGCATTCGGCGTCTGGATGAGAACTATGAACTCGCCGACCTGGGCTCGACCAACGGGGTCTACGTCAACGGTCATCGAGTAGCCAAGAAGGTGTTGGAGATCGGCGATCTCTTGCGGGTAGGGAATACCGAGATGCTCTTTCGTCGCGATTGACCGCGGTCTGCGGCGTCTACGCCCGGCATTGGCAGTGCTGGGTCGGCCGATCGCGGCAATTTCGGCTGCAATTTCATAGCTCGTAACACATTGTTTTCGCTACTATACCGTGCATGGGAGCAAGGCTTCTCTATCGTGACAGCCGCGGGCGTGACGGGCAGGTTGCGCTGTCACCTGATGCTCCGTGCTACATCGGTCGATCCCTCGATTGCGCCATTCGAACCGACGACGCCATGGTGTCGCGCAAGCACTCGATGATCCGCATGGAGAATGGCATTTACTACGTCGAGGATTTGGGAAGCTCAAACGGAACCCACGTCAACAACCAACGCGTCAGCAAATACCGCCTGTCCCATAACGACGTCGTGCGCTGCGGCTCCCTGTTCTTGCGCTATGTCGAAGACGGTCCGCTGCTGCCTACTCGGACCAAGACACCAGCCGCTGGCGTGCCCGTCGGACCTGCTGCCGCGCCAGCAACACCGATGCCGGGTGCGCACGGCTCTCTACCGGGCGCCCAAGGGACTGGCTTTGGCACATCACCGAATGTGAACGCGGGTTCTGGGAGCCTGGTCGGCAATATTCCCGGCTACACCGGGACCCAGCCCGGCACTCATCCCGGGACCAATCCGGGCACTCACGCAAGTAGCCCCCACTCTGGTGGGTCCCACTCTGGTGGGCCCCATCCTGGTGGCCCGTACGCTGGTGGACCGCATGCTGGCGGACCGCATGCTGCGGGTGCTGGGCCCCAACCTGGGACCAATCCCGGGACCAATCCGGGCACGCCCCATCCCAGTTCTCAGGCTGCTCTTGGTATGGGCCAAGGCGCTCTGCACACGCCGCAGATGTTGCCCGCCAATAGCCGGAAAGCCCAGCCGCGCGGCAGCACGCGACCCATCGATATCGGCCACGCCGACACCCCGCTTCCCTCTGGGCCGCCGCCCGGACAAGCCTCACCAGCTGGAGGTGCCAGGCCGGCCGGCCCGTACGGTGGTCCCCCGGCCATGCCGGGCGCTCATGCCGGCCAGCCCGGCAGCGCGAACTCTCCGCTCAATCCCTACGGTCCCCCAGCCATGCCGGGCGCGGCCAACCACGGTCAGGGGGGACACGCGCAGTCTCCGGCCGTGGGCAGACCGGGCCCTTTCGATAGCCGGCTGCCCACGCCAAACGTCATGGGTCAATCCTCGTCGGTCGCCGAGGTCGACGAGGCTTCTAGCCAGCGCGCCAGCCAAGAGCTGAGCAAGGCGCGTGAGCGCCTCGACGATTTGCAGAGCGCCCACGATAAAGAAGTCGCCGATGGCAAGCGCTTGCGGGCAGAGACCTCCAGACTGCGCGACCGCATCTCCCAGCTGGAAGAGACGATTGCCGAGCGCGAGCGCCAGATCGAGAGCCATGCCCAAGTGGCCGAAGAGCTGCGCGGGCAGGTGGGGCAAGTCGAGGGCGATTTGAGCCAGGCCCGCGAACAGCACGCCGATGCTCAGCAAGCGGTACAGGCCAAAGAGCGCCAGATCGAGCGGGTACAAGAGGACATCGGCAAGCTCAGGGACGAGCTCGAAGAGCGCAACCGGCAGCTCGCCGAGACATCGCGCATCAAAGACGAGGGCTGGAAAAAGCTCAACGAACGCCTGAGCGAAATCGAGCATTTGCGCGAGGTGATCAACGAGCAGGAGCGCATGCTGGAAGAGCGCCGGATCGGCTTGATCCATCACGAGGAGATGATTAAGGAGCTGCGCGGCGAGCGAGAACAGCAGCTACAGCAGGTGGCCCAACTGCGCGCCGAACGCGACGAGACCCAGGCGAATGCCGGGCGAAACCAAGCGCAACTGCAGGCGGTCGAAGAGGAAAATAAGCGCCTCACCCGCCTTCTGGCCGGGGCCCAGCGCGGCGAGGATGGCCAAGTCGCCGACCATACGGTCGATTTGGCCAATGAGCTGCGGGAAGTGCGCATCGAGGTGAAAAAATTGGAGGCCGATCGCGACCGCTATCGCGAACAGGCGACTAGGGCCGATGATGACGTGCAAAAGCTGGAAGAGCGCGTCGCCCAACTCGAAGTCGAGCTGCGCGAAACCAGCGAGCGCAAAGACCAGGCGGAGAGCGCCCAGACCCTGGCGAAAGAATCGTTGGCCAAAGTCGAACTGGCCCGCCTAAAAGCCGAAGAGGAGCTGCTGTCGGTCGGCAAGGCCCGCGACGAAGTGCAGACAACGGCCGACCAAGCGCGCCGCGAAGCCGACCGCCTGCGCAGACAAGTAGAAGAGCTGTCGCAGTCCAGCGCTGACCGCGGCCGCGATGCCGAGGCCATGGAGGGGCAAAACGCCGAGTTGACAGCCCAGCTGGCCCAGGCCGAGGCGCGGGCCCGCGAACTCGAAGAGTCCCTGACTGCGGCCCGGGAGCAACTGGCCCAAGTCGAAGAGCGTTTGGCCGAGGCCCAGGCCGAGGCCCAGGCCCAGGTCGGCGACATCGGCGTTGCAGATACGGCCGGAGACGGCATTGATCTGGGCGACACCGCCGATATCGCGACTGGCCGCGCCGACACCTCGCCCGATGGCGCCGCAGGCACAGAAGAAGACTTCGGCGCGCAGTTGCGGGCGCGGGCAATGGAAGTATACGAGAATATCAACGGCACGCTGAGTGAGATTCGCAACAATCTACAGTTGGTGCAGCGCGACTTTGACGGCCTTTTCGGGGAACGTTCCGAGGCGCCAGCGCGTACTATTTCCGATGGTATCCAATCCCTTATCGACACCGCCGAGGATGCCAAAGGCGTCATTCGCAGCCTGCGAGAGCTGGCGGAATTCAGTTGAGGCAGTGAGCTTCGAATGTGGCTCGGATGTCGTGATGTCGCGATTGTCACAATCGGCCAGGTCGATTGGATCGGTTGGGTCGATTAGCATCGGGCCCCAAACCGCGGAGATACCCCCATGCTGAATAGGCACGACAGCGCCCGCAGCTCCAAGCGAGAGATCGCCGACCTGGTGCGAGCGCGCTACCCACTGATTTACATCGTCTCCCACGAAGAGGGTCGCGTGGAGGCATCGTTGCGCGCGCTGTGCATCGAGCGCGAGATGCGGCTCGAAGTATGGTCGATTACCGAGGGCTTTCGCATCGTGGTCAACGGCAAGGGCGGGCGCGAAGTCAAAGATCCCATGAAGGCGCTCGACCACGTGTACCGCGGCGAAGTCGATCAGCGCGCGCTCTACGTGCTGCGTGACTTTCATCCCTTTCTCAAAGACCCGTCGGTGGTGCGGCGGGTGCGCGATCTGGCCAGCGAATTGCGCAAGACCCGCAAGAGCTTGCTCATGCTGTCACCGGTGCAGAAGATCCCACCGGAGCTCGAAAAGTCGGTGGCCGCCGTGGTCGATTGGGAGCTGCCGAGCCGGCGCGAGATCGAGTCGATTGCACAGAGCTTGGTGCCACAAGCCCCGCCGGATACCCAACAGCGCATCGCCGAAGACCCGAGCCATCTCGAACGCGTGGTCGAGGCCGCGCTGGGGCTCACGGCCGTCGAGGCCGAGAACGTATTTGCCAAATCAATGGTGCGCACCCTGACTTTTGATGTCGAGACCATTTTGGAGGAGAAGAAGCAGATTATCCGCAAGAGCGGTCTCCTCGAATTCTACGAGCATCGCGAGGAGTTTTCCGACATCGGCGGCCTCATCAGTCTCAAGGATTGGCTGGCCAAACGCCGCCTCGCATTTTCGTCAGAAGCCCGCGAATTCGGGCTGCCCTTGCCCAAAGGGATTTTACTCATCGGAGTGCCGGGGACCGGAAAATCCCTCACCGCCAAGGCCGTTGGCGCGCTGTGGGAGATGCCGCTCTTGCGCCTCGATGTCGGCAAACTCTTTGCCGGCCTCGTGGGCTCGTCAGAGGAAAACGTGCGCAACGTCATCCGCACCGCGGAGGCCATTGCGCCGGCGGTGCTGTGGATCGACGAGATCGAAAAGGGCTTCTCGGGCACTGGGTCGTCGAATTTCTCCGACGGCGGCACGACCTCGCGGGTCTTCGGCTCGTTTATCACCTGGCTCCAGGAAAAAGAGACCCCGGTCTTTGTCATCGCCACCGCCAACGACGTGAGTGCCCTGCCGCCCGAGCTTCTGCGCAAGGGCCGTTTTGACGAGATCTTCTTCTGTGATCTGCCAAACCGAGAAGAACGTCGACAGATTTTCGATATCCATATTCGCAAAAAGCGGCGCGATCCAGACACCTTTACCCTGCAGCGCTTGGCCGACCACAGCGCCGAGTATTCGGGGGCCGAGATCGAGCAGGCCGTGATCGCGGCCCTCTACGACGCATTTGATACCGGACAGGATCTCACCAGTGAGGGGCTTATGACGGCGCTCAACGATATCGTGCCGCTGTCTGTGACCATGCGCGAGCGCATCGAGGTCATGCGCGAGTGGGCGCGAACCCGGGCTCGCTCTGCATCGGCGCCGGTATCGATGCGGCCGGCGGCGGCCCGTGCCGGCAAACATACCGGCAACCCCGGCGGTGCTCCGGTGAGCGCCGACCAGGGAAACGAGTTGGATGATGGTGCCAGCGGCGCCGAGCACGGGCAAGCGGATGCCGATGAACCCGGAAAAGGGGGCACGTGGCTCGAGAGACATGGGGCAGCCCCACACAAAGAAGGCGCCAAAGAAGGCGCCGAGCGCGAGTTGGAGCTATAGAGGCGGAACCACAGAGGTGAAACCACAGGGGTAGAACGATAGATGTCGCACTTTACCAAATGCGAACTGCGCATGACCAATCCGATTGCCCTCAAGAAGGCCCTGGATGATTTGGGTTATGCCTACGAAGAGGCCGCGGCCAATCAATCGGTCACTGTACGCGGATGGCGCGGGCAAACGCTCGATGCGGCCATGTCGATCGACATGGGCAAATACGACGTGGGCGTCGTTGCCGCCGAAGATGGCACCTATGACATCACCGCCGACTGGTGGGGCATTGAGACCACCAAGGGGGTGACGGAAAAGGAATTTCGCGACCGGCTGAGCCAGCGCTACGCCTATCACAATGTGCTTCAGGCGTGCGAGGAAAAAGGCTACACTTTGGAAGAAGAAGTCAACGAAGAAGACGGCAGTATCCAGCTTGTCGTCCGCAAATGGGTGAGTGACTAATGCGCAGACAAGAACTAGCCATCACAATAGACGCCAGTGGCGAGGTGTCCTTTACTGTCAAGGGCGTACCGGGCACCGAGTGCCTGGCTGAGACCGAATTTTTGGAAGAAGCCCTCGGCGGCAACGTTCTCGAACGCACACACACCTCAGAATACTATCAAGCGCGCGAGGGCGAGTACGTCAACTCCTATGGCGGCTCGGACGCAGACGAAGATTGACCGCTGTGTCGAGCCCACCACTTTTTTTGTCGACGACCAGAGTGAGCGAAGAAACAACTGGCAAGTCACCAACAAACCTGACGATTCAGACCCGATCGGAACGCCATGGCAGATAAGCGCAAACGCCCGCTTGACGCGGCAGAAAAAGAGCGACTCGAAGCCGCGCTAGAGGCGCTTCAGAGTGAGGTTGGCGATATTGGTGCGGGCGACGCGGGCGACGGCGCCGGAGATCGGCCGCTCACGCGCGAAGATTTGACCATCCTGCAGGCGGTCACTGAGGAGCTGGCGAGCGAAGTGTCCAGCCGCTGGGATCCCGAGCGTCTCCTGCGTATGGTCAATCGCCGTGCGGGCCGGGTCGATCGTCTCGACGAGAGCACCCGACGCCGCTACGAGGCCAGGCTCGGGGCCGATTTGAGCGATGTACGGGTCTATAGCGGCGAATTTGCCGCCGAGGTTGCCAAGGCTCACCAGGCCGAGGCGGTCACTGTGGGGGCAACCGGCATGATCCTCATGGGCGGCTCTCCCGGGCGCTCCATGGCCACTGCCGCTGGCCGAGCGCTATTGGCGCACGAGCTCACCCACGTGGCTCAGGCGCAAGAGGGCATGCATCGGCGGGCCAGTTTTGCCGAGGCCACGCCGCTTGCGACGGAAGAACACGAGCTCGAGGCACAAGAAATGGAAGCCGAAGAGCTCCACGGCGTGAGCGATACTGGGCAAGACGAAGCCGCTCGTGCCGAAGCCGAGGCCCGCGTCAAAGACGCGGTGCGGCGGCGCGTGATCGAACTCTTTAGCGAGGATGAGCGCTTGCGCCGCATGCGCAATGGTCCCGAGGTATGGCGGCCATAACATGAGTCACTCGCGATACGCCGATCATGGGCGTCCGGGCCATGGCGTGGGCGACGCAAGCGCAGAAGCAAAGGGCGCCGATAGGGGCAGCGGTAGGCAGAGCGCAAGCGGTGGTCACGTGCAGGATGCCGACATCGACGCCGACGCTGGACCGGTGCAATCGCGACTGCAGATGGTGCGCCTGGCTGAAGAGGGTCGGCTCATGGGCCGCTCGATCGCGGGCTTTGCCGCGGTGGGCATTGGCCTGCGCGCATGCGATCTCGACGGCGTGCAGATGGAGCGCATGGACTTGCGCCAGGCCGATTGCGATGGCGTGCGCTTGGAACACGCCCAGGTGCGCGGCAGTGATTTGCGCGAGGCCCGCTTTGTGGGCGCGCTTTGGCATCGCGCGCGCGTGCAGCAGTGCGACTTCACCGAAATCACGGCAACCGACATCCAGGTGAGCGACAGCGAGCTCAACCTCGTCCGCCTGGGTCGCGCGCAACTGACGCGCGCCCGCATGCAGCGCACGCAATTTATCGACGCTGAGCTGTACGGTGTGGATCTATCGCGCGCGCAGCTCATCAAGGTCAAATTTGCCAGCTCGGGTCTCTCGTCGCTCAATCGGGCAATCTTCACAGGCGCCGTGCTCATCGAAGTCGATCTGCGCGGCATCAATGCCCACGGTGCCGTATTTGACGGAGCTCTTCTCGTGCGCTGCCAGCTCGGTGGTGGCCAATTTAGCGACGCCAGCTTTCGCGGCGCTCGCTTCGTAGAGTGCTACACTGAGGGGGCAGACTTTGAGGGTGCCACCCTGACCTAGCTCATGTACACGATGAGCGCAAAGCGATAGCGGATATGAATCGACCAGACTTGAGACAACTTACCGAGGACATTCGCGAAGCACTCGCCGACTGTGATCGCGAGACGTTACTCGATATGTTGACCCTGATGTTCAAGGAGTACGTGGTCGAGGGACCACCGCCCATGACGACGCATGAGCCGGAAGCCCTGTCCGAGGGCTTGGCTGGGTGGCAGGGGCGGTCCTTTGCCGAACTCATCCGCGCGCTGCAACTCACCATCGACGACATGCCCGAGCTGGGTCTATTTGAAGTTGCCGCCGGTGACGACGGCGTGCTGGTGCGTGTAGATGGCGTTTTGCGGCCATTACAGGCCGCGGGGATACCTGCGCGACCGCAGCAGTCAGCGCCGTCGCATGGCCGTTCCCGGCCGCCACATGCGTCGGGGGGGGCTGCCGACACGGCGTCCTCTTCGTCACCTGCTTCATCGCCTGTTGGTCCGCCGCCGACTGCGGAACCCGCGCCGGATGAGCGGCAGCAGCCCAGGGGGACGCCAGGGGTGAGGGTCATCGAAGTGGATGAGCCGATGCATCCGCCAGCGTCTGCACCAGCGTCTGCACCAGTATCTGGCCCTGCGTCGGTCCCATCATCTGGGCCGCCACAGCCGTTTGCTCGAGACGCCAATGAGGCGCCTCCACCGCCGCGGCTGGGGATGATGATGCGCAGCCGCCATGCTGGCGCAGATAGCGGGGAGGGGCCCAGGCGGCCGGCAGCAGCCGCAGGGGTGCGTGATGCCGCCGTCGCCAGTGCTGGCGCGCGTTCGCCCGCGTCTTCCGTATCATCTCCTGCCTCTGGCGCTTCTGGCAGCGGTGCGGGCCGACAGGGCCGAGCGCCGGCAGCCGGGCCACCAGCAGGAGCCGAGACCAGACCGACGCCGTCGCCAGCTCGATCGCAGGCCCCAGCTCCGTCTCCGGCCAGCGCCGATGAGGATATTGCGTCCACCCGCTTTAGTTTATTGGAGCTCGATTAAAGAGCGCGACCCGCGTTGATGAAACTGCAGAAATGATGCTGGGCAAGGAGTAAGGCAGGAACGATGTCGGCGATTGTTGCTCGACGATACTATGTGCGCGCTCGCGCCGCACTCACACGTGGTGATCGCGATACCGCTCGGGAGGCGCTCCACGCGGCGATGTCGCTGGCACCTGATTTTGCGTCTGCCCGCATTTCGTATGCGCAGATCGTGGCCATGGACGGTGATTGTCCCCGGGCCGCACAGCTTCTGCGCAGTGGCTTGGCCCAGGCTGCGCGTCCGCGGGCGCAAGCCGCCATGTGGGCTGCGTTGGGCGATGTCCTAACCCGCGGCGGTGATTTTCTTGGTGCCGAAGAGGCATTTGACCGCGCCGCAGCCACGCACAAGGCCCTCGCGGGGCCTGCTGCGGCTGGGCTGGCACGTGTGTGCGGCAAGACCGGCCGCTTACGCGAGGCTGTGGCTCATTTGCGCGCCGCCGTCGCTACGCGGACCGACACGACTGCTCAGTAAGTGCTCGCAATTGGATGAGAGCCACTCTGTGCGGCCGCAATCCGATTTTCATCAAACACCGACACCACAACGACGGTAATGTTGTCGGTGCCGCCGTTGGCGTTGGCCGAACGCACCAGATTGTCGGCCACCGCTTCCATAGAATCCCCCGACGTCATGATTTCGCGGATCATCCAGTCGTCGACGAGATCGGTGAGGCCATCGCAGCATAGGAGGTATACGTCGCCGTCTTCGATGGCCACGGTTCGATGGTCGATCTCAACGACCGAATCGAGGCCGATGGCGC
>JAAUYH010127107.1_pt1 | contig 13965 bp, 13 predicted proteins | sample 7278061 | NCBI WGS metagenome assembly JAAUYH01 (sample SAMN14350203, study PRJNA611818) | marine sediment metagenome | isolation source: surface marine sediment (0.6m) | place: French Polynesia: Moorea | collected 2018-08
CCCGAATGCTACTCCACGGGTTAGATCGAGTTTTCGACGGGAATCGACTCCCCGGTCAGGGCGGCGGCGTCGAAACGGAGGTTCGCGGATTCGATGTTCCGGGCGTCGGCGGGCACGCGATCACCAGCCTCGTGCAACACGATGTCCCCGGGCACCAGATCGGCGGCCGGCACCACGTGCTCGGAGCCATCTCGCCGGACCACCGCCTCGGGCGCCGTGAGCGCCTCGAGAGCAGCCAGCGCCTGTTCGGCCCGGCTCTCCTGCACGAAGCCGAGGACGGCGTTCATGACGACGATCGCCACGATGACCCCGGTGTCGATCCATTCCTCCAGCAGGAAGCCGCTGATGGCGGCCGCCGCCAGCAGCAACCACACCAGCACGTTGTTGAACTGCCGGGCGAACAACCGGAGGGCCCCCGGACCACTCGAGGGGTCGAGCACATTGGGACCCGACTCGAGGAGCCGACGTCGGTGATCCGCGGTGCTGAGACCCACGACCGGATCGACATCGAGCTTCGCCAGCGCGTCCTCGGTCGACAGGCTGTGCCACACGAGTGCGAGAGTAGGACACCGGTCGCCCGCACGAACAAGACAGAAGTGCGAACTACCGATACGGTGGCGCGTCATGCCGTACAACGACGAGCACGGATTGGAAGTCGTCCCCCTGACCGAGTGTGTGCGCTATCTCGAATCGCACGAAGTGGCGCGGCTCGCCTTCATCGCCGACGAGCGCCTCGAGCTCTACCCGATCAACTACCTCTGGGACGGCGAGGCCTTCGTCTTCCGATGCGAGGACGGTAGCCCTCTCGCCAAGGCGATCGGCAGCGAGGTGGTGGTCGAAGTCGACGAGGTGGACGCCCGCAAACGCGAAGGCTGGAGCGTCGTCGCCCGGGGCGTGCCCCGACAGGTCGATCCCGAAGCAACCCCGGAGCTGGCGCAGAGACTCCGCCGGCTGGCCCTGTACCCGTGGGCCGGCGGCGAGAAGGCGACGTGGCTGCGGTTGGTACCCGCTCCCCTGACCGGGCGCCGGATCCGCCACACACCCTCCGACCAGTAGACCAGACGACAGCTCAGTCGTCGGCGACTGGCGGTCCGATCATCACCGCGACGTCGCTGAATCGGGCCAGGCGCGCGACTGCGCTCCCGAACAGCGCCGACCGACGCGGGTGTTGGCGGTGGGCGACGACGATCAGGTCCATGCCCTCGGCCTTTGCGTGCTCCACCAGCGCATCATCGGCTCGACCGCTCAACAGCACGAGCTCGGCGTCGCGTGCGTCGAGCGTCGTCGCCGCGTCCCGCAGCTGCACCACCAGTCGTTCGTCGGTGTCGAAGGAATCGCGGGTGCGGGCGGTCTCGAAGTCGAGCACGGAGGCGAGCCGCAGCCGCCGCACGGAACCGCCGAGCATCTCGAGAGCCGCTCCTGCGCTGGCGATCGACCCGCTCGAACCATCGAGCCCGACCAACACGTCGAGCCATCCCGGTCCTGGGTTCGGCCCTCCCGGCGAGATCACGGTCGCCGGGCCGGTCGGCTGGGACCGCTGAGCGAGCCCGAACAGCGCCACGAGCGGGCCGAAACCGATGCCGAGCGTGGCATGAGCGACGAGATTGTGGCCACGGCGACGCATGAACAGCGCCAGCAGCAGCCCGCTCCCGGACCACAAGACGAGGACGATGAGCACCACTCGCATACGGTGTGGACAATGAGACATGACAGAGCGATGAGCCAGAGCCGTAGGTCCCGTCAGGGGGCGAGGACTTCGGCCCCTACCCCGAGAGCCGACCAGCGGGTTCTCTGTTGCCATGGCTGAAGAGTCGGTGTCGGCGCCCTCGAACAAGCCGAGCGGCTGGGGCAGCGTTCCGCTGCTGACGACCGATCAGCAGGGGCTCGACGTTCTGACCGTCGAGGAATGCGAGGAGCTGCTCGGACAGCGCGAGATCGGCCGCATCGGATTCGACGACAACGGGATCGTCGTGATCTTGCCCGTCAACTACGCCTACGTCGCCGGTGCCGTCGTGTTCCGTACCGCTCCTGGCTCCAAACTCACCCCTGCAGCCACGGGGGGACGAGCGTCGTTCCAGGTCGACGACTGGGACACCGAGATCCGGTCGGGATGGAGCGTGCTCGTCAAGGGTCGGGCCGTCGAGATGACCGACGAGTGGATGGTGACGCTGGCCGAATACTTCGATGTGGAGCCATGGGCCGACAAGGTGCCTCGCGATCATTGGGTGCGGATCCAACCCGATGAGATCACGGGCCGCTGGATCCACCGGCTCGACCGCGACGAGCCCGACAGGTCCTGACGTGGGCCCGGGGGCCCGCGAGACTCACCTCTCGACGATCCTCTTCACCGGGGATCGCGCCTACAAACTCCTGAAGCCCGTCGACAGCGGATTCGTCGATCACCGGTCGGTCGAATCACGCCTCGATGCGGCGACCCGGGAGCTCGAGCTCAATCGCCGCTTCGCGCCCGACGTCTATCTCGGTACGGCCGACGTGATCGAGCACGACGAGTTGGTCGACCGCATGATCGTCATGCGGCGCCTGCCGGCCGAACTGTCGCTGACCTCGATAATCGCCCGGGGTGAACTCACCGACGATCACCTGCGCTCGATCGCGCGCACCATTGCCGCTGTGCATGCGAGCCTGCCTCCGATAGGAGATCCGGCTGGACCGGGCAGTCGGGCTGTGCAGAGGCAGAACTGGGAGGACAGCTTCGCCCAGCTCGTCGGGTTCCTCGGGCCCGTGCTCGATGAGGGAACCGATTGGCGGATCGTCGACCTCGCTCGCCGGTACCTCGACGGACGAGCCGAGCTCTTCGATCAGCGCGTCGCCGACGGCCACGTACGCGACGGCCACGGCGATCTCCTGGCCGACGACATCTTCTGTCTTGATGACGGACCCCGGATTCTCGACTGCCTCGCCTTCAGAGACGACCTGCGTATCGGCGATGTGTTGTCGGACGTCGGATTCCTCGCCATGGACTTGCACCGCCTGGCGGGACCCGAACCGGCGACGACGCTCCTCCGGTACTACGGGGAGTTCTCCGGCGAAGTGCACCCCGGTTCTCTCGCCCACCACTACGTGGCCTACCGAGCTCACGTGCGGTGCAAGGTCTCGTGCCTGCGCTGGAAGCAGGGGGCTCCGGAGTTCGCCGCCGTCGCCCGCATGTACCACCGCATGACGCTCGACCAGCTCGAGCGAGCCCGCCCCCGGATCGTCATGGTCGGGGGCGGGCCCGGCACGGGCAAGACCTCGGTGGCATCGACGATCGGCGACCACTTCGGTTGGCCTGTCCTGTCGTCCGACGAGATTCGCAAGGACCTGGCCCGGGTCGAACCGGGAGAGCACCGGGTGGCCCAACCGGACCAGGGTCTCTACACCCCCGATCTGACCGAACAGACCTACGACACACTCATCGCCCAGGCCCGATCTCTCGTCGCCGGTGGGCACTGCGCCGTTCTCGATGCCTCGTGGACGAGCGCGGCGCACCGCGATCGTGTTCGCGGGCTCGCCGACGAGTTGAGCGCCGAGCTCGTAGAGCTCGAATGCACCGTCGACCAGAGCGTCGCCCGCGAGCGAGTGGCCCGACGCCTCGCCGACGGGTGGAATCCGTCGGACGCCACCCCGCAGATCGTCGATCATCTCGCCGAACAACGTGACCCCTGGCCTCGAGCAGCGGCAATCGAGACCTCGTCCTCACCGGCGGCCACGGCGGAGAAGGTGGTGGCGCTGCTCAGCGCCGGTTCCGGCGTGCCTCTTCGCTGATTCGCTTCTTGGTGGCCGCCCACGAACAGATCGGACACCCGGTCAGATCGTGGTGGCGCGCCGGGCAGTATTCACGGCCGAAGTAGATGATCTGGAGGTGGCGGCGGTTCCACGTGTCACGGGGAAACACCGCCTTCAGGTCGCGCTCGGTGCGTTCGACGTTCGATCCGTTGGAGAGACCCCAGCGCTCGGCCAAGCGGTGGATGTGGGTGTCGACAGGAAAGGCCGGAACGCCGAAGGCCTGGGCCATGACCACGCTCGCCGTCTTGTGGCCTACGCCTGCGAGAGACTCGAGGAAGTCGAAATCGGGCTCGATGTCACCGCCGGCGTCGACGATCTGGTGGGCCATCGTCGACAGGTTGCGCGCCTTGGTGGGCGCCAGCCCCACCTCGCGGATGTAGCCGTGGATCTCGTCGGGTGACAGCGCGGCCATCGCCTCGGGAGTGGGGGCAACGTCGAACAGAGCCGGCGTCACCTCGTTGACCTTCTTGTCGGTCGTCTGGGCGGATAGTGCCACGGCGACCAGGAGCGTGTAGGGGTCTCGGTGATCCAACGGTATGGGTGGCACCGGGTACAGGTCGTCGAGGATCTCGCCGATCCGGTCGGCCTTTTCGGCACGCTTCACGCGGAGAACGCTATCGGACCAGCATCCTCGATCGCGAAGCGACAAAGCGTCTTTGGTGCATGCCCCCAACGTCACCTAGAGTGGCAGCCGGCGAGGGGCCTGGAGTGAAGCGATTATGGAACTGAGAGATCCTCGGCTCAAGGGCGCGCTCTACGCCGTTGTCGCGCTCCTCTTGGCCATCGCTGTGTTCCGCCTGGGCGACCAAGCGTCCGCCGACGTGAAACTCGACGACACGACGGTCTGGGCCGAGCACGGCCTGGCCGGCGAGTTGTTGCAGATCCATCCGGCCACTGGCGAGATAATGAGCCGTATCGTCGTCGGTGAGGACGGCGATGCGCTCGCCGCCATCGAGACAGCCGCGGGCCTGGTGGTGCTCAACGTGGAAACGAACACCATGCGCGTCGTCGACCCCGCCACGCTCGAGGCGGGACCAACGACCCCTGTCGAGCTCGTCGACCTGTCCTCCGACCCATTCCGTCCGGTGGCGAGCCCGATCGCCGAGCCCGTTTATCTGCTGACTCCGAGCGGCCTGGTCGGACTCGATCCGAGCGGCGATGGCGCGAGCGCGGAGTCGTTCGAACACCGCCTCACCAGCGGCGTCATCGACAACGCCGGCCGCCTCCTGGGTCTCGATCGGGACGGACCGTTCGTGCGACGGCTCACCCTCAACGGATTCGGGCCGTACCTACCTCTCGTAGCGCCCGACGAAACCGCCCCCGACCCGGTTCTCGTCGCGACCGGCTCGGGCCCGTTTGTTGTCGAGCCCGAGCGACTCTCGGTGTCACCGATCACTTCCGAGGGGGAGCTGGGGGCGCCAACGTGCTTCACGGGGCTGGGCACCGAAACCGGATACGCAGGATCCAGTCCGGCTTCGACCGTCGTTCGAATCGTGGGCCACGACCCGGCGTCCGGAGTCCTCAGCGTGGCCGAACCCGACCGGGGACGATGCTTCGAGATAGACCTCGACTTCCTCGGGCTCGACTACGGCCCACCGGTCGTGTCGGGAGACTTCGCCTACCTCCCGAACTGGGACCTGGGGCGCATCGACGTGGTCGACCTCGAAGCCGCCACTACCGCCGGCAGCGTCAGCTTCGGCTCCCTTCCGGGCGAGCCGTTCGATCTCGAGGTCTTCGGCTCGGCGGTCGTGGCCAACGAACCCTTGGGACCCTTCGTGGCCATCTTCGACGGCGCCGAGGCCCAGACGATCCAGAAAATCGAGAACGTCGTGGTCGGCGGGTCCCGAGCCACGGATCGTGGATTCGGGGCCGCTACTCCCCTCGTCGCCGCCACGGGAGACGAAGGGGCGCAAGCCCTGGGGGCCGGGGGCGAGAGCATTGCGAGCGGAGGGGAGACCTCAGGAGACGGTCCGACCGAGACGGTGGAAACCGAGGTGTTTGGCGTGGCGGTGACGAGCGTCGCCGTCGACGACGCCGAGCCTTCTGACGGGCTCACATCCGACTTCTCCTTCACGTCGGACACGACGGCGGTCGGAGACCCGGTTCGCTTCTTCGACCAATCGACCGGGCTACCGACGGAATGGCTTTGGGACTTCGGCGACGACACGATCGCCGACACTCCCGACGTCGAGAAGACCTGGAGCGAGCCGGGCGAGTTCGTGGTGTCACTCACAGTCGTCGACGCCGTCGGCAACCGCTCGACGTCATCGGCCACCATCACCGTCGTGCCGGCTTCGGTGTCGCTGCCGCCCGTCGCCGACTTCGTGTTCGATCGAGCATCGATCGAAGCCGGCGAGTCGATCCAGTTCACCAGCCTCAGCACGGGCGAACCCGACACCCTCGAGTGGAGCTTCGGCGACGGAGCAGTCGCCACAGGAACCCAGACCGAGCACACCTTCCGGGCCGTCGGACAATTCACCGTGACGCTTACGGCGAGCAACGCCGCCGGATCCTCCCAGGCCACCACCGAGATCACCGTCGTCGAGGCAACCCTGCCTCCCGTAGCAATCATCGCCCCGTTGCCCTTCCAGGTCGAGGTCGGCCAGTTCGTCTCGTTCGAGAGTCGGTCGCGCAACGACCCGACTGAAGTGACCTGGGACTTCGGCGACGGATCTCGGGCGTCGACCTCGTTCACCCGACACGCCTTCTCGGACGCCGGCTCCTATCGCGTGCGTCTCACCGTCTCCAATACGGCCGGCAGCGACACCACCGTGGCCGACATCCGTGTCGTGCCGGCCGTCGACCCGCCGATCGCCCAGTTCAGCGCATCCACGTCCACAGCTCTCACCGGCGAGCCGATCGACTTCGCAGACCAATCGCTGAACGAACCGACGTCGTTCGAGTGGGACTTCGGGGATGGCATCTCGGCCTCCGGATCCACCGTGAGCCACACGTTCGAACGGTCGGGCACCTTCCGGGTGACGCTCCGTGTCGCCAACGAGGCCGGCGTCGACTCCCGGACCAAGTCGATTCGAATCGTCGACCCGGTCGATCCGCCGCTCGCCTCCTTCCAGGTCAGCGCTACGCGTGTGCCCCAGGGTTCGGCGGTGCGCTTCACCGACACATCGATAAACGAGCCGAACCGATGGCTGTGGGCCTTCGGCGACGGCGCCACGGCAAACGAACCGTCTGTCGAACACACCTTCGCCGAGCCGGGGACATACGTCGTGAAGCTCCGCGTCGGCAACAAGGGCGGGGTCGATACCAGCGAGCAGACGATCGTGGTCTTCGGTCCGCCGGAACCCTGGTTCCACATGGAGCCCGACGGACTGTCGGTGACGTACTGGGACAAGACCGAGGGCGATCCGACCTCATGGCTCTGGCAGGCCTCGACCGGAGAGGAATCGACCGAGCAGAACCCGACCTTCTCGTTCCCCGAAGCCGGCAGCTACGACATGACACTCGTGGCCACGAACGCTGCCGGCTCGTCGGCTCCGGTCACCCAAAGCATCGTCGTGTACGAAGACGCCGACGCCCGCTTCGAATGGGACGCCGACTTCCTGACCGTTCGGTTCGAGAACCGGTCGCGCGGCGGCCCGACCGACTACCTGTGGGACTTCGGTGACGGATCCACCTCCACCGAGGCCGAGCCGACACACACCTACGCCAAAGGTGGTGCCTACGAGGTGACCCTCACCGCCTCGAACCCGGTGAGCGAAAGCACAGAGACCCGGCGAGTGAGGGTCGAAGCCGAGCCTCTCGACGCCGACTTCGACTGCGAGCTCGACGGCACAACCGTCACGTGCGACGCATCGGAGACGACCGGCGCCGTCAGTTACAGCTGGAGCGCCGATGGGGCGCAAACCATCACGGGCGAGAACGAAGTCGTCGCCACATTCGAGTTCCCGCCCTGCAGGGCCCGATACAGGATCGTGCTCGACGTCACCGCTCCCGACGGTGACACCGATCGCCGGAGTCGCCGCACACCCCAGATCGGTGACCGGGAGGCCCCCAGCATCGACAGGGTGGAAGAAGTCTCCGACGACAACTTGGTCGTCACGCTTCAGGCAATCCTCGAGGACGACCCCGCCAGCACCTGGACCTGGACCGTCGAGGGCGGCGAGCTCGTCTCCGGCGGCGACACGGCGTCGCCAACCTTCTCGTTCGCCGAACCGGGGAGGTACGACGGGACTGTCGTAGCCGGCAATGCCTGTGGCGTCTCCAGTCCGAGGAACTTCACCGTCAGGGTCGCCAAACCTCCGGACGCGGAGCCGCCCGAAGAGACCGAGCCCTAGAACGGGTACATTCGGGATCATGGATTGGCCCGCATTGCGCCAGGCCGCCATTGAAGCGGCCCAACATGCTCATGCCCCACATTCGGGGCTGCACGTCGGCGCCGCCGGCCTCACCGACACAGGCGCTGTGGTCACCGGCTGCAATGTGGAGTCGGCCTCGTACGGTCTGACCCTGTGCGCCGAATGTGGACTGGTGTCGGCGCTGCACCTCGCTGACGCCGGATCCTTCGTCGCCGTGGCAGCGCGCTCCGGCGACGGACGCCTGCTCACACCTTGCGGCCGGTGCCGGCAACTCCTCTTCGAGAACGGCGCCCCCGAGCTGATGGTCGATCATCTCCCCGAACCAGTGCCGATCGCCGCCCTGCTGCCCGACGCGTTCGATGCCGATGAGCTTCCCCCCGGGGGCGCCCGCTAATCTGCGCGAATGGCCGATAGTCGCTACGACGCCGTCGTGATCGGCGCTGGAGTGATCGGCTGCGCAGTCACTCTCGAGCTGACCCGCCGGGGTCTGAGAGTGCTCGACGTGGACAAGGCACCGGCCGCGGGCGCCGGGTCGACGATCAACTCCTGCGCAATCGTCCGGTTCAGCTACTCGACGATCCCGGGTATCCAGATCGCCTACGAGGGCATGCGCTACTGGACCGACTGGGCCAACTACGTCGGAGCCGACGACGAGTTGGGCCTGATCGAATATCACCAAGTGGGTCAGCTGCTCATTCGCACCGGAGAACAGGACCACACCGAGCGCGTCGCCGAACTGTGGACGGAACTCGACATTCCCTTCGAGTCGTGGACTCCCGAGGAGCTGAAGGCTCGACTCCCGATCCTCGACTCCGGTCTCTACGGGCCGCCGACACGACCCGACGACGAACACTTCTGGGACGACGCCCACGGCCAGATCGCTGGTGCCTACTACTCGGCCGAAGCCGGCTACGTGAGCGACCCGCAGCTGTCGTGCCACAACCTGCAGCGGGGAGCCGAAGCCGCCGGCGCCGAGTTCTGGTTCGGCGCCGAGGTGACCTCGATCGATCAGGCCGACGGACGCGTCGCCGGCATCACGCTCGCGGACGGCCGCTCGGTGACCGCGCCAATCGTGGTCAACGTGGCCGGCCCTCACAGCTACCTGATCAACCAGATGGCCGGGGTCTACGACACCATGAACATCAAGACCAAGGCCCTCCGCCACGAAGTCGCCCACGTACCCGCCCCTCCCGGCTTCGACTTCATGGCCAACGGCGTCGTAGCCGCAGACGACGACAACGGCGTCTACTTCCGGCCCGAGGTCGGCAACAACGTCCTGGTGGGCAGCTCCGACCCCGAGTGCGACCCGCGCGAGTGGGTCGACCCCGACGACTACAACACCAACCTCACGCAGGCTCAGTGGGAAGCGCAGGTGCTCAGGGCGAACCGCCGCATCCCCGAGCTCGGCGTGCCCCATGACCGCAAAGGGGTCGTCGACCTGTACGACGTCAGCGACGACTGGATCCCGATCTACGACCGGACCGACCTCGACGGCTTCTACGTTGCCATCGGAACCAGTGGCAATCAGTACAAGAACGCCGGAGTGGCCGGCCACATGATGGCCGAGCTGATCACAGCGGTGGAAGCGGGGCACGACCACGATGCCGAGCCCGTCGTGGCCACGGGCGTGTACACGGGCTGCGAGCTCGACATCGGCTTCTTCTCGCGCAATCGCCAGATCAACCCCGACTCGTCGATGTCGGTGCACGGCTGATGGACATCTCCTTCACCGAGAACGAGGAGTGCACTCTCGGCGTGGAGCTGGAGCTCCACCTGATCGACCGCTCGACCGGCGACTTGGTGAGCGTCTCCAACGAGATCCTCGACGAGATGGGCGAGCCCTTCGGGGGCGAGCACCCGAAGGCCAAGCACGAGCTCTTCCAGTCGACGGTCGAGATCATCACCGGCGTGTGCAACACACCGGCCGAGGCCCGGGCCGATCTCGAGGACACGCTGGCCGAGCTGCGGGACGTGGCCGCCAAGCACGACGCCACGCTCATGAGCTCAGGCACCCACCCGTTCGCCCTGGCCTCCGACCAGATCGTCAGCCCCAACCCCCGCTACCACGACCTGGTCGACGAGATGCAGTGGACAGCCCGGCGACTGCTGATATGCGGAACCCACTTCCACGTCGGACTCCGATCCGGCGAGCAGGCGATCGCCGTGTTCAACGAGCTGCTGCGGCACCTGCCGCTCTTCTTGATCGTGTCGTCATCGAGCCCGTTCCTGGAGTCGATCGACACGGGCCTGGCGTCCAGCCGGTCGAAGATCTTCGAGTCGTTGCCGACCGCCGGCCTGCCCCCAAACGTGACCGACTGGGCCGACTTCGAGGACTTCATGGCCACGCTGCTCGAGGCCCGCTGCATCACGTCGGTGCGCGAAGTGTGGTGGGACATCCGGCCCCACCCCGACTTCGGCACGGTCGAGCTGCGCATGTGCGACGCGGCGCCGACCCTGCGGGAGACGACGGCTCTCGCTGCTCTGGCTCAGGCGGTCGTGGCCCATACCGCCGAACAGTTCGATCGGGGCGAGCTGGCACCGTCGACGCGCGATTGGACGATCCGGGAGAACCGGTGGCTTGCCGCTCGCCACGGCATCGACGCCGAGCTGATCGTCGACGACCGGGGCCGAAGGCGTCCGGCATCGGAGTTGCTCACCGAGCTGGTGGAGACGGTGCGCCCGACTGCGGCCCGCATCGGCTCCGAGGACGAGCTCGACGATCTGCTCGAGCTCTGGAACATCGGCCCGGGATACGTGCGCCAGCGAAGGATCGTCGAAGCCGGGGGTTCAATGCGCGACGTCGTAGATACCCTCATCGGGGAGCTGGAGTCCGACCAGCCGACGACCCCCTGATGCTCGACGACTGGCTCGACGCCCACCAAGACGAACTGATCGCCTTTCGCCGCCGGCTGCACGCGCACCCCGAGGTCAGCGGCGAGGAGTACCAGACGACCGAGTCGGTGGTCGAGCGCCTCGAAGTGGCCGGCTTGTCCCCACGGGTACTGGACAGCGGCACCGGTCTGGTGTGCGACATCGGGACCGACGGCCCCCTGGTGGCACTTCGAGCCGACATCGACGCCCTGGCGATGCCCGACGAGAAGGACGTCCACTACCGGAGTCAGAACCCCGGCGTGGCCCACGCCTGCGGGCACGATGTTCACACCACCGCCGTGCTCGGCGCCGGGCTGTTCCTGGCCAACCACTCCGAGTTTCTACCGGGCCGGGTCCGGCTGATCTTCCAGCCGGCCGAGGAGGCGGTGCCTGGTGGTGCGGTGGGTGTGATCGAGGAAGGTTGGCTCGACGGGGTCGACTCGATCTACGGGGTGCATTGCGACCCCAAGCTCGACGTGGGCAAGGTCGGGCTGCGGTCAGGCGCGCTGACCTCGGCCACCGATTCGGCCACGATCATGCTGCGGGGCCCGGGCGGCCACACGGCCCGCCCCGAGGAGACGGTCGACATGGTGTCGACCGCCGCCGGTATCGTCATGCGATTGCCCGACGACGTACGACGCCTCATCGGCGAGTCCGGCCACATCAAGATCGTGTTCGGCGCGCTTCATGCGGGCGACGCCGCCAACGTCATCCCGACCACGGCGACTCTGCGGGCGTCGATTCGCACACCGTCGATGGAGGCCTGGCACGAGCTGCCCGCCGCATTCGCCAAGGCTCTGTCAATGCTGCTCGAAGGCACCGATGCGGAGTTCGAGCTCGACTACACGACGGGTATTCCCCCGGTCGTCAACCATGAGTCCACGACAGCCATGGTTCGCCGAACGGCTTTCGATGCGCTCGGCGCCGACGCTGTGACCGAAGCCGTACAGAGCTGGGGCGGCGACGACTTCTCGTGGTACCTACGCAAGGTTCCCGGCACGTACATACGGGTCGGCACCCACGATCCCGATTCGGGCGAGCGCAGACGCGACCTTCACGTCGGCGACTTCGACGTCGACGAACGGTCGATCGGCGTGGCTGTGCGCACCCTTGTAGCGATCGCCGAGCACCGTCTGGCCGAGGTGTCATGACGCCCCTGGTCGCCCTCACCACATACCCGCGCAGTCCGGAACCTGAGCGCGTCAACCTCCCTCGCGAGTACCACGAGGCGGTGCGCCGGGCCGGGGCCAGGCCGATCCTGATCCCGCCGGGTGAGACCGACGTGGCCGGGCTGCTGGATCTCGTCGACGCCGTCGTACTCACCGGTGGCGGCGACATCGACCCGGAGCTGAGCGGCGCGGGCGATCATCCGACGATCTACCAGGTCGACCGCGAGCGCGATGAGTTCGAGATCGAGATCGCCCGCCAGGCGATCGAGCGGGAGATGCCGATCCTGGCCATCTGCCGGGGCATGCAGGTCGTCAACGTGGCGCTCGGCGGCACCCTGCACGCCCACCTGCCCGACGTCGTCGGCGAAGACCTAGACCATCGCGACGATCCGGCCGGACCGGTGCTGCACGAAGTCGAGGTCGACGCCATGTCGGTGGTCGCCCGCTCGATGACGAGCACAACGGTGTCGCCCGCCTCGTGGCACCACCAGGCTGTGTGTGAGCTCGGCGTGGGCCTGCGGGTCACCGCCCAGGCCGCGGACGGGACGGTCGAAGCGATCGAGCTGGACGGTCACGTCAGGCTGGCTGCCACCCAGTGGCATCCCGAGATCACCGCCGACGAAGACGAGACCCAGCAGGCGCTTTTCGATGCTCTGGTCGAGTGGGCCCGGTCGTGAAGCGCCGCCATCGAATCCCCATCGCCGACGGGTCGCTGACCGAGGGTGACTACGACTGCGAGCCCGACCTCGACCTGGTCGGCCTTCCCGCCCGCCTCGACGGCCAGACGCTGCTCGACATCGGCTGCTCGGACGGCGGGCACAGCTTCGCCGCCGAGCAGAGGGGCGCCGTCGTCACCGGTATCGACAGCCAGGAGTCACCTCGCAACGAGGGCCGCAACTTCTTCGAAGTGACCCGCGATGAGCTGGGCCTGTCGGCCACCTACGAACACGCCACGCTGGCCGAGTACGCCGCCCGCTCCCCCGAGCCCTTCGACCACGTGCTCTACTTCAACGTGCTCTACCACGTCGAGGACGTGATCGGCGCGGCCCGGGATCTGTTCACCGTGACCAAGCCGGGCGGGCACCTCTACCTCAAGACCCTGGTCGACTCGCCCGTGCCCGAGCGCCTCCAGCGCTACCTGCCGGCCAACTGGGGCATGCTGATGCCGCCTGCGTTCCGGTTCGAGGAGTCGGGCCGCGACGGTGACCCCACCTGCTACTTCACACCCAACCCGCCGGCGGTTCTGGCCCTGCTGCGGCACGCCGGCTTCACCGACGTGACCGTCCGCGGCCGCGAGGTCAACCGCCTGTTCGTGCGGGCGACCCGACCCTGACGTCGGCTCAGCCGTCGAGGTCCTTGCGCTTGTCGCCGCAGTCGGCGGGCTGGTCGAGACAGAACTCGAGCGTCTCTTCGAGCATCTCTCGGTACGCCTGCGCCGGGCCCTCGACGTACACGTAATAGGGGCTGTCGAGATCGGTGAGGAACGTCTCGTCGAACCACTCACCGAAGGCAGCCATCGCCTCGGCATCGTCGAAGGGCGGGATGATCAAGTCTCCAATGATGTACTCCCGCTCGACGGTGACGGGGACGCGCCCCAAGGCCGCGATCCGCTGGACACCGTTCTCGTCGTCGGCCGGGATCGTGTCTATGTACCCCTCGCGGATGAGGCCGCCAAGGAGCGGGTCCGACATGAGTAGCACCTCGGACATCAGTCCCCACTCCAGCGGACCGGTCTCGCCGACCTTGCGGGTGACCTGCTCGACGTACTCATCGATCGGCGGGCACTCCCGAACGGCCGGCCGCAGTCGCCCCTGACAGTCCTC
>JAAUYH010036863.1_pt1 | contig 13963 bp, 11 predicted proteins | sample 7278061 | NCBI WGS metagenome assembly JAAUYH01 (sample SAMN14350203, study PRJNA611818) | marine sediment metagenome | isolation source: surface marine sediment (0.6m) | place: French Polynesia: Moorea | collected 2018-08
CACCGCTGGCCAGCAGCTTGGCCTGCTCGACCCACTGATCACGTTCGATCCGGCCGCTGAACCGGCCAAGTGTTGCATCGACACGCTCAACATCAGCATCGGTCCACGCGGCAATCTGCGCAAATGTGGTGATGCCTTGCTCGCTCAATAGGGTGACGAGTTTTGGTCCCACGCCCTTGATCTTGCGAAGATCGTCGGCCTCGCCGGTTGGTGCGGGGGCGGGGGTAGGAGCCGGAGTTGGAGCCGGTGCAGGTGCAGGCGTTTCGGTCATCGTCGGTGGCACTGCAACGCCTGCCTCGGCGTCGGTTGCCGCCCCAGCAGCCGCGACAGCGTCTGAATTGGCATTGGCCGAGGTGACGCCAACATCCTTTGCGACTGCCTGGGGAGCATCGATCAGAGCCTGATTGCGCGCGGCGGGTGCTGCGCCTTCATCGAGCACGTCCTTCTTCATGCTGCCATCGCCCACGACAGTGGTCTTGCGATTGGCGCGCATGATCGCCCAGATGGCGAGCGCGAGCAGCACAATGCCTAGGATGATGAGGATCGTGAAAATGGCGTCGTTCGACATGGTGGCTCCTGACAGTCGGATTCGGTGAATTTGCGCGCACTTAGCAGGGGTTTTGCCGCGTGCAAAAGTAGTGATTGAGCCAGCTCAAAAAAGTCGGCGGCCGGAACCCCACTCGAATGGTCCCGGCCGCCTATTTGGCGCGATGCCTAAGGATTAATGTTGTGTCGCCTCAGACACTTCCTTTTTGGCTTGCGCGCCAGCTCTGTAATGGGCTCATCCGCCGCCTCGTGCGACCGGGTTCATCGACCCGGCCAGCGCGTTGAGCTCGAGGAATTCCTGCCGCCAGAAACTGTTCTGGCGTCCGGCGAGTTCGGCGATGTCGTCATGGTCAAAGCCATTCATCAACTCGTCGCCGCGCAGCAATTGACCAAAGGCGGCGACAGCTGTGGCAAAGGCGAAGTCGCCGCGCGGCAGGCGGTTTGCACCGCGCAGATCGTCGCTGGTGACAACCCGTTCGATCAGCCGCGACGTGTCGCCGTCTGGCAGTTTGTAGCGAAGCCGCACATGCGCTGCCTCTGCAATCAGCCGGGTCGCGGTTTCGCTGGGGCGGTCTTCATAACGGCGTTGACGGATCCAACCGGGAGAATTGGCGGGCACGATCTCGTAGATCGCCGTCACCTGATGGCCTGCACCGATATCGCCTGCATCGATCCGGTCATTATCAAAGTCCTGCTCACGCAGCGCGCGGTTCTCATATCCAACAAGGCGATACTGGCTGATCACGACTGGGTTGAACTCGACCTGGATTTTCACATCCTTGGCGATGGTGAAGAGCGTGGAAGACATCTCATCGCCCAGCACCTTCTTCGCTTCCAGTGCGCTGTCGATATAGGCGTAATTGCCGTTACCCTTGTTGGCGATCTGCTCCATCATTGCTTCGTTGTAATTGCCCTGTCCGAAACCGAGCGTGGTCAGGGTGACGCCGCGATCACGGTATCCTTCGATCATCTCGACCAGCGCGTCGCGATCCGAAACACCAACATTGAAATCGCCATCAGTTGCAAGGATCACGCGGTTGACGCCGCCCTCGATGAAATTGTCCTCGGCGATGTTGTAGGCAAGCTGGATGCCGGCTCCGCCAGCGGTCGAGCCGCCTGCTGAAAGCTCGTTCAGCGCGCGGCGGATCTTGGCAGTGTCGTTAGTCGGCTCAAGCACAAGGCCCGCGGCCCCGGCATAGACGACTATCGAGACGCGGTCCTGCTCGCCCAGTTCCCCGGCAAGGCCAGACAGCGCGGTTTTGACCAGCGGGAGCTTGTCTGCGCTCGCCATCGAGCCGGATACATCCATCAGGAAGACGAGATTCGCAGGCGGGCGTTCATCACTGTCGATGTCATAGCCCCGCAGACCAATGCGCATGAGATAGGTGTCCTCGTTCCACGGTGTGCGGGCAAGGTCGGTGGTGACGCTGAACGGCACATCGCGGCTCGACGGCCTGTCATAATCGTAGCGGAAATAGTTGATCATTTCCTCGGTGCGCACGGCCGCCTGAGGCGGGGTCATGCCCTGGCGCAGGAACCGCCGTGTGTTGGCGTAGGCGCCGGTATCGACGTCCACGCTAAAGGTGCTGACCGGTTCGGCGGAGACCAGCTTGACCGGCGAGACTTCCTCGCCGTCATAGCGCTCACGGCTGGGATCGGTGGGCACCACGACGGGCGGAACACTGTAACCGGGAGGCTCTGAACGCACGGCTCCTGTGCGAGCGCGCGGCGAGGGAGTGCCGCCGACAACTGCTACTGGTGAAGCGGTTTCCAAATTGGGCCTTTGAAGCCGCGAACCAGTGACTACGACGGAATTTTCGTCAGCCGAGGCCTGTGGAGGCGGCGGTGGAGGAGGAGGCGGAGGCGGTGGCGGAGGTGGGGGAGGCGCTTCCACGCTTCCAACCGGCGCGGTTCCGGTGCTGGCCACATCACCACTTTGTTCAGCGCATCCTGCAATCACCAAGGTGAGAGCAAATACACCCGTCAGCTTCATTCCACGCATCGCTTCAGTCCCCTTTTCAACCCATCCACAAAGGGTCACGCTGAGGCCGTGAATGCCGACTGAACGCTGGTGTCAGAATGGTGCAATGATGCAGTGCAGCGAGGTGAAAAGGCGTAGGATTCCGGGCCTCAGAGCGGTTTGCCAGTGCTCTCTGCTGCGTCGAGAATTTCTTCCTGGAGCTTGGCATTTCTACGGAACAATACCTTGTCCGCTTCGTCAAAGCCGCGCTTCCAGATCACGAACATGTAAACTGCGAGGATCACAGGGCCGCCGATTGCAAGCTCGACCCATTCGGGGGTGAACTCGGTGAAAAGAAACCCGACCACCACTGCGGGTGCGGCGGCATGAACCAGTGCCCAGCGCCAGTTCGAGACCGAGGCCTTTAGCAGGGTCTTGAGCATGGTGGCCTTGATCAGGCTTGATGCGCCAAGCGCAATCAGCAGAGCCATCGCAGCGCCCGCCGCCTGATAGCCTTCATCGAGGTTCATGCGCTGGGCTATGAGGATCAGGATCACGGTGAGCATCCCTTGCAAGGCGATCACTCCGACCGAGATCAACAGATTACGCTTCCTTGCGATGTAGACCAGCACGCTTTCCGCCACGACTGCCATTGAAGCTATCACTTCGGCAGCAAGCAGGATTGCGAGCGCCCCGGTGCCGCCGACGATTTCCGGCCCACCTAGGCCCATCACCGCTTCGCCCGGTATCGCCAGCATCAGCGCGATCCCGAATTGCAAGGCGATGATCCAGAAACCGACTTGCCGAACCTGCGAGGCGATCGCGTCCATATTGCCGATCTTGAGGTTCTTCGTGATGACCGGCGAAAGGATCGGTTCGAAGCTGGTTTTGAGCTTTTGCGGCAGGCTGACGATTTCCTTCGCGAACCAGTAGATGCCCACGGTAGCCGCCGAAGTCGCCTGGCCGAGCAGGAACACGTCGAGCAGGCGAGTGCCGCGTTCGATCACATCTGCGCCCACAAGCGGGAGGGCGCGCGCGGTCATCTTCGCCAGATAGCGTGGGCGCGGACGCCAGCCCTTTGGCAGGCCGTAGGTCCGGAAGAATGACCATGCAGCGGTGAGAAGCGCGGCATATATTGCTCCGAGGAAAGCGAGTGCGATGCCGCCACTCGCCAAAGCAGGGACGAAGAATAGCCCTGCTACAAGGATCGACTTGGTCCATGGTTCGACCAGAGCGCGGGCGCGCACGGTGGTGGCAATGTCGTATTTGTAGGCTTGGGCAGCGAGCAGGATCTCGGTCAGTGCAAAGGCTGGGATCGCAGCGATCATCCACATGTCGAACTCGCTGTTCGTCCCGCTCGGGAAGATGATCACCGGAAATGCGATCAGCAGAGCGCAGATCGGCAGCGAGAACAGGAGCGAGGTCAACATCCCGTCAAAGACGAGATTTGTGGGCGAGCCTTCGTGGTCCTCCGCCCCTTCAGTAAGGCGCTGGGCAAGTCCGCGCTTTTCACCCAGCGAACAGATGAGCGCGAATATCTCGATGACGACGAATGCCGCAGCGAAGCGGCCCATCTCGTCCACGCCATAAAGGCGAAAGCCGACAAACAGGAACGGAATTCCGCCAAGCAGTCGAAGCACAAAGCCCAGCGTATTGGTGCGTCCACCCTTGGCAAGCGTCGCCATGTCATCGCTTCCGCCCGATGCGGGTTGCGGTTGATCGCTGGGCGGTGTGGAGGTTGTGCTCATGGCGGGAAGGGCCGTTACTCGGCTTTGAGCGGCCTTGCCAGCAGCTTTGCGACGACGTCGCGCGGGGATTCGCCTGAGAGGATCGCGTTCACTGCGAAGACGATGGGCATCGCAAGGCCGCGCTTTTCAGCCAGTTCGGTTAGCACCGGCGCGGTGTGCGCGCCTTCTGCTACAGTGGTGCGGTCGGCCATCAACTCGGCGGCGCTCTTGCCTTCGCCCAGCGCCTTGCCGAGCGAGAAATTGCGGCTGGAGGTGGACGAGCAAGTGAGAACGAGATCGCCAAGGCCGCACAGGCCAGCCAGCGTCTCGGCCCGTGCGCCCAAATCTTCGCCAAAGCGCAGCATCTCTGCATAGCCGCGCGCGATCAACGCGGCGCGAGCATTCTGGCCCAGTTTGAGGCCCTCGACGAGGCCACACGCAATCGCGAGCACGTTCTTGATCGCACCGCCGATCTCCGCCCCGGTCACATCGTCCGAATAATAGGGCCGGAATGCAGGCCGCGCGAGTGCGGTGGAGAGACGGTCCCACTGAGCCTGTCCGCCCGAACAGGCGAGCGTGACTGCGGTGGGGAGGCCTGCGGCGACTTCATGCGCAAAGGTCGGGCCAGAGAGGACGGCGATATCGCTGTCGGGACAGGCTGCTCGCGCGACATCGTTCATTAGCCGACCCGTGCCTGCCTCAATTCACTTTGAGCAGAGCACCAGATCACGCGGCGCTTTATCCAGCCCGCCAAGCACCGTGCCCAGCACCTGTGCAGGCGTAACGACCAGCGCAATGTCGAGCGCGCCGATCTCGGCGAGGTCGCCGGTCGCGCGGATATTGGGTGAAAGCTCGGCAGAGGGCAGGAATATCGGGTTGCGATGCTGCGTGTTGATCGCCTCGATAACCTCGGCCTCATAGGCCCAGATCACGACCTCGCGCCCATCGCTCGCACACATTTGCGCAAGTGCCGTTCCCCAGGCGCCTGCGCCGATCACGCCGATAGTCTGCTTTTCACTCATGCCTTCACTCCGGCTCCGCGCACTTTCTCGGCTTCGGGGTCGAGCGGCCAGCGCGGGCGTGCCTTAATGTCGAGCGGATCGCCCGCAAGATCAGGTTCGATCGCCAGCCGCTCGCAGCCCGCCCATGCGATCATCGCGGCATTGTCGGTGCACAATTTGAGCGGCGGCGCGACGAAACGCATCGAATGCTGCGCGGCGAGCGCATCGAGGGCTCCACGCACGCTCTGATTGGCGGCAACTCCGCCTGCGACGACCAGAGCAGGGAAGGGACCAGCCTCGTTGAGTGCCATTGAAAGCCGGTCGATCAGGCAATCGACCGCGGCCTGCTGAAAACTCGCGGCAATGTCGGCATCGGTGTGCTCGCCGCTTTCATGGGCGCGCAGAACCGCGCTCTTGAGGCCTGCGAAGGAGAAATGCGGTTCCTTCGATCCCTTGAGCGGGCGCGGGAGCGGCACGGCTTTGGGATCTCCTTTGCGCGCCAGCTTTTCGACTGCAGGTCCGCCCGGGTAGCCAAGGCCAAGGATCTTGGCGGTCTTGTCGAAGGCCTCGCCCAGCGCATCATCGATCGTGGTCGCAAGGCGGCGATATTGGCCCACGCCCTCGACCGCGAGAATTTGGCAATGCCCGCCCGACACAAGCAGCAGAAGGTAGGGAAACTCTAGTGCTTCATCGGCCAGACGCGGGGAGAGCGCATGGCCTTCAAGGTGATTAATTGCGAGCAGGGGCTTGTTTGCAGCCATTGCCAGCGCCTTGCCGCTGACAAGGCCGACCATCACTCCGCCGATCAGACCCGGTCCGGCGGTCGCTGCAATCGCGTCGACATCTGCCAGCGCAAGCCCTGCATCCTCCATCACCCCTTCGAGCATCGGGGCGAGGCGCTCCGCATGGGCGCGGGCGGCGATTTCGGGAACGACGCCGCCATAAGGCGCGTGCTCTTCTTCCTGGCTTGCAATGCGCTCAGCAAGGATGTCCCGGTCTGACGTGACCAGTGCCACTGCGGTTTCATCGCAGCTGGTTTCAATCCCCAAAACGATGTGCGCTTCCGATCCCATCGCGCTTCCATCTAAGCCTTGTGCGGGCTAGGGCAAGGTTGGACGGAAGGGACATTGGTGACAGAATCCTCAAACGACGCAGGCAATTCGCGTCCGAAAATTCGTTTAGGCACGCGCAGTTCACCGCTTGCAATGGCGCAGGCGATCGAGACGCGCGAGCGTCTTTGCGCTGCGCATGGCTGGGCCGAGGACGAGGTTGAACTGGTCCCGGTGGTGGCAAGCGGCGACAAGGTGCTCGACCGCCCGCTCGCGGAAATCGGCGGCAAGGCGCTGTGGACCAAGGAACTCGACGCGTGGCTTGCCGAGGGGCGGATCGATGTCTCGGTCCATTCGGCCAAGGACGTCGAGACTATCCGGCCCAATGTGTTTCACTTTGCCGCCTGCCTGCCGCGTGCTGACCGTCGCGACGCGTTGGTGGGAGCCGACAGCATCGCCGCGATCCCGCAAGGTGCGGTGGTAGGGACAAGTGCACCACGCCGCGCTTCGCAGCTCCTGAACCTGCGGCCTGACTGCAAAGTTGTGACCTTTCGCGGCAATGTCGCCACGCGGCTGTCCAAGCTGGAAGCAGGCGAAGCGGATGTGACTTTCCTTGCGGCAGCAGGCCTTGAGCGGCTGGGCCAGAGCAAGGTCGGATCGCCGCTCGAGACAGCCGACTGGATTCCGGCGGCGGCACAGGGGGTGATCGTGCTCGAGTGCCGGGCGGGCGATGCGGATACCACCGCACTGCTCGCTGACATTGATGACGCAGCGACCCGCGCGCAGTTGGAGGCCGAGCGGGCGCTCCTCGCGCAGCTAGGCGGCACCTGCCACTCGCCCGTCGCGGTCTTGTGCGAACCGGACGGCGATACGCTCACCATGCGTGCGGCGCTGTTCAGCCCGGATGGCACCGAGCGGGTCGATGGCACGGCGAGCTTCAATGTTGGTGAGCACGCCTCGGTGCAAGCGCTCGCCGCTGACCTGCTCAGCCGCGCAGCACCTTCGATCAAAGAGCACTTTGGCAAAGGGTAAGCGTGCATGAGCGGCTATGTCCTCGTCGTCAGGCCTGAGCCGGGACTTTCTGCCACGGTCAAGGCAGCGAATGCGATGGGATTGAATGCGATTGGCTATCCACTGTTCGAGATTAGAGCGTGCGAATGGGAATGCCCTAACTCTGCCAGCATGGATGCGCTCCTGATCGGCAGCGCGAACGCAATCCGCCACGGCGGCGAGGCGCTGGAACTGCTTAAGGACAAACCCGTCTATGCCGTCGGAGAGAAGACCGCCGAAGTCGCGCGCGACGCCGGGTTCACAGTCGCTGCGGTAGGGAGTGGGGGCTTGCAGAACGTGCTCGATGCGATTGAACCGCCCACGCGGCTCTTGCGTATCGCCGGGGCAGACCATGTTGACCTCACCCCGCCCGAAGGCGTTTCCATGTGCGAAGTCATCGCCTATGAAAGCGTCGCTCTCGAGCTGCCCGAGCCGTTGAGACCGCTGCAAGACCTTGGCCTCACCGTGCTCCTCCATTCCGCCCGCGCCGCCGAACAATTCGACCGCGAAAGCAGGCGTCTGGCGCTCGAACGCAGCCGGATTTCGCTCGTCGTGATCGGCCCGCGCGTGGCCGAGGCGGCGGGGGAAGGCTGGGCCGCTATCCACGTTTCACCCGAACCCAATGACCACGCCATGTTGGAAATGGCCAGAGACGTGTGCATATAAGAGACAATACAATCCCTGACGGGCAACAATCCCGCAATGGGTCGCAAGATACGGATACGTGATGGAATCAAAATACGGCAGCCGGAGAAAACCGACCTCGATGAGGCGTTTCATGGCGGCTGCGCTTGCCTCTTTCCTCGCTGGCGGAGCGCTGGTGGGATATGTGGTCTGGTACAATCTCAGCCCTGAAGAAGAGACGGTCGCCTCTGCCGATACGCCGCCTGCTCTGCCGGATGCAGACGTGGTCGAGGCCGATGCGAGCGATGCGCCCACTGGTCCTGCCATCAACCCTTCGCCCAGCCCGCTCGCTGAAGCGGTCGCGGCACTGGAAGAGGGCGATACGCAAGGGGCAGCGGAAGCGGTCAACCGCGTTGCAGAACAGCAGGGCGGGATCGACCAACGCCTTGCCGCCGCCGAACAGCGGCTTGCGCAGCTTGATCTGCAAGCTCAGGCCGCTGCGGGTAATGCTGCGCGCGCAGAGGGCCTGCTGATCGCGTTTGCCACACGCCGCGCGATCGAGCGTGGGACTGAGCTCGGCTATCTCGCCGATCAACTGCGCCTGCGTTTTTCAGACCAATGGCCCAATGCGGTGAGCACGATTATCGCCTTCTCGCGCGATCCGATCCGCATCGACAATCTTACCGCAAGGCTCGATGGGTTGGGGCCGCAACTGGTGCAGCGTCAGGAAGGCATGAGCTGGGATCGCTTGCAACGCGAGATCGGTGAGCTTTTCATCGTGCGCCGCGAAAGCACACCGTCACCGCAGCCTGAGCGGCGGCTTGAGCGGGCGCGCACCGCGCTTGAACAAGGGCGCTACCAGAACGCGATTGACGAGATCCGCAGTATGCCGGGTGCTGCCGAGGCCGAAACCTGGATTGCCGATGCCGAGCGCTACCGCGATGCAATGGAAGCGCTTGAGACGATCGAAACCGCAGCGGTTCTGTACCAGAGCGGTCTGCGTGATGGGGCTGGCAATGTCGTGGGACAGCCCGGCCAGAGCGAAGACTGAGGTTTCGCGTCAGGCCTTGAGCAATTCGGGCAGGTCGCCCGATACGCCGCGCGCTTCATCCATGAAGAAGGTCTTGAGCATCGGCGTGCGCTGCACTGCCGACATGCCCAGGCGTCGCACTGCGCTGGCAGTCTTGCCCGGAACCCCGAACAAGCGGGTGAGGCCATCGGTCGCGAGCGCCACCATGAAACTGTCGAGCCCGCGCCAGTTCTCATAGCGCTTGAGCAATTGCGCATCGCCCAGATCCAGCCCGATACGCGCGCCGTCGGCCAGCACTTCGACCAGAGCGCCAACGTCGCGCAGGCCGAGGTTGAGACCCTGTCCTGCAATCGGGTGAATACCGTGCGCCGCATCGCCGACCAGTGCGAGGCGGGTATCGGTGATCTTGGCGGTGTGATGGAAGCCCAGCGGCCAGCTTGAACGCGCACCCACGCTGGTCACTTCGCCTAGGATGTCGCCCATGCGTTTCTGTACCTCAGCAAGGAACGCGCGGTCGCCAAGCTTGGTGACAGCGCGCCCATCTTCTTCGGAAACGGTCCAGACCAACGAGGAGCGATGCGTCCCGTCCTCATCATCCTTCATCGGCAAAAGTGCAAAGGGCCCTGCTGGATAGAAGATTTCCCATGCGACATTGTCGTGCGGCTTGGAATGGGTGAGCCCTGCGATCACCGCGCGGTGCTTGTAATCCCAATGCGCGATGGTGAAGCCCGCTTGCTCGCGCGTGGGCGAACCGCGCCCTTCGGCAGCGACCATCAGGCGGCCTTTGAGCTTGCGTCCGTCGGCGAGCACGGCGGCAACGCCAAATTCGCTGCGCTGGCGCTCGACAATCTCCGCTTTCGAAACCCAGTTTATCAGCGGCTCGTCCTCAGCCGCCTCGAACAGGGCAAGGCGCAGGCGACGATTGGGGAACATGCGGCCCAGCGTGCCCTCGTGCGGCTCCGGCGTGAAATCGAGACGGCCCGGCTTGTTTTGGTCGGTAACCGCAATGCTGGCGATGTCGCAGGCAAAGGGCTCAAGACTGTCGGCAATCCCGATATTGCGGAAAAGGTGCCAACTGGCGGTCGAGATCGCAGTGGCGCGGTCGTCAAAGCCTTCCTTGGTCAGCTCTGCCGGATCGGCTCGATCGATCACATGGCTGGTCAGACCCTGCTTGGCCGCCGCCAGTGCCAGCGCCATGCCAACAAGACCGCCACCCAGAATCAGGAGATCGCGTGTTTCTGTATCCGCTGTATTCGCCATCTCTTCGACGTAACCCTTTAAGCTGCCTTTGCGAATGCCCATCTGGCCCGCTAGTGCCGCTCCTACTGTGATGAACTCCCAAGAGGCAAGCCAGAGATAATGGACTTCGCTGCATCCCGTTTTGCACTGCGTGCATGGGTAATCCTGCTTGCCGCTTCGCTGATGCTGGCCGTTGGCGCGTCCGCGCAGGAGGCGGAAGGCCCGCGAGAAGCGCGATACGGCGATGAGAACATCGCGGTTGAGCTGCTTGCCGATGGCGTGCCGCAAGCGGGCGAGGAATGGATGCTCGCGCTTCGCTTCACCCCGTCGAGCGAGGAGTGGCACGGATATTGGTCCAATCCCGGCGACGCGGGGCAGGGGATGATGCTGGAGCTCAACCTGCCCGAAGGCTGGGTTCTGGGCGATCCGCTTTATCCTGTGCCTGAGCGATTTGTTCAGGCGCTGCCCAATGGCAGCCTGATGAACCATATCTACAAGGGTCCCTACGCTGTCCTGCTGCCGGTGAGTGTGCCCGAGGATGCGCAGGTTGGCAGCATTCAGGATATTGACGGTTTCGTCGAATATCTCGCCTGTACCGACACTGTGTGCGTGCCGCAGGATGCGGTGCTGTCGGCGGGAATGGGCGGGGATTTCTCGCGCTGGCGGGCGGAAGTCGCGCCTCAGCTTGATGCAAAGGCGTCTTTCGCTCTCGAAGAGGACACGATCCGCCTTGCCATTCCGCTGCCCGAAAGCGTGGCTCTGGCCGATCCACACGCGTTCATCGCCGAGCCGCAACTGGCACAATACTCGGCAAAGCAAACGGTGCGGCGGGTCGGCGATGTGGTGGTGATCGAAATTCCGCGGCAACCCTTCAATCCGCCGCCCAATGTCCGGATGTTGCCACCTCTTGATCCAGAAGAGCTATCCGGGATCCTGGCCTTCGAAAAGGGGACCGGGGTACGCTTTCAGGCATCGCCCGGCGAGTTTCCCACTGGCGGGGAGATGATCTCGGGACCGGTGGGCATCGAGACCCCGCCGCTCTGGACTCTGGTGCTGGGTGCGCTGGTGGGCGGGCTCATCCTCAATATCATGCCCTGCGTGTTCCCGATCCTGAGCCTCAAGGCGCTCGCGCTTGCCAAGGCTGGCGGCGGCGAGGCTGAGGCACGTGTCGAAGGCGTCGCCTACACCGCTGGCGTGGTGCTCGCCTGCATTGCGCTGGGCGGGATCATGCTGGCGCTGCGCGCGGCGGGAGAGCAGGTCGGCTGGGCGTTCCAATTGCAGGAGCCGGGGGTGGTCATCGCGCTGCTGGTGCTCGCCGCGATTATCACCGCCAACTTTGCAGGCGTGTTTGAGCTGCCGAGCATTGATACCGGCTCGGGCGCTCGCAAGGGGGCAGGGGGTGCGTTTGCCACCGGACTGCTCGCCGCTGTCGCTGCAACGCCGTGTACCGGGCCATTCATGGCGGCCGCTTTGGGAGCCGCACTGTTGCTTCCGACGCCGCTCGCGCTGTTGCTCTTTGCTATGCTCGGCCTTGGCCTCGCGCTGCCGTTCCTGCTGATAGGCTTCGTCCCGGCGATCCGCCGCATGCTGCCCAAGCCCGGCGCGTGGATGGAGACGTTCCGCCGCGCGATGGCGATCCCGATGGGGCTGACGACTCTCGCGCTTATCTGGTTGACCGTGCAGCTGGGCGGACGCGGATTTGCCATGTTTGCGCTGGTCATGCTCTTCGGAGTGATGCTCGGCCTTGCCATCGTTGGGCGGCTGCAGCGCGCGGGCAAGATGGCGTGGCCCGCATTCGGACTCGTCGCAGCACCCTTCCTGATCTTTGGGGCTTTCGCACTACCTTACAGCTACGAAGCGGGTGGAGACCGCATCGCGAAGGAAAGCCTCCATAACCCGCAAGACTTCAGCCGCGCAGCGCTCGCCGAAGCGCGCGCCACCGGCCAGCCTGTCTTCATCTGGTTCACCGCCGACTGGTGCGTCACCTGCAAGGTCAATGAAAGCGTTGCAATCGAACGCGAGGCGACGCGCGAAGCCTTCGAGGAAGCGGGCGTTATTGCGATGGTCGGCGACTGGACCGTGCGCGATGAGGAAATCACCGGCTTCCTGACCGAACAGGGCGCGGCGGGCGTGCCGCTCTATCTGTGGTACGAGCCGGGCAGGGAAGGCGAACAATTGCCGCAAGTGCTGACCGTCGACATGCTCGTCGAGCGAGCATCACGAGACCGGAGGTAATTCTTCGTCCTCGTCAGGCGACGTGGTGTCGACCTCTTCGCCCATCCGGCAGGCTTCGATCAACCGTCCGGGCAATGTGCTGGGGTTGAGCGTCACCATGCCTGCTCCCGGCACGGTCAGCGTCGCCTGACGCGGCCCCATCAGGGTCTCCCACGCGGTATCGAACGCCTCTCTGCGCCCATCCCAGACAAGCCGCCCGTTTATCTCTGTCGCGTCGACTTCGATGCGGCCGATATGTCCATTGCCCACAAGCGCCAGCAGTGCGCCCGCGCCTTCATCGGCGGGTGAGAGGCGGGTTATCTGGAGATCAGGCACGCCAGCGCCCGAGGCTTCACCACATTCGATCGCAACGAGCGCGGGCTGCCCGGGAATGCCGTAAATGATCCGCCGATCCGACTGCGGCGAAATCGCCCACACCGCCCCTTCGGTTTCCGGCGAAGGCAGCGGGTCCGAGGCGTAGGTCGGCGCTGCCTCAGGCATTTCGCGGTCCAGCCCGGCATCGGTGGGCGGAGGCTTGCAGGAGGAAAGCGCGCCAACTGCCAGTGGCAGCCCGATCAGGATGATGGCTCGTTGCATCGCTGCGCTATGACAGAGTTGCGAGCCCGGCAAAATGGCGTTCGCGACGCTATCCTCACATCGGCTTGACGAACTTCATCACGAAGCGGTCGGTCCTGCCGCGAATGGAGGGATCGAAAACGCTGACCGACAGGTCGTCGTCCGGATTGGCGAGGATGTCGCTGGTGGCCACGAGCACGAAACCGGCTCGTTCGAAGTCAGCCTTGACTACAGCGGGATCGATGCGGTGTGTCGCATCGACGATTGCGCGCGTGTCACCCGCTTCGCCGGTGTGGTCGATAATGCCGACAATCCCGCCCGGCTTCATGCCCGCAAACAGAACCGCAACAAACGCGTCGGGATCGGTGCGAGGGATCTGGAAGCGCTCGGATTCCCAATAGATGTCGTGGTAGTTGAGGCTCATCATGGCGAAGTCGAAGCTTTCGGCTTCGGGCGCAAATTCGCCGAAGGGGAACACAACTTGCGTGATTCCCGGAGCGCGCGCTTCCAATGCATTCCAGGCAGCGATCGTCTCTTCCCCAGTAGCAAATTGCTCGGGTTGCATGGCAATGACCGAACCGGAGGGTGCGACAATATGCGCCATGATTTCGGTCCAGTATCCTGCGCCGGGCAGGAGATCGGCTGCGACCATCCCTTCTTCGAGACCGAGAAACGCGAGCACCTCGGCGGGCTTTCGGTTCTCATCCTGCGAGCGGGCCGCCTCGGGTCGATCAGGCATGGCCACCGCTGCAGCGATGGCTTCACCATCGTGGCCAAGGACAGGGTTGGTAGCGGTAAGTGCCAGCGCACTAGCGGCAGCAAGGCTGAGGAAAAGGTGTTTCATGACGACAGTCTCCCGTTGAAGGGTGCAACTGAAGGCTTTGCGAGCGCGCATGGCAAGTGCCAATGTGACCGGTGACTTGGGTCTTCGACGAGGGGGGATGGCG
>JAAUYH010067055.1_pt1 | contig 13961 bp, 10 predicted proteins | sample 7278061 | NCBI WGS metagenome assembly JAAUYH01 (sample SAMN14350203, study PRJNA611818) | marine sediment metagenome | isolation source: surface marine sediment (0.6m) | place: French Polynesia: Moorea | collected 2018-08
ACTGACTGCTGTGACTACGGCATTGTTCATATTTAATCTTTTAATCGCGATCGCCAAATCTACTCAATTATATGTGTCAAATTTCAAATTTTGAGACATTTAATCTTAGTTCGACATAGTTTGATTGAAACTTTAAGCTAGTCTGAATTATTTTCATCAATAATTTTCTCATAGGTTACATAACTGATGTTCTAGATAATGGCGATCGCCTTTGAGAAATTGCCTGTGTCAAATTTAAAGTTATGACACATTTAGTAGTTCGGCAAAAATAACAGAAGGGCGAAGATTTTTACTCCAATTTTAAGAGGCATTAAGGCAGGCGATCGGCAAAAAAGGTAGACAAATACCTAAACATCTTTTTACGTCTCTATGGCATCAAAGAATCGCGCTGAGAAGATTGAAAGGAAATAATCTATAATTATGGCGATCGCAAATAATAAAAGTAGCAGATAGAAAGGAGCAAGTAGCAATTACAGCAATTACTTTTTTTAAAAATATTTGATAAGTAGCTAAAAGCTTCATCTAAACTTATTTCCCGTAGCAGCCATCTCTATAGCTAGAGTAAGAAAAAAACTGTAAATATCTACTTTGGTGAAAAACTTTGAGCTACTGTTTAAGTGCGTTTAAGGTCTTAGTTGAAATTAAAGATTTTTAATAGTCTTCAATTCCTGATGAGTATAATATCCCTTTGATTGGAAACAATTGATTATCAATAACCAAGCCAAACTAAAAGCTAAAAACTAATGGCTAACAGCTATTGAATTGTATTTATTATCGCCGTTTCAGGAATTAGCAATTGAGAGTTTAAAATACGAGCAAAGCTATGGTGTAGCTGTTATATAGAGCAAGCATCTAATTCCTATAAGAGTAATTATCGGAATTAGAAAAATTATAGCTGCTCCGAAACCGCTCGACTCAGGTAAGATTGATGATGGTAGTTTAATCTAATATTTTTCGTCTAGATCGCTATAATTATGCACTCCTATACATTAATTGCTCCAGCTAAAATTAATCTCTATCTAGAAATTATTGGCGATCGCCCTGACGGATTTCATGAATTAGTCATGATTTTACAAAGTATCGAATTAGCCGATCGCATCGAGCTAAAATCTAGTGATACTGACGACATTTATATACAATGTAACCATCCCCAAGTACCAACAGATAAAACCAATTTAGCTTGCAAAGCAGCACAATTAATGTGTGATGTTTTTGCCGATACCCATGCCAACTATGGTGGTGTTAACATCAAAATCGAAAAAAATATTCCCGTAGCCGCTGGACTAGCTGGAGGCTCTACCGATGCCGCAGCAGTACTAGTGGGTATGAATATGATGTGGGAATTAGGTCTAACTCAACCAGAATTACAAGAATTAGCAGCCCAATTAGGTGCAGATGTCCCCTTTTGCATTGCTGGGGGAACAGCGATTGGCACTGGTAAAGGCGATCGATTAGACCCCATTAAAGATTTAGACAACCTCTGGGTAGTGTTAGCTAAATATCATAACTTGGGAGTTTCTACTCCCTGGGCATATCAAACTTATCGTCAACAATATCAAAGTTCTTATGTGTCTGATGCCGAAGGAATTAAGGCGCGGATGAAAAAAGTTCATTCTAGTCCTTTAGTTCGCGCCATTAGCGATCGCCAAAACCGAGAAATTGGTAAACTACTACACAATGATTTAGAAAAAGTAGTTTTACCCGCATATCCCCAGGTAGCTCAACTAAGAACTGCTTTTGCTCAGGCAAAAACTTTGGGGACAATGATGTCTGGTTCAGGTCCAACCATATTTGCCCTATGCGCTGACCAAGCCCAGGCGATCGCCGTTAAACAGAAAGTAACTCAGCAAATTAACGACCCCAATCTGGGTTTGTGGATTACTAAACTCTCTAGTGCGGGCATTCAAGTAGGCAATAGTAAATAATATAGAAATAAAGAGAACTCAAGATTTAGCAACAAATCAAAATTAATGAGCAATACAGCTACAGAATCAAAGACAGTTACAGAACAATTAAAACAAGCGATCGCCAATCATCGCCAAGATGTAGACTATTTAGAGATTAGAGTAGAACAGGGTGAAGCTACTGGTTTAGGATTTCGTGGTAAACAATTAGATGCCGTAGACCGTAGTTTTTCCTTGGCTGGAGGTATTAGAGCCTGTCATCGGGGTGGTTGGAGTTTTGTTACCTTTAATGGCTTAGGAGAATTAGATAGTCGAATCACAGAAGCGATCGCACAAGCAAAGATAGTCGGTCGAGATACAACCCAACTAGCGACAGTAGAGCCAATTGAAGATTATGTTAGAGCGACAATTAAACAAGACCCACGTGGGGTTTCTTTGCAGTCTAAGCGAGAATTATTAGAACATTACAACAATCTTATTTTAGATTTCGACCCGCGTATTCAAACTACTATGGTCAGCCTGAGCGATCGCTTTACCACTAAATCTTTTGTTAATTCTACTGGTAGTTGTATCGTTCAAGAAAGATTAGACATTTCTGGACGATTTGGCGCGATCGCCAGAGGCGAAAATGGTCTTGTGCGTCAGGGCTTTGAATCGGTTCATTCCCGTGAAGATTTTGCGGCTTTAGTTGATATTGAGGAGCGGGTTTTAGGTGCAGCCGAACGGGCAGTTAGACAGTTAGAAGCCAAATCAGTCAAAGGTGGGCAATATACAGTAATTCTCGACCCCTATTTAGCTGGAGTCTTTATTCACGAAGCTTTTGGGCATCTATCGGAAGCAGATTTTGTCTATGAAAATCCCCAGATGCAAGAACTTCTAACTTTAGGTAAACCCATGGGTATTAAGCAGCTTAACGTAATTGATGATGCTACCCTATCAGGCTTGCCCGGCTCAATGAAATATGATGATGAAGGAGTCCCTGGACAACGTAAATACCTGATTAAAGATGGTGTCTTAACTCAACGTCTGCACTCGCGAGAAACGGCGGGAAAAATGCATGAGAAGCCCACAGGTAATGCTAGAGCTATCAGCGCTAGTTATCCCCCCATTGTCCGAATGACCAATACGGCGATCGAACCTGGAGATACACCTTTTACAGATATGTTGGCGGATATCAAAGAAGGTGTTTATGCAGTCAGAATGTTAGGGGGACAAACTAATGGGGAAATGTTTACCTTTGCCGCGGCAGAAGGTTATATGATTCGCGATGGCAAAATCGCCGAACCTGTTAGCGATGTTACCCTCACAGGCAATGTGTTTCAAACCCTCAAAGATATTGAAGCCATTAGCGATGATACCCTTTATGTCAATGGCGGTTGTGGTAAAGGTGGGCAAATGCCTTTACCAGTCAGCGTTGGCGGTCCTCATATACGCATTAAAAATGTGGTGGTAGGCGGCAGATAAATACCAAAAAAGACGGAATATATAGCAATCAACGCCCAATATCTTCCGTCTATATTTATCTATGTTCTTAGTTTTTCGACAGGGAACAAACTACCACAGCCTAATTAACCAAACTAATAACTTGTTTTAATTGAGGTGGAGATATTTTGCCTCTGCTTCTAACTGTTGAATTAATTTTTCATCTTTATTGGCTCTGGCAGATTCCAGACGATTTTGTAAGCTACGGCGTAGACTTTCACGATGACTTAGAGTAGCTTGCTTTAATACTTCTTGTCTTTTGTTGTTCATGGCTGGGTTCTAATTGTAAAAACTAATCTATCTGATAGATAATTAAGATAACATTTATTTCCCCCAATAGTATATTTAGCTACAGAAAAATTTACTAAAACTTTAAGAAAAATTGCTTACGTCGCGGGCGACATAAAGGCATCCCTAAACGGGAAGCCACGCGCCCTTGCCAATCCGACGGCTCCCCTATGCTACTTAAGCGAAGCGATACTAGTACAGCACGGCAGAAATAACTGACCACCTTGTAATTGTCCTAAGCCCCTATTCATAATACTTCTGACTTCTGACTACATGCGGCGAAACGGACGATAAAGCCTGCGGGAAACCCACAGGCAACGTCCTCCCGAATCGCCTTTGTGACTTCCGCGTAGCGATACTAGCTTTTGCCCACTAAAATTGCTTCCCCATACCAATATCCCTGCATCTCTTGAAAAGTCTTAATTTGCAAGCCGTAAAGGGGATTGCCAATCACGATTAATTCTCGCTCGCGATCGATTTTTAGCAGTGCCACTGCATGGGAAAATCTTACCCCTTCATTATTTTTGTTTTTTTCCTTAACGTGTAGTAAAGCTGGTCGATTTAGTTCAGTCAAATCTTGAATAGTCAAATTGTGCTTATATTGAGGATTAAGCTGCAACTTTTCCATCGCTCGGATTTCTGCCAGGGTTGTGGTGCCAAAGCGATTGGTTTTGGTTAGTTGGACTACATCCTTTTCAGTTAACTGGGGATGTTTTTTGGTATGGCGTGCCAGGGTAGCAATACTAGCAGGAGCGCAGGTAAACAGAGTGGTTTGATGTACTACGCCATTAATTATTTTAGCTGGTTCTAATAGTGCTTGTACTGGCTGTAGAAAAAACAATAATAGACTCAAAGCCAAGGTAATTGCACCTACCGCCACCAATAGCTGACGCATTTTTTGCCGAGAGCGTTTGCCAGATAATTCTAGAGCGATCGCCAGTCCTAAAGCAAAGCACCCCACACCAACAATAATCTGACTGAAGTAACCACCGATGTAGATTAACAACAGAGGAGGAAATATTTGGGGCAATAAGGAGGCGAAATTAAACTTATCGATAATAATTAAAATACCTAACCATAGAGCGATCGCCAGTAACAGCCAAGTCAATAATTTTTGATGATTTTGCAGGGCATTATCGGAAGTTATCCCAATAGCAGCTAGTTTCTTTCCTAACCAAGCACCACCCACAAATGCCAGAATGCAAATCAGAATTGAGATAATCATAAAAATAATCAGGATATTATGAATAGAAATAGTTACGGTAATATCTCTATTTCCACCAATGTAACTATCTTTATTCCTAAAAGATCAAATGACCGATGGCTGTGATTTGGGGATAAGGAAATTATAAGAATATATCCTCAAGCTGGTAGTATTTACCTAAATTATCAAGTTGAAATTTATTACTCACTCTGGCGATGAAACAGATTATCTTACCTTTGCTCCAGATTGGTGTTTTCACCTGTGCTTATCTATCTGCTACCAGCGACATTATCTTGGCTCAAGTTACTTCTGATAATACAGTCAATACCAAAGTTAATCAAAATGGCAGTGTGGCAGAGATTACTGGAGGTACAACCAGAGATAGTAATCTGTTTCACAGTTTTCAAGAGTTTTCGGTACGTACTGGCAATGAGGCATTTTTTAACAATGCCGATAGTATCGCCAATATCTTTAGTCGGGTAACAGGCGGTAAGCTTTCCAATATCGATGGTTTAATTCGTGCCAATGGTAGTGCTAGTTTATTTTTGATTAACCCCGCAGGGATTATCTTTGGCGAGAATGCCAGATTAGATGTTGGTGGATCTTTCTATGGCAGTAGCGCGAGTAGCATTCTGTTTGAGGATGGGGAATTTAGCGCAGCAGATTTGGATAATCCACCCTTATTAACCATTAACGCCCCTGTTGGTTTAAATTTTCGCGATAATCCTGGGCAAATTATCAATCAATCTCTAGCTAACGATGTAGGTTTGCAAGTTTCTGCTGGGGAAACTTTAGCTTTAATCGGTGGTGATATCAAATTAGCAGGAGGTTTAATTACTGCACCAGGGGGATTAGTTGAATTAGGTGGATTATCGGCTGCTGGAGAAATTGGTATTAGTGAAACTGGCAGTTTCAATTTTCCCGAAGCCGTAGCTAGAAGCAATGTCGAGTTAACCAAAAATGCGGCAGTTGACGTGCGTGCTGCTGGTGGTGGTTTTATTAATGTTAATACCCAAAATTTATTAGTTGCTGACACCAGCGAACTATTAGCGGGTATTGGCGAAAATATGGGTTCACCTAATGCCCAAGCTGGTGATATTACCATTGATGCTACCGACTCTATTACTGTAGTTGGCGATAATTTAGAAGATCCTAACGATCCCGATCAAACAGAAGAATTAGATACAGGAATCCGTAATTTCGTTGGTTTACCCGTAACTCGTCGAGATAATTCTAGTGAAGATAGCAGCGCAGTGGGTAATAGCGGTTCAATTTTTGTTAATACCGAGCGACTGCAAATCAGCAATAAAGGAGCTATTAGTGCTAAGGTTTATGGTGAAGGAAACTCAGGTGATGTCAACGTTACAGCCCAAACAATTACCTTAGATGCTGGCGGCATCTTTAGTCAAATTAGACCGGGAGGTAAAGGAGATTCAGGGGATATCAATTTAGATGTTGATTCTCTATCGGTAAAAGATGCGTCTTTCGCGATCACCGATAATAAAGGAGGTGGTGAGGCAGGAGATATTAATATTAACGCCACCGATTCAGTATATGTTGGTGGAGAAATCTTTAATGCTTTAATCAGCGAACTAGGAGAAGGTGTTACAGGATCGGCAGGAGATATTAATATCGATACCTTATCGTTAACTGTGGATGGAACTGTAGGTGGCGCACAATTGCTTACCACTAGTAAGGGGAAAGGTGATGCAGGTAATATCAATATTAATGCCACCGACACAATTTCTTTACTGGGAGGAGGAGGAATTATATCTCAAGTTGATGTTGATGCTGAAGGAAATGGCGGCAATATCAATATAGCTACTAAATCATTAGATATTCAAGGTAATTTTAATCCCGATAATTTAACTGACGGAAATTTTGTTATTCAGGCAAGTTCTCAAGGTTTAGGAGACGGCGGTGATATTACGATTCAGGTATCAGATCGAGCCTTCTTAAATAACGCTTCAATTTTGTCTCAAGTTTTAGAACAAGGTACTGGTAATGCGGGAACTATTGTTTTTAATTCACCTATCATTGCTGTTGATGATTATTCTCTAATTGCCAACGGTATTATCGGTAAAGGAAATGGAGGCAATGTTAAAATTGATAGTGATACTTTATCCATCGAAAACTTTTCAATCTTAGCTTCTAATGCCAGAAATAATGCTATGGGCAATGGAGGCAATATTGAAATTGATAGTAATGAAATCACAATTGCCGAAGGTGGTGTAATTAGTGCCTTTACGGAAAATAATTCTAATGGCGGTAAAATTGCCATCAATGCTAACAATTTAACTCTACTATCAGGAGGAAAAATAGTCACTCAAACTGATGGTGGTGGTAATGCAGGAGATACTACTTTAAATATTGCTGAGGGAATTACGATCGACGGTAGCAATCCTGCTCGTTCTGGAGAATTAACACCATTTGAAGATAACCTTTTAATTGAGTTAGAACCAGCAACAGGTTTATTTGCTAATGCTAGTGTTAATTCAGCAGGAAATAGTGGCAACATTACTATAGTTACTCCAAATTCCTTAAATCTTACTGATGGCGCAGAAATATCAGTAGACAGCAGAGGTGCAGGAAATAGCGGAACTTTGAGTATTCAAGCTAATGATTTGAATTTAGATAATGGCTTTATTTCTGCTGCAACTGTTTCGGGGACTGGTGGTCTGCTAAGTTTAGATGTTGACGGTAATATAAACTTAAGAAATAGTAGCAAAATTTCGGCTGAAGCTTTGGGTGATGCAGATGGGGGAAATATTGATATTGATGCTAACTTTATCGTTGCTTTTCCTAACGGCAATAGTGATATTATTGCCAATGCTCAACGAGGACAAGGCGGCAGAATTAACATTAACGCCAAGTCTATATTGGGGATTGCAGAAAGTCCTTTTTTAAATGATTTGACTAATGATATCAATGCGAGTTCCGACTTTGGCTTAGATGGCACAGTTTTTATTACTACCCCAGAAGTCGATGCTCTTCAAGGTGCAACGGAATTACCAACTAATATAGTTGTACCAGAACAAACAACTGCTCAAGCTTGCCAAGCCAACAGAGAATCACAAGTAGTTAACAATTTCATCATTAACGGCAAAGGTGGCATGCCAGTATTACCAGATATGCCATTAAATTCAGATATCATTACAATCGACAATAACCTCGCTCATTCAGATACCGAAAAATCAAACCAGATAGCTACATCGACTATAAAACCGATTCAGCTTGGAGACAAGAAAATTACGCCAGCGCGAGGTGTAGTCAAAACCGCAGATGGTCGAGTTATTTTAACTGCCTATGCTATCAATGAGCGGACAAATCGGATTCATCAAGGTTCTATTAACTGCAATTCAGTTCAACCCTCAGCACGGTAAAACGCGAGAGGTAAAAGAAGTATTACTTAATTTTTCCCAAGAATCAACCCGATTTATAGTTTGAATAACAGCATTTTTTAGCTTAGGTACTAAACCAAATCATCTCCACAATTTTCTCAAATTTTTGATTTATAAACAAACACAGAATATATAGATATTACATTAGCTACATTAGATTATGTTTAACAAAATTTTAGTTGCCATAGATTGCTTAGAAGAAAATCGCAGTACCTTTGATTTTGCCTTATCTTTAGTCAAAGCTACTGAAGCTGAGTTGATGCTGTTGCATGTTTTTTCCCCTGAAGAGAAAAATTATCCCAACCCCTTTATCTTTTCTGGAACTGAATCCGATTACATAGATGAATCACTCTGGAAAATTTATCAACAAGAGTGGCAGAAACTGGAACAGCAGGGTCTCGATCTACTGCGATCGCTGGCAGCAGAAGCAACAGCAGCGGGGGTCAAGACTGAATTCACCCAAGAATTTGGCACTCCTGGAAATACTATCTGTGACTTGGCTCAAACATGGTCGGCAGAATTGATTTTAATCGGCAGTAGGGGTCTGACTGGGATTAAGGAAATGTTTTTGGGTAGTGTCAGTAATTATGTCACCCATCATGCACCTTGTTCGGTCTTAGTTGTGCGACCAACAGACAAGACAGACAATGCTGATTCTGAATCATCTTTTGAGAAATAGTATCACTTCCATCAAAATACGATCGCTTTTTTGGTCGGATTTAGTTTGATTTAAAACAACTAGGAGTTACCTAGAATCAAGTCACATAAACTAAAAAGTTGCTGTGCTAGGCTCAATGAAATTAATGAAATTAATAAATTAAAGTTAAATACGCCATGTTTGAAAATAAAAAAGCTAAAGCACAGTCAATTATTCGTTCTCATGTTTTATGGGCAATGGGAGGTGGTTTGATTCCTATTCCTTTAGTTGATTTTGCCGCCGTCACTGCCATTCAATTAGAAATGCTCCAGCAACTTGCAGATCTTTATGGAGTTAATTATTCTCAAAGTAAGGGCAAAGCATTTGTTTCTGCTTTAACTGGAACTACAATTGCGCGCTTGGGAGCGAGTTTATTCAAGGCAATTCCAGGATTTGGTACAGTCTTGGGTGGTGCTTCGATGTCTCTGGCTTCGGGTGCATCAACTTATGCCGTTGGACAGGTGGCGATTGAACATTTTGCTAGTTCTGGCAATTTAAGCAATTTTGTTGAAGACCAACTTAAAAAAGCCTATGAAGATGCTTTTCAACGGGGCAAATCTTATGTTAGCAATCTTGAAGATAACCAGCAAGAAGCTGCCGATGTTTATCAAGCTTTAGAGAAACTGGGTAAGCTAAGAGAGCAAGGTATTTTAACTGAAGAAGAATTTCAAACTAAAAAACAACAATTGCTGGAACGATTATGATGAGACTTTTTAAATTGCTCTACTACTGGCTGGTAAAGACCAAATTTGGTTAGTACCATCAGTTACAACATGAGGACCAGAAATCATCGCTGAAGAAAATTGAGCCACCTGAACGTCAAAAATTTCGTCTACCCCTTGTTGAAATTCTAAGCAGCTAATCATTTGTCGGGTTTGTAAATCTACTACAGCAACACCACATTTTAATTCTTCCCCGCGATCGCCAATTGGTAAATTGCCAAAAATAGCCGTTTCGCGAATTTTAGATAATCCAACAAAAGCATACTTACCCATCAATGCTAGCCCGCGAGTATAGCCAGGTAAGGAGGTAATTTTTTCCTGTTTACCAGAAGCTAGATCTACTGTTGTTATTTCTCCATATCCCGAATTAAGTACCCACAAAAGATTTTGCTCTACTCTAGGAGAATGGGGCATTGATAAACCATCAGTAATAACTTTGCTACTGGGAACTTCCAAAATCGAACCACCACTAGCTTTATTGTCTCGCCAACCTCCAGGGCGATCGGTTTGACCCAAAACAGTAACGTATTTAGGCATTCCGTTAACCATCGCCAACCCATTGAGATGACAGCGATCTTCTGGGGCGATCGCGCTAATAAAAGAGGGTCGCCATTGAGGTAAAAAATTATAGTTATTAGTTAGGGTACAAAGGCAGGAAAACCGCGTATTAACTATCCACAATTCTTGATTTCCCCAAGCTAAATCGTGGATGGAAATATCTCCCGTATATTGTGCGCCTCTAGTCAAAAAACAAGCATCATAACTACCAGGTGGTTCGATTTGAGGAGCTAAATTAGAGTCATTTTTCAGAAAATACACCCAATCTTTGCCACCCACAGCCATTTGAGTCGGACTTATTGCCATTCCCATTGCTCGCTCGAAGTTATGAAAACTAATATTCAGGGAATTGTTTTTAACTGTAACGACTCCCAGTTTACCTGCTTGATATGTCGAGAAAAACAAAGAAATATTGAGATGACTCAGAATACTAGCTAAATTATTACTATATTCATAACGGACTTCCCGTAAACCTTCTTGTTTGGCATTAGGATCGGCTTCAGTTGAGGGTTGAATCATCAATAATTTAAAAATTACAACAACATCAAAAACTAAATCTATTGGAAGTATAGAGATGAAAGGAGATTTAGAGCCACTAAACCTCCCGCAAATTATTTAGATTACCGAAAAGTTACGATTCATAAGCTCTTCGGTATTCACATTATTCAGAGTTACTAATAACTTGCCACCAGCCTGAATTGTATCTCCAGCAAAACTCAGATCGTCAAATTCCAGACCTCCAGATAACCCCAGACTATCTCGTCTCAAATTAAAATCAGTAATAGTATCTTCCCCTTCACCAGGGCTGAGAATAAAGAGATCTCTTCCCGCCCCTCCAGTTAAAGTATCATGACCAGCACCGCCATCAAGGGTATCTCTGCCATTGTCACCAATTAAGCTATCATCACCTGCGCCACCAAGTAGATTATCTTTGCCCAACCCACCAGTTAAAGTATCATGACCAGTACCGCCATCAAGAGTATCCCTGCCGCGATCTCCGACTAAGCTATCATCACCCGCGCCACCAACTAGGCTATCTCTGCCATTACCGCCGAGCAAAGTATCATGACCAGCACCACCATCGAGGGTATCCCTGCCTTTTAAGCCTTCAATTTGGTCAGCACCATTGTCTCCAACAAGGTTATCGGGGCGATTAGTACCAGTAATAGTATTAGTCAAATCATCCACAGTTAACTTAAACAGTTCCCGACCAACTTCATTGTTATCAGCACTAAAAAATAATTCATCACCAATAACGGTTAAGTTACTGGCATAAGAACCATAAACATAACTGGAATAACTACTACCAGGACGAATATCTGCCAGCAATTGAGTCCCCTCAATTGTACCATCAGTTACCCATAGCTCTCTTCCATTTTCACCATCATTAGCCGTGAAATATAGCTTGCCATTAAATTCCTTAAAGTTATTGGCATCAGAACTATAAGCATCACCATAATTACTACGACCAGGACGAAGATCTACTAGTAATTGAGTTCCCGCAGTTGTACCGTCAGTGACCCAGAGTTCGTTGCCATTGACACCATCGTTAGCCGTGAAATATAGCTTATCGTTAAATTCTGTAAAGTTACTGGCATAAGAACCATAAGCAAAATCATAATCACTACTACCAGGGCGAATATCTACTAGTAATTGAGTTCCCGCAGTTGTACCGTCGCTGACCCAGAGTTCATTGCCATTGACACCATCATTAGCCGTGAAATAGAGCTTGCCGTTGAATTCTGTAAAGTTACTGGCATAAGGACTATAAGCATAACTGGAATCACTACGACCAGGACGAATATCTACTAGTAATTGCGTCCCCGCAGTTGTGCCGTCGCTGACCCAGAGCTCGTTGCCATTGACACCATCATTAGCCGTGAAATATAACTTGCCGTTGAATTCTGTAAAGCTACTAGCATAAGAACTATAAGCATAACTGGAATCACTACTACCAGGACGAATATCTATTAGTAATTGAGTTCCCGCAGTTGTGCCGTCAGTGACCCAGAGCTCGTTGCCATTGACACCATCATTAGCCGTGAAATATAACTTATCGTTAAATTCGGTTAAGTTACTGGCATAAGAACTATATGCATAACTGGAATCACTACTACCAGGACGAATATCGACCAGTAATTGCGTCCCCGCTGTTGTACCATCGCTGACCCAGAGTTCATTACCATTGACACCATCATTAGCCGTGAAATATAGCTTGCCGTTGAACTTTGTAAAGTTATAAGCATTAGAACTATAGTTATAATCGTAATCACTACTACCAGGGCGAATATCTACTAGTAATTGAGTTCCCGCAGTTGTGCCGTCGCTGACCCAGAGTTCATTGCCATTGACACCATCATTAGCCGTGAAATAGAGCTTATCGTTAAATTCGGTTAAGTTACTGGCATAAGAACCATCATTACTACTACCAGGACGAATATCGACCAGTAATTGCGTCCCCGCAGTTGTACCGTCGCTGACCCATAGTTCGTTGCCATTTTCACCATCATTAGCCGTGAAATATAGCTTGCCATTAAATTCCTTAAAGTTATAAGGAGAAGAACTTAGTGGATAGGAATTGTAGTAACCACCTACACTAGGATTAATATCTTTGACTAATACAACTTGACTTAAATTGTCTTCCATTTGTTTAATTTACCTCGCTAACGATCGCTCAATTGTTGTTAATCAAATGATTCATACTGAATAAGCCTGAGTGCCTGACACAAGTGCCTCAAAGACTTTTTCTATATGACCTTTGAATAGCAGGAGAGAAAAATTAGTTACTTAATTTAACTGCTTCTTTTAAAATAGGTAAAGTTTGTGAGGAACTTATGTGTAATATTAAATATTGCATGCAGCAATTTTCATTTAAGTAGACTCAAAATTAGACATACCTTTTCTATCAAACTGGATTAAAATCTTGATTTTTCGTTACTTAGTTTTATAATTCAGTTGTTTTAATAGTGTGAATTGTTTTCTGGTGATTATTTTTAATCTACACCACAGTAAAATATCTATAGCCACCTCAATTTCATAACTATGGTTACATCAACCAGCAAGCTAACCATCGCCGAATTTTTTGCCCTTCCAGAAGGCGATCGCTCTTATGAATTAGTTGATGGTCGAGCTATTGCTAAAATGTCTCCTAAATTTTTTCACTCTCGACTACAAAAAACTCTGTTATTGATGTTAGACAGTTGGGCGCAAAATAGAGGCAGAATTGAGCCAGAATGGGCAATTAAACTACAAAGACATGGTGTTGATTGGGTGCCTGTACCAGATTTAACCTATATTTCTTTTGAACGCCTCAGTGCCGAATGGATGTTAGACGAAGCCTGTCCTGTAGCACCAGAATTAGTCATCGAAATTATCTCCCCTGGGCAAACATTTGGCGATCTAGCCGAAAAAGCAACAGATTATTTACAAGCTGAGGTAGGGAGAGTGTGGCTAATTGATACTCAAGCTCAAAGTATTACTATCTTTTATGCCCATAAGTCACCCACAACCCTGAAAGGCACAAAGGCGATCGCTGATGATTTGTTTCCTGAATTGCAACTAACTCCGCAACAAATTTTCCAGCAAGCAGGTCTATTGAAGTAATTTAGTAATTAAAAATTATGGTTACATCTACCACTAAACTAACCATCGCCGAATTTTTTGCCCTTCCAGAAGGCGATCGCCCTTATGAATTAGTTGATGGTC
>JAAUYH010236155.1_pt1 | contig 13958 bp, 11 predicted proteins | sample 7278061 | NCBI WGS metagenome assembly JAAUYH01 (sample SAMN14350203, study PRJNA611818) | marine sediment metagenome | isolation source: surface marine sediment (0.6m) | place: French Polynesia: Moorea | collected 2018-08
AGCGTCGCCAGGCGGGGAAAACCAACCCCGTCCCGTCGGTGACGCACCCAAGCCGGCGCCGCGTGAAACCACACCGCCGTCGAGTTCCGACTGATCGTGTGCTCTTCCGATCTCGTTGGCAGCGGCGCGTGCGATTCAGGATGACGAAAGTCGGGTCTCTGTTCTGGGCGAACTGGCGAAAGTTGAAGGGGGCGATTTCACCGAGGCGTTGGCAGTGGTGCGTGTAATTCGGTCCGAGTCGAGGCGGGCCTATCTTTTTGTCAAATTGGCCAGAGTTGATGGAGCCTACTTCACAGAGGCGTTGGCAGCGGCGCGTGCGATTCGGTCTGAGTCGAGTCGGGCCTATGTTTTGGTTGAGCTGGCCAAGATCGGAGGGGCTGATTTCTCTGGGGTATTGGGAGCAGCATGTGCGATTCAGTCTGAGTCGAGTCGGGCCTATGTTTTGCGCGAACTGGCGAAAGTCGGAGGGGCCAATTTCTCTGGATTTTTGGAAGCGGTGCGAGCGATTCAGTCTGAGTCGAGTCGGGCCTCTGTTTTAGTCGAACTTGCGAAAGTTGATGGGGCCTACTTCACACAGGCGTTGGCGGCGGCGCGTGCGATTCAGGATGACGAAAGTCGGGCCTCTGTTTTGGTCGAACTTGCGAAAGTTGATGGGGCTTACTTCACACAGGCGTTGGCGGCGGCGCGTGCGATTCAGGATGACGAAAGTCGGGCCTCTGTTTTGGTCGAACTTGCGAAAGTTGATGGGGCCTACTTCACACAGGCGTTAGCAGCGGCGCGTGCGATTCAGGATGAGTCCAGTCGAGCCTCTGTTTTGATTGAGCTGGCAAAAGTCGATGGGGGCGATTTCACTGGGGTGTTGGCAGCGGTGCGAGCGATTCAGGATGAGTCCAGTCGAGCCTCTGTTTTGGGTGAACTGGCAAAAGTCAAGGGGGCCGATTTCACTGGGGTGTTGGCAGCGGCGCGAGCGATTCAGGATGAGTCCAGTCGGGCTTCTGTTTTGCGTGAGCTAGCGAAAGTCGAAGGGGGCGATTTCACTGGGGTGTTGGCAGCGGTAAGAGCGATTCAAGACGAATACAGGCGGGTCTCTGTTCTGGGCGACCTGGCCAAACATGCCCCCCAGGAATTTCTCACGATCCTCTGGAATGAAATCTTTTCTTTCAACCACAAGCCTCCTGGTGCCAAATCCCTCAGCCAATCTCTACTCCTCTTCCTTATGACTGGGTTACTACACTCGGACTGGCAATCTTCCCTTCGTCTCCTTTCTCATCGCCAGCGCTCAGACCTTATGCAAGATCTTGTCACTCTCTATCCCGTTATCATCGATCTTGGCGGCGAAACAGCTATGCGTGGGGTTGTCGATGAGATGTGCAAGGTGTGCAACCAGTGGAAGTAGAGTGAAGAAGTGTTGTTTAATGCGGTGCTTGTTCTCGTTAACTAAACATCTGAGGTAAGCCACTGGTTTTACCAGTGCGACTTGAAAAGCTTTGAGCGTCCCGGGAGTAAAGTAACTCCCACGGTGGCTTGATGAGCCAATATCCGTAGGAGGAAATAACAATGTCGGAATTGTATCAAAGCCTTGCTCACTCTAAGTGAGACTGCAAGTATCATGTGGTGTTTGTCCCCAAGTATCGACGTAAAGTGATGTTTCCGACATTTCGCACTACAAGTACACTACAAATGTATTTAAAGAAGAGATAGAAGTTATCTGCTAAGAGTCATAGAGCAGCCCAATGTGGGATGTTAGGTGGGAGAACGAAAGGATGAGATGGCGCCATGAGTGAACCCCAAATCTACAATCTTGATCATTTGGGTCTAGTAGCTGGAATCATCGACCTTCTTCTCCAGTTTTTGATATCGTCGGTCTAGGTTTGGCAATCCTGCTGGAGTCATCGCGCTTCAATTTGGTGGCACCTGAATCCTAGGATTGCACCACAAGGGGAGCTAAATCAATTTTTCGAGGTTCCCCTAAGTTTATTTATGTATTCCACTTAAAAATCACTTTATTCACAGTTTTGATTACAATTCAATTTCCATTCTTTTTCAATGCCATGAAGCACCACTTTATTTTTATTAAGTATATCTCTGCCAACTAATGCGTAATTCTCTTTAGGAGCTTTTTTGTCAGGAATCTTGATAACTTCAAGATCGTCAAACATATAATCAGCTATTTCAATATTAACAAGGTAAACTTCCCTGTTGCGAGAGTCTCCATATGCATCTATCATTCTGATCGGTGAACATCTAACTAGATTGCCTAAGCGCGAAAGTTCTGAAGCAGGGATACAAGTTCTAGCAGCGCCACTATCAATAATTGCGCTAACACTAACTTGCTGATCAACATTAGCGTAATTAAAAACCGTTATAGTACACTGTGGACCTATACAAGTTTGCGTCTGCAAGTAACCGTATTCCATATCTTACAACATCATTTATCAGTAAACATAGCTTATATTAGTCGAACCATAATGAACTTGGTTCATCAATCACCTCAAAATCAATCTCGACTTTTATAACAAGCCTTTGCTTATCGCTATATTTCTTTTCACTTATTAACCAATTAAGCAGGTCTTTCCTACTTTTATCAGTATCATCTTTACTACTTCTTACCCATTCTCCATCGACAAACACGGCATACTTCCCTTGATTCTTTCGAAACCAGCCTTGATCTGATTTAAGTTTTTTATACTGTTCGATATTACAATCCTTATTAAGCTTTGGATTTCTTCTAGATTTTGAATTAGGGGACAGTTCAATCTGTTCGGTCGTTCTCCTACTGAAAATCGCTAAGTTAGCCTTTCGCATAGAAAACTCAAAACAATATTGAATCATTTCACGAGCTATATAATGAACACACGACCTCAAATCTGGAGATTTTTCGACAAACAGATTACATCCAAGATTTAACGCCTGCTCCTTATAGTTTGGGTAGGCCGAAAAAATAGCTATAAAAGCGGTTTCATTTTCTAACCTAACCTGTTCTAAAGCATCTAAACCTTCATGTCTATTTTGGCCAACATAATTATCGAGTATGAAAAAATCAGCTTGCTTCTTCTTTGAGGCTTCAACAACCTCTTCTTTATTTTTGACTACTTCTAGATGTCCCTTGAATTCATCTTCTATCACCTCTTTTATGACGTTCTGAACATCTTCACTGTCTTCCAAAAGAACTACCATTTTTTTTAGATAAAACGATGATTCTGAATTTTCAATATCGTTTCGCTCCTGAAGTAACATCGCTTCTTATCCCCCTTCTTTTCTTTAATCACACCTCGGGCAAAAATATTCGTTTCACTTTTATAAAGAGCGCATCAAATAGCGTTTAAGGGGAATTTGGACAAAGAAAGTTGTTCCTTTCCCCACTTTTGACTCAAAATATAGTTTCCCTCCATGATCTTTGATTATCTCACGAGCAATGTACAATCCCAGTCCTGTACCTCCTTCAATTTTACGGGTTGTAAATCCTTTTTCAAAGACCTTTTCTCGATTTTCATTAGGAATTCCAACACCATCATCTTCAATAGAAACTTGAATATGCTTTATGCAATCTAAAGTAACCACATCAGTAGCAATTGATATTTGTCCCATTTTCCTATTGGATTTGCTGACTGAAACTAATGCGTTAGACAGTATATTGCAGATAACATTCCTTATTTTACTCTCATCAATAGATATAATAGGGATGTTATTTTCATAACTTTCAGCTACTTTGCTTTTTTCTTCAAATAAAATCAGCCTTACAGCATCTCGCACAAGCTCATTTATATCTACAGGCACAGCCTCATCCTGCCTAAACTCAGTCTGTATTTCACTCACTCGACTGTTAATCCAGTGAAGTTTTTTCCTGATAATTGAGTCTTTATCTCGTCGACTTTTATTGCCACTTGAGAGCGTTTCCAGAACTTGATAAAAATCAATAAGTTCATTTTTATATTGATGTAAAATACCTCTTAGCAACGAATCATATCCAACTAAAAGAGAAGCGTTTATAACCTTTCCTTGCTCTAGTCGAAGTTCCCTGCGAATCCTACGTAATTCATTAACAACGCGAACCCTTCCTATAATGGCAGCTGTCAAGAAAGCAATCCCTTCCAAAAAATATTTATTGCTGTCGAAAAAGTAGTATCTATGTTTGGTATAAATAGAAATAGTTCCAACACACTTATCTCCCACTGAAAGAGGTAAACAAGTAAATGATTTTAGATCATTTGCCTCTATCCAAGTCTTATTATTAAATTTGTCTATTTCAGAACTGACATCTATAATAAATCGAGGCTTGTTTGTTTTATAAACTTCTCCAACAATTAGACTACCCGCTTTTATCGATCCATCTTTCCTACCTTGCCAAGAAACATCACTGGGATGGGACTTGGCTTTAATTTCTAAATCTTCATTTTCATCAACTAAGCGTATGATGCAAGCCTTGAATGTCGTAATATCTGAAAATCCAGACAGTATATTAACTAATGCATCTGCAATAAACTGACAAACTTCTTCCAAATTGAAGTTGTTATCTATAACAGCTAGAGAAATAAAATTCTCAATTATATAATTAACTAATTTCTGTTTTTCTTTTCTTCTGAAAGTTGAAATGCAATTAGCAAGATTTGTACCAATAAGCATTAACCAGTAAAGATCGTCACTTGTAAAGCCATTTGGAGATTGACTATTAAGTACTTCAAGAGTGCCAAAAGTTCTATTTAAACCATTAAGAGGAACTGAAATACCACATCTCAGATCCCCTAATTTAGTTTCATATAAACTTCCATTATTCATTCCCGAATATTCTTCTAAAATATTGTTAGAGTATTGAGGTTCGCCAAAACCAAACTCTAAACCTGTAAATGGCACCGCTTTCCCTGAAAAGCTTTCTCCAGGTTTGTAATGTTCATCAGAGAACCAATCATTGCCAATTCGCTTTCCGTCTCTATCAATACCGTTAATCCCTACTCGCTTAATGACACCTTCATTAGAAAATAGAAATATTGAGGCAACTTGAACATTTAATTTTTTGCGGACTTCATTTAACGCTTTTTGCACAGCCTCTTCTATACTTTGACATTCCGTCAGAGCCTGATTAACCTCATTAAGACTACTTAACTGACTGCGAAGAGTAATTGATTCCATCTTTAATCAGGCAAAGTACAGTCGAACGAATAGCTCATGGCTATCTAACCAAAGATTCTATACATTGATTTGAAAAGTTGAATACGACAGTTAACAAACGAAATTAACGCTTCAAGAGGAGAGGGAAGTAGTACTCCATCAATCGACTTTTGATGAGGCATAGCAAATCCTATTTTCAGGTATTTTAAGGGTTTTCCACCTACCCAAATAGGCCTGATATAAAAGTAGATAAAAAACAACATACACCAACATTTACCCTTCTCTACACCAATTAAACCTTCTGGAAAATAAGCACCTCAAATACCCGGCATTCCATTTGAATTTGCCGTACTAAATAGCCTACTGTTTAACTGGCGCATGTCCTTGAAACAGAGTAAGCTAAAATACGGTCCCTGAACCCTCTATACAAAAGAGTTCCAGCATCAGCACACCTTTCTGTACCATTATTACCACTCAAAGGCATTAGCCTTGAATTTTACCCTTTCAACATTCCCAACAAACATATCTCGATGCTCTTTATCAATACTGATATATGAGCCTCAACTTAGGGTTTGACAAAACCTTCGGCCCTCTTTTGGAAAAAAGCTTCCTATAAGAGGCTGTTTGAAAGGAGTCTAGCTAGGTTACAAAGGCTACTTGGTAAAGTAAGTAAAAAGCCTTAAAGTCTATTCTATCATTTTGCTTCCTAAGTATCTCATGTAGCAAAATGCAGTGAAAAGGACTCTCATACAGACTCCAAGATAGAAGTTTAACCAAGACCATCTCTAACGCGCAAAGTTATTTATTAAAGCAAATAATAGAAATAACTTGTAGCACCCTCTGGGGGTACTTTTTCGCTACACGATATTGTAAGAACTGACTCTTCAATTCTCAATTCTTGGTAGTGACCTGAAGGAAAGGATGAATGAAGTTCCCTGTCAGCAACGAATTCATCGATTGATAGCAGTGTGAAAGGACAAAGTATCTGGGAAAGACAGGAGCTACAATGCTGATTATTGCGTCAATGCCTTAGCTGAGTTGCCCTAGATGCCTGAGAATGGCCAGGATACTTCAGGTATTCAAGTGAGCATTAACACCTGAAACCTTCTGAGACATAAGGTTTCAGCTATCCTTTCCTAAATATCACTACCCAATTCTTTGATACTGGCCTATGTATAGAATCGGAGACATTTCGGCCGTTAAGGCTGAAATGCTTTACCAATAAGGGTTTTGAGGCTGAGTATTTTGCTCATTCAAATTTGATTCCGAGTCTGGAGAAGGTCCGAAAGTATTGAGAACTCGTTGGTTAAGCTTGACGAAATAAGCTAAACGACCATTTTTTCTCCGATTCTATAAATAGGCCTAACCGAATCTCAAATCTCCTGGCGGAGGGCGTTCGCAATGGCCAGTGGCATCGTCCTAAGGCCGGGTGTTACCGGTTTTCCAAGTAGCGGAGGGCATGGCGCCCCTACCCTATTCATGTCGTAGAGGGGGCCGGTAAAACAAACGGAATACCCCCACGAGATGCGCAATGAGGTTTAGAGCGGAACGGGTCGATAGTTCCTCTAACGGTTTTCATGCATCCCTGAATGACAAATCTGGTATTGCCCTCAGAATCAACGGCTCGGTAGAGGTACTTCCACTCACCTTGGCCTTTGTATAGCAATCGCCCCAAAATGTACGCTAAGCTGTCCAATTTAGTGGACAAAGCTAGGAAACAGCTGATAATCTATGGGCTATGGAATCTGTAGAGCAACTTAAACAGCGGGTGTCGAAGGAAAAGCGTTTGACATCCCGTTTACGTTTGGCAAAAATCCGTCTGGAAGAAGCTGAACGAGAGCACATCTGGGCGATCGCCGCCGCGCATGCTGAAGGCTTATCAATCCGCAAAATTGCTGCAGCGATGGGATTGAGTTCGAGTCGAGTCCATCAGCTGCTACATACGGATGAAGCGCATCAGATTCCCGAGTGGTTAAACTCCCAAAATGAACCGGAGACCGATAGAGACGAACCATTGGAGAGTGGTGGGCAAAGCCTTTCACCAAAGGGTTTTCAGGCAAGGTTGGCCAACGAAGTTGAAGTTTTGCGTTGGTGTATTCAGTGGTTGGAACAGCTATCCCGTGGGGAGAGGGTGGTCGTCAATTTACGAGCCGAATCAGATCCAAGGACAGCCTATGTCGGAGTCGAGGAAGGTTGGGTAATGCGAGTGCTGAAAAGAATTGTCGCAGATCTGGATCAGCTATCAGGTCCATTGAGTGTGACTGAAGCAAGTAGAGATGATGCTGACCCTATTGCTGCTGGCGTGGAGCATCGTCGTCGTCTGGCGGAACCGGAGCCTCAATGGTCCTCACTGAGTCAACGCGAACAACGCGCAATTCTCAGAGAGAAGATAGGCCTGCCGCCGCTGTAATCCCTATGAAGTAAAGCTTTTAGACTTTATGTCCACAAAACTGAACGCCTTAGCGTCGTTTTTTGTGCGCTTGCTATACAAAGGCCAAACTGCTTCCCGAAATCGTGTCACATAAGAATATTCACACCTCTCGCATAAATGTACATTTGTACATTTATGTATTTTTGGATATCCTTTAAAGTTCGAGCTAGGAAACACAGGATATGAGTCGATTAATCGTAGAACTGACCGACGAGCAGCATCGGCGCGTTAAAGCAATGGCCACCTTACAGGGAAAGTCCATTAAAGACTATGTGCTGGAGAAGCTATTTCCACCGGAAACAAGTGAGGCCGAGCAAAAAGCATGGCAAGCACTCAAGACACTTCTTAACGAGCGGGTTACCGAGGCGGAACAAGCCCAACCGTCAACCCGAACGGTAGCACAAATCACTGAGGAGATACTGGCGCAACTGGGTAAAGCATAATGCCCAACTATGAGCTAAGTCCTGGGGCGGAACATGACCTTGAGGATATCATTCGGTACACTGCCGAAGAGTGGGGCGCTGAGCAAGTTCGTAAATACACCCAGGCATTAGAACAGTGCATCATCCGATTGGCCAAAGGCGAGGGATACTACAAAGCCGTTGATGATCTGTATCCCAACATGCGCCTGGTCCGCTGTCAGCATCACTATATTTTTGGAATTATAAGACCCGATCTGCCCATGCTCGTCGTCGCCATCCTCCACAAACGCATGGACCTTATTGTCCAACTTAAAAATAGGTTGGATTGAAGTCCTGAGCGACACAGAGTCGTCCCTGCAAAACGATGGAAGAACCCTTTCACCAGTTATAAATTTACGGAAAATCATCACTTCAAGTTCTGTCGACCTACCACTTCGAGCCCTGGAAGCTCTTATTTTTCCGCCTCCAATGCTATGGCGGGACTACCCCGCGATCTCACGCCCAGTCTCGTCAGGTTGTCGATAAGAAATTCGTATTCTTATCCAACCCTAGGTATGACGATAAGAATGAAGATCGCTTTGAATAACTTATCGCTCAGACTGGGGATCAAATCTCGCGATCTCACACGGAAATTGGACAAAAAAAACGCGCTCGCACCCTGATTTGGACTAAATCAAAGTAAGATGACGATCCGGAAAACCATTGATATAAAAAGATTACAGCGTTTTTGGCGAGACTGATTAGTTGCGAGGGTTTGAGCAACTATTCAACGGAAGAATAGCCAGTGTCATCCTGAAAGCTTCTGAAATCATCGCTTTTAGCTTTTGCAGCTCAATCACCAAAAGTTGCTAAGAGTTTATATTTTTCCTACCTCTTCCCCTCTATAGGGACTACCTGTGATTTAGTAACTTCAATACCCAAGCTCTTAGCTATTTCGTTATCATATTTTGCTTTCTCCCAGTTCTGAGCAGATTTGATTTGATCTAGTGTCAGTTGCTTAGTTCCACTAAAGTCAGCATCAGTGACATTAGCCATTTTCAAATTAACTCCTCTCATCTCAGCTCCAGTGAGAATTGCAGATGTAAAATCGGCATTAGAACAATCTGCGCCATCAAACTTTGCTCCACTGAGAGTAGCACCTCTTAAGTCAGTTCTCTCCATTATTGAATTACTCAAAATCGCTCCTGCAAGGATAGCTTTGGCTAAGGTCGCTCCTTCCAAATTTGCTCCTCGTAAGTTACTCCTACTGAGCTGTGAAGAGATGAGATTACAGGATTTTAAATCTGCATTCTCCAGGTTGGCATCAGTTAAATCTGCCCCTACAAGTTGCGTGTTACAGAGCTTTGTTCCTATCAAAAAGGCATCTCGCAGTTTAGAGGATTTCAACTCTGCTTCAATGAGTATTGCTTCACTGAGATTTGCATCATCTAAAATAGCTCCATTAAGTATTGCTTTCGTTAAATCGGCTTTTCTCAAATCTATTCCACCTAGATATGCACTGGGAGCAGTTAGTCTTGCAAGACTAACTCCATTTTGATTTAGATCTTGCAGAGCCTGCAATCTTCCTCCACTCCCACCTTGTTGTTGTGCTGAGTTAATTACTTGCCATGCCTCATAGTTTGCGCGCTTCCTTTGCTCAGGGATCTCTAGAGCAAAAACCAATAGACCAGCTAAGATACTTAGAGATTCAATCTTATCGAGTAATTGAGAATCAAGACGGCTTAGAAGCTGTTGTTCAGCTCCACTATCATGCAATAAATCAATAATAGCAATAACACCAAAAAGCAAGCTCAATACTATGAGCCATCGCAAGAATAATTGCCTTATGACCTTAAAAAAAAGTGATTTTTTATTCACAATAACATCCGAGCATCGATTGAATTCTCTATATGTTGAAGTTATAAGATCAGATCGAATATAGATCAATAAAACCAATTCTTATGATGAATAGGCCAGGTTAATTCTACTGTGCCCGCGGAAGATTATCCGAATCTAAACTCTCCCACTCTAAAGTGATTTCAAAGTTGGCTTCCTTTGAGTTCTTTACAACAGCTGCCGTTAAAATACCGCTTTCTATTGATGCTTCAACTCCGAATCGAACAGTTGCCTTACTAGCACCCACTGCATCGAAAGAGTCCCGCATTTCGAGAGCGATACCTCTAATAGATTGTGACAGATCACTAAAACTTTTACGATCAAATACTACGTCTTCTCGTCCTGTGGGAGCACCTGTCTCTATCCGAACAATTTCACCCCCTGACAACTCAACACTAATATGATCTCTCGCGGACTCACTAAACATATATATTTGTCTTTATTAGTAAAACGACTGTCTTCAGTATATAGCCATAATCTTCAATTCATGAATGCGAAGAGACTAGCGACAAAACAACTCGATCAGATTTGAACATTCCGGGAGTCCATCAATCTAATTCATATAGGGTTTTAGGTTTTCCTTGAAGTCCGAATTAGTTTCTATCTCTGGATATATCTCCTTCCATAAGTGGAATCGACTCCATAAATGGGGCTTCAATACTTAGGTCTTCTTTGTGGGCACCTCGAAAAATTCAGGACTATTGAGAATATAGCTAAATTATTGAGAATATTTAACGAGCTTTCAAGTGTTTTAGCCTTCACATTTTGAGGCTAAAGCAATTTTTCAAGGTCTCCTTGTATTTCCTGTTGAGGTCGCACCCTCGACCGACTGATCTCTTTGCTCGGTGGGGTAATTGAAGGGTGGCTGTCACGAAGTGCTATAATTCTGAAATCCTTTTAGGGCAAGGCTTTCAGAATTATAGTTTTGCAACATAAGTTAATTCACCGAAAGTTGCCTAGAACCCAATTTATACAAAATACGTACGATTGCCCTGATTTCTCGCCTTTCCCCTTTGATCCAGCGACCATATCGTCTGAAGCACAAATGAAACCAGAAAAGCAGCGATAGCTATTAGCCAGCCACAGCTCTTATCGAACCAAAGCAGAATTATTACTGCAAGAATAAAGCTATTCATCAAAGCTACAGATTCCGCCAGCCCACCCAAGTGCATTTTGCGCTTGGAAGACAGAAGCGGCAACTCATAGTCAGAAAGATTTGACGATCGCAGTTTCATCTGTTTGCGCAAATATTCGGTTATCTTTTTATACTCATCCGTAACTTGGTTACGCCGAAGTATCCGAATAAACGTAATTACTCCAAAGAGCAAAAGCCCAACAAGCGCAAGAGTAGTCGTCTTTTTTATTCCTTCGTTAAACCCTCCTGCAGTTTCTATCAGCGCAACTATACCTGCAAAAACTGCTGCCGACAACGTGACAAAAAAATTCACCCTCCGTTCACCAACTTCTTCGTTTTTCCAGAAGGAATCTGAAAAATGTTTATACTCGGCTAACAAAAGCTTTTCATCATCCATAGCTACACCCTCTCATCGTCCATATTCAATGATGTTCCTCACCTATTTAATTGCCCAAAGACACTGCCCTCTGGATTGGGTTCTTACTACAAAAGTACAATAAATTAGTTTTCAAAAAACACATTAGAATTCAACTTCTACCATCAAAGTTATTCTCAATCAAAAAGTAAATCGACAATAACAATCAAACTTATTTATGTAGCTGAAGACCACTACAGTCAAATATCAGCAAGGCTGAAAACAAAAGACATTCATAGGATATCTTAAAGTGAGAAATATCAGATTTACCAAAGTTGTTAAAGGGCACCTCGAAAAATAGATTTGGACTTAAAGGCTGATGGCTGAAACCCTTGAAGTTTCGACTGCGATTCTCAATAGTGAGGGTTTATTCTCAATAACTTCGAATTAATCGGATAGTCCCTACAGAATGGTGGAGGTGGTGAATTCATGGGCGTTTTCGGGAATTGGAGCGATAATCAGATCTCGCCAATCTAATCGAGTTGATGTCAATCCCATCTTCATCGCCGGAGTCAAATGACGATAACGACGTTGAAATTTTGTAGACTCGCCCGTTAGATCTTGCCGCAAGCTTCTGTGAAACTGGCAGTAGTTGTAGTTAAAGAGATTCATCCATAGCACCCATTGGAAGTTGACTTGGCTCTTGCAATAGCCCAAAGTTTTGCGCTGAAGATAGGAAACACTTTGACGTAAAGTCAGGTTGAATCGCTCAAGGTAGGAGGTATTCTTGGTTTTTGGCGGAAAATCGCTCTCCTTGCCCTTGACCAGTCGTTGCTTGACAGTGACCAGTCGCCGCTTGCGCCGTTGTTTGACAATCTGCAGGTAGGCGTAGCGAACGTGGCGAAAACTCTGAGCGATCGCCTTCTCGTAGGCGGCTAATTTGTCGGTAGTCACCAACAGAAACTGCTCAAAGCCCCATGGCATCAAGTACACCAGATTTTTGACTAACCGCTTTGCGGTGTGTCCAGTCCGACTGCCCAACTCAAAATTGATCCAAAACTTACTGCGGGCTTCGAAACTGATGAACACCCATAACTGCCGCGTTTTACGCCGTAAATAGGACCAGATTTCATCCATTTGCAAAAAGGTTAAGGTCAAGCCAATCAAGCCACACAAGGCCAGGTGAAACTCCCGACTCTTTTGGCCTAAAGCGGTTTGCCATTGCAGGATCCTTCTGGCGTCATGCTCCAATACATCGGCAATTTGTTCCGTGCTCAGCCCATAAGTGCTCAGTTTGCTGGTCTGGACATATTCTTTAAAACTACCGTGACGCCCAAACAAGGGAGAATAGGCCGTTTCCGAAAACCGATGTTCCCCCCCATGACAATAGAGCCGTTGTCGAGGTTCCGGTCCCGATTTAACCGAATAGGTCCCGGCTTTGGTGATGTAGTTATCCAGGTCCTGATAGTACTCACAATGAGGAGAAGGGCAGAACAGCGGGAATATGGGATGGATAGTTTTTGGGTCGTAGGGGGAAATTGACATTGCTGGGTTGGTAGAGAGGGATCCCTGAATTCCGATCCCTCTACTTTATCGAATTCATCGAAGTTTCCTCCCCCATATGATCACCTCCACCATTCTGTAGGGACTACCAATTAATCGAGGTGCCCTAAAGATACCTCCAATGAGTAGTCACACCTCTTTCGATAATCACTCATATTCTTATCGAAATCAAGCAGGACAATAAGAATGTGAATTATTTCGGGTAGTGCATCAATTTCGATAAGAATAAATCAAGATGTGAACCACTCTTCTCTTGACTAGTTGCGGCGATCTGCAAATACTCCTATTCAAAACGACTCAAAACATACTGAAATTCAATAAAATCAACACTTTCAGCCTTTTACATTCAAACCACCAAGTGTTGACATGAGCCGATCTCACGGCAACTAATCTGCTCTGGTTTTACGCCTGAATCACTCTCATCGCAAGGGTTTCGACGTTTGGTCCAGGAATTTGAGCATGGACGAAACGATCAGGATTTCAGGCAACTGGCACAGGGTTTCAGCCAATTTTTTAGTCCATTTTCTAGTCCACTAAGTTTCCAGAACTGTCACAGACCACCGCTTAACGCCGATAAACACCAAGCAATCCTCACAAACACCAGACACACAAGCTTTCTCAGCAAAACTTAACATTCTAAGCAGACTAGAAAAGAGCAAAAGGGGAGAGGGCTAAGGAAGAGACCTGGGGGGCGAACAGCAAACCTGGAAACCGCTAGGGCCGTAGTGGTCGTCGGGATCGAGCCTGTTGCGGGATGCGGAGCGACAGTTGCTCGGATTGAGGTTCCAGGAGCCGCCACGATATACTCGGAAACTGCTCTCACCAGAGAATAGCCAGGCGCTACCATCCGTTGGAACCACTTTGTAGGTTTCATACCAATGGTCCTGACACCATTCCAAAACATTGCCGTGCATGTCGCTGAGCCCAAAGCAATTGGCGATGCCGAAGTTGTCTACAGGAGTTGGTAGTCATTTTTTGTAAAGGTTGTAGAAAATTATAGGATGCATCGATCTGGCCATCTGCTATCAGGAGTGTATTCATGAAAGTTGAACTAACCTGCCCCACCTGTGG
>JAAUYH010044345.1_pt1 | contig 13957 bp, 9 predicted proteins | sample 7278061 | NCBI WGS metagenome assembly JAAUYH01 (sample SAMN14350203, study PRJNA611818) | marine sediment metagenome | isolation source: surface marine sediment (0.6m) | place: French Polynesia: Moorea | collected 2018-08
GGAACACGGGGGTGACCAGGGTCCCCGGTGGGGGGAACTCGATGTCGATCAGGGGCACGACGCCCTCGTTGACGTCGAGCTCGGCCATCCGCTCGGGCGAGTCGGCCAGGTTGCGGAGGATGGGGGCCAACCACTTCTTGAGGAACACCCCATCGGCGTAGTCGCCGGCGTGGTTGATCGGGCCCTTGGCCTGGGGGCTGGTGCCGTTGAGGTCGAGGATGAGCTTGTCGGCCGTCTTGGTCAGGGTGATCCGCTGGGTGTGGAGCGTGGGCGGGTCGACCCCGTCGTGCTCGGCGTAGTCCTCCCAGGTCCAGGTACCCTCGGGGATCTTGGCCAGGATCTCCCGCCGGAAGGTCTCCGTGGTCCGCCCGAGGATGGTGTCGAAGCAGGCCTCGATGGTGTCGGCCCCGTAGCGCTCGAACAGCTCGGCCAGGCGGGACGCCCCCATCCGGCAGGCCGAGCACTCGGCGTCGAGGTCGCCGGCCAGGCTGTCGGGGAGGCGGGTGTTGCGGGTCATGATGGTGAGGGCGGCCTGGTTGGGCACCCCCTGGTCGTAGAGCTTGATCGGGGGCACCATCAGCCCCTCCTCGAAGACCGAGCGGGCGTCGCTCGGCATCGACCCCGGCACCTTGCCCCCGATGTCGTCGTGGTGGCCGAAGGCCTGGACGAAGGCCACGACCCGACCCTCGGCGAACACCGGCACGGTCACGCACAGGTCGGGCAGGTGGCCGATGCCGCCCTCCGACAGGTACACGTCGTTGTGGAAGTAGATGTCGCCCGGCCGCATGGTCTCGATGGGGAAATCGCGGACGATGGGCTGGACCAGGGCCGAGTAGGACCGACCGGTCAGCTTGCGCAGCTTGGCGTCGTGGATGCCGGCCCGGAAGTCGTGCTGGTCGCGGATCATGGGCGAGCGGGCAGTGCGGCCGATGGCGTCCTCCACCTCGGCCTCCACCGAGGCCAGGGTCCCCTCGACGATCTCGACCAGAATGGGATCCACGCCCTTCGGGGCATCCGGGCTCGTCGCGTCACTCGTGTTGGTCATGGCCTCACCACCAGGTTGCCGAACTCGTCGACCGTGGCGGTGAAGCGGGGGAGGATCGGGGTGGTCGACCCGAACTCCTCGATCACCGCCGGACCGGCGACGGTGTCTCCGGCTCCCAGTGTCGCGCGGTCGACGATCGGGGTCTCCATCCAGTCGCCGTCGTAGAACACCGGCCTCGTCCGAGCCGGGTCCGCACCCGAACCGGGGGCGACCGGTTGCGGTTCCGGCGAGCCGATCGGACCGAAAGCCGAGACCCGGAGGTTGACCCACTCCACCACCTCGTCCGGCCGGTCCCGATAGCAGTAGCCGTACTGGCGCTCGTGCTCGTCGTGGAAGGCGGCCAGCACCGCCTCGACGAACCCGGGCCCGTCGATCGGGCCGGTCGGGGCCTCGGCCTGGACCTCGAAGGCCTGACCCTCGTAGCGGAGGTCGGCCCACCGCTCGATCCGCTGTTCGGCCGCCGGATAGCCCTGGTCGACCAGGGCGGCGGTGGCCCGCTCCTCCAGTGTGTCGTAGGCCTCGGCCAACCGTTCGACCGACAGCTCGGTGTGGCGGCCGACCAGGGTCTGGACCTCGTCGTGGCGGAGGTCGACCACCAGCAGCCCGTAGGCGCTGACGTTGCCGGGGTCGCGGGGGATGACTGCAGCCTCCAGCGACAGGATGTCGATGAGTCGGCAGGCCTGGAGGGGACCCGAGCCGCCGAACCCGCAGAGGGCGAAATCGCGGACGTCGAGGCCCCGCCGGACCGTGACCTGGCGGATGGCGTTGGCCTGGTTCCAGGCCGCGATCTCCAGCACCCCGGCCGCCGCCTCCTCGACCTCGAGGCCCAGGTCGGCGGCCAGGCCCTCCAGGCCCTGCCGGGCCGCATCGATGTCGAGGGGGACCCCGCCCCCGATCAGGGCCGGCGGGATGCGGCCCAGCACCAGGTGGGCGTCGGTCACCGTCGGCTCGGTCCCGCCCTGGCCGTAGCACAGGGGTCCGGGGTCGGCCCCGGCCGACCGGGGCCCGACCTTGAGGCCGCCCTCGGGGCTGATCCAGGCGATCGAGCCACCACCGGTGCCGACGGTGACGATGTCGATCATCGGCACCTTGGTCGGGTGGCGACCGACCGAGCCCTCGGTGGTGAGGGCCGGGACCGCCCCCTGGACCACGGTGACGTCGGTCGAGGTGCCGCCCCCGTCGAGGGCCAGGACCCGATCGAAGCCGGCCCGCCCGGTCAGCTCGGCCGCACCGAGGGCCCCGGCCGCCGGGCCCGACAGCACGGTGGTGATGGGCTGGTCGCCGACCGCCTCGGCCGAGATGACCCCGCCGTTGCTCTTCATCACGTAGAAGCCCGGGGACTCGCCCTCCCGCAGGTCGGCCAGCCGCTCCTGGATCGAGGCGATGTAGTGGACCACCTTGTCCTTGACGAAGGCGTCCACCAGCGTCGTGACCGACCGCTCGTACTCCCGGTACTCCCGCAGCACCCGGGAGCTGATCGACACCGCGGCGGTGGGGTGGACCTCGGCGATCAGTTCGGCCACCCGCTCCTCGTGCTCGGGATTCAGATAGGCGTGCAGCAGGCAGACCCCGATCGAGTGGACCCCGGCCCCCTTCAACGACTCGACCTCGGCCCGGACCGCGTCCTCGTCGAGGGGGCGGACCACCTCGCCGTCGGCGTCGAGCCGCTCCGGTACCTCCCGGACGAGGTGGAGGGGGACGATGCGGTCGGGCTTGACCCAGAAGTAGGAGTTCCCGTAGCCGTCCGGCACGCTCTGGCGGGCGATCTCCAGCACGTGGCGGAAGCCCGTGGTCGTCAGCAGGGCCAGGCCGTCGGTCTCGTCCTCCAGGAGGGCGTTGGTGGCCACCGTGGTGCCGTGGCTGACCGTCGACACCGCCCCGGGCCCGACCCCGGCCTGGTCGAGGATGAGCCGCAGCCCCTCGGCGAAGGCCTGGGACGGGTCGGCCGGGACCGACGGGGTCTTGGTGGCGTGGAGGGCCCCGGTCTCGGTGTCGAAGGCCACCACGTCGGTGAAGGTGCCACCGGTGTCGATCCCGATCCGCCAGGTCATGTGATCTCCCTTCGTCGCCGGCCCGTCATCTCGGTGGACGCCACAGGCCCGTCCGGCGGTGGCAGGATGGCCCGATGGATCCCTCGGCCCCGCCGGTGCCCGACCCACCCTCGACGAACCGGCCGGTGGTGGTGGCCCTCGGCGGCAACGCCATCGCCCCCCGGGGCCACGGGGGCACCGCGGCCGAACAGACCGACAACCTGGCCAGGGCCGCCACCGTGATCGCCGAACTGGTGGCGGGCGGGCACCGGCCGGTGGTGACCCACGGCAACAGACCCCAGGTCGGCAACCTGCTGACCAAGAACGAGCTGGCGGCCGAGGTGGTGCCGGCCATGCCCCTCGACTGGTGCGTGGCCCAGACCCAGGCCACCATCGGCTTCACCCTGGTCACCCAGCTGGAGCGGGAGCTGGCCGCCCGCTCGATCGACCGTCCGGTGATCAGCCTCGTGTCGCGGGTCCTGGTCGATCCCGACGACCCCAGCTTCGACCGGCCGACCAAGCCGATCGGCCGCTGGCAACCCGACCGGCCGCGACGCCTGGTGCCGTCGCCTCCCCCCATCGAGCTGCTCGACCTCCACCTCATCGAACCCCTGGTGGCCTCGGGGGCGGTGGTGGTGGCCTACGGCGGAGGTGGGATCCCCATGGCTCGGCGGGCCGACGGTGCGCTGGCCGGGGTGGAGGCGGTGGTCGACAAGGATCGGTGCGCGGCCCTGCTGGCCGATCGCCTGGAGGCGGCCCGGCTGGTGATCGCCACCGACGTCGACCGGGTCGAGGTCGACCACGGCTCCCCGGCGGCCCGGGCCCTCGGCTCGGTCACGGTCGACGAGCTGGCGGCGCTGCTGGCCGACGGCCAGTTCCCGGCCGGATCGATGGGACCAAAGGTGGACGCGGTGTGCCGCTTCGTCGACCGGTCCGACCGCCGGGCCGCCATCGGCTCGCTCGACGATCTGTCGGCGGTGGTGGCCGGCCGGTCCGGAACCCAGGTCGGGTTCGGGTAGCGACCGGCCCCGCCGACCGTCAGCCATCGACGGGATCGGGGGCCAGGGAATCGGGCGCTGCGGCGGCCAGCGCCTCGACCGCCTGGTGGAAGCAGGCCAGCGGGGGATCGACCAGACCGGCCCCGACCTGGCCGGTGCCGGCGATGCGGCCGGCCATCCCGGTGTTGACCGCGGGGACCAGACCGGTGGTGACCACCCGGGTGGCATCGATCCCGGTGGGCGAGCCCCGGAAGTCCATCGGGGCGATCTGGAGGAAGGGGCTCTCGGCCAGGGTGATCTCGTACATCGACCGGGTCTTCTCCTGGGCCAGGGCTGCCGAGCCCCCGACGAAACGGACGATGGCCGGGGCGCAGGCCATGGCGAAGCCGCCGATGCCGTAGGTCTCCATGATCGTGGAGTCGCCGATGTCGGGGTTGACGTCGTCGTCGGTGAAGCCGGCGAACAGGATGCCCTTCGGGGTGTTGGCCGGGGCGGTGAACCAGGCGTCGCCGGTGCCGCTGGTCTGGATCCCGAAGTCCGTCCCGTTGCGGGCCATGGCCACCACCATGGTCGAGCCGGGAACATCGCGGGCCAGGTCGGCCGCCACCTTGGCCGCCGGCATGACGATGTTGAGCACGAAGTGCTCGTTGCCGTCGACGAAGCGGACCACCTCGGCCACCTGGGCCGTGGCGTGCCCCGACTCGATCAGGTCGCCGGCCAGCTCCCGCAGGAACAGGGCCGAGCCGGCCCGGTTGCGGTTGTGGCCCTCGTCGCCCATCTGCAGGGCCTGAGCCAGGAGGGCCCGGACGTCGACCGGACCGTGGCGGTCGAGGGCGGTGTCCAGGATGGGGGCCAGCACCGCCCGCATCCAGTGGAGCCGATCGATGACCTCGGGGGCGTAGGCCCCCATCCGCAGGACCTTGCCGAGGCCCTCGTTGAGGTTGGAGTAGGCCCGGCGGCCGGTGGCCTCGTCCTCCAGGATGTAGAGCGGCATCGACGGGCTGATCACGCCGGCCATGGGACCGACCGCCCCCCGGCTGTGGCAGGGGGCCAGCTCGATCTCCCCGGCGTCGCAGATGGCCTCGGCCTGTTCGGGGGTCTCGGCCTCGCCCTCGAACAGCAGGGCCCCGATCAGGGCTCCCCGCAGCGGCCCCGAGGCCCGCTCCCAGTCGATGGGCGGGCCGGAGTGGAGGAACTGGCGGCGACCGAGGCCAAGGTCGTCGGCGGCCAGGCCGATGCCGACCACCCGGGGTCGAGCCTCCATCATGGCGGTGACCGCCCAGCGGTTGGCGGCCGGGCGCCGGGGGTCGGCGGCGATGCGGTCGAGGGCCGGGGCCAGCTCCTCGGGCGGGGGTTGCCAGTCGACGTCGGTGACGTCGACGGCCTGACTGCGCAGGGCCTCGGTCAGGATCGGCACCCCGGCGGTGACCACAGCGGGCTCGGCCAGGAGGGGTGGGGTCGGCTCGCTCACATCGCTCACGTGGTCGCTCCGGGATCGGCCGCGCCGGAGCCGGTCGCTCCGGCCGAGGCCGCGGCGGCCCGGGCCGCGGCCGAGTTGGACAGCCAGACCTGGGCCCCGGCCCCGGCCAGGGCCTGGGCCTGGGCGTCCCGGCCCTGGGGGTCGTCGGCGGTGCCGACCAGGGCCACGTGGACCGGTCGGTCGGTGGCGGCGATGACCGGGGCCAGGCCGGCGGCCGGGTCGGCCAGGCAGCCGTGACCGAGAACCACGTCGAGCAGGACCGTGCCGACGGCCGGATCGGCCAAGGCCCGCGCCAGCCGGTCGAGGCGGAGCCGGTCGTCGATCATGGGGTGGGGGCGGCCCCGGGTGAACCGGTCGTCGCCCAGGTCGAGGATCTCGATCCGCTGGGCCCCCAGGCCGGCGGCGATCAGCACGGTCTCGGCCTCGGCGGCCAGGGTGCCACCGCCGTAGAGCCCGACGATGCGGCCGCCGGCCGGGGCCGACCGCTCGGCTGGCGGGGCCCAGTGGAGAGGCTCGGGGGCCTCGACCCCGGCGGCGGCCAGGAGCTCGGCCGTGGCCGCGGTCAGGTCGTCGACCCCGACCAGCACCGACGGTTTGGTCAGTCCGGCCCTGGTCTCGTCGAGCCGGGCCCGGGTGGCCGGGCCGATGGCCTTGGCCACGATGCCGATGACCTCCACCGACGGGTCGGCGTCGAGCAGGCGGAGGGCCGGCAGGGCCGAACGGGCCCCGACGGCATCGCCCAGGTCGCGGCCACCGAGACCGATGACGTGGCGGACCCCGACCCCGGCCTGATCGGCCAGGGCGCAGACCTGTTGGGCTCCGGTGCCAGAGGCCGACACCAGCCCGATCGGTCCCGGCACCACCGCGTTGGCGAAGCCGAGACCGACCCCGTCGAGGATCACGGTGCCGCAGTCGGGCCCCATGGCCACCAGCCCGACGGCCTGGGCCGCCTCCTTGACGGTCACCTCGTGCTCGACCGACACGTTGTCGCTGAAGATCACCGGGTGGAGACCGGCCTCGATGGCCTCCATGGCGGTGCGGAAGGCGTGGGGACCGGGGACCGAGATCAGGGCGACGGTGGCCCCGCTCCGGGCGGCCGCGCTGGTCACCGACCGGGGTGGGGCCGCGGCACCGGGGCCACCGCCCCCGCCGGGGCCCGATTGGCGGCCGGACTGGGCCAGCAGGCCGTCGGCCAGGGCGGTGACCCGGTCGAGCTGGCTCTGCGGATCGTCGACGCCGTCGACCAGCCGTACCGCGATGACCAGGTCACCGGCCCCGGCCGCCGGGAGGTCGTAGCCGGCATCGGCCAGCAGCTCCAGGTTGAGCTCGGTGGCCATCGAGACCTGGGCGTGGGCCACCGCTGGGTCCTGACCAAGCGTCTCGCTCAGCAGCATCAGGGTGACCGAGTCGTGGTAGAGCCCGGGCCGGACCTCGACCGAGCGGTTCATCGCCGTGCCCCGGCCTCGGTGTGGGCGTCGACGGATCGGCGACCAGCGTTGCGGACGCCGCACCCACGACTCGAGGGACCGACCTCGACCAGGGCTCGTCGGAGGCCGTCGAGGAGGTGGCGGCCCGAGGTGGCGCCGAACCGGCCGAGGGTGGCCGTCGCCGGGGCCAGGGGGGTTCGGCCGTCGAGCGCCCGGACCACGGACAGGACCGGCCCGGCGGCCCGACCGGCGGCGGCATGGTCGAGCAGGGCCCGGGAGAAGGGGGTGGTGTCGCCGTCGGCGCAGGCCGCGGCCAAACGGTCGGCCAGGTCGGTCCGGCCGGCGGCCCGGAAGCCGATCAGCATGCCGACCACCACGTCATCGCCGGCCGGGGTCTTGCCCGGACCCCACCCGATGCAGTCCTCCGGTCGACCGGGTAGGGGCAGCGGGTCCAGGGTCGCGACGAAGTCTCGTGCCAGCACCGGGTCGAGCCCACCGATCGGACAGGTCGGGTCCCACCAGCGCCTGGCCCGGATCGGGCCGGTGGTCGGACCGGCCGACCCGGCCACTGCGCCGTTGGGGAACCGGGGCCCGCGCGGCCCCTCCCACACGACGACCGTCTCCGGGTCGGCGCCCCGCAGGGCCGCGCTGGCGGCGGCCACCACCGCCTCGGCGACGGGCGCCGATCGACCGGTCATCGACCCCGGGCCACGGTCAGCCGACCTCGATGATGGCGGCGGCCGGTCCGCCGCCGGCCGGCCCCTGGTGGAGGGCGGCCACCGAGACGAACACCGCCGGCTCGCCGAGCGCCGAAGCCACGACACCGCCGACGGTGGCCTTGATCTGGCGGTGGTGGTGGACGTCGGAGTCGTTGAGCATGACCTGGCGATAGCCCCGCAGGGTGGAGGTGGGGTCGGCCTCGGCCTTGACGAAGACCTGCACGACCTTGCCGCCGTACTGGCCGCTGAGGTCGTCGGGGTGGGGCCGGTCGGGGAGCTCGAGCCCGGCCGAGCGGATGGCGTCGAACACCCCGTCCCGGTCGATGGCGTCCTTCATCACCGAGTGCCCGACCCGGAACCGACCACCGATCCCCTTGGCGTTGCCCACCACCACGATCTGGCCCCGGTCGAGCTCAACCCCCGACGAACAGGACGCCACCGAGGAGTAGAGCGACAGGTCGTGGCCGATCTGCTCGGCCGTCGGCATCTCGATCTCGCCAAGGGCCAGGGCGATGCCGAGGGCGGTGGTGCCGTTGGAGATCGCCATCGACTCCAACGGCTCCTCGGTGAAGACGGTGTGACCACGGGACTTGGCGTCGTTGATGGTCTCCATCGTCAGGAGGGGGGTCTTGGTCTGGACGTAGTGGACGTCGGCTGGGTCGGTGATCCCGGCCTCGGCCATGGCCACCCTCACCCCCTCGGCGATCTTGGTCACCATGGCCGGGCGGCCGATGTCCTCGGGGAGGATGATGTCGCTCATGGCGATGCCGACGGTCAGACGGGACTCGTCGGGGTCGCCGGCCGGCTCGTCGGTCCGGGACAGGATCACGGCGTTGGGGCAGATGACCCCGTCGGTGCCGCCGGACCAGGCCATGGGGATCTCGGCGATGGCCTCGGCCGAGCGGGTGCCCTTGTCCTCCAGGACCCCGCGGAAGGCCTGGTCGGCCAGGATGCGGGTGTAGTCGTTGACGCCACCGTTGCCCTCGGTCTTGCCGATCACGGCGATGACCCCGTCGGCGTCGATCTCGCCCTGATCGATCAGGTCGGCCAGACCCTGGGCGTCCGACACGCTCTCGATCACGACCTTGTGTGCTGCGAACGGCATGGGGCTCCTCTTGGCGGTCGAGCGGGCTCGGAAGGCAGCATCGTAGCCCTTGGACCGGAGCCCGAACAGGGCCGGAACGGGCCGGTGCCGGGTGGTGGAAGATCCTCGCCGACTCGTACGGAATCTTTGCAGGATCCTGCCACTCGGGGTCGACGATGCGGGCAACGCCATCGACCCAGGGAGCCCCGATGCCCGATCGCCCCCCTGACCCCGACCGGACCCATCCGAGCGAGCCCGACGACGACCGGAGCGGTGACGCTCGGGCTGGCGGCGATCGGGCTGGCGGTGACCCCGAGACCTGCTCCGCCACGTGACCTGGGGCATCCCCAGCGGGCAGGACGTGGCCGCCGCCTTGTCGGCGGTGACCGGCCCCGCTAGCCGATCGGGCCCGAGGGTCGAACCCAGGTTCCGGTCGTCCGCCGCCGCTCGTGGATCTCGTGGGGGGCCAGGGGCATCCGGTCGACGACGAAGCCCTCGGCGTCCTCGATGGCCGAGGCGATGACCGCCGACCCCGGGATGACCCCGGCCTCCCCGGCCCCCTTGATCCCAAGGGGGTTGAGGGGGCTGGGGGTCTCCAGATGGTCGGTCTCGATGGTCGGGACCTCGGTGCAGTAGGGCATCAGGAAGTCCATGAACGACGCGTTGGTCAGGTTGCCGTCTTCGTCGTAGGCCATCCGCTCGTACAGGGCGCCGCCCACCCCCTGGGCCACCCCACCTTGGATCTGGCCCTCCACGATCATCGGGTTGATCATGTTGCCGCAGTCATGGGCCACGCAGTAGCGGACGATCTCGACCTCGGCGGTGTCGGGGTCGATCTCGACCTCGACGGCGTGGACCCCGCTGGCGAACGTGGCCTGGGTCGGCGAGTACCAGCCGGTGGCCTCCAGCCCCGGTTCCTCCCCCGGGCGGACCGGGGGCTCGCTCGGATCGGGGGTACCGGCGAACTGGGTGGCGGCCCGGGCCGCCTCCGAGAACGAGTAGCGGAGGGGGTTGGCCAGCACCGCCACCTGGGTCAGGGGGATCGCCTTGGTCGGGGTGCCCTTCACCCGGACGTCGCCGCCGACGATCTCCAGGTCGCCCGGGTTGGCCTCCAGGGCCTCGGCGGCCACGGCCAGGGCCTTCTCCTTCACCTTGCGGGCCGCGTCGGCCACCGCGTTGCCGCTCATCACCGCGGCCCGGGAGGCGAAGGTGCCGACGGCGTAGGGGAAGCGGTTGGTGTCGCCGGTGACCACCACCACGTCATCGAACGGGACGCCGAGCTCGTCGGCCACGATCTGGGCGAACGAGGTCAGGTGACCCTGACCGCTGGAGGCCAGCCCGGTCGACACCTGGACCTTGCCCCCGGTCTCGACCCGCACGTGGCCGCCCTCGTAGGGCCCGACCCCGGTGCCCTCGACGTAGCAGGCCACCCCGATGCCTCGCCGCTTGCCCCGGGCGTCGGCCTCGGCTCGCCGGGCCTCGAAACCGTCCCAGCCGATCAGGTCGAGGGCCTTCTGGAGGAGGGCCGGGTAGTCGCCGGAGTCGTAGACGGTGGGCCGTCCGTCCTGGAAGGTCATGCCCAGGTCGTAGGGGAACTCGTCGGGCTGGATGAGGTTGCGGCGCCGGACCTCGGCCCGGTCGATGCCGAGGTGGCGGGCGATGGCGTCGACCGTGCGCTCCATGGTGAACACGGCATGGGGCCGTCCGGCCCCCCGGTAGGGGCTGACCAGCACGGTATTGGTGTAGACGCTGCGGAACCCGACCCGGTAGTGGGGCAGCTTGTAGGGGCCCGGGAGCTGGGTGGCGGTGATGATGGGGTTGATGATCCCGTAGGGGGTGAAGGCCCCGTTGTCGTGGACGAAGTCGACGTCGAGCGCTCGGATGCGGCCCTCGTCGTCGAAGCCGACGGTGACCCGGTGGCGCTGGGCCCGTTCGTGGGAGGTGGCCACGAAGTGCTCGCTGCGGTCCTCGGTGTACTTGACCTCTCGGCGGTAGGTCATGGCGGCCCAGCCGACCAGGATGTCCTCGGGCCACGGGTGGACGATCTTGGTCCCGAAGCCGCCGCCCACGTCGATGGCCACCACCTCGACCTGCTCGTCGGGGATGCCGAGGATGTTGGCCAGGGCGAAGCGGACGCTGGTCGGGGTCTGGGTGGCGTTGTGGACCTCGAGCCGGCGGCGGTGACGGTCCCAGGTGGCGTAGCAGGCCCGGCCCTCCAGGGCCGAGCCCATGCTCCGCTCCATGTTCAGCTCGAACCGGAGCTGGTGGGGGGCGTCGGCCAGGGCGGCCTCGACGTCGCCGACGTGCTCGACGTGGTGGGCCGCGATGTTGCCGGGCACGTCGTCGTGGACGAGGTGCTGGGCCGCCTCGGAGGCGGCGATGCCGACCACGGGGGTCTCGGGCTCGTAGTCGACGATCACCTTCTCGGCCGCGTCCTCGCCCACGTAGCGATCGACGGCGAGGATGGCGACGACGGCCTGACCGACGTGGCGGACCCGGTCGGTGGCCAGGATCTCCTGGGTCCGGGGGTGGGTGAGCGAGGGGTGGGGGATGAGGAGGGGGAGGGGCTCGGCCAGCCGGCCGGGGAGGTCGTCGTGGGTCCACACGGCGATGACGCCGTCGGTGGCCGCGGCCTCGGCGGTGTCGATGGAGCGGATCCGGGCCGAGGCGTAGGGGGAGCGGACCATGACCAGGGCCCAGGCGCTCGGCCCGACGTCGTCGGTGTAGGAGCCCTGCCCGGTGAGGAGCCGCTCGTCCTCGTTTCGCCGGATCGGCTGACCGAAGGCCCGGGTGGTCATCGCTCCGCCTCGCCCGCGCTGCCGTCGGCCCGGACCCGCTCGGCCGCCCGGCGGACCGAGGCCGTGATGTTCTGGTAGCCGGTGCAGCGGCAGAGGTTGCCGGCCAGGGCCTCGGTGATCTCGTGGTCGCTCGGGTCGGGGTGGCGCTCCAGCAGGGCGGTGGCCGTCATCAGGAACCCCGGGGTGCAGAACCCGCACTGGAGGCCGTGGCACTCCCGGAAGGCCTCCTGGACCGGGTGGAGGGTGCCATCGGCCGCGGCCAGGCCCTCGACGGTGCGGATGCTCCGCCCCTCGGCCGCCACCGCGAACATCAGGCACGATCGCATGGGCACGTCGTCGACGAGGACGGTGCAGCACCCGCAGACACCGTGCTCGCAACCGACGTGGGTGCCGGTGAGCCCGAGGTCGTTGCGCAGGGCGTCCGACAGGAGGCGGCGGGCCGGGACGGTGATGGCCACCGGGGTGCCGTTGACCTCCAGGTCGACGGTGTGGGTCGGCTCGACGCCTGCGGCGTCCGATCCGCTCATCGGGCCCCCTCCCGGACCGGGTTGGCCCGGGCATCGTCGTCGAGTGACCTCGCCACCGCCTGACCAACCAGTACCCCGGCCAGGTGACGCCGGTAGTCGGCGCTGGCGTGGATGTCGTCGGACGGCTCGACCCGGTCGGTGACGTGGTCGTAGAGGTCGCCACGATCGATGGTCGACGGCTGGCGGCCGGCTACCACCGGGTCCAGGTCGATGACCACCGGGGTCGGCCCGACCGACAGGAAGGCGGCCCGGGCCGAGGTGACGGGGTCGTGGGGGCCGGGCCGGTCGACGGCCACCGCCACCCCACAGACCGCGTAGTCGCCGTGACGACGGGCCACCTCCTCGAAGGCGGTGGTCGTGGTGTCCGGATGGCGGGGGAAGCGGGCCGACACGACGAGCTCGTCGTCGGCCAGCGTCGACATCAGCGGACCGACGAACAGGTCGCTGGCGGTGATCCGGCGCCGACCCCTCGACGACCTGGCCTCGACCGAGCCGCCGAGCAGGGCCAGCACTGCGGTCAGCTCGCCGGCGGGGTCGGCGTGGGCCAGCGACCCGCAGACCGTGCCCCGGTTGCGGATGACCTCGTGGGCGATGAGCTGCTCGGCCTGGCCCAGCAGGGGGAGGGCGGTGGTGGCCGGGCGGTGCTCCAGGAGGGCGGTGTGGGTGACCGCGGCGCCGACGGTGACGGCCCCGTCGTCGATGTCGATGGTGGCCAGCTCGTCGAGCCGGGAGATGTCGACCAGGTGGGCCGGGGCCGCCATCCGGAAGTTCATCAGCGGCACCAGGCTCTGGCCTCCGGCCAACACCTTGGCGTCGTCGAGGGTGGCCAGCAGTTCGACCGCGTCGGCCACCGTCTCGGGCCGATGGTAGGCGAAGGGAACGGGCTTCACCGGTCCACCCCCCGACCTCCGGGCCCCCGCGCTCGGCCCGCCGCCGAATCGTCCGGAGCACCGATCGGAGCCTGCTGCGCCATTCCGCCGGAGGATAGCCGCATCGCAGGAGCGGGCCGTGACCGCGACGGTTGGCGCCGTCGACGACCGATCGAACGCGGCAGGCAGCAGGGGCAGGCGGAAGAGCGGAAGGGGTGAAAGGTATCGCCGGCGCTGGTGCCGACGTCTAGGGAGCATGGCCGCTCAACACCCGATCACGCTGCCCCCCGATTCGTCCCGCTACCCGACCGAGGTCGTCCCCTCCCGGTCGAGCTCACCCGACCGCCCCGAGGGCGACCCGTCCGGCCGGCTCCCGTCCGGCGAGGCGTTGGCCGCCTTCGTGGCCGACGACGTCCGGGTCCGGACCCAGCGGATGACCTTCACCGAGGTCGACGCCAGGCGAGCCAACGGGCACGTGCAGGGCATCGCCGGCCATTTCCACAATGGCGGCCTGACGATGTACGCCAGCCTGTCCGACTTCCCACCCGGGTGGGGCGGGTGCCTGATCGACGGCGACCGGGGCGGGGCCTACATCGAGGCCATGGCCATGCCCCAGGGTCGGCATCCGGGAGGCATCAACGTGTGCGACGGGGTGTTGTGCGTGCCGGTCGAGCATCCCGACCGCTACGGCCGCCTCTATTTCTACGACCTCGCCGATCCCCTCTACCCCCGCCAGGTCGGGTACTTCGACGAGGCCTCGTTCGAGCGGATGGCCGACGACTCCCTGCCCAAGTGGGTGACCCACCCGGGTGGTGACGTCCACAAGGCGTCGGCCGCTGCCATGGCCCGGATGGGCCCGGACTGGACCTTCGACCGACCGGCCGACCACAACGGGGACCGCTACGTCGTGACCGTGCTGCACGAGAACCGCTACCTGCGGTTCTTCTCCTTCGACCGCGACACCGGAGGGAGGATCGGAC
>JAAUYH010159881.1_pt1 | contig 13953 bp, 10 predicted proteins | sample 7278061 | NCBI WGS metagenome assembly JAAUYH01 (sample SAMN14350203, study PRJNA611818) | marine sediment metagenome | isolation source: surface marine sediment (0.6m) | place: French Polynesia: Moorea | collected 2018-08
AAAGTTTGCTGCTTAATTATCTCAATACCCTGCCGATCGCCAGAGAGTTGAGTGAGGATAATATTATTATCCCAGCTACCGCAGACAATTTCATAAACTACCGACATCTCCCGACCGGGCACCGAGCTATGATAGCTGCGGGGGCTAAAATCAACAGTAACCACCGCCCCATTGTGTTGGGCGACTGTCTTTAATAATTTCCCCTGCCGATTCCAAAACCTAAGAGTCCCATCCAAACTAGCAGAAGCGATGACCTGACCATCGGGACTAAAAGCAACATCCCTGACACTATCCTCATGACCCGTGAGAGTTCGTAATAACTCACCCTGGCGACTCCACAGTTTAATGGTCTTATCCTCACTAGCCGAAGCAAACATACTGCTATCGGGACTATAGGCAATACTCCAGACCAAAGCCCGATGCCCTCTCAGAATCTGGGGCGGATACAGTTGGGGTTTATAGCGGTCGGCGATCCGCCAAAGTTTAATGCCACCATCGGCATGACCAGAAGCGATCGCCCTACCATCGGGACTATATGCCAGACCCAAGACAGTACTGCTATGGTTATCTAAACTAGTAATTAAAGAACCATCCCGATACCAAAGTTTAATCCTGTTATCATCACCCCCAGAGGCGATCGCCTGACCGTCCGGGCTATAGGTCACATCCATTACTGCCGCCCCATGACCCCGTAGAGTAGTTAACAGGGGATTATCCGGATGCCAGAGCTTGACACTGCGATCGCTAGCTGTAGCAATAGTCCCACCATCGGGACTAAAATCTAGCCCCCAAATCCTCTGACTAGTATCTCTTAAAGTTTGCAGTAAACTCCCCCTAACACTCCAAAATTTGATCGTCCCATCCCAACTAACCGAGGCAAAAGTCTTACCGTCCGGATTAAATCGGACAGTGCTAATGGCAGCATTATGTCCTTCCAGGGTATGCAACAACCTGCCCTCCTTATCCCATAGCTTAACCGTATTATCCTGACTGCCCGTAACCATCATCTGACCATCGGCACTAAAAGCCACCGCCAATACCTCCCGTTGATGCTCTCTGAGAATTGTTTGCAGCCGAAATTCCCCCTTCCTATCTTGCCGCCACAATCTCACCGTACCATCATCGCTACCACTAGCCAGTAACTTACCATCGGCAGTAAATGCCAGTCCCCGAATACCCCCACCATGACCCCTAAGGCTACTAACCAACTCCCCATCACTCCGCCAAATTTTAACCGTCCGGTCCCGACTCCCCGAGGCAAGCCACTTACCATCGGCACTAAAACTCAGGTCTAGCACCGCATCCTCATGACCCGTGAGAGTTCTAACCAACTTACCCTGACGATTCCACAGCTTAATTGTCTTATCCTCACTAGCCGAGGCGATCGCCTGACCATCGGCACTAAATTCCACATCCCAAATTCTGCCATTATGAGCCTCAATGCTCTGGAGTAAAGTCCCATCTGCCCGCCAAATTTTCAGAGTTTTATCCTCACCACCAGTAGCCAGCAACTGCCCCCGGGGACTAAAAGCCACCGCAAACACCGTCCCCAGATGCCCCGCCAAACGATTGTATTCCCCGATGCCATAAACCGCCTGGCGCAATACCGATTCCACCGCTTCTTTAAGCAGGCGATCGCCAAATTTCAGATTTTGCAGTTGTTCAGTAGCCTTAATCGCCTCAATTAACGCCATAAATTTACGTTCCGAGACAAACAGAGCATCAGAAGAACTAACCAGTGCCTTAATTTCACTGCGAGCTGCCTGACGATATTGCCAAAATGCCGCCGTCGCAAATCCCATAGTCGCGCATAAAGCCAAACCCAGAGCAGCCAAGAAACAACGCTGTTGCCTGGCAGTTTTTTTCTCTTGATTCAGTCTCGCTTCCACTTCCCGCAGCTTCGCCAATTCTAAAAATCGTTCTTTTTCCTGCTGTTCTAATTCCTTACTAGCGGCTAAATATTGATAATCCTGTTCGCTCAAACTGCGACTATTTGCCCAAGCCCAAGCATCCTCTAGAGCTTTACCCCGCAGCAGGCGAGATTTATCTTGACCCAGGGAACTTTGCCAAGCATTTAAATCTCGAGCATAGGGACGCAATCGATTCAGTTGCCCTTCAACCCAAGTCAGATTAAATACCCGTTGATAAATAGGATTGCCTACAGCTAGGCGGGCATTTTTTTTCACAGTCAATCCCGATAAAATTAACTCAATTTGTTCCGGGCTATCATCACAGTCAATCCCACCATCTAACAGTACTTGTCGATACTTACCCAACAAACGACCGGCCGTTTGTTCGTTGCGTAACAGTCGGTTTCTAATAGTCTTCAAATGCTCTGGTTCATCTTGAGCTTCCCAATTATCAATAATATGTTTATGAACCACTGCCTCTACCCAGTAAGCTGCACTGCCCGCCAGTAAAAAATCTCCTGCTCCCTCCCCTTCGTGCAGCACCAACTGACACAGCTTTTGAGTTAAAAAAGGTTGCCCCCCAGTCCAAAAAATAATTTCCCTCAAAATTGCCTGAGGATTGCTCAATTTCCGAGCCAATCCTTGAGCCAAAGACAGAGCCTCCCCAACTTGAAAACCCCGCAGCTCGATCGCCCTGCCAATATTAAATGGAGTACGAATGCGGTCGTAGATTAAGTCTGAAGGAGTAGTTACCCCAAATAAAGCAAATCCCAGGCGATGATAACCTTTATCTTCAGCACGCTGGTTATAAAACTGTCGAATTAAAGCAAAAAAATCATCAACAGCAAAATCTAAACTGAGAATACTATCAATTTCATCGATAAAAATAAATATTTTCGCTGCTTCGACCCAATTGACCACCAACTCCTCGATAAATAAACCCAAGCATTGCACAGCAGATAAATCTTGGTGTTCTTGCCACCAACCTTTAAAATTTACCTTGCCCATCAAATTTAAGCCCCGCCAAATCTGCGCCGCAATCCCCTTATACCAACGCTCGGGAGTAATATTTTGGCTGCCTATGCTCGTCATATCGATAGAGACACAGGCAAATCCCGCCGCCTCCAGAGCTTCTTTAGCCCGCACTCTCAGGCTAGATTTTCCCATTTGTCGGCAATTGAAGACATAGCAAAACTGTCCCGCCACTAAAGCATCATAAAGTTCCTTATCTGCTTGACGCACGATATAACTCTTGGCGTTAGTTGCCAGACTACCACCCACCTGATACTGATATTCAGAGTTCAGATTTGCTTCCACTGCGATCGTTCCTCATTGGGGTTTAAAGGCGGGGGTGAAAATAAAGACGATATAGTTCACACATAGGTTCTGCTTTATTATTATGGAGTTTAATCAAGCCCATACTTTCTAGTTCATAGGCAGCGATGGAGTTTAACTGAATTGGCTCCCTGGAGTCTACTACCTGTTTAAAAGCAGCAGCTAGCTCGATGTACTGGCGCAATGTCACTAGATGTCCTCTGAGGTGACTGCTATATATCCCTGTTTCTGTCGGGGCTTCTTGCACCAATTCTTCCAGACTCATGTTCTGGATGATTAAATGGCAAAAAGCCAAATTGAGCAAGTAAGGATGACCGCCAACTAGTTGTTGCAAGCTTTGTAGTTGCCTTAAGTCGAGATTATCCTCTTCTTCTAGCAAACCATAGCGTTGTGCCAATTCTTGAATCTGTTGCCAATTAAAGTCAGGTAATTTCAGTGATAAACCAACGTTAAAGGGAGATTGATGAATATTTAAAGGAATATAGGTTTCGGTAGAATGAGTTACTATCATTCGTAACTTTTGCCACACAGCTAAATTATTGGCTTCTTCATGCCAAAACCGCAATAAAGGCAAAAATTCTTGGGCAATTTCAGGATAAGAAAATAGACGATTTACTTCATCTAAAGCAATTACCAAAGGAGCATCTAGCTGTCCTAAAATATATCCTTGTAAGTAGGTAGTACAGCTTACCTTATCTCCTAAATCTTCATCCCAATAGTCATCTAACATCGACTCTAGCTGCAATTGCAGAGTAATATTGGCACAAAACCAACGTAAAAATCGGTCTAAACTACTTAAGACTCGATCTTCTGCTTGCTGAAAGTTTAACCGCACAGTGCGATAACCTCTAGATTGGGCTTTGGCTAAAATTCTCATTGCCAAAGAGGTTTTACCCATTTTATTGGGAGCTTTAATGCGAATTAATGCTCCAGGTTTAATTATTTCTTCATAAGCTTGAGCTTCAATGGGTGGTCGTTGAATGTATAAAGATGAATCTAAGGGAACTGGTGAATCTGGTAGCTCTAAAGCAGCAATATAACCTTTGACACCTTTGCCCATTTCTGGGTGACCAAATTGTTGCCGTAAAACCGAACGGAAGTTGTTTTTTGTAATTTTTTCTCCCAAAGAATCCGACAAAATCTGCCAGAGGCGGGAGCCAACTACACGAATATAATCGGGATCGTAACCCGAATCACTGGCAATTTGTTGGTAAGTTCTTCCTTGCCAACATTGAACAAACACCAATTCTTGCACTGAATTGAGCCGTTCTGGCTTAATGGCATTGTCAACTATATTTAACGCTTCTTCAGTTGTGATCATAGATGGCGATCGCTTTTCCTTTAATGATACTTTCTCAAATTTAACTTGTTACTTTTTCCTCTAATATAATTTATAGATAAACTTAAACTAAAATTTTTTTTGCTCATCTATATTTTTAGGAGTTTTTAAGTTATTAGTAAAATAACCTATCTAGAATCAAATGGTATACTATCAGACTCAGAGTTATAAGTTATTGACCAAATAACTTAATTAGTCGTTATTTTCGCCCAAACCACAATTCAGCTTTCCCCTAGCCAGAATCCCCACTAAGTTGATTGGGTAATTTTCCGACACAATAAAGTACCGCACTGGGTTTGGAATAGCAATGTTGAGGTTAAAAGCTTAAATAAACATCAGGTACAGCGGAAGTTTGGTAAGCTAATCATTGGTAAAACATCTGGTTATACCGCTAGATGGCTTTATCGACTACTTAAAAGATATTGCTAATTAACGAAGAGTGAATATTATCAATGAAAGCGATCGCTGTTTACCAACATCTGCCTACAGATGATCCTAATTGTTTTACCACAGTAGAGTTAGCTAAACCCCAACCAGAGGGTAAAGACTTACTAGTTAAAATTCGAGCAGTTGCAGTTAATCCTGTCGATTACAAAGTACGCTCTACCATTAAAGAGCGACAAACTCAGCCGCGTATTTTAGGTTGGGATGCTGCTGGTATTGTCGAGCAAGTGGGTTCAGATGTTTCTTTGTTTCAAGTGGGCGATGAGGTCTACTATGCAGGTAGTATGGTGCGTCCTGGCTGTAACAGTGAATATCAACTGGTTGACGAGCGTATTGTGGGTAAAAAACCTGGTAGTTTAACCTTTGCAGAAGCAGCCGCACTACCTTTAACAACTATTACCGCCTGGGAAGCTTTGTTTGAGCGATTGGGAATTGAACCTGAGCCAACCTCTGTCAATCAAAACAGCAAACTATTAATTATCAACGGTGCGGGGGGAGTAGGCTCGATCGCCATTCAGCTTGCCAAACAGGTAGCAGGATTACAGGTAATTGCTACGGCATCGAGAAAGGAAACTATAGCTTGGTGCCAAAAAATGGGGGCAGATTACACTATCAATCATCACCAAAAATTTCAACCCCAGTTAGAAGCCTTAAATATTCCCTCGGTAAATTACATCCTCTGTTTAAATAACACCGATATGCACTGGCAAAATATGGCAGAAGCGATCGCTCCCCAGGGGAAAATCTGCTCTATAGTGGGCAATAAAGAACCATTAGACCTGGGATTATTAAAAAATAAAAGCATTACTTTTGCCTGGGAATTTATGTTTACCAAATCAATGTATCAAACCCAGGATATGCAGTCGCAACATGAATTACTGACTCGCGTTGCCGACTTGTGCAATCGCGATTTAATTAAGACAACTCTGAAAGAACATCTCGGTACTTTGAATCCTGCCAATTTAGCCCAAGCTCATGCCAAATTAGAGTCGGGTAAAACTATTGGTAAACTAGTTTTGTCGGCGATCGCTCCCTAAATTTAATCTTTGCCGACCTAAAAATGGCGATCGCCATTAAGGAAAAAATTACTGTTTACCACCACATAGTTCCAGGTTCGCCTTTAAATGGTCCGACAATATCTTTGGTTATCCAGCCTCCATAAAGATCTCCAGCCTGGGGTGTTACTAATTCATCGTTGACGTAACAAGAATCCATCAGACGGGGATAAAAGCTATAGTATTCTTTAATGGGAATAAAGTTAGGAGTGGGTTGGCAAAAACGCCAGGCAGCATTAGTTACTTGTTTATTGCTGATGGCAATATCATAATAAATACACCCACCTTTCCACTCACAAAAGGTTTTGCGGGGAGTTTCAGTCAGATACTCAAGCTTGATATCCTCTGGTGGAAAATAATATGTAGGCGGATGACTAGTTTCCAGCACTCGTTTTCCCCGTCGGGTTTCTGCTAGCACAATGCCATTAAAGATAACCTTGAGATGTTTATTGGTATCCTCTAATCGTGCAGGACGGGGATAATCCCAAACGGATTCTTGACCAGGCTGGGGAGGAATAGGTGTGGGTCGGATCATGAATATGAAGCTTAAAACTATTTTTCTTAGGTTAACACCGTTAAAAATGAGATTATCAGAATAATATCTGAAGCCAATATTCTACCGCTTGCTCTTTGTTTTCTCTAAAATACTTTCAAGATTTTTCTTCATCACTAAGGTAGTTTGGATCTAAGGCTCGAACATTTTCTGAGCTATATAAATAACGATCGAGTTGGTCTTCTATCGCAAAACTAGCATTAGGCAGATCGTAAGACATAATAATATTAATCCGATCACCTGCGTCTGTTACTGGACGAACGCTGTGAAGACATCTATCGCCACACATCACTAGAAGCAGACCTGGTTGAGGTTTGACTACAATTCGCTGACCAAAAATATTACGAACAAAGCTAAGTTGCAGTATGCGATCAAGGAGACTCTGAAATCTAGAAAATTTGCCTTGAGGTAAGATAATTCTATAGTTGGGATAAAATTCAATTTCACCGCCATCAACCTCGTTCAAATACAAAAGAGCTGTTACCGCATTGCGATCGTAATGCCAGCGATATGTGCCCCCTTTTTCGGTAATATTGACATTACACCCTACTTGAATATTTTTTAAGGGAAAAAGTTTTTGCTCAATTAAATTGTTGATAAATTTATTAACTGTCTCGTATAGTTTTTGAATTTCTGGCAAATGAGAGTTTACCCCTTTTCCATCAATGACGGAGTAACTTAGGGGGAGCGGTTTTATGTTGCGATAAATTTTTGGAACAAAAAATTGTTGGCGATAATCCCTAATTAATTTTAAAAAATATTCGCATTCCTGTTGAGAAAGGAAGTTTTCCTTCAGAAAGTATCCTTTAATTTCAAATTTTTCTGGCAATTTCATGTGAGTACCTTCCATACGAAGTTTTTGGGATATGCAACAGGCTTTAGATGTCTTGAGCAATCCGAAAACCCGCATGTTGATAAAAATTGCGACGGAACCAATTACGACAGGAGGAAGAAGCGTAGGTTCCCGTACTTGCCCAAGCTCCACCCAGCATGATGTTATGCTGGGTATCAAAGAAGGGTGCAGAATAATCTTCATAAAGTGGGTGAGGTTTGAATCCTGGTAAAGGATGGAAATTATCTCCCAACAACTCCCAGACATTTCCCCTTAGATCATAGAGTCCAGAGCAACTTTCAGCGTTTTCTAACATACCCACTGGAGTAGGGGAACCAAATTTAAAATTGAGATTGAAATCCTTATCTTCCTCACAGTTAGCAGCAGCAACATTCCACTCTGCTTCAGTCATTAAACGAATTCCCCGACCTTGAGCGCGACAGTATGCCATAGCTTCATGGTGATTTACTTCTACGGGCCAGTCAAGGGGCAGATCTATCTCGTCAAACATAGCTCGATATTTGTAACTACCATTGCTGGGTATCCAGAATTTGGGGTGTTGGATGTTGTATTTTGTCTTCCAACCCCAGGATTCATCATCCCAGAAGTCCCGATTTTCGTAACCATTATCCTCCACAAACTTGAGGAATTCCCCGTTAGCGATCGGATACTTACTCGCTAAAAATGGTTTTACTTCCACTTGGAGAGTACCGTATTCGCTATCCCAGCCATAAGTAGAATCATCTTCTGCTTTACCCAGTTGCGCCACTCCACCTGCAACCTGAATCATTTCATTGTCGGCAACCTTGCCATAAGAAGTTGCATATTGCCAAGATGCGGGACGTTCAAGCTTCTCTACAGGCAGTTGTCGCATCAGCATGGAACTCGTTTCAAAATGAATCCGACTGTGTTCTATGCCCATCATTAATGCCCAGAGAGGATGGTTTTGCTCGATGGGAAGATTAAGGGGTGTTTGATTAATAACTGATGTTATTGCTTCTTTTGCCTTGTCTCGATATTGCCAAACTGCCTCTACTTCAGGCCAAGAGACATCTTGGATTTCTGCTGCAAGTTCTTCGGGAGTTTGAGGATCTACCCCAATCTCGAACAGGGTTTCGTATTCAGGATTAATGGGTTTAGCCAATAAACCAACTCGCCTTAATTTATTGATATAGAAGACAGCCGAGTGACCTAAATAGAAAATCAGACGGTTTCTTAAAGGATCGGGGTTGAGATAAAAAGTCTCTTCTTGCGCCAAACTTTTGAAGAGTATTTCTTCCAATTCCCATGAATTCTCAAAGTAGTTATTCAGAATTTGGCGATCGCAATTTGTCAGTTGTGGGGCTTGAATAGATTTAAGCATTTTTCAGTAACCGATCAATTAACTTCAGACTTCTGAGACAGGATTAAGCCAAACCACTGTTTTGGATCGGTCCAAACTGCCAGGGTTTTTAAACCTTGTACTTGAAGTTCTTGTTGCATCACTGCTAAGTCAAACTTGCGGGAGATTTCTGTCCTGATGGTTTCTCCTGCTGAGAAGGCAACCTTAAGCTTAAGTACTTCTAAAGAAACAGTATGGGATTGTAAACAGCGCAGATGCATCTCAATCTGGTTAAGTTGCTCGTTGTAAAATGCCCAGTGTTCAAATATTTGGGTGTTGAAGTTACCCACAAAACGTTGGTTCAGATGTGCCAGCATATTGAGATTAAATTGGGCTGTAATTCCTTGAGCATCATTGTAAGCAGCTTCCAATAAATGTTTGGGCTTTTGCAGATCTACTCCCAGTAAAAAATACTCTCCCTCATTTAAAGCAGCATTGATTTGGGAAAAAAAGCGATCGCTTTCTTGGGGAGTAAAATTGCCCACGGAACTTCCCAAGAAAAAAATCATCCGCGATGGTGAAGCAGTGGGTTTCAGTTGGGCAAGTGCCTGTGCATAAGTTCCTACTAGTCCCTGAATCTGAATTTCAGGATAGTCTTGCCTTAACTGTTTGGCACTTGCAGTGAGAATTTCGCCGCTAACATCAATCGGGACATATCTCAATTGATGCCCCAAGGCTTGGTAAGCATCCAATAGCAGGCGAGTTTTAGTAGAACTTCCACTACCAAGTTCCACTAGTTCACAAGCTCCAGTCACCTGGCTGATTTCCTGGGCATACTGCTGCAAAATCTGAGCCTCTGTCCTAGTTGGGTAATATTCTGATAACTCACAAATTTGTTCAAATAGCTCAGAGCCACGTCGGTCGTAAAAATATCGCGGTGGTAATGATTTAGGAGTTTGGGATAATCCTAGAATAATATCTTGACCGTCTAAATTATTGCTCAGTAGGTTAGAACTACTCAGATAATGGATTTGCAGACGTTGTTTCTTTAAACTGGTACTATCCTGATTAACTGTCTGAGAAAAATTTGACATTTAATTATTAATTTCTTCAATAATTAATTCAATAATTAAGGGGGCGAAATTGTTGCTTAAGCAGCACATAACTGCAAATTAAAACTCTATTTTTTCAAGAGAACAACTTGCACAAAGTAATATAATTTGTTTGAATTTGTAAATCCATAAAAATAATACCTGTAAACAAGTATCTCGATCAAGTGTTTAAAAAATGGTGTGTTTCAATTTTAGTAAGTTAGTATTATTAATTTAATTTTGTGTTACCCATTGATGTTCTTGATGTTTTAAAAAGTAACCCGAAGCTTAGAGCTAATTTAAACTTGATTATTCAGCGATCGCGGCTACATAATCGGCAGGATTTTGATATTTACCGTCAACTTTAAGTCTAAAGTCTAAATGCGCCCCAGTAGACCAACCAGAACTACCTACTTCGGCAATTTTCTGATTTTTCCAGACTTTCATTCCTTTTTTGACAACAATTGATTTGTTGAGGAGATGACCATAGGTGGCGATTCTACCATTGCCATGGTCGATTTGAATCCAATTACCAAATTGGCTACCACAAAATCTATTGCCAAAATCGGTACAGCCAGAGACAACCTTAATTACAATACCGTTGGCTACAGCCACTACTGGTGTACCCAAAGGCGCACCATAGTCAATTCCTTGGTGAAATTGTCTCTGACCACTATAAGGTCTTCTCCGCCAGCCATAAGGACTAGCAATTCTCTCAGTTGCTGGTGCGGGGTTAGCTAACTTTAATTCTTGTCCAGCCAGACAACTGTTACTTTCTTCTTCAGCAGTAGAACATAAAGAAGTGAGATGGCTGGGGGAGGAAACAATCAAACTACTACGGGAAAGACTAGGCAACTGCTTAAGGGTAGTAGCAAATGGCAAAGTTGACTCGACCTTTTTTTCTCCCTCCAGGACAGAAACCGAGTTGTTCGTCATGGCAATCCGCTTACTGTAGCGGTTTAGATTAAGTAGTCCATTGGCAGATATGAAACAGCCTCGGTTGGACTGATTAATGATGGCAGATTGATGACAATAGCCAGGTAATCTTGGACGGGAAAAGAGAAGATTGCTGATTTGGGGAAACCATAAGTTGGCTCTTAGATTAATTGTTTTTAGTTGGTTGGCTCGAAAACAGTTATCTTGAGGTGGTGATGTTAAACAAATGCTATTGCTATTGTTATTGCCACCATCTTGGGGCAATTGAGATAACCAAGATTTGGCGATTGCACTACTACTGAGAGGGATTGTTCCTATTGCCAACAACCCTATTAATAAACTCCTCACTACATCCCTAATTAAATATTGGCATCTTTGTATTTACATATATTTACATACTTTCGGCAGTTAAGAAAGTTTTCTAGAGCAAATTTACTAGAATTGATTAAATATCTAAGAAATAATACTTAATACTTATGAGAGAGCAATTAAAATTTTTATTCCCGACTCAACTAAGTCGAATAGCTTTAGTTGGGGCGAGTTTGGGGCTAGCCTTTATGTTTACTGGTTGTGGTACAGAACAAGCACAAGAATACGAAGCCACGGCGGTGGCAACTTCTACTTGGCGGGTCAATTATTCTCCCGATCCGATGGAGGATAAACGGGGACGCTATCACAAATTTGAATCAGTTTCCCTAACTAACCGCAATGGTGAAAAGCCAGAAGGGGCAGTATATCAAGACGACAAAGGCATTTGGTGGCCGAAAAATCCCCCGAAACCCAGTGTTGATGAGATCGAAGCAGCCAGAAAACAACCCTATGAAAAAATAGGCAAACCAGAACTTTTGCGCCAAGTTAAATATCGAGTTAAATTTCAGCAAGATGGAGAGACGGTTAATTTACCCACTAATTACGAAGTATATAGGCAGGTAGTCAAGGCCTATCCCCATAAAACCCCTCTAACTTTTACCATGGGACTGAATAATGGTTCGGTACAGAAAGCAACACCCCAGAAATAATAGCTCACAAGGGTAGGTTTTTAACAATTGGATTTCGGTGAAGCTCAAACAAGGGAGACAAGGAAGGAAAGTAGACAAGGAAGTGAGAAATGAAAAGATTGGGAGGTATTCACAGCCAAAGAAGAGTCCTGGCAAAGATATCTTTCTCGATATGTTGGAGATTGAATTGTCACTACCGAGCGATCGCGCTCCGCGACGGGGCATACAAGCTTTTGAGGTTTCCTCAAAAGACAGCCCCTCCACTGGCAGAGCCAATCGCCATATCAGGGAAGTCATGGAAGCAGAGGCACGGAAACAAGGACTACAGATTAGTAAATTCCGTCTGGCTGAATTACAACCCCTGGCTGGTAGGAATCCCATGTTAGCCAGGAAAATCATCAAGAATGAAGCTTTGGGACTGAAGCAGGATAAACCAGAACATACTCAATATGTAGTCATCATGCCCATAATTATTGCTGCACTAATGGCTTTTGGTATCGTGCGGTTTGTGGGTATGGGAACGGGTAATAAAGGACTTTATATTACTGGTGGTGTTTGCCTTGTGGCGGGAATGGCACTAAAGCAGTTAGGGAGTGTTAAAGGTGCGAGGAAGAGGTTAGGATAGTAAACTTTAATTGTAAGTTTTAATAATACGTCTGGTGTGCATTGAGTCATGAAACCCTTGTTATTCCGTTGAAAATTCCACAATAGTGATTTTAGAAGAATCTCGAAACCCTGATGAAACAAGAGACATTTTTAATTCACACCAGACATTGATTATATTTAATTCAGGTAAAGCGCGGAAATTACAGTATATGGTGCAGGATCAGGGTCTGTATTTCCCGACTCTCCTAAGAAAGTTTGGACTCTAATACCATTAGATTTTGCTACTAATGCCGTCTCAAGCATTTCTTTTTTTAGCCCGTCTTGAGCTTTATACCATCTGTTTGTAAAATTTCCTCCACGGTCCGACATTGCTATATAAATCGTGTTGCTCCATCCTGGACCTACTCTTACAACATCACATTGAAACCAAGCCATAATATCCTCCCTAACTATTAACAAGGTTATAAAATAGTTCTAACAAGCTTTCGTATGTCAGATTTTTAAGCTTTGGAGTCGTCCAAAATTAACTTTGGATTTTTAGCTTACACATTTCATACAGAATCTGAAAACGAGTTGGAATTTGTTTCTGGACGACTCCTTTAGGTAGATAATACAAATTTAAGAAGAAAATATGTGGATTTTGTGAAATGTAGTTTAATCTGTAATTATTCTTAAATTATTTTAAGCTGAAAAGAACAAAATAACCAAGTGAGCCAAATAACTGACGATTGCGCTCCGCGCACTGGCAGAGCCAATCGCCCTACCAAAACTCAAACTGGTAAAGTAACTCTACTCTTTACCGCCTATGATGTCCATCACCCATGCAGCGATTGCGCTCCGCGACGGGGCATTCAAGGTGCGGAAACAAGTTCCGCACGCAGCCCCTCCACTGGCAAAGCCAATCGCAGTAGCTGGAACATCTCTAATACTGGGAACTGGTGAACCTTTACCTTTAGGTTTGGCTATCCTTGGTTCGCAGCTTCCCGATTTAGACACTACTGAAAGCACCATTGGTAAAATCTTCTTTCCCCTTAGCTCATGGATAGAGGACAGATTTCCCCATCGCTCTATAACTCATTCTCTGCTGGCTACGGCGGGTATTACTGCCGTTAGTCTGGCTGTTAACTATTTCTTCCTACATGGCAGTATAAAGGCTGCTGTTGCCCTACCTCTCGGTCATCTCCTAGCCTGTTTTAGTGATACCTTCACCAAGCAGGGAGTGCAGTTATTTTATCCCGAACCTGTGTGGGCAATTAGCGTCTCCAATCCCCGACGGAGATTAAAAACTGGTGGTGCTGGGGAACTATGGGTTTTAGGTATGGCGATCGCCCTTCTCTGTTTGGGAATTTATCTAGCCAATGGTGGGGGGATAACTCAGAAAGTCTCTCAGAATCTAGGCTTGAGAGATGGCATCGTGCGGGTATATAACGAGAACGCCAGTACCAATAAAGTATACGCGAGGATCGCAGGTTACTGGACGAGCGATCGCACTACGGCAGATGGTAAATATTTGATTCTGGGAACTGAAGGTAA
>JAAUYH010164320.1_pt1 | contig 13953 bp, 6 predicted proteins | sample 7278061 | NCBI WGS metagenome assembly JAAUYH01 (sample SAMN14350203, study PRJNA611818) | marine sediment metagenome | isolation source: surface marine sediment (0.6m) | place: French Polynesia: Moorea | collected 2018-08
ATTGAAGTTGACATCGGCTCCAGTGCTTTCGTATCCGGACTATGCAAAGCCATTCGTAGTATGCACTGATGCGTCCAGTAGAGTTGAGGGAGCAGTTCTATCCCAAGCAGATGAGAATGGTAGAGGTCATCCCAAAACATATTAGATTCCAAATACTGAGACCGTTTGGGTAGATAATTTAGCAGTTGGGACTAGAATTGAAAAGGTTGCATTCGTTGTGTCTAAGTTTTGGTTTAGCATGCATTGGTCCAAAATTATCGCTAAAGTTTTAATACAGTGTTCTAACAGTCCGAGATTCAGTAAGTTGTGCTACGCAAGTAACGTGAGAGAAATTGATGTGGCACAGAAAATCTTAGTGTAATATAGATACAGGCTGTGTCGAAATCGAGGAGTAGCTAAATTAAGAAGATGCATTCCAATGCAACTCGCAAAAAAGATTTTACGAGCAATGAGTCCAGTCATTATCAATAGATCGTCAATTTCAGGCGTCATATCTTTGTAATTGGTCTACATCTGAAAGAAAGAGTACAACTGAAACGATTTTTAGTTTTTCCCTGAAGAATATTTCACCTATCATCTGAACCCTTGACAATAAAAGAATGTGCCAATCAAACGAATTACACAATTATGTCAAATTTTGGTTTAGGAAAAAATCTGTACTATGAAAGTCTACTGAACATAGATAGCAAAGATCGCTTCGATTATTATAACAACAATTCATTTGAAAGGCGAAAAAATGCAAAAGTAAAATGAGATTTTTTTGATAAATTTCAATTGAACGAAGATGTGGAACAATACATTTGATAAATATAAACATTGATAACATTACATACTCTGTTGAAAGCATGGTCTGTATATTTCAAAACCGACTTTCGAATTTTATCGTAAATTGGTACTTTGGTCTCTCATTGAGCTTAAGAGAATGACACTAAAATAGATTCACAATCAAAAGGTAGAACATAGAGATCTGTATTCGACACAAAATTAAACTGTAACATTACATACTCCCTTAAACGTAATGAAAAATCTCCTGGTACACCACTCTGTCAAGACTGTTCCGATTCTACAAGTATTTTTTAGCCTCCTACTACATATTCCAGCCGACTAGGAAAAGATCAACTAACCCATGACAGAAGTATTATTCTATGCTATGCTCGCATCGGGCAGTTTGGACTAGAGTAAATTTTGTATCAAATTATTCGACTGAGGTAGACGTCGATTACTTTTATGCTAGAGTGGAGCAGTCGTAAACATAAATTTATGTATGTTTGGATGGAGTCGCTGAAAATGATTCTTTGCAAGATAGAGGTCTCAAAACCATGCGATGTAGAAAGAAGTGACGTATTGAGCGTCGCGTTGAACCAAGCGATATAGTCGCGAAAGTAATAAGTAGCAAATTCATTTATTGCATGCATCGGAGATGCAAATACTTCGATAGGAGGGGCCAAAAAATCAAAAAAATGCTGTCTGACTGCAATGCAAGTATTGCAAGCCATTTTTTCTTCATTACGGCAAATATTTCACTGTCGCTTTCGAAGAGATATTTTTATTGTGGCCTTGAAGCACATTAGAACTGAAATTGAAAATCCGTTTCCTTATGTCAAAATATATTCCTCAATTTACCGCGATATGGGCACAATTTTATCTCACACAACTGAATCCGAAAGTAATAAGACACCAATTGTTTGAGTGTCGTTGTGAAAACTCCAATACAGAAAGGAGTAAAGGAAAGCCAGTAGATTAGGTACGAATTTCTATATTTACGGACTCTTTTACTTATATCAACAAAAAAGTCACGCAAATCTCAAAAACATACTGTAACTGCAAAATATTTCGAGGAAAAAAATAAAAGGTGAATATTTTGTAAAAATATTCGAGCAACATCTTCAGCGATAGACGAAAATTTTGAAGTACTGGAACTGTTCAAGCTTTTTCTTTCAGAAGCTATATAAGAGATTCTGGAAGGTTGAAGTGATTCCAAGCGCGATGAAAACGCTCTTGAGTTTTACAAGCACGCACAATGAGGTGATGCAGAAGCACATACAAAAGTTTAGTTAATACAGCTGAATAAACTATGACAGGCTACTTACACTATCGATGGCTGCAGAACGTTCTAATCGTGGTTATATTGGCTATATTTTAAACATAGTTAGCATAAATCGATTCATTGAGAACCCCGATCGGAAAGGAGGAGATAAACGAAGTCTCATAACACGCCTAAGCTTCTTGTTTGGAACCTTGAATGTAAAAAAGCATGCAAAAAAATAATCAGGTACGAGAAACAAAGATGCATGTGATTCTTTGCCAGGGATTCAAGCATGCACAGTAGTATTTGTTCAGGATGCGCGAAAGCTCAAGCATCATCGGGAAGCTTACGCCAGTTAAAGACGAGCTGCAAGGGATGGCAATCATTGATTTGTTTCGTTTTCGGTCGGACAATCAATTTAAGCATAAATCAACTACATTTGAAGATTCGGAAATAAGCCGAATTATTTAGATTTCGACATAGTCCTGGAAATGGTACTACAAAAATAAGAATGAACGTATAAACATATCGTTGATTCTATTTCAAGAAACTGTGTGTCCGTAGATCCCGCCTGATAGTTGTGCAATAGTTCTTCTACTTCTTTCGACAGCTTGAATGGGGTGATAGAAAAGCATTTTAGAAGACCCTTAAGCAATGTGTGTAACAACAGGCAATGACACGATTCCTTATTATCGATTGCCATATTTTAGGGCTTCTGCCAGTTATTCATGAATTGCTTGCTAGCGTGAAAGTCAGCGGTCTCGGTAAAATATGATTTCTACATCAAATCTTGCTACATTGTAGAATTTTAGTACAAAAAGTAGAGTTGAAGTATGCAGCTGCATTAAGAAACATTGCGCTCAAAAGTAGAAGTCCTTATACAACTGCGTTGCTTGCAAAACCTCGTCCCGAATTTCGGGGTTTGAAAGTTGAACAGCGCACCTGTGATGAAAATGTGCTACTGAATAATGGGTCATGTAAAATTTGAACCCTTACGCGGATTAACTAATTGTTCCATAGAGAGCACTGAAGAAATTGGTTACTTCCATAGCGGCATGTCGTTATGGAGGTTTATGTAATCCATTTCGCGAAATAAAATGCTAGACACAGCAGGCAAGATTGGCAAATGTTGAATGACGAAAATTAGTGATGAATGGAGGTCGAACGGTACAAGCCACGGTTAGAACTTTTCATTTTGTACATCATGCAATAGACTAATAGCGTAGACAGTTTGTGTGTGCTGGTTCATGAATCGTGCTATTTACACTTGATAAACGAAGTCAAGTCGAAAAAAAGGATGAGAACAACGAGCATCGTTGGCCCAGTATTGACTATAACCCAATAGAAATTCGAAATGTGATATTTGAGAGAAATCTACCATTGTTTCTTTGAATACTCGGCAGGAAGATCGATCTCACTGCTGTAGAATTAGAATCTAAATATAGCTCCGCACTCTAGCGCTAAGTGTTCATTAGAGTAATTCCTGGTTGCAGACCGAAGGTTCGTCTCACATGATATAGTATCATCTCTTTGATTTCATAGAACAGGTTTCTGCTCACAATTATTCCACGTTCAAGAATGTCTTCTAACCATTCAAAGTTGACGTGCTTACGATTTCACGAACCCGCTAAGTTATTAATAGAAACACACATTACACATACGGTATCACTGTAGGCTCGAGACTCGGAAGGTGCACCTGCTGTCTCAATTACACTTGCACTCGTTAAAAGATTTCACTGTTTTCTTTCAGATTATTGCCACCACATAAATACTTCGAACGAGTACTTGAGACTGACGATTTTTTCAACATCTCAAATGACTGAAAACCCGAAGACCCCTCCGTCGAAGCCAAGGGAAAGTTCTCCTCCTCGACTGCATGCTGCAACACATCTTCGAGGTAGTTCAGCACCACCGCCACTAACGCTTCCTCTCAACATCTCCAGCTCGTACACAACTCGACGCACTACCAAGAAATCTCGCCCTCCAACTTTTTCAAGAAGGAAATAGTTGGAGCATGTACGCTATACCCAACTTATTTAAATTGTGTTCCTCAGATAGGTACCGGCAGCATGATCATAATCCTTGAAACGACATGATGACCAACCTTTTCAATCCACTCGGATCATTACATTTCGTCACTTTGTCTCGTCGCTCACCTGCTTTCGTAATAAACAACAGATGATGTTTATTTCTATTCTTGCGTGCTAGATCATGATTTCTTTCTTGTGCTGGCCCACACCACAGAGTTAGTGCTTGTAGAAGGAAAGTGGAACCTAAACGAGCCACGAGCTTTTCTCACCATGATTCTTGAGTCAAAAGATAATTTTTCGGAGTTGTTTGACCTCGGAATTTGAGTTTTCACCCGCAGTGAAATTCACCGAGGATCTCCGTACATCTAAAATCAATTTGCGCGTAGTGTGAATCGATGAAGATATTTATAGGACAAATGAAACGATGGAGCTTTTTCGAAATCTGTGGATGGTGTACTTGCTCCTTCGGATCAGATCGAAAAGTGGGCTACATGCAGGCTTCCACGATCATAAAAGCGTCGCTTTTCTTGACAGTGAGAGATTAATTATAATTTGAAGGTCCACTACCGTTAATCAACAAAGATCTGGAGCTAAAAGAACCAAACGGAGGAACTCTATCTATGAGGTCTCCTGCACAGACTTAAGAAGCTACGGGGACGCGAGGTGCAACCGTGCAACCATGTAGATTTAGTTGTGTCACATAATTCTCAATCAGAGCTCAGAAAGCCTAAATCCAAGCTAAGCTTCGTGCAGAAGTGAAATTCGATTTATTAATGGAAGTATTACACAGCAATAAATTTTTCCCAAGAAGTGCAGCACCGTGGTGCCATAAGTTGGGTAGAAGTGAAGGTAAGCAATACTGAGTGTATACTGCAAGGGCCAGAAGAATTTGGTTTCGACAAATGAATTGAATAATATAAATTCTAGGATGAAGAATCCAAGGCAAGGTCTTCAAGTGAAACTCTCATTGATCCATCTTTGCGAAAAGTAGAGGATCATCATCGCAATAGAAGCATTACACCTTGAGTGGTTCAAAGAGGATTACTCATCTCAATACATGCCGCATTGTTGGGTTCGTACTCTCCTCTTTATCCCCCAACAGATTTTTTAATTTCGAGATTACTCGCAATATAGAATGCAGTAAATTGTGTTATGAATTTGACGCTTGTAAAAACGAATCATTCAATAATCTGAAGGATAAGCTAAGTACTTCATCTATTCAAGCGTACCTGGATTAATAGAATGATTTCCTTGTTTCTACCGATTAATCTAGTGAGGATATTGAGACTGCTTTTCCCAAATGAATCTGGATGATAGGAAGAATGAATTGCATTTAGAGGTTAGGATTCTGGCAATCGCGGAAAATTATACTCTATTTTGACATGGACAGCTTTAGAAGATTTCAAAAAATTATGTTATACTAATTAATGCAAAGAGGTATATGTTTGTTTGTTTAAATTAATTGACTTGAGTGAATCAAAATTTGAAAAGAATAATATCATACTATGTTTTACTAATTTTTGACTATTGTTTTGGGTATAAGCAAATTCGGCTCGATCTAATTTCTGTTCCAGCAGACTCAATAGTAATAGTCTGTGTCCGTAGAAGAAAATCTCAATATATTCCCGAACATATTGTATCGTAGATGATATAGATGCCACTGCTAGGCTATGCTGTTGATCGCCAAAAAAGAAAATTCGACATCAATTTCGTTAATGAGCCTCTTAGCTTGAACTCTTATCGGGTAGGTGCTTTCCGCTTTTTCTTCATGAAACCTAGTACAACGAATCCTGTAGTAGAGCTCTATTGTTCTAATATTCCTAGTATTTTCGCTTTGAGCCTTACTTGATGCTCTACCCTACTCAATACATTACGTGAGACTCAAAGTTTAGCTGTTTTTAGATTATTTGCTTGTTTTGGTATATCAATTACGACTCTGTGCAAATTTTCTCTTCGTTTCCGTCAGCTATAAAATTTTCAAGATCCTTATGGTAATTGCTTGCTCTCATCTGAAGCTAATCTACATTTTACAACTTCGAAGTATGTAGAATTTTTCTTAGTTTTGGTTAGACACTCTTTCTAGTTATTATGAAGTCTCAAGCCTTCACCTTGATTTGCACATGAATGGAGAACAACAGTAGCCATTTCTACGCCTAGGCGGTAGAATAATAGTAGTAATGTCAGCGTCGAGGAGGCAGACCTGGAAGAAAGAGTACGATAGCGATAGTGGTACGAACAGAGCCTGCTCCTGCTACTGCCCTCGCAACTAAGCGTTATTCTGGAGTAGCAATTTGAGCTTGTGCAATATGTTCGTCGTATTGACTCTTTAGTTTTGGAATCGAAGACGGTTAAGTACGTAGAAATTAGTCAATGTACTTACTGCTCAGTTACGTTGGACCGTAACTAATTAATCATTTAACAAATCTTAAACTCCATATTTCGAAAGAATTATACAAAACTCTTTGGTTCGCAGGGAACAACAAGGTCACCGTATGACTGTACTTCGTTTGGAATGAAAAACTTTACTTAATGTAAAGAGAAGTATGTGTCAGAAGCTATTTTCCCGTCAGTGCAGTATTCTACAAACAATCTGGCCTTCTATGAATTATATTTATCACAGGAAACACGAAATTCGTCAATGATTATTGTAGTACTAGACTATGCCAGCACTTGTAACGCTAAATTTTAGTGAAGATTTCATCCCCAATACCGCGGATTCTCGTTAATATATCCTGAAAATTTCAGTACTAGCCAGTTCTAATCAAATGATTCGTGGCCGCGTATGACTGATTGAATTGCCAAGCAATTCTTCAAAAAAAAAGAATGATTGGTCGGCGAATCTTATCAGAACAGCACTTTAAGTTTTCCGCTAAGTTCCTTATCGATTAAATTTCGTGATTCTGATGGGAATTTCACAAATTACATTTTTCGGGGAAGAGAGACTTGCTTGAAATGTGAAATACAAGCTTGTATTTAATTGGAACTTCTCGAACTCATGAATAGGAATGATTTTCGATAAATTCTGTATTAGAACAGGCCAATCAAATCATAAGTTTCGATTTTTAAATCCACACAATGACAATAAGACCATTAAAATTCAGCGGTAAATTTGTTCATTGGCGAAGCTGTAGAGATGCTTCTTAAAATTGGAGCCGACTGCTTTACTGAATGTCAGAAATAAGGTATACGCGCAATAAGTGACGAGTCAACAAAATTTCGAAAATAGAAGTTCAACTGTCCACGCGATGATTGCAACTACCAGCAACTATGGATCCAGAATCGAAATCTGTTCGCGGATATCCTATTTTTGCGAAAGAGATCATCGAAGCAGGTACTGTTAGTTCCCTGCGTTCATCAGTCCGACTTTCCCTTCGTTAAGGTGCTACGTACATATAGTCCAGGTCGAGCGCGGTGCACTGCTGCTAGCGCACGGAAAAAATTGAGGTTTCGACTTCAGCATTCGAGCGAACGAAAGCGATGCATTTATACCAACTCTTAATTAATTGGATCGACAAAACTTAGAGATTATATTTTTAGCAACTTCGGTCGTATTTAGAATCCGAACATGGCGTACATGATTATCGGCATTATTAACTATTTGAAATATAAATTTTTAACAGCTCTATTTTCCTATGGAGTGAATTCAATAACGAATCATTCCAATGCAATATATCAGTTTCTGCTGCTTCAGTTGCTATGAGCTGAAAATTCATTGTAGCTGAGATTTAACTCTTCTCAAAGATTGTCTTTGAGAGTGATGTGTTCAGATATTACTCCTATGGTAATAAAATTTTAAGTATGACTTTTTGAAATCAATGTACAATGCACTGACATGTATATTTGTACACTCAATTTTTTGAATGAAAGTAAAAGAAATGATTTTGATATTGCGATTGCCAAGCTGTTTGAGAAAGAAGCGTGCCAGAGTCACGAGGAGTACAGCCATTATGGATAATCCTTTTTTTGATAATCTGTGATACTATTAGGGACAGGATTTTAGTTTGGAAACAGAACAATAAGATAGATGCTTTGTAATCCTGACAGTTTTTCTGCCGCATCGCAGAATATACTCTTGTACAGAAGTATCAGAAAGTGTCGTTTGCGTGCTTCTCTTTTCATAATGTTCCTGAAATTGAGAACTTTGAACGGAGTTTCACTCAATCCAATTTTCCAGGGAAAGAACGAAGTATACTGGAACAATTGTGCTGTGTTGCACCGGGATTTACATCAACAAGCTATTCATCAATTTCAAAACCCTGAGCAACTTGGAAATGTTCGAAGCATGTGCCCCATGAATCTGCACTGATATCCTGTCAGAGATGATATGTGTGATCTGACCTTCTCAGGTATAGTTTTGCCAAGGTGGTAGCCTTGAATGAGGATACCAAGTGGTATTCTTGGTGTCTGATCGTGGGTGGATCAGGGTGGTCAAGGTAGTCGCCTCGAAGAGAAGGATGTTTACCAGTGGTTGCTTTACTGTAGTCGTTGAATCACTGTTCTCTATAGATGTGATCTAGCTTATGTATGTGTCTCCTTAGCTTGTGTTCTGTGTATTGAGTAACAGTTACGTGTCATTGCAAACTGAAATCATGCATGGCGAAAGTTAGCTATACTATGTCCGAATGTTACGCAAGGTTTCATGCACAATACGGAGTTTGTGTAAATGATTCAAATGCAATTCAATCCCAAGTACAGTCACGCGCAAACTCACCGATCGGTGACCCATTTTTGATATATTCAACAACAAAAGAGATGAGATAGCACTCCAGGACTTCTTCTCATTCTACGCATGCGTTTGATATTTCTTTCATATTCTCGCCATCTATCGTTTTAGCTAGGAACAGTGAACTACATCAACGAATGTTAGTGAAAAGACGAATAGAACAGAGCACAGAGCTTTTTATTTCAGTCATGATTTCAGCGACCGTTATGATAAATCGCACACAAGTGCTAATCGGTCTGTATTACTGAACTTTGTTCAATATGTTTCAACAAGCAAGTTAATTTATCGACCAATCCGTTTAGAGTTGTAATTCTCGCTCTTCGTGTCATACATCTAGCCAGAAGCAATGCTGTGCTAAAGTAATTGTGGAATGATGACGTAAGTTAGAAGAAGACGGTACAGTAAAACACTGAGTGGTAAACTGAAGTGACCCAGAAATGATTCAAGGCATTGCGGATTTCCATAACTTCTGATTATCAAATCCTATCATACTTTATAGCTTGCAAATAGTAAACAAGGGTTCATCTACATATTCAAGTATCTCGAACAATCGAATTTTGAAGATACGAAAGCAAGCTAAGCTACGACACTAAATAAAAACCCATGATGCCAAATTCAGTGAACGAGGCCAGAGAAACTCGTTCCGAGACACCAGAGTCAATTCAAGTGCTGAGGAACCCACCGCTATCGCCGAAAATTCAAGTGATCCATGGTAATTGGAATGCTATTCCTCTCATTTAACTCCCACCCTCAGTATCAGAAGAGCATACTACTCACCATTCTCCGCAGAATCAAGTAAGTATAAGAATTCCTTGTCGGTGTTCTTGAGATTGAAGCAATAGGGCCTGAAACCGGGGGCCGGAGTAATATGCAAACTTCCTGATGAGCTATGCGGGATATGTGCCGGAATGAGAGTAGAGGCTGCTACAAGATATTATTCAAGTCCCTTGTATGGTTCAAAAGAGTGAGAGGAATAATCAATTTATCAAATCCACTCCAAAACGAAGATTTAAAGGAAGATTCTGGAACATTGAAGTGCTTGGCATTGTAAATTCAAACAGAAGCTTGTTTAACCTCCTGGGACAATACAATACCGGCGTGGTATAAGGAGCAACTAAAGCATGCTTTAGAATATTGTTTTCTTCTTACTCGCTTTTTAACTAGTATTTAATATCAGTATGGAGTACTGGCTACCACTTTTCTCTCATTGGCACTACGTATTAAAACGCTGCCAAGCAGTTTGACTCATTTGTGATTAATTTGGAAGAGTCATCCCAAATGGTCGATAATTTCGCAAAGGAAAGTTTCAGCGTCAAGATATGTAAATTTGCAACTTATTCAACAAAACAATGTGGATGAAATGGATACTCAATTTTTCCTCGTGAGTCGATCTTTAAAATAAGACAACTAAAACAAATTAGGGTACACGTTCCGGAGCGCACTACTGCAACAGTGCTTTCTTGTACATATCTGCGCTCTAGTCGTCAGCTGACATGGTCACAAAGCCAGAGCAGAGGATACATGATGAACATTAAGTGCAGTTAACCTAATATTCCTCGAGAAGCCAGTTCTATGTACGGAAGTATTGTCTTAGTGCATACCTAACAGATTGACATTTGTTCACATCCATTAATGTTAGTTTGTTTAAATGCCTCCCGACAGATTGTCATGTGTTTTCTTGTCCGACCATGTGGCCCCGAACTCAATCATTTCAACTTTCCATTTCCAAGTCTTATCCTTTCTTCTTCTAGAATCTGCAGTGGTTTTTGTAGCAGCGAAGCTTTCGTTTGTTTGAAATTATCGTGGAAATCTGTAAAAGAGTGAATCATTCAACCTGCATATATTCGACGGCTGTATCTAGAGGTGGACTACTATATCCATTTCCAGAAATAAGGCTAGAGATGCACAATCCAGTGCCAGCCTGTTTCCTCTAGGATCATACAGAACGACTGTATAGTCCACTGATTTCGTCGCGGAACTCCTCTCTGTCAAGTGAATCAACATGCCTGACTCCTTATATTCTTCTCATATTGTTTGCTACAGGGGTAGAAACAAGGGAAGCTCATTTACTTGAAACCAAGAAGGAGGTCAAGATTTGTATGGCTCTTCGTTTCAGCAGAAATCAGCATCATAATGCATAGAAAAAGACATCCAGGTTAAGTTCTGCCTCCTTTAATAAAATATTTTGCAAAATACCGGCCTGTCAACAATTAAACATATCGTAGAATACAGAAAATTTAGTGAATCGTGTGCACTGTAACCCTCGATCCTAATTCAAGATCAATAATTTTCCGCCGTAGATTTTCTGCGCAAATAACGATTACGGACTGTAAGATCGTAAATTTCCGAACCAGTGACAATAAAACATTTTCAGAGTTGCGATGTAGATTGATGAATTGAAGCAATCATAAGGGTGCGTTGTAGCTCAAACAATCAAGCAAAATCAATTTTAGCAAAGCAATCTTGTCATTCTTGACATATTAAATGCGGCCATCGTGTCAGATCGAGAATTCAGTCCAAACTCTTCAGAGATAATGGTAAACCATAACCGAAATCTAAGGAATCTCGTTTCGAGTTCGCCGAGGAGATGTGGGACAGAATGATACACGGGATATATTTGTCATGATTCCGTTAGTTAGGACGCTTATCGTGATCGTTTAAATTATCGACCATTGCAACAGTGAAACAATTTTGTACAGTACGATTTCTGTAATCCCCGTTCGAATTCCCTGTGGAATGCAGGGTACAGTGACAGAAATACAAAGAAGATATAGGAACTGTGAAGCTAGAAGATATTCTTATATTGAAATATACGCTCATTAAGCGCGTGTATTCGCGACATTTCAGTCCACATAGGGTTCGAGTTTTATAGGTTCAACCTCTACCAAGTAAAAAAGCCACAAAACTCTACAGAACAGATCCTCGCTCTTTCTATTATCCTAATTCGCGAGAGAAATGCTGTTTCTCTGTTCCACTCCTACGTATTGCTGAGTATAGTAGAGTTTGCAATGCATTAGAGCATCGCTTTCCGATCCCATTTACGCTACAAATCGTAGTAAGGTGGTCGTACACAATTCGAAATCAAGAATTAGGTTCTGTGTTTTCAAAACTCCATTCATCCCTCGCGCAACGGCAGTACTCAAATTACCAGGCATCTTAGGCGGTCAGATGTATTCTTTGCGATATTGCTTGTAGACGTGCAAAGTTGAACTGTTTCTGGGATTGTGATCTGACGGTAAAGAAGATCGGCGTAATTCATGAATAACTCTCGAAGGAATAGAACACGTGCCGTCAATTTTTGAAATAAACAAACAACAGATGAGTAGGACATTGCTATCACCCTGTTGATTCTCGATCTTTTCTGTCGAACCAACAACAGGTCTTAAAGAAGCTCTTTTTCTGTTGGATTTTTTAGGCTCGTGTAAGCTACATATCGTATGGAATTTCACAACAGATTACTACCGATTTACATACATCTAAATCATGAGTAGTTTGAGAAAAAAACAACTCAGGTACGAAACTAATGGATAATGAGTTTCTATCCTACGTACAATATCATATTCAATGTTTAAATTATACTTTAAATGTATAATCTTGAAAAAAATACTCTGTAATCTCCCTAGTCTTCCTCCTGCATCACAAAAAATAATCAAGTGCAAAAGCAGAAAAAATCTGGGTTACTCACTCCTATTCTGATATCTTGTGTGAAATCCAGAAAGGCAGGGAAGAGATGAGACCAATTGAAACCGTTGAGCTGTACGAGTACAAGACAAAGCTCACTATTAATTTAGAAACCCCGCGCTCATTTCCCCACAATCACTATCATCACAGGTTGCCAACGAAGAAGAAACAAAAACATTCTTATTGTGTGTACTGAAGTGCTGCAGTAATCCAGTGCGACGGTCCTGTCTTGTCCACTACGTGTCGCCAACGAGGAAGCGATATGTGCAAAAGAAAGAGTCACGTTACCATTTCATTGAGATAAGGTAACCTTTTGGACGGTTTAGGAGAATATGGTAGAGGAAATGAGAGAAAGATAAGGAGGATAGGGAGCTTAGTAGTTAGAGATGATGTTCGTGATAAGTTCGTGCCGCTAACAAAGTTGAGGTCGCTTTATTTGTACTCTCCACTGCCACAATCAACGGTAGGCTAATAGCATTAATTGTTTGAACTAAATTGAAGACTTCGATCTTGTGATCACTGTAGTCACACTCCCACCTTTTTAAATTGTTCATTAGCCACCGTATTATCCGATGACAATAAAATCTCGTTTCAGCAAATCAACTACTTCAGTTTCTTCGTACCCACTCGTGCGGTAAAGCATAACCTTGTATAACCAGATAATAGTGTTTCGTTTGCACGGAAGGTTTCGGTCCAGGCAAATATTGTCGGTTGGTGGTAAATAGGCGCAGACGTACGTAGTAGGAGTAGGAGGGTCAGTAGAAACACCAAGAGATATGTCATTAAAGAATAGAATAAGTCCGACGTAGGCACTAGGGTCTTACGGATCCTCACCGCGTTCTGACTTTTGCGCGTAAACAATGTAGTGTCAGTCACCGTTGCGCATGCTGACGTACTCAATCGCGTATTGTTCACGCTTACCATAGATTACGGTAGTATAATCTTTGTATAAGTTGTAGTAGACGATGCGGCAGGGATAGCAGTTGTGATCATCCTGCCAATGCAGGTGGATGTATTCGCCTACGCGCGGGTTGTCTTCAGGTTCCATCTCGTAGCCAAGGCCCTTGCGCTTGTCCATGACAACAGCGTCCGTGTAGTCAATGAACGGGTCGAAGATTGGCCTGGGTACCATATTGAGCGGCTCCCCCTGAAGGTAATAAAGACGGGAAAATTCGGGGCGCGCAGTAGAACTGTAGATGTTGGTAGACATTCTGGTAATGATCAATACAATAAATCTTCCGTAGGTTAGCCTTAAGTAAAAATTCTGACGTAATTGACAATAGAAACGCTCATGCGGTACAATAGGGTATGTAGTCGTTTGAAGAGTCATTCCAATTGAGATAACCTGGCCACGTTGAATATACGGCGGCATTAATAAGTGAGGGTAAGGAATAACGGTATCGAGTGCTTGTGCAGTGCGGTTGGAGTAGAAAATAGAAACTGTACGCACACATTCCATCAATAATAAGGAAATATTTTCCATAATTTCCACC
>JAAUYH010183159.1_pt1 | contig 13946 bp, 17 predicted proteins | sample 7278061 | NCBI WGS metagenome assembly JAAUYH01 (sample SAMN14350203, study PRJNA611818) | marine sediment metagenome | isolation source: surface marine sediment (0.6m) | place: French Polynesia: Moorea | collected 2018-08
AACCGTTCGTCGGCGCTATAACGATGGTATAAATATCGTTTTAGAAAAAGTTGATGAAAAAGCCTTGACAGCTTAGTCCCACTTTGATAGATAAAAAGTAATATAATTCATTCAATTATGTGCTATCAATTATAGCTGAATTATATTATACTCATTTTATGGCTAGACCCGGCGGAAATCCCAACCTTTGGAAAAGTGGTTTTAAGAAGGGCCAGTCTGGGAATCCAGGCGGTAAGCTTCGTCACATGCCTGCTGAGCTTCAGAAAGACCTTTTGACAGCCCTGGTGGATGATTTTAAAGAGCATGGAACTCAAGCCGTGGCAGCCGCTAGAGAAGAATCTCCGATAGGCTATTTGAAGGTTTGCGCCTCCCTTCTTCCCAAAGAGGTGAAAGTCAGAAACGTTACGGAAGACCTGTCTGTAGAAGACTTGGAGGAAGTTGTTGTCAGACTACGAGACGAAGTTGAAGCAGCTGGAGGCGCTCGAGACGTTACTCCGCCAAAAGAAGAGCGAGAACAAGTTAGCGGACTACCGGCCGTACACTAAGCAGCTCACGTTCCATCAGCTTGGGGCGTTATACAGAGAGCGCCTCCTTATGGCAGGCAACCAGCTTGGAAAGACTTGGGCTGGTGCTTTTGAAACCGCCATGCACCTCACGGGACTCTATCCCGACTGGTGGGAAGGTAAAAGATTCGATAAGCCTGTTACTGGATGGTTTGGAAGTAAGACGGGTGAAGTCACTCGTGATGCTGGTCAAAAGCTCCTCCTTGGTGAGCCAAAGGATCGGGCGCAGTGGGGGACGGGGACTATCCCGAAGTCCTGCATTGTTGGCGATCCATCGTTAAAGCGTGGCTTGGCCGACGCGGTCGATACTATAAGTGTCAAGCATGTAAGCGGTGGCACATCGTTTCTGACGTTTAAAACGTATGACCAGGGCCGGCAGAAGTGGCAGGCAGCCACGCTGGACTTTGTATGGCTCGATGAGGAGTGCGACTACGAGATTTACACTGAGGCCGTAACGCGTACCAACGCGACTGGCGGCATCGTGTACATGACGTTTACACCACTACTTGGTATGTCTGAGACGGTGCACTCCTTTATGTCTGGGGAGTTCCCAGATAAGAGCGTCACTACCATGACGATTGACGATGCTGAGCACTACACTCAGGAAGAGCGCGATCGTATCATTGCTAGCTACCCTGCGCATGAGCGTGAGGCTCGTGTTAACGGCGTGCCGATGCTTGGTAGTGGGAAGATATTCCCTGTTGAGGAGTCCTTGATCAAGGTTGAGCCGATCATGATCCCACAGCACTGGCCACAGATCATTGGCATCGACTTTGGCTGGGATCACCCTACCACCGCGGTGAACCTTGCTTGGGATCGAGATAACGACACGGTCTACGTAACAGCGTGCTACACGCGCAGTGAGGCCGTGCCGGCTATTCACTCTGCTGCTATTAAGTCATGGGGTGCTTGGAAGCCTGTAGCGTGGCCGCAGGATGCCTTGCAGCACAGTAAGGGTAGTGGACAAACACTACGCGAGGACTACCAACGTCACGGCTTAAACATGCTCAGAGAGCACGCCAAGTTCGAGGATGGCGGAAACGGTGTGGAGGCCGGCCTATTCATCATGCTGGAGCGCATGGAAACAAGCAGTCTAAAGGTGTTCTCCACCTGCACTGAATGGTTTGAAGAGTTCCGCATGTATCACCGTAAGAACGGCAAGGTAGTCAAAGAACGAGACGACATCATGGACGCCACCCGGTATGGCATTATGTGCCTAAGGTACGCCGAGGTAGAGCGCCGCAACAGAACGACAAACACTATGAGACGTAACATTGCCTAACAAGCTAACCGATGAGCAGCTCGCTACCCGCGTCCTAGAAGAAAAGGGTGTGGCGCGGTACATGAAGGTCGATAAGGCCCTAAAGTACTACAAGCGTGATCCATATGGAACAGAAGAGCCAGGCCGCTCGTCTCACGTGTCTGGTGAAGTTTATCAGGCGGTGGAGTGGGCACATGCCCAAATGCTTGATGTATTCTTTGGCGGTGAACAGATTGGTGAGTTCTCTGCCACGGCGCAAGGTGATGTAGACGCAGCACAGCAAGAGACGCGCGCTGTCGAGCATGAAATTAATGACCGCAATGAAGGCTACCTGCTGTTTAATCAGTGGTTCAAGGATGCCTTGTTGCATGATGTCGGAGTGATTAAGGTCTGGTGGGACCCGACGGAGCCGGTAGCGCCAGAGCACTACGACAACAAGAAGCTATCTGAGTACATTATGCTTGCTAGCGATGACTCGGTGGAGATTAAGGCCCTTACAATCCGCTTGGATGAGCAAGAAGTTGAAGGCCTTGAGGCTTTGCGGACAGCCGCGGTGAATGAGGCTGCTTTAGGGCTTGATGGTGTTGCCGGGGAGGAAATCGATCCCACCATTGCGGATCAGCTTATCATGCAAATGGATGAAGCCGGCCGCCTAGAATTTGACATAGACGTGGAGCGCAAACTTGATACACCGCAAGTCCGCATCGAAAATGTTGTGCCTGGTAGTCTATATGTTGCTGCTCGTTGGCATACTCTTGATCTAACTGACTGCCCGTTCGTGGCAGAGAAGAAGGTAGTGCGGGCTGCTGACCTAGTGGCAGACGGCATGCCGGTGGATAAGGTTAAGAACCTTCCTGACGCTGCATCTATCCCCGAGGAGTTTTCGACTGAGCGCTTCGATCAAGATGATTCCCTAGGTCATCCTACCGTCGATAACGACAGCGGTAGGCGCATGGTTGAGATTATCGACGCTTACCTTCAGGTGGAAGACGGGCCAGGTAAAACCAAGCTTGTTCATGTTATCATGGGTGAGCATGGTGGTTCTGACGCGGACAACAGCGGAGGCACAATCCTTCTGCGTGAGGATGCCGACGGGATGCCATACTGTGCCATTGCGCAGAACATTATGCCGCACACATTTTGGGGCGTGTCTAAGGCTGAGGAGGCCATGCCGACACAGTTCCTGGCATCGCATCTATCTCGCCATGTAGTGGACAACATCTATCAGGTAAACCAGCCCACGATCTTGACGGGATCGGGCTCTAACCTGGATGTAGATGCACTGATGTCGGGGCAGCAGATTGTGCGTGGCGGTGATGTAAGCGTTAACGCGATCCGCAACTTCGAGACGCCGTTTATTGGCGATAAGGCTTTGGCTGTCCTTGGGTTCTTCGACGAACGAGGCGAGCGCACTACCGGCTTAAACAAGGCCAGTATGGGTTTAGACACCAACGCGCTATCAAAGACTACCAACGTCGTGGGCACGATGTTGATGAACGTTTCGCAGCTTCGTATTAAGCTGGCAGCTCGTAACTTCGCCGAGACCGGCGTCAAGCAAATGTATCTTCGGGTGCATGAGCTATTGAGAAAGCATGCCCCTGATGACCACTCCTTTATGCAGGGCACGCAAGAGATTGCGATCCACCCACGAGAATGGAAACACCGGAAGGCGTTTAAGGTGCGCGTTGGTATTGGTCACGCTTCTAAGCTTGAAAAGACCGCGATGCTCGACGCGATTATCAATCGTCAGTCCGCCATATTCCAAGCACAGGGTGGTCCTGGTCCGTTGTTAGGGCTCAATGAGATTCACAATGCGTTAACGGATGAGATCCGGCACACCGGGGGAGCGCAACCTGATCGGTACTACACTGACCCGGCAAACTATGAGCCGCCGGCACCAAAAGAAGAGCCCCTTGATAAGGCTATGGATATCGAGGAGGCCAAGGTTACAGCTAAGGCCCAGACCGACGCCGCGCAGCTTGAGCTTGATCGCGCCACACACCAGGACGATGTACGCATTAAGCTTCTTGAGCTAGAGCTGAAGCGCGAAGAACTAGCTTTGGAGCGGGAGAAGCTCGACCTAGAGAGGCAGAAAGCCGGCGCGACTGTGGTTGAAAAAGACAAGGATCGTGCTTTTGAGGCGCTCAAAGGCATGCAAGCCAATGCGTAAGTCGATCTTTGATCGTGTTAAGCGTGTTGAGCGTAAGGTCACCGACCCACTGGAAGATCACAAGAGAGTCGAATCGGCGCGGCTCATGATGGATTCCCCATCGTTTCGAGCTGCTGTTGAGACACTAGAGCGGCAATTTTTAGAAGAATTTGAGCTATCGAAAGAAACCGACGTAGCTGTAAGAGAAAGAGCTTATATGAAGCTCTCGGTCTTGAGCCAGTTGGTGCACGCGATAGATGACTTGATCACGCAGGAAAAACTGAAGGAATCAAGGCTTAAGAAAGTTTCATAACCAGGCTAACCAAAGAAGGAGCTTAACATGGAACAAGGCGCAATGACATCGGCACAAGCCACTCAAGCCATCGAATCGATATTGTTTACAGACTCACCCGCGGATAGCGGACAAGAGACCAAGGATGATGATCGTGCAGAAGCCGACGAGGGTGATGTTGCGGATCAGACTGAGAACGATACTCAGGATGATAGTGCCAACACTGAAGAGGAAGAAACGTCGGAAGACGAGGAAGCCTCAGACGACGATACTGAAGCAGAAGAACAGCAAGAACAGTCGCTCTACACCGTTAAAGTAAACGGCAAGGAGAGCAAAGTTACCCTTGATGATCTTATTGGTGGGTATCAAAAAGGGCAGGATTACACCCAGAAAACCGAAGCCGTGGCGCAGCAGCGTCGTGAGGCCGAGGAGTTGGGTGCGAAGAATGCTCAAGCTTTACAGCAGTCTTTAGAGTTTATCTCGCTTGTAGAGGGATTTATCGGTGGACCAGTCCACACGATGGAGCAGCTCAAGGAGATCAACGAAAAGCAAGGTGCAGAAGCGTATAATGAGGCGGTGTTGCAGAACGCTCATCGCCAGCAGGTATTGCAAGCTTTGCAGACTAAGCGTCAGGAAGTGACGCAACAGCAGCAAGAAGAGCAGAAAAGAACCAACGACGCGTATTTGGCGGAACAGCGCCAGTTGTTAAGTCAGCGTTTGCCTGGACTCAAGGATAAGAAGGGGCAGCAAGAGCTGTACTCTTATATGCAAGAGTCTTTTGGCGTGTCGGAGGCAGAGTTCGGTCAGATTGCTGATCATCGTGTGTTTGTGATGGCCGATAAGGCACGCCGCTTCGATGCGATGAGCAAAAAAGCAAAGCCAAAGCAAAACCAGCAGATCCCTAAGGTAGTTCGTTCTAAGAGTGGCGCCAACACGAGTGGCAACTCTCAGCAAGTGGACGGCTACAACAAGGCGATGAAAAACTTACGTAGCACTGGATCACGACAGGCGGCTGTGGAGGCAATTTACCACAAATTAGACTAAAGGTTACATACAATGGCACAACCAGCAGGTACGTTTAGCACGTACGACAACGTTAATTCGATCCGTGAAGATTTCATGGACATTTTAACAAACCTTGATCCTTTCGACACTCCGCTGCAAACCGCGGCGCAAAAGGACAAGATGAAGAACACCTACAAGTCATGGTCTGTTGAAGACTTGAATGCGGTGGATTCCAGCAACGCACGGATTGAAGGTGATGATGCCGGTACGGGTATCAGCGCTGCCACTGAGCGTCCAGGGAACTACTCGCAGATTTCCGACAAGGTGGTCATCGTTACCGGCACCAACGAGGCGGTCGACTCGGCTGGTAAGAAGAGTGAGATCGCACACCAAACCATGATGCGGATGCGTGAGCTTAAGCGTGACATGGAGACTATCCTAACAAGCAACCAGGTAGCTGTCGCTGGTAACGACACCACGGCACGTCAGCTTCATGGCCTTGAAGGCTGGTACACCACTAATGTGTCACGTGGCGCAGGTGGAGCAAACGGTAATGCCCCTGGTATTACTGGCGCAGATGCCGCGGCTACCGATGGTACGGCCCGGGTCTTTAGCGAAACCTTGCTTACCGATGTCCTTTCGACTGCATGGGACAACGGCGCTATGGGGATTGATACTATCATGGTTGGCAAGTTCAACCGCGGCAAGATCAGCACCTTTAGCGGCAACGCAACTCCGGTTGTTGACGCCAACAACGCCAAGCGTGAAGTGGTTAACACTGTTAAGATCTACAATGGTGACTATCACACCTTGAAGGTCATGCCTAACCGCTTCCAGCGTGAGCGTACGGCGCACTTGATTGACCCCAGCCTGGTGGCTGTGGACTTCTTGCGCCCTGTGTTCATGAAGAAGCTTGGTGACACTGGAGATAGTGAGAAGCGTCACATCATTACCGAGTACACCTTGCGCGTTACCAACGAGCAGGGCCACGCGGTAATTGCTGACTTGACCACATCGTAGGGAGTTGGGGAGGGTTTTGCCCTCCCCTTCACATTTATGCTGATACACACAGGAACATTTTACGACGAATTCACTGGATGTGAGACGCGGATGTACTTTTGCCCGGAGCGGGAAAGTATCATCGAGCACAAGATCCAGGATGTTGAGCCTGTTCTGAAGATGAACCAGGCGCTATCCGACCAATATGGGCAGCATCATAAGTCCGCGGAGGGCGTTGGCGACTTGGTGGCAAACATCCCCATGGTCGTTGCTGAACAGTGGCGCAAAGAGGGGTTCAATATCTTACATGAGGATCACAACGCCATAGCCAAGCGGCTAAATGATCCAGATTATTCTAAACTTCGAGTAAAAAAAGGTACTATTTAATGACAACCACAAAACTGCACAAAGTTGACGGTAACAAGCTTGATACGCTTCTTCTTGCTGCAAGCGAACTTACTGGTTACAGCTTCGATGGGCTTGATCTTTCGGGCAAGGTATTTAAGGCCGTTGATTTCACCGGTTCCAGCCTCAAGAAGGTCAAGGTTGATGAGAACACAGTGTTTCAGGGCTGCAATTTCACCGACACTGACCTAACTGGGATTGTTGGTAAGGACGGTGGCTCTGCCACATGTGCAGACTGGCGCTGGTCCTACGGTGATCCGGTCGGCTTTGAGCTCCCCGCGAGTCTGTAAGCTAGATGGCGATCACGTCCTTTTCTGAGCTAAAAACAACCATCTCAGAGTACCTAGCTCGCGATGATTCTGACGCTGATGCTGAGCTATTTATTCAGCTTATTGAGTCGGAGATAAACCGAGACCTGTCTCTTAAGGAGATGGTTGTGGAGACGACACTAACAGTGACGTCTGGCTCAGGGTTTGTGACGTTACCTACGGATTTCCTTGAGATCGAGTCGATTCGCATCGCGGGGAACCAGCCGGCTTTAGAGCAATTCGAATACGACGACATCCTGACGCGCAATATGGCGATCCAAAGCGGGACACCGCGAGCATTTGCCATGTACGACAGCACGCGGATCATCTTGTCGCCGACACCAAACGCCGGTAATACTCTAACACTACTGTACTACCAGAAGATACCGGCGCTATCCACGTCTCAAACGACCAATTGGCTGCTTACCAAGGACCCTGAGGCGTATCTGTACGGCGCGTTGTCAAAGGCTGGTCCAAAGTACCAGGATAACGACGATGTGGTCACTAAAGGGGCTCTTTGGGCGGGCGTAAAGCAGGGCTTAAAAGAACAAGACATGCGCCGCCGCATGCAGAAGGGGGGCGTTCGTCGTTATCCCGTGAAGCAGAATTACACCAACCAAAAGTACTAAGGATTTTATTAAAATGGCTGTATGGAAAGTTAATCAGAATGGTGCCAATGTTGACCTTATCCCGTTAAACGGTGCCAACCAGGTCCGAATCCTCAACAGCGAGGGTGGCGAGCCGTCGATGACCTTCGGGATTGTCGATGGGGCGGTTAACAACGTTACGTTCTTGCCGGCGGTGAGTGGGCAGTCCCCTATTATTGAGTTCACCGGTGAGGATGGCAACGTCTCGGGCCAATACCAGACCAAAGGTGCTGGATTCCACAGTTTCCAGACCTTGGCAGGTTCCCTTGAGCAATTCCGGGTGGCTCACACTGGTAGCGCTGGGAACTACGCACAGGCAACTGGCGCAGCTCTTGGTTCTGGCCCAACATTCTCCGCACAGGGTGGTGATGCTAACATCGACCTTAATCTGGCCCCTAAGGGGACTGGTAACGTTCGCTTCGGCACCTTCACGGCGAGCGGCGACGTTGCTGTAACCGGGTCGATTGAGATCAAAGATGCGGCTGGAACTGTTCGCAAGCTTGCTACCATTGCTTAATGCTTCCACAGAGTAGTTTAACGCCGTTTGGCGAATGGTTGCCGGACCAGGGGGAGTTTAACAACCCCGGGGCTATCTTCGTCAACAATGTCATGCCAGACGGCGAGAACTACCGGCCATTCCCTGTCCTTGGGGAGTTATCGGACGCCTTACCAGCGCGGTGCTTGGGGGCGTTTCAGTTCAAGACTGATGCTGGTGTCTTAGAGACTTTCGCAGGAACGGCAACAAAGCTGTATCGGTTTGCTGGTGGGGCCTGGACGGATGTGACCCGCACTAGCGGAGGAGATTACGCCGTTCCTAGTGAGCAGTTCTGGCGCTTTGCGGCTCTAGGTGACGATATTATCGCTACCAACTATGTCGATGACATGCAGGTGTTCACCGTAGGGACAAGCACCAATTTCGCGGCCCTAACTGGTACGCCGCCGCGGTGTCGTGACATGGCGGTTATTGCTAACTTCCTAGTAACAATTAACATTGTTGATCCGGTGGATGGTGATAAGGCAGCACGTGTCCGTTGGTCCGGTTTGGCTAACGCTACGAGCTGGACGGTCAGTGCCACTACACAGGCAGACTTTCAAGATATCCTTAGTCAGACAGGTGAAGGGCGGCGTATCATCCCATTTCGGGATTATGGGTTGCTGCTGTTCGATAATGAGATATGGCGCATGCGCTATGTTGGACCGCCGGCGATCTTTCAGATTGAAAAGGTCAGCGACACGGTGGGCTGTCAATATCCGGCCAGCGCGGTGGAGCATAACGGTGTCCTGTATTTTTTGAACAGTAACGGCTTCCAAGCCTTCGATGGCGCTCGTGTCCTACCTATTGGTGACGGGAAGATCGACGATTATTTCAAGAGCGTGCGCGACATTAATGACGCCTGGCAGATTGTCGGTGCGATCAATCCCGAGAAGAACATGGTTGTTTGGAGCTACGGTAGTGCCTCTAATAGCCTGATCCACCCTGACAAAATGATCGCCTATCACTACCCTACAGGGCGCTGGTGTCAGGGGGACGTTCCATCACAGTACATCCTGAATGGCTTCACCACAGCGGTGTCGGTTGATGCGTTAGACGGTTTTTATTCCAGTATCGACGATATCCCGTTTAGTCTCGATAGTGCGGTGTGGGCTGGCGGTTCTGGGACGATGGTTGGGTTCACCGGCGCGAATAAGCTTGGCTACGCTGATGGGATCATTCTGCCGGCCGTCCTTGAGACGCGAGAGATTCGACCGAATCCTAGCGGTAAGGCGTTTGTAAGCTCTGTACAGCCAATTGTGGACGACATAGGAAACCCAAACGTAACGGTTAAGTACCGCGACGCTGTGACGGATAGCCTCAGCTCTACTCCGAAAAAGGCACTGTTTGCACGGACGCAAGAATCGCATTTTTCTAAAACGTCCCGATATTTCCGTGCAGTTGTAGAAACGAACGGTAACTGGTCGTTGGCGCAAGGCGTCAAGTATCGCAGTAAAGACAAGGGCAACTGGTAGTGGCTTACCCGACCATCGAATACCCGAATCCGCTACCGATTGAAGCGCAGGACTTCATTAACCAACAGCGCCAGGTTGTTGACAGTATTATGAGCGGCAAGATCAATGCTCGCGGCGAGGTGACGTTGACGGCATCGACCACAACAACGCAGGTAGACGATCTTCGGGCGACGACAGACAGTATAATCTTGTTGGAGCCGCGGACCGCTAATGCGGCGGCAGCTTTGGCGACAACTTACACCAGCATAACCACCAACAGAAGCTTTACGCTAACGCATGCAAACAACGCTCAGACTGATAGAACCTTCCGATACGCCATTATCGGTTAAAACCGAGATGATCATGGTGCCGGTGAATGGTGGGGACATTGATACGGTATGGCCAAAAGTAGCGCCATTAATACAGCAGGCGATCCACTACAATAGCCGCGGCGAGGATATAGAACAGGTACGGGGGCACTGCAAAGAGGGTAAGCGGCAGCTGTGGGTCATCACTGATGCGGCCCAAGTGTTGGCGGCGGTAATCACGCAGATTGACGACAACAATGGCAAGAAGATCGGTATTATCGTCTATGCCGGCGGCGAGGGTGCGCGTCATTGGGTGCACTACTATGAGTCTTGGCGGGAGTATTTCCGCGAGCGCGGTTGTACCGAGCTTGAGGTTATTGGCCGAAAAGGCTGGAAGAAACTGCTGGAGAAGTACGGCCTGAAGCAGCGCGCCGTCATTTATGGAGAAAAGATATGAGTAAGGGCGGTAGCAGCGTTCCTGATCGTCAGACTACGGTTCAAGAGCCGCCGAGCTTTTTACAGCCTGGCTTGCGACGTGCGGCGGAAGAGGCCGAGCGGCTATTTGATACCGAGCGCCGGCAGTTTTTTCCACAAAGCACTGTTGTGGGCTTCGCACCGCAGACCGAAGCCGCCCTCAATACCCTAGAGGACTTCCGTTTTAATCCGGCCACGCAACAGGGTTTTGATGCTCTGGCTCAGCGCGGTGCTACTGGTAGCCCCCTGGTAAGGCAATCCCAGCAAGCGTTGACTGAGGCTCTACAGGGGCGTGGCGCCTTCGTTGATCCGGTGATCGATGCTTCGACACGTGACGCTGTTCGGGCGTTCAATCAGGTGGAGGTACCGGGCTTGGCCGGCACGTTTAATCAGGCCGGACGGCTAGGAAGCGGCGCATTCGCTAACCAGCTTAACTTAGGGCGCAACGAGCTAGCGCGTACCGTGGCTGATAACTCGGCGCGCATTCGCTTGCAATCACAGCAGCAGGCGCTAGCGCAAGCACTACCATTCGCTCAGCAGGACTTTGTTGACGCGCAGGCGTTGTTATCCGCTGGACAGGGGCGTGATGCATTAAACCGCTCCCGTATCGAAGATCTTGCCCGCGTGGGCGCTTCCCGTGAGCGCTTAGAACAAGAGCGCTTACAAGAGCAGCTAGATCGCTTCAATTTCTCCCAGAACGCTGATCAGGCGCGTTTGACTCGATTTTTACAGAATCTAACGGGCGGTGGTAATCAGGGCTTTACGCAGACGACAAGCTCTCCAGATAACAGTAACCCGTTCCTAAGTGGGGCCGGTGGCGCATTGACTGGAGCTGCCGCGGCTGGGACGGTGCAGAGTCTGGCCCCTAGCCTGTTCCAAGGGGCCGTTGGCGCGGCAGGGCCACAAGTACCTGGTGCGTTAAGCGCCCTAGGCGGCCCCACTGGACTCGCCATCGGCGCTGGGTTAGGATTACTAGGAGGTTTATTCGGGTAATGGCAATTGATGTACCAAGCTTTGCAATAGCAAATAACCTTAATCAGGCGCAGGTTCGTGACCTTCGAGCGGCATTAAGCCCCTTCGCACATGCCCGCCAGGGTGTAGGCCCGCAAAGCCAGGGGATGATCGACTTGCAAGAACAGCAGGCCGCTGATCAGTTTCTTGCAGGCATTCAAGCTAAGAAAAAACCAAAGACAAAAGCCGATGTTTCTACCGCTCCACCTCCAAATACTCTTTTCGCACAGCCTCTACCGACTCCGCCGGCGATTACACCTCAGCAGGTAAATCAGGCTGTTTCCTCTCCGGCTACAAGCACTCTTGCTTTAGGTGGGCCTCCGGCGCAGGTTGCCAGTGTCGCCACGCAGGCCAACAACGAGCGTGCCGCACTGAATAATGTGCTCGGCTTGATTGACATGGCCAACGCGGCGGGGCTTACCCAAGAACAGCGCAACGTTATCCCTGCAAGCCCGAATCTTCGGCCATCGGTAGCGCGCAACGCATTACAATTCGAGACTGGTGGCTTACTACCACTTGCCCAAGCTAGACGCCCAACCGTACAAGGTTTACTGTTCTAATGACCATTAATCCCCTTTTGCCTGATACTGTTGAGAGTGTGATATCATCACCGCTTTTTCAGCAGCAACAGCAGCAGCCCATTTCCCAGCCACAAGCGCCAAGTCCTGCGCCTTCCAGTGTGTTCGAGAACCCGGCGTTCTTGCAGGCTTTGGGTCGTATGGGCGGTCAGTTGCTCGCGGCAGGGCAGGGAGGGGCTAACACGGCTTTAGGTGTGGCTGGTGGCTTAAATACCTTTAACGCCTCTTTACAAAACTCCCAGCAGCAGCAATTCTTGCGTGACCGGGCAGCATTACAAGATGCGATATCCATTGGCGCGCTACAGGCGCAGCAGTCACAAGGGCAGCAGCGAGCACTCGAAGCGGCTCGCGAGCAAGAAGCTATTCGTGTGTTGTCTGATCCAAGTTCGAGCCAGGCAGAGAAAACGGCGGCCGGTCTTATTCTGAATCCTGCATCAGCCGCTTTTGCGAGCGGGATCAAGACACAGCAACCGCTTGTTAATGTAAATACGGGGCTTGGCCCGGCGTTCGATAAGGTGTTTACCGAGCAATCTGCCAAAGAGATAGCTAAAATTAACAGAGAATTTGTTTCGACTACACAGAGAAGCGCTGAAGCCGCACAGCGTATCTTGCCTAAGGTGCAGCGCACGCTTTCTGATTTGCGTTCTGGTAAAATCCGCACGGGTTTCGGCGCTGAGGTGCAATCCTCGTTGAAAAACTTCCTGGTGTCGGCGGGGGCCATTGATGAGGATGCAAACTTGCCGGCCGAGCGTTTAAAAGCCTTGTCGGCAAATCTTGTAGGCCAAAAAGCCAAACAGCTCGGCACCAATCCCACCGACCGCGATGTCGAGTTTGTTCTTCAGGGGATTGCGACGCTTGGTAAAACTGGCGCGTTCAACATCGAAGAGCTTGAGGACATGGAGCGCGAGATGCTCGCTAATATCGAGCGTGCTCGTTTAGCGTTCCAAGCCGATGATCAAATATCCCGAGGTGAGTTTAGTGGGAATGTGTCGACTTTTGTCGGACAGCGTATGCTTGATTTCCAGCCGCCCGTTTCGCAAGCGCCAGCGCAGCAACAGTTGCGGGGATTGCCTACCAGGGAGCAGTTAGAGCAAGATGATGCCGCAAAAGAGATACGGCAGCGTTTGCGCCGTGGTGAAATCAGCAGGGAGGAGGCACGTCGTCTCCTTAGTGGTCAGTAATGGCTGATGCAATAGACGCTTTCCTGGACGCTCCAGGAGGAGCCTCACCGCCGCCTCAAGGTGACAGCATTGACGCGTTTCTTGATGCGCCTTTGGATGTGGCACAGCCCGCCGAGCAAGACCCATCCATCCTCGGTTCCGTCGCCGGCCGCCTTGGCGATGTCGGCAGATTCGGCGCGGATATTGTGACCGATGTTATTGCTGGTACAGTTTCTACACCAAGGTTCCTTGGGGACTTAGCCGCTAGTGGCCTTGAGGCCTTAGAAGAGAATGTTTTCCAGGGATTAATGGGGCTGCCGCCGGCCGAAGTGGGGCAGACTACAGTACCCGCGCCGACATTCGACGAGGCACGTGAAGCAATCACCATTCCTGGTGTAAACACGTTCGAGACTGATAATCCATCTCTACAGCGCTTGTCTACCTTGGGTGAGTTCGTAACTAGTGTAAACCCCCTTAGGGGTGCTGCTTCTCTTGGGCAGGCTGTCAGGAACATACCGGGGGCCGTTAGAAGCCAAGCGCCCGAAAACCTTTTGCTTGGTGGGGCATTTATTGGCGGTGATGTCGCTGCTAGCGGCCTTTCTGGTGAAGGGGCTACTGAAGCTGAGCGGGCGGCAGCCGGCCTTCTTGGGCTAGGGCTAGGAGCTGGTGCCCTTGGGGCTGGGTCGACCATTGCTCGGCGGACGGACCAGATCGGAAGAGCACAGTTTTTGTCCAGACAAATTCCATTTACCTCTTTAATTCATCAATGACATATGCACTATTGTATCAGTATATTTCTC
>JAAUYH010145553.1_pt1 | contig 13945 bp, 16 predicted proteins | sample 7278061 | NCBI WGS metagenome assembly JAAUYH01 (sample SAMN14350203, study PRJNA611818) | marine sediment metagenome | isolation source: surface marine sediment (0.6m) | place: French Polynesia: Moorea | collected 2018-08
CCGCGCAAGGGCTTTGCCCGAAGCGGGAAACAAACATGACATAGCACTGGCGGGAAACCGGACGAGTGAATGATGCCGCACACCCACACTCCGTCATTCCCCGACTTGATCGGGGGATCCATGCACAAGCCGAGGGAAAGTTGTTTGGGACACGTCCTCGCTATTTGTTTGTGCGTGGATGCTCGGATCAAGTCCGAGCATGACGATATTATTGAGAACGCATCAAACCAGGCAAAGAAGAGTGTATCCAAATGAAACCCAATCCCATCAATTTCCAAACTGCCAAGGCCCATGCCCATTTTGAAGGGCTATGGCAATACTGCGAACATCCTGAATGCCGAAAACGGAAACAGTGCACCGGTGGCCCTCGAGGCACGTTTCGAAGTACCAATGGAGTGCCGCTCTGCAAACAATCAGATAGTCAAGCTGTTGAGAAAAAACGTCAACATGAGAGGCGCAAGCAATTTGGCATCGAACCAGACAAAACAAGTGAAGAGCCCGAATGGTTTCGTGAGGCGATGGAACGATTGGGCCTAAGTGAAGCTCCATAAGGCTATAAAATTATCACCCCTTGCCCAATCCTGCGCGCGTGCTAAGCATGGTGGTCTAGGGGAATAATTTTGCTTTCTGTCCTTCTTACCATTCTGCCGGTCTTTTTGATCTTGGGATCGGGTTATCTACTTGCGCGATTAAAGTATCTGCCGGACAGTGTTGCCGATGCGCTCAACACATACGCGCTAAAGCTCGGCGTTCCGGTCCTGCTGTTCCTCGCCATGTTCAGGCTGGATTTCTCAACTGCTTTCAATGCAGGCATGCTGGTCAGTTTTTACACAGGCGCATTCACCTGTTTCATCGCAGGCATTGTACTTTCGCGCATCATTTGGAAACGCCGACCAGGCGAGTCTGTAGCCGTCGGATTTTGTGCGGTCTTCTCCAACACGGTTTTGATTGGTCTTCCAATTTCGCAACTGGCCTTTGGTGAAACGGTCCTAACGCCGGTTTTCGGCATCGTCGCATTTCATGCGTCCCTACTTTACACCGTGGGCATGATCACCATGGAATTTGCCCGACGTGATGGGCGCAGGTTGGGGGATACTCTCAAATCAGCATTCTCGTCAGTCATTGCAAACCCGCTTATGGTCGGCATTCTCTTAGGGGTTACCGCAAACCTGATCGGACTTTGGATCCCCTCACCTGTTGAACAGGCGCTTGACCTGATACGCGCTACGGCCATTCCGGTTTCACTGGTGGGCATAGGGATCGCGTTAACACGATATTCAATAAGCTCAGAGCTCACAGAAACACTGATGGTTTCGTTTTTCGCGCTGATCGTCCACCCGGCCATTGCACTTTTCATGTGCCTCTACGTTTTCGATGTACAGGGCGATTTTTTGAAAGCCGCAGTGGTTCTGGCAGCCATGCCGCCAGGCATGAACATTTACATTTTCGCATCGATTTACCAGCGCGCGTTGAACCTGTCGGCATCAGTGCTAGTAATAGCAAACATGTTGGCAGTTTTCAGCATTCCAGCATGGATCCTCATTATAAAATCGCTAAGCTGAGCATTTTTGTTTCGCGTGTTCTGTGCTGTAACGCACACTTGAGAACATTTCTCCGGAACTTGTGTATGGCGGACACGCAAGCGCGAGTGAACGTTCACAAGCCTTCAACTGGTCAGGAGAAAACGGGTAATTGCGAAAATTACACCTAATTCTTTTTCATGACACGAGAAGGAGAATTATGATGTCATTCAAATCAATCGCCCTTGCTGCAGTTGCAAGCGTCGGGTTATTTGCAGCTATTCCTGCCCAGGCAGGCAACGTTCAAAGCTCGAGTATAAAAATCATTCATAGTGGTTCTGATGTTCAGTTGAGCATCAATGGGTCAGGCTTGGTTCACAAGGCAGGTTATCGCAGCCACCGCGGGTTCAAGCACCACAAGCGCTTTTCTGGTCACCGCAAATTCAGAGGGCACAAGAAGTTTAGCAAACATCGCGGTTTCTCACGACACCACAAGGTTTCACGCCACCGCAGTTTCGGACACGCCCGGTTTCATCATGGGCATCGTGGGAAAAAGTTCAGCAAATTTCACCATCGTAAATTCCGCCGTTACTAAGGCGTAAGCACGAAAACAAAAATGAAAATCTGAAAGAACCCCGCAATTTTGGCGGGGTTTCTTGTTTGCCACTCAAAGGCCGATCAGTGCTGGCAAGGTCCGCATATCGTCGAATATTTCACCGCCTGCATTTTTGAGCTTATCCTGATCGCTGGCTTCATCTCCGCAATAGGCTAGCACCCGCATGCCAGCCGAAACCGCAGCTTGAACGCCATAGAGTGAATCTTCAATGACTACGCACGATTGAGGCGTGTGACCCATCTTGTTCGCTGCATGGAGAAACAGATCGGGATGCGGTTTCCCGCGCTCCACTTCATAGCCTGAGAAAAGGACATCTCGAAACAATGGCAAAAGACCGCTTGATCCGAGTGTCATGTGCATTTTCTCATGCTTACCAGACGAGGCAACACACCACGGAATATGGGCAGTCCTTAGTGCCTCAACTGCTGTCTCGACAAAGGGAATTGGGTCAACGCCTTTGGAAAAAACGTTCGGCAGTTGATCATAGACCGTGCTGGCGAAGTCATCACCAAGATCAATCCCATCTTCTGCAAGCAGTTTCGCACGCACGCTTGGAAGACTCAAACCGACAAAGCGTTTCTGACATTGCGGCCCGGTAATCGAATATCCCTTTTGCGAGATAACTCGAGCCATAAAGGCATTGGCCATGCGTTCGGTGTCGACCAAAACACCATCACAATCGAAAATAACCAGAGAGGGACGCTCAGAAATATTTATGACCAATCGCGAATGTCGACAAAATGACCGGCAATTGCTGCAGCACCTGCCATCGCCGGGGAAACGAGATGCGTCCGACCTTTGAAGCCCTGACGGCCCTCAAAATTGCGGTTGGAAGTAGACGCACAGCGTTCTTCCGGTTTCAGACGATCGTCGTTCATAGCAAGGCACATGGAACATCCCGGCTCTCGCCAATCAAATCCGGCTTCGATGAAAATCTTGTCGAGCCCTTCTGCTTCCGCCTGTTCCTTCACAAGGCCGGAACCGGGTACAATCATCGCATCCACGGTGTCCGCAACCTTTTTGCCTTCAACCACGGCAGCAACAGCTCGAAGGTCCTCGATACGGCCATTGGTACAAGAACCGATAAACACACGGTCGATGTTGATGTCCGTGATCTTGGTACCCGCTTCAAGACCCATATAGTCGAGCGCACGTTGCTTCGATGCCCGTTTGGTTTCATCCTCGATGTCTGCTGGATTTGGCACTACACTGTTGACGGAAACCACATCTTCGGGAGAAGAGCCCCAGGAAACAATCGGTGGAAGGTTGGCCGCATCCAGTTCGATTACTTCATCAAAATGTGCGCCTTCATCGGTGTAGAGCGTTTTCCAATACTCCATCGCCATATCAAACGCCGCACCTTTTGGTGCCTTCGGCTTGTCCTTGATGTAATCAAAGGTTTTTTCATCCGGTGCTATCAGGCCCGCACGGGCACCGCCTTCAATGGTCATGTTACAGACGGTCATCCGACCTTCCATCGTCAGATCGCGGATTGCTTCACCGGCAAACTCAATCACATGACCTGTGCCACCGGCCGTACCGATCTCTCCAATGATTGCAAGAATGATGTCTTTGGCCGTCACTCCTTCAGGCGCTTTGCCATTGACCTTGACCAGCATGTTCTTGGCCTTTTTCTGGATCAACGTTTGCGTGGCCAGCACATGCTCAACCTCAGACGTGCCAATGCCGTGAGCCAAAGCGCCAAATGCACCATGGGTCGAGGTATGCGAATCACCACAAACAATTGTCATGCCGGGAAGGGTGAAACCTTGCTCTGGCCCGATGATGTGCACAATGCCCTGACGCTTATCATGTTCAGAATAATACTCGATGCCAAAGTCCTTGGCATTTTGAGCAAGTGCCTCAACCTGAATACGGCTTTCTTCGTTTTTGATACCATTGACCCGATCAGCGGATGTCGGAACGTTGTGATCAACCACTGCCAGCGTCTTTTCCGGTTGACGCACCGTGCGACCAGCTATGCGAAGGCCTTCAAACGCTTGTGGGCTGGTAACCTCATGGACCAAATGGCGATCTATGTAGAGAAGGGAAGTTCCGTCCTGATCAGTTGAAACCACATGTGCATCCCAGATTTTATCGTAAAGCGTCTTGGCCATCGTTCACTGTCTTCATTTGAGAGAAATCGTTGGGGTGGTGATAGATTCGCTTGCTTCCAACGTCAAGAAAAAGACGCAAGTCTTGAACTTCACAACGAACACAACAATATGACGAGAAACCGGAGCTGGCTAAATTTATGGAAACTCTGCTTTCCCCCGTTGTACTATTCTTTGTTCTCGGCGCCTTGGCCGCCTTCGCGCGATCTGATCTCGCCATACCGGAAGCGATATCAAAAGGTATCTCGCTTTATTTGATGGCAGCCATCGGCCTGAAAGGCGGGATATTGGTCGCCGAAAGCGGCTTCACGATTGATCTGTTGCTGGCAGCGTTGGCGGGATTGTTTTTAAGCTTTACGATTCCAGCTGCAGCTTTCTTTATTTTGCGCGGGTTCGGAAGGCTGAGCGCCAAAAACGCAGGCGCCGTCGCTGCTCACTACGGTTCGGTCAGCGTCGTAACCTTTGTCACAGGGCAGGAAGTTCTTACATCATCCGGACTTGCCCCCGCTGGGTATATGGTTGCCGTTTTGGCATTGATGGAAACGCCTGCGATTATCGTGGGTCTGTATCTCGCGCATAAATATGCAGTAAATCCATCGGTTGAGGCAGGGAAGAATTCACGAGAACTGCTTCATGAAACGCTTCTGAATGGATCGGTCGTCCTGTTGACCGGTGCATTCATCATCGGAATTGTGATTGGCAAAGATGGGTTTACATCAATAGCACCAGTATTTGAAACCGGCTTTAGAGGGATGCTCTGCCTGTTTCTTCTCGATATGGGATTGATCGCCGCACGACGTCTTCGTGAAGCAAAATCTCTTACATTCCGACTTGTTATTCTCGGTATTGTTTTTCCGCTAGTAAATGGCTTTATCGGCATATTGGTTGGCCAGATGATCGGCCTCGATATCGGTTCCACAGTGGCACTTGCAATACTCTCCGCCAGCGCGTCCTACATAGCAGTACCAGCCGCCATGCGACTTGCTCTTCCCGAGGCTGATTCTGGACTGTATCTCTCTATGTCGCTGGCTGTCACATTCCCGTTCAACATCATTTTCGGCATTCCGCTGTTTACTCAAATCACACTATGGATGGCAGGATCATGAAACGTCTGACCGCTCGCAAACGCATGGAAATCCTCGTGGATGCACCCCTTCTCAAACGCGTTAAACAAATGGCCATTGAAGCAGGTATCGAAGGGTACACAATTATTCCGACTCTCGAAGGACGCGGTAACAAAGGTGAGTGGCGAGATGAACGCGTTTCAGGTGGGGTTGGCTCAAAGGTGATTTTCCTCACCATCATTTCGGAAGAACGCGCTTCAAGGTTCCTGGATCTGCTTGAACCTATGCTGGAGCCTTACGGGATAATAGTTTCCTTAACGACTGCAGAGGTGATCCGACCGGAGAAGTTTTAGTCTGAGGAAAACAGCCTAGGCCATTTTCCTCATTTTTATTGTTCTTTTTCAGCCCATTTAGCTCGGGCCTTCTTACGCCAAGGCGCATTGATTTCCCAATCACCGGCCATGATGCAACCAAAGGGGATCACCTGATCTACCACGTCGGCAAGAGCAAACTGGTCGATCTGTGCCCTGACAGCCGATGCGTTTTTGTAGGCTGATGGCAATTCCGAAATATCGGTTTCACCACAGAAAAACCGGGCATCAATTTCAGCAGTTTCCTCCGCAAAGATCACCGCATCGGGTTTTCCGGCATTCTTCCGCTTATGCGCCGACCGCGACATGTTTCGCCCCGCGCCGTGCGGTGAGAAACCAAGTCCGTTTTCTGCATTCAATCCGCGAACAATCAAGATCGGTTCCGCCATGTTGAGCGGGATAATCGTCAGCTCAGTCGCATCTTCAGCCCACCCATCAAAAGCGGGGGTTGCTCCCTTGCCGTGATAGAACAAACCATCAGACTTTCGGAATACAAAGTTATGCTCATTCCAGAACCGGTCTTCAGCGTTTGCACCCAGAACAGCACCAGCTGCATCATGGATCGCATAGTGGTTCTCACGGGTCCATAATCTTGCCACTTGCAACGCATCCCAATAGGTTTCACCCTCAGCAGATTCAGCCTTTATCCAAGCATTTCCCTTCAACGTTTCTGGAGAGACTTGCAAGCGTGTACGCTCAGCAATTGCCATTCCGTCCTTATATAGTCTAGCACCAAAACCACGCGAACCATGGTGCGTCACAAGGATTGTGTCGCCCGAAGAAGCAAGCGTTCCGACGTAGGCGAAATGGTTACCATCACCCTGTGTGCCGAAATGCCATTCGGAAATCTCAGAATGTTTTTCGGTCATGGGGTTTTTCAAAATCTTTTGCTTCAGCCAATCGGGAAGCCGCATTTGGCTTTCGCGACCACCAGGCCCAAAATGCGTCACACTATGGACTGCATCCAACAATTTTGCAGGATCAGCTTTGCCAAAATTGGTGATTGCCATCGAGCAGCAGATGTCAGCCGAATGCATGCCGGGATGAATTTCGGACGAAGCAACAACACCGCCAACCGGAACGGTCCCCACTGGGCCCGCAGGACAAGCATCCGGCATCACTGCACCCGCTTTCACAACAGGTGTTCGCATCAGCGCATCCATTGTTTGAATAACGGAATTGACGTTTTCTTGCTCAGCCTCATCCGCCGCCTCAATATTGAGATGATATGATACATCGCCAACTTTACGCAGAGGCAATTGCTCTGGCTGCAATTTCAACGCAGCTGCAATCGCATCATTCAGGCTGGCACCTTCTGACAGCATTTTGTTCGCAAGAGGCAATGCATCCTTGAACCACGGGCCTTGACGCATACCAGCTTCGATCAATTTCTTGCCTGTAATCATTTTTTTCTCCTGTGAGCATAGAACTCCAAACAAAAAAGGCGGCCCGAGGCCGCCTTTGCAATAAACCGTCTCTATTTCTATACGGTTATTCCTTGGCCTCTCCGTCGGCGGAAGCGTTACTATCCGGCTGAACATCTGCATTTGCTGCTTCGGCCTCTGCAGCAGCTGCTGCTGCATCTTCAGCCGCCTTTTCTTTTGCCAGCTCTTCTGCAGCCGCAATCTTTTCTGCCTCGATGCGTGCTTTTTCTTCAAGCATTGCCTGACGCTCAGCATCGTTCAGCTTTTTCGCACGTGTACCAGTGTTTTCGGTGATACGTGCAGATTTACCGCGACGGTTACGAAGGTAATAAAGCTTTGCGCGGCGGACCTTACCGCGGCGAACAACTTCCACACCTTCCACCAATGGTGAGAAGATAGGGAACACACGCTCGACACCTTCGCCGTAGGAGATTTTGCGGACGGTGAAGCTTTCATTGATACCGCCACCGGAACGGGCGATACATACACCTTCATAAGCCTGAACACGGGTACGCTGACCCTCAGTCACGCGCACAAGAACGCGGACAGTGTCACCTGGCTCAAAAGCAGGCAATTCACGGGTTTCGGCAATACGGGATGCTTCTTCAGCTTCGAGCTGTTCAATAATATTCATGGTTTCCACTTTCGGGTTCGAGACCAAGCCAGGGACATTCCTTTATGCCTTTGCGAGATCGTTTGTTCTTTTTCAAAAGCCAGAGCGACATCGAATTAGTCAGTTGATTACGGCAACCCGTAGTGACCAAGTCGACCAAACCGAAGTTCATGTCGATACACAATTTTCCGCGATTTTCGGAAATTTGGTGGTTCTATAAGGGAAATACAGAAGTTTGTCGAGTAGAAAAGCCAACCAAGTGATTGCGGTCAGGTCATCTCTCCAACCGTTTCTTTATCCGACTCAACCCAACCGGCGTCACGCCAAGGTATCGGGCAATCTCGTTCTGCGTGATTTTACTTGCAAATTCTGGATTTTCTTCGGTCATGCGCGCATAGCGTTGTTCGGCACTTAGACACAGAAACTCGAATTCGCGAATTTCTTTCTTCAGTGAAAATCCGAGTAAGAATTCAACCATTTCAAAGGCAATTTCAGGATCGGTCTTGCTTGCTTCATAAAGTTTTGAAAACTCGATTTTCAGCAATTTGCAATCTTCCATGCATAAAAGGCTGAAACTGCATTTCTCACCAGCGTAACAAGCACGCAGACTGCCGATCCTGCCGCCTGCCTCAATGAAGGATTTGATATTCTCCTTGCCATCCTCAGAGAGATAATAGGCTTTGAGAAAACCACTGGTGACGAAGTAGATGAACTTGTCCTCATCGCCTTGGCGAAACACATGATCGCCCTTTTCCAGAGCAAGCTCCACTCCGTTTGTCCGGATCAATTCCAAAATTTTCACGGGTTTTAACCTAGGTTAATTCCAAACTCCTTTGAAAATTGTAGGCATGAATAAATTTCAGTCAACGCAAGACATGGAGACAAGGTTGGAACTCAAACGGAAACACATCGTTATCACGGGCGGCACATCGGGCATTGGCCTTGAAATGGTGAACCACCTTGTTGGGGAAAACGATGTGAGCGTTTTAGCGCGAGCTTCTGACAAACTGGAACGCGCAAAGCGCAAACTCGGGACGATCAATTTTATCGAAACTGACCTGTCGGACCTCCAATCCGTAGAACAGGCCGCAGATCAATTCGTCCAGCAGGGCAAAAACATTGATGTTCTCATCAACAATGCCGCGCAGCAATCTACACCAACATTTCTGGATCAAGCCTTTCGCTATGAAATGATCAAACGTGAGATCGATGTCAATTTCACTTCCATCTGCTGCTTGATCCATTTGCTGCTGCCACTGATCTTGAAGGATAGTCCAAGCGTCATTTTGAACATCAATTCGGGATTGGCGATCAGCCCCAAACGCACATCCGCAATCTATTGTGCGACCAAAGGGGCACTCAACACATTCTCACAGTCCCTGCGATATCAGCTGGAAGAAACCAACATCAGCGTAAAACAGGCATTTTTGCCGCTTGTCGATACAGACATGACCGCTGGTCGGGGCAAGGGAAAACTTAGTCCGCAAGAGGCAGCGAAAGAAATACTGCGAGGCCTGCAGCACGCGAGCGGCGACTTTGACATTGGAAAGGTCAAGCTCCTGCGCATTATCCATCGCTTTGCTCCCGGCATAGCAGCCAAAATCATGAAAGCTTCTTAGGATACCTATCGATGAAATCTCTTCTCAAAGTCATGTTCGTGCTTGCCGCAATCTTCGCTTCCACCTTCATTCTGGGACGGGTGCTTGGAATTCTGACCATCGAAAATGTCAGAATGTGGTTTGAACAGGCACAACTGATTGATCCGATCTGGGTAGCACTGATTGCCATTGCCCTGTTGTTTGCCGATCTCTTCGTCGCCGTGCCGACACTAACAATTATTCTTTTATCCGGCTTTTTTCTTGGGTTCCCGCTTGGCTTTAGTGTCGCTCTTGTTGGCGTGTCTGCAGCAGCTTTCTCTGGATACGTGATCAGTCGACGATGGGGCGAGGCAGGGATTAGGTTTCTTGTAAGAGATCAAACCGAGCGGGATGACCTCAAATCCGCTTTCCAGACGAGCGGCCCGGTAATGATCATGCTTTCCCGCGCAGCGCCGATTGTACCAGAAGTCACCGCCTGTATGGCAGGGGCTACCAGAATACCGTTCCTCAAATATCTGCTTTGGTTTTCAATCGGAACTTTGCCCTATGTTGGCATCGCCGCCTATGCGGGTTCCATCAGTTCGCTGGAAAATCCAAAACCTGCCATCTACGCGGCGCTATCGCTATATGCTGTGCTTTGGATTGGATGGTACATTTTCAAGAGGCGGCGGCAGCGATGAAGATCTGCCGCGGATAACAGCTTCAAACAATCCGGACATTCTGAATAGGAATGCCATTCACCTGTTTGTTAATCAGATGTTCTAATTTGTCTGCGATGTGTTCGAAACTGAAATACGTTGGAGGCCTTTTTATGACATCAGATTTAATCGCGCAACGAACAGAAATAGCACAAGCAAAAATCAACAATTCATATGGTAAAGAGGAAGCTGAATTCAGCGTAACATTGTTTGTTGATCACCATTTGGAAGAGCTTAGCTCTGATGATTGGAATGCTGCAACAGGAAAGCCCAACCCCACACCAGAACAAATCCTCAAGTCATTGGTTCTAGCTAGTTGCTGGAGTTCCGATGACAGCCAGAATATCGATATGTTTGATTTCTCGCTGCCAGGAGACATTACGGATTACTTAATTTCCATTCAGTTTAATCAAGCGAATGAAATAATAGCTATGGATATGGAAAGCTAATGCGAGTGCGATACATGCATCTCATGGTTACCGCCACTTGATCGAGCAGCCCATGCTCGAACTCTGTTCGCGAGGGCCTTCTCCCGTTTCGCCAATAAACCGCATGGCATTGACCAGTTCTTTTGTGCGTCCCGCCGGATCCCCCATGCGCGCATCATCCAACCGGCCTCGATATTGAAGTTCACCTTTGGTGTTCAGCCCAAAGAAATCGGGCGTACACACCGCATCATAGGCTTTGCCAACTTCCTGTGTTTCATCCACCAGATAGGGGAATCTGAAACCATAATGCGCCGCAAACCGCTTCATGTTTTCCGGGCTATCATCCGGCACATATGTGTAGTCATTCGACATGACCGCCAGCACGTTAATGCCTTCCGCCATCAATTCTTCCGCATCTCTCGAAAACCGTTCAGCGACCGCCACAACATAGGGGCAATGATTACAAATGAACGCGATGAGCAGACCATTCTCGCCCATGTGTTCTGACATGGTGAAAGTTTTGCCATCAGGATCGGAAAGCGTGAAATCAGGCGCTTTCCAGTCAAAATTGCATAGGGGAGTATCAAGCAGCATTTTTCTTCCTCATTTTACGTTCCGCAAAACGTCTGGAAATTCGGGTTCCCATCAGATGCCGGCTTGGCAAAAGCTTCCATGCCTTCCACCTGATCGTATGGGTTCTGAAGGAGATCAAACAAGGCTTCAAACGGTATCATGTCACCATTTTCAGCAGCCGAAAGTGCCTCTTCAACCTTATGGTTGCGCGGAATATAAAGCGGATTGACGGCATCCATTCTGCTCGCACGCTCGGTGGCTGAAACATCGCTCTCCAGGGCGATCCGCTCACGCCACTTGGCTAGCCATGGATCAAGCAGCGCCGTACCCTGATAGAGTTCTCGAAGAGGTTTCTCGTCCCCCCTCAACGCTTCAGAGAGTGATCGAAATGCCAGCGTGAAATCCACCTGCTGCCCCTGCATGGTTTCAAGAAAACCCCTTGCTAATTCCAAATCGCCTTCCTGACTCGAGTGCAGACCCAGCTTCTTTCTCATCAACCCGAGCCATGCCGTTTCGTAGTTTTCAGAAAACCCCTCGATAAATTCCGTCGCTCTCTTGATCGCTTCCTCCCGGTTCTCATCGATCAATGGCACCAGGCACTCTGCAAGACGGGCAAGGTTCCATTGCGCCAGAACCGGTTGATTGCCATAGGCATATCGCCCATGTTCATCAATCGAACTGAACACGGTTTTCGGATCGTAAGTGTCCATGAATGCGCAAGGCCCATAGTCGATCGTCTCACCGGAAAGCGTCATATTGTCAGTGTTCATGACACCGTGGATAAAGCCGATACTCATCCATTTCGCAACAAGTTCTGCTTGCCGTCTACACATGGCCTGCAGAAGGGAGGTGTATTTGCTCTCATGCGTTTCCAGCGCCGGGTAATGCCGCCAGATCACATAGTCAGCAAGTTGGCATACTTTATCCATCTCACCTCGGCTTGCAAAAAACTGAAACGTCCCTACCCGCACATGACTGGATGCAACCCGGGTCAGTACCGCACCAGGAAGTGGACGCTCACGAAACACATATTCGCCTGTAGTCACAGCTGCGAGCGCTCTTGTCGTCGGCACGCGGAGCGCATGCATGGCTTCAGCCATTAAATATTCACGCAAGACTGGACCGATAGCAGCCTTACCATCGCCACCTCTTGAAAAGGGTGTGCGACCTGAACCCTTGAGTTGAATATCAAAACGCTCGTCACGTGGAGAAACGATTTCGCCAATCAGGAGCGCACGACCATCACCCAATTGCGGAGAGAACCCTCCAAACTGATGTCCCGCATAAACTTGCGCCAGTGTATGGGCACCATCCGGGACCAGATTGCCCGAAAAGAGCTCCGCAAGTGTTTTCTCATCAAGATTGTTCAGATCAAGGCCAAGCTCGCCCGCCAATGCAGAATTGAATTTCAACAATCCTGGATCCTGAGCGTTATCAGCTTTCCAGTCCACATAAAACCCTTCGAGATTTTCTGCATAGGAATTGTCGAAATTGAAATTATGCAAAGACATCTGCACTCACAAAAACTGCCTCATACACATGTGGGTTCCATTGTCCGAAATCTCAAACAGAAAAAGTGAACTTAGGCCCTTTTGGATGGCGCTCTGACCAACTTTCCCTGAAATTGCCGCATGTCAAGCTATCAATTACCCGTTCCCAAAACCGGATTGCATTCTTGTTTTCTTCCATAACCGCAATCTCCCATAGGCCCGGATGGTTTTGAAGAACTTCCGTTGCAGCTTTTCTTCCCAGACCATTGCGTCTTGCATCTTGTACAACACAAAATTCTGCAATCTGGTTAGATGCTCCCAAACAAACCAACGCAAAGCCAACTATGTCATCATCCTGTCGGATAAAATAAGGGATGCGGCTCTTCTCCTCCCAATACAAATCGAAATATGGATAAGGCCCCAGTTCGCGAATTCGGTCCTCGCTTAATCCCTGAATTGAGAACATCTCTTCAAAATATGCGTTCATCAAGAGCCTAAGCTTGGATTTGTCGCTATCCTGAGCTTTAACAAGCCTAACCATCTCAGAAGCATCAATTCCACTCAAAGAATATCACCAGATTGTTGTATGGATCGCGGATCACAAATTCAGTCGCGCCCCAAGGTTTTTTCTCCGGCGGATCAAGCGGATGAATTTTTCCTGCCTTTTCATATCGTGCAAACAATGCCTGGATATCATTGACCATAATCCGACAAGAATGCGTGCCTGCAATGAAGGTCTCCGCACCACTTATAACTGGAGTCTCACGCTGGTCTCCAATCCAGCTTTCATCATTTGCAAGCCAAAGATGCAGCTCTACCTGGTCGAGATGCAAGACGGCGTAACCGCCGGGGTCGGAAAAGACGCATTTAAAACCGATGATTTCTTCGTAGAAACTTATACCAGCATTAAGGTCGGACACTGGAATCGCCGGCATGATCTGCTTTGCGGAACCGGGCAACTCGGACAAAAGATCCGGCCTGCGTTCAGCAGTCAGTTTTTCCGCTTGCTCCCGTTGCCATTCTGCAATCTTGCCATGGTTTCCGCTGGTCAAAACCTCTGGGATCTCCCGCCCCTCCCATTCCTGCGGTCGCGTATAATGTGGGTGTTCAAGCAGGCCATTTTCAAAACTCTCATGCCTACCGCTTGTGTCATTGCCCATCACACCGGGCAGCAGTCTGACGATTGCATCGAGCAATATTGTTGCGGCAGGCTCACCGCCCGAGAGAATGTAATCTCCGATGGAAACTTCTTCGAGGTCTCGCCCGTCAATCACCCGCTGATCCACACCTTCGAACCGGCCACATACAATCACCACACCCTCGCCCTGCGCCAACTGACGAACGCGCTCTTGAGTCAGGGGCTTGCCACGCGGGGACATCAACAATCTTGGACGAGTATCCCTGCCGACATGATCAATTGCTTTTCCCAGCACATC
>JAAUYH010072270.1_pt1 | contig 13941 bp, 7 predicted proteins | sample 7278061 | NCBI WGS metagenome assembly JAAUYH01 (sample SAMN14350203, study PRJNA611818) | marine sediment metagenome | isolation source: surface marine sediment (0.6m) | place: French Polynesia: Moorea | collected 2018-08
CTACCTCACGCCCATGCTCAAGGTCTCCGGCACCATGGCGGGGGAGTGTATTGACGCCAGCATTGTCGCGGTGACAGTGTATACCGACAACGTCCCTGAGTACGATGCACAGACCGCGATCTCCCACCTAAATCAGACCTACGATATCTTATTTCCCTGTATCGAACAGGATGATGGCATCATCGCCCGTTTTTTCGGCGATACCCTCATCGCACTATTTCGCGACCGAGACCACTTCGCGCGAGCTCTTGCCACCGCTGTACGCGTCCTCAGACAGCTGCGGACGCCAGCCTATCGCGTCAAGGCCAAAGCCTTTGGAAAAACGGCCCGGGTAAGCGCCCCTCGCATTGGCATTGCCAGTGGTCCCACCATTATGGGCCAAGTAGGGGCACCGAGTAAACACCGATACGATTTCGCTACATTTGGCGTACCAGTACATATGGCTCTTGAGTTGGCCGGCGTGGCACATCCAAGCGAAATCCTCATTCCGGCATCGCAGGCAGCCCTCGTCGCAGAACCCTTTCATTGTCGGCCATCGGACCGGCAGGTACTCAACGGCGAGGGGACGATGGTAAACGCCATGCTGGTCGGCAAGCGGCGCAGTGGCGATGGTGGCGACGCCGAGGGGGATATTACCGACGAACGTGGGCAACTAGATGACCAGGATACGGTGCTTATGTGAGCTGTCGCTATTCCTCTTTGGGTTACTCTTGGGGCTGCTCTTTTCTTGGCCGCTCTTGGTCGCCCTTGCTGCCTTTTAGTTTAGTGCCTCTGGGTGTCTCTTTGTCTTTGGCCAACGGGATAGCGGGGGCCCCATATGATAGCGTAGCAAAACAGGCTTCGCTCAATCACAGGAGCGCAATCTAACAGTCCATTTCTTCAACAGTTATTGTATCATAGTTGCGATCATAAAAATCATAACCAGGAGATATTAGATGGCCTGTTTCGTGTTGGTACATGGCTCGTGGCACGACGGATCTGCATGGGACGCTGTTATTCAGAATTTATGTAATAAAGGACATCATGCGCACAATCCCACGATCGCTGGGCATGGGAAAGGAGTAGACAAAGGCGTTAATCACGTGCAATGCACTACGTCAATTACAGACTACATCGTGGATGAGGGACTGACCGACATCATCCTCGTTGGCCATAGCTTCGGCGGCACCGTCATCGCCAAGGTGGCCGAGCGCATTCCGGATCGGATCAAGCGGCTCGTGTTTTGGAATGCCTTTGTCGTCGAGGATGGCAACAGCCTCAACGACGAACTACCTCCTCACTATCGCGACCTCTTCGCCGAACTCGCCAGCGCCTCCCGGGACAACACCGTGAAGATGCCATTTTCGATCTGGCATCAGGCTTTCATCAATGATGCAGATATGGACCTCGCTAGGGCGACATATGAGCAGTTATCGACTGAGCCCTACCAGCCATTCATCGATAAGTTAGATCTCAAGCGATTTTACAGTCTGAACATCCCAAAGAGCTACCTCAACTGCGTAGACGACATCGCTCTACCACAGGGAGAATGGGGGTGGCATCCGCGCATGTCGAATCGTCTAGGTCTATACCGGCTCGTGCAAATGCCGGGCAGCCATGAAGCGTTATTTACGGCACCTCGGACTCTGGCCGACAAACTCATTGAAGCGGGCTGCGAATAACGGCCACGCACCAACGTAGCATTTAACGAGCGGCGTCTGGTGAGCAGTGGCCACATCTCCATTCAGATGCCGCAGATATGCCACGGATTGCACAAACAGCCCGACTACATTACGGCTTGCTGGCAATCATACACGCCCACTCACGCCCATCGAGACGGAATCGCTCTGGAACCTGCACACCGCCGAGAAACGAAGCCTGCTCCAGGTTGAATCCAGCTCGAATCGCCTCACGTGCCAAAATCGTCGGATCCATAAGGTTCAGCGTGTTCGGCAGATTATATAGTAATCTCGGATTGGTACAGTAATCCCGGAGCTCCGAGATCAGCCCTGGCCACGGATCCTGCTCCCCACAACGGCGCTCGTATACAGAGATAAATTCGGCTGTCAGCGTAATATAAGGTGTGTAATTAATGACAAATAGCTTGGCGCCAGATGTCATCTTTTCGAATAGATACTGAAAACCCATCATTATTTCATCGCCACTCAAAAAACCCAGTATTTGGGAAATTAAGACTGCGCCGAGGGGTTCGTCAATATCCTCTAGGGCCTCCGGGAAATGACCGGTGACAGTGCGCAGACGCGGCAGATATCTCTCAGGAGTCATTTCGCGTAGCACTTTGAGATGGGTTTCTTCCATATCGAGAGCAATCACGCCCGCCCCAGTCGTCAATGCTGGAAGCGTTGCCACGCCGGTCCCAGAGCCCACGTCGAGCATCCAACCAGGCGCATGTTCGCCAAAGGCGACGAAATCCCGAGACACAGAAGAGAGAGGGTGAATGAAACCCCGATTGTTGACAGTATCGACAAGGGTATCACCACCAGTTGCCTCATGTGTCGTTATAGATTGAGTCTTGCCCAGCACGATGCCGCTCCTTGTCATTATCTGGGAATCTGAGGAAATAGAAATATTTAAAATTACAGTTTTCTTGAAGAGACCGCCGCAAATCGATGTAGAGACGCCCGTCTCTACAACATGAAATGCAACCCACCGCGAGTCAAACTCATTGGAATACATTATCAAATCGCGACAGCTGAGCAAATTTATGTATTCCAGGGCAACAGCAGTACACTATGAGAAGCTGGCATTGTCAAGAACAAATCTGATGTCATGGATTGGTTGTGGGTTATGCGGCACTAGCAGTACGCAATTGCGTGCGCGATATACATGAGTGCAATAAATGCGAATGAGGCCTCAACAGAGGGCATTCTTGCCCTCGAACCGTGATAACGTGTAACCGTTGGAGGGTAGTTTCGCGCTACTCGACCACGGCAAAAGGCCCGATATCGCCAAATATTGGCGATAAATCATCCGACGATGGCGTAAGAGCGACGGCGCATTCGTCGGGGAATTGCGTCACTCGATCTCATACAGGGCAATCGCACTCTGCCGCTATTCCAGAAAATCGCGCATTTTTGCAAGTAGACGCGACATCTCTACCGGTTTCGTATCGTATTCATCACAACCCGCGGCCAGGGCTTTTTCCCTATCACCGACCATGGCATGGGCCGTCAATGCGATAATGGGGATCGCACTCGTCTGCGCGTCTGCTTTGAGTCTGCGCGCTACTTCCCAGCCGTCGATCTTGCGTAGACTGAGATCAAGGAGGATTAAATCGGGCTGCTCCTCGACAGCCATGGATATGCCCTCCTGGCCATCTGTCCCGATACGAACCTCAAATCCTCGTCGTTTCAGGTGACGAGACAACATCACGTAATTCATCTCGTTATCTTCAATAATGAGAATCTTCGACATGGCTCACTCTAGTTTCTTCGAATCTTTGCAGCGACAACGAATCGGTTTCACGCCCCCTGCCCCAGTGTGTCCGCGAGTAACGTCAACAATTGTTCACGCATGAGCGGCTTTGGCAGACAGGTCTTAACCCCAAGTGCAGCGCACCGGTGCATGTCATCTGCATTAGTTGTAGGAAATATCTCCGTGTTCGGCAAATTCATCGCAAACCTGAGCTCGGCGATCAGTGCCCAGCCGCTGATATCGGGCAGATCCGTATCCAATACGATCGCGTTCGGCTCGTAGGTACGCGCCAAGTGCAGCCCGTCCATTCCCCGACTCGCTTCCATAATCTCATAACCGGCACTAGCCAACGTGCGTCCAATAATATCGCGCATATCGTCGGACTGATCGATGACTAGTACCAAAGGACAGGCCCGCGTCAGCGTCTTTGGTTCTGACGCCTTCGGCCTCGATGATACGGACGCCACCACCGATTCCACTCCTTCATTGGCGACCAGCACTCGCTCGACTGGCAATTCGACGATAAACGTAGCGCCTTGTCCAGGTTCACTTTCTAACGTGATATGGCCCCCCATCAAATGACAGAGCCTCTGGCATAAAGCCAGGCCAAGTCCGCTACCATCGTGCTCGCGCGTGCTGGACGAATCCACCTGCTCAAAGGCCTGAAAAATGCGCTCATGGTCTTCCGGAGCGATACCGTCGCCACTATCGCTTACCCGAAACTCCATCCTATACGAGTCGCTTCTCGAGTCCTGTAATAAGCGCGCCGATAATACGATTTCACCGTCGTCTGTAAACTTCGATGCATTGTCCAGTAGATTCAGGACCACCTGCCGCGTTCTTCGCGGATCGAGACGAACCAAACCGATCGCTCGATCACACGTGACCGCGAGGTGATTATTATTTTCGTGCATACGCAACTTGATTGTCGCGATGATTTCGTCGATGAGGTCTGAGACATCAACCGTCTCAATCACGGGCACTTCTTTGCCCGACTCGATACGGGATAGATCGAGCACGTCGGTAATCAATGACAATAAGTGCTTCGCGGCCCTGCGAATATATTCCAGGTCATTGACGGCGTCCTTCTGACCGGCGGCTTGGGCGTCCTCGGCGAGTAAGTCGGCAAAACCGATGATGGCGTTCAATGGGGTCCTCAGCTCATGGCTCATATTGGCCAAAAATTGCGATTTGGCCCGATTTGCTTGCTCTGCAGCTCGGCGGGCTTCGATATGCTCTTGTTCCGCCTGTTTTCGCAGCGAAATATCGGCGACGGCGAGCCATTGCATGAGTTTGTCGTCTTTGCTCACGAGGACACTATTGACTTGCACCGGAATCGAAGTGCCATCAGCGCGGCTATAGATCTGCTCTACGGGCCCGTATCGTCGGTCCTCGAGCAATTGCTGCCAGCGACGGCCCTGGGCGGCCCGCTCGTTCTCATCGAGGATATCGCTCAGTTTCGTGCCCTTTATCGCGGGTACCTCACGACCCACGAGCTCGCCGTAGGCCGAATTGGCATCGAGAACCGCGCCCTCACTATCGCATAGTGCCAGCCCCACTGGAGACTCGTCGAACAGCATGCGGTTAAAGCGCTCGCTGAGTTCGAGCTCTTGTGTTCGCTGCGCCACACGTCGCTCCAAGGTTTGATTCAGTTCGTTGAGCTCCGCGGTGCGCGCCGCAACCGTCTCCTCCAAGTGCTGATAGATCAAGACATTCCGCATCGCAATGGCAAATTGGCCGCCGATCAGGGCCAAAATCGACACGCGCTCCATCGTGAAGGCCCCTGTGGTTACTCGATTTTCCAAAAGTAGCAGGGCCTCCAAACGACCGGCGTGAACAATGGGTAAGCCGAGTACAGCACGCGCCCCGCTGTCGCGGAAGTATGAATCGTTTAAGTACGCCGGATCGGTTCTCACGTCAGATATGACCAGCGGCTCCTGCGAATTGACGCAGTAGTGAAAGACGCGCTCAGAATAATCTACGGCTGCATGCGCTTCGTTCTCACCTAGATGAAGTGCAGTGCAATCCGCGCGGGTATCGGCACTCACTGCCAGCTGCCAGCGATCTTGGTGATACACAAAGAGGAGTCCCCGGTCGGCACCAGAGTGATGCATAATCAAGTCCTGCATCACAACCAACAGTCGTCCCACGGTGCGCTCAGACGACAGGGATTGAAACGCGCGGACAATCGCCATGCTGTCCAGGTTGACCATCGTGGTGCTAGCGCCCAGAGACTCCGTCGCCAGCTGCCGCATATTGGACATGTTCTGCGGCGTGGCACGGGCTAACCAGCCGTGGCGAGCACGCAGCTCTGCAGCCTTGGCCGATGCCCCCCAAGCAGCATAGGCATCGTGGGCATCGCGCGTATAGCCGTTGGCGGGTCGCTGCAGACCGCGCGACGCATATGCCAGGCCGGCGAGCTCGCAAGCTAGCGCATAGTGATACGGACGGCCACATCCACTCGACTCATTCACCGCCAATTCGTAGAACGTGGCCGCGGCAGCGAAATCATCGAGCGCGTTGTAGCGTTCGGCCACAATCAGGTGATGGAGATGAGCAAAGTTGCTCGGGCAATCTTTCGTCCGCGCCTCGAACCAATCCAGGTTATTGTCGAGCGTTGCCAGGTAAGACGCGCGCTTTTCATCGTCAATTTCATCATCGAATTCTGGCGTCAACGAGCGACATAGGGCAATCGAGTAGAGCACGTTATGCAGGGCAAGTGGATAAAAGCCCATAATGGCCATCGTCAGAGGAGCGGCCTGGGTACACAGATGCAAAGCCCTGGAAAAATCGCCAAAAATGCACGCCGATAGCGCGCGATATATCAGATAATAACACTGGGCCATCGCATTGCCGGCAATCTGCTGGCAGTGCACTGATTCACTGAACGCCTTCTCGCCGTCGGCCACGTCTGGACTTTCTGGACTGTCGAAGCTGCCCGGGATCGAGCTTCCCGACAAACCCGACTCTCCAGAAAGTGCGGCAATGAGGCGCTGAAAAATCACGTACGACGCACTTGCATGGGCATTGTCGGTCTTGGCGGCGAAGCGCATGGCGGCTGCCGCCTCTTGCGATAGTTCCGTCAACGTGGGGCCGATCTCCAAACGCGCCGCAAGCGACGTAAAGTAAGCAAAGCACGCCAGTTCCATATCGCCAATACGCAAGTTGCGCTCATGGGCTTCATGTCCGTATCGCAGCCCTTCCTCCACAGGATGGAACCAATGACATTGAAACAGGCCATAGACGTGGAATGTCCGTGCTTTATCGTTGGTATTGCGGTGTCTATCCACCAGCATCATGGCCTGTTCGGCGATTTGATGTGCGGTGCGGAAGTCGGTCTTCATCGCCGCCATCGGTAGCATCAAGCATACGAGGACATAACTGGCGCCCTCGGTGTATCCATGCTCGTAGCACATGCGCGCGCCGCGCAAGATCATCCACAGCGCCCGTCGCCCATCCCAGAAGAAACTCGCCGGAATCAATTTATTGATCGTATGAAAACAGGCGATCGCGACCGGATTACTACACAATGGTAGCTCTGCCAACCGCTCGATGCCCTCTGTCGATATAACCTCATACAATCGGCCAAGCTCTTCCCCGAGCGCCTGATCCCATTCCTCTTCCCCCGGCAGATCAAACGAGAGGGCCCGCAATTGTCGCAATCCCAACCGCACCGCATCCTCGTACCTCCCCCGATTGGATAGCGAAATCGCTTGCACACCGATGGAGTCGGTCAACGATATCGGCGATGGCGCGTGTTCGATCAGCTGCGAAAACAACTGATCGCATTCTTTGTAGTTAGATAAAATGAACAACACTGCATGTCGTTCGGACTCAATGGCAAATGTCAGCTCGGGATGGGTGACCCACGGATTGTCGTCGGGCAACAGACGCCGGGCAAAATGAAAGCACTGCAGAGCAACGTCAAATGCTGCCGCACGCCGGGCCCTGCGTCCGGCTTCCACTGCGAGTCGGGCAACACGCAGGCGTTCTTCTCGATTCACAAGCTCGTCAATGGCTTTTTCATAGTGCTCGACCGCGCTGTAATAGGCCTCGTCAGTCACCACCTCCTCATCGTCGATAGCCGCATAGATCAAAGTCGCAATGCGGTGATGCAGCGCAATGCGCTCTTCGCTTTCGAGAAGAGAGTAGGCGGCCTGCTGCATGCGATCGTGGCAGAACCGCAGACGGGTATCTCCATCGAATAATGAACTGGTGCTGCGCGTGGTCGGCAATAAAACCTCGCGCTCAATGAGGGGCAGGAGGATCTCCCTGAGCGCTTTCATCTCCACATCGAGCACGCGTCTCAGCTTGGACATCACCACGACACCGCCCAAACAAGCAGCGACCGCAGCGCCGTATTGGGTTTTCGGCGCCAGTTGCTGGAACTCGTCCAACAAAAAATTGACCACGTTATCCGAACTTGACAGCGCGGTTATCCTATCTAGTTCCCAGACCCACCGCTGCTCCTCGGCCGAGTACTTGAGCAGTTGATTGCGTTGGATCCGCTGCAAAAGTGCCAATATATAGAATATGTTGCCCTGGGTTTTCGAGTAGATTGCGCTGGCGAGTGCATCGGTATCACCTGAGCCATTGCCATACATATCGTGCAGGAGCTCTTTCACATGGTCGATAGCAAGACTACTCAGGTAGACGGTTTCGACGGGATAATGTTGCGAAATCACGTGATTGAGTGTTCGTACCAAGGGATGGGCAGCATCGACCTCGTTGCTTCGGTATGATCCGATGAAGAGCAGGCCCTGGATGGACTCATCGGTGAGGACGCTGCCAATGAGGGCCAATGAGGCAGGATCAGCCCATTGCAAATCGTCGATAAAGCATACAAGTGGCCTCTCAGCACTGCAGGCACTGCCGATGAAGCGCAACAAGTTGTATTGCAGGCGCTGCTGCACCTCGTTGGGAGCCACATCGGTTACGGTCGGCAGCGCCCCCAACACCTGGCCCAATTTGGGCACAAGATCCACCAGGAGTGCGGCGCTTTCGGGCACCAGCTGTAGCAGGGCATCGCGTCGCGCGGCTAACTGCTCGACCGATTCCGACAGCCAGAGCTCGACTAGCTGATCGAGGGCTTGCACAATGGCGTAGTAGGGAAGATGGCGCTTGTGTTGTTCGAATTTGCCTTGGATAAAGGTGCCGCCGGCTTCGATGATCGGCTGATAGAGCTCGCTGACCAGCCTGGATTTGCCAACGCCTGAATCACCTGTCACCATCAGCGCGCGAGAGGTACCCTCCGTGATTTGGCGAAAATTATTGAGGAGCTGCACGCATTCGTCATCGCGTCCGTAAAGACGTGTCGGCGGGGTAAATACAATGGGCTGATCGCGACAACCGAGGACAAAGTCGGCGACCGGCCCCCCTGCTTGCCACTCTGCACGGCAGCGGATGAGGTCTTCCTGTAACCCCCGCGCCGATTGATAACGCTCCTCGGCGTTCTTGGCCAGTAGTTTGAGAATGATGGCGCTGAGTGGTGCCGGTATCTCTCGCTTTACGAGATGGGGAGCCTCTGGAATCCGAGCCAGATGCGCGTGCACCATCTCCAGAGGATCGGATGTCGTATATGGTGGTCGACCGGTCAAAAGCTCGTAGAACGTCGCCCCGAGCGAGTAAAAATCGGTACGATAGTCGATGGGGCGGTTTGTGCGACCGGTCTGTTCTGGCGATATATACGATAGCGTGCCGACAATTGAATTCAGCGGCAGAAACCCCTCGTTCGTCTGTCGATAGGACACCGAGAGGCCAAAATCGATCATCTCGACATAGGGGATATCCCTATCACAGTAAATAATATTTCTCGGATTGATATCACAGTGAGTAACACCGCGCTCGTGGACCTGCGCGACAATACCGGCGAGCGCAACCGCCACGGTGAAAAACCGATCGATGTCGGCAAAATATCCCGTGGGAAAACTATGTAACGAAGCCCCAGCGCTATCGCGGAGAAGAAGCTGCGGCTTGTCGGCGTCGTAGCGTATGAGCTGAACCACACCATCCACACCAGTCAAGCGCTGCAAGATGTGGAATTCGTTTTCGAGCTCCCGTCGCGCCCGCTCTGCGAGCATCCCACCGGACAATGTCTTGACGATTGTCGAACCGCCGTCGCTTTGCCGCAATCGCACCACTTGAAAGCGATATCCACTATATAATATCTCTCGCGACATATTACGCCTCGATCTTCTGTCTTGGTCCCAACGACTTGCGAAGAGGATGGCGAAGCGGTGATGTTATCTCCGCAAGGGTCATGACACCGCAGGCTGCAGACGGCACCTTGCCCTCGGCGTCCAGGCCGACAACGACAGCGACATCATCCCTCGTAACACTACGCAGCAGCAGGATTGGCTGGGCCCAACACATGCTCGCCGCCGTCGATGGTAGTATTGCCACACTCCGTTGCCATTGCGTCATCGACCACCTCATCAGCCTAGCATAGCGCAAGTGCAGTTTCGCGGTCACTCATGTACGCGTAGACTTTGGCCTCCAGGGCCCGGGCGCTCTGGCCCTCGCGTATAGGCGGCTGCTTCCCGCTCCCGTCCGCAACGCCATTTACGAAAGATAACGAATCGGCCTGGTACCATCCTCGCCAAATCGATCTACCTGGACACCGACGCTCGCCAACATCGCGATGTACAAATTAGCCAAGGGTTCATCGTCGGGGTAGAGAATATGACGCCCCGAGATGACCGTGCCGCCGCCGCCGCCGGCCAAGAGCACGGGCAAGTTGCGATGTGCATGGGTATCACCGTCTTCGATTTCGCTGGAAAACACGAGCAGGCTATGGTCGAGCAAGGAAGTCCCATCATCGTACATCACGGTCGCCATACGCGTGAGTAAATCGGCGAATTGCGCCACTTCCCAGCGGCTGATGCTGCGCAGCTTGTCCAGGGTTTCGCCATCACTCTGATGATGCGATAGCTGGTGGTGAGAATACGGTATCCCCAAAAAATCGTAACTGCGATTCGAGCCGCCGTTGCCGAGCATAAAGGTAATTATCCGGGTCATATCGCAGCGCAGAGCCAAGACCATGAGCTCGTTCATGGCTCGGGCCTGTGCCGCGATATCCTGACCGGCCGAGGGTTCTGCCGGCGGCACACAAGTACTCCCACCTGCACTATCAATACGAATCTCTAACTCGCGCACTCCGGTGAGATACTCGTCGAGTTTGGTCCGATCACTGCCCGACAGCGCAGGGCGGAGTCGCTGGGCCTCGCCCTGCACCGCATCCAGCACGCTCAGGCGCAACATCCTGCGACGGGCCAGCTCTTGCGCGCTCTCCCCAGCATCGGCCCCGGCGAAGAGACGATTGAAGACCAAGCGGGGGTCTGTCATTTTGGGACGCGGCGTGGCAGCGGCAGCCCAGGAAATATTGCGCTGATATGCACACGCATAGCCACTATCGCAGTTGCCCACATTGATACCACCCTCCATCCCCAATTCCAACGAGGGGAATCGGGTATGCGGCTGAGTCCGCTGCACCGCCAGTTGATCGACCGATACACCGTTATCGAGCTCGGTCGTGCTATGGCTCACATTGCGACAGGTGAGAAAGCTGCCGGTGCCGCGAGCGTGATCACCGGGGAATCCAGCCTCTGCCGCGCCATTTGCCAGCCCTGTAAGCACATTCACCTGATCTTGGATGGGCGCTAGAGGCTCAAGAATCGCGGGCAAATCGTAATTTGCCCCGGCGCGGTTGGGCGTCCACCAGTGCATCGGCATACCGTTGGGAACGTAGAAAAACACCAGCCGTCGCGGCACGTCTGCCCCCTCGGCAGTAGCATAGGCCGAGCGGATACTCGCCCGCGACGGCCACAGCGACGGCAACCACGGCAGGGTCATGGTCACCCCGAGACCGCGCAAGAATCGACGCCGACGCATACCAGCATACGTATTCCCTCTTCGACCAAAACTCATGGAATATCCCCCATAGTGCCCACATGAGACCGCGCAAATGATGCCGCCGCCGCTGCCCCAGCCGCCGCTGCTGCCGGCGGCATTGTTACTGCTCCGTCGCGGCGAAAACGAAACGCTTCACTCAGCACAATAGCTTCGGCCAGGGCGGCAAAGCGATAATTACCCTCGGTGAAGTGAGCCACGATATGCTCGAGATATACTTCATCGGCCGTCGTCGTCGTACGCCCCAAGGCATAGGTAAAGGCTTGCTCGGCCATGCAACGGGCCAGTGATGGATCTCGGACCAGCACCGCCGCGAGTTCGATCGAGCCAGTAAAGCTCATGCCATTGGGCAAGACTCCGCTGTCATCAATAGCGAATCCCGCACGATCCACCGCGCGATAGCGACCCGTCGCGTCAAATCCCTCCAGGGCGAAACCGATCGGATCCATTGTCTGATGACAACCCGCGCACGTCGGATCTAAACTGTGCCGCACGAGCTTCTCGCGCAGGCTTCGGCCGTCATCATCGCCGTCGAGCAACCCTTCCACTCCCGGTGGTGGCGGTGGCGGCGATTGACATAGCAACTGTTCGAGCACCCATTTACCGCGGCGCACGGGCGAGGTTCGCGTCGGATAGGCCAGAACGCTGAGTAGACCGGCCGAGGTAATGATGCCCGTGCGTGCTGAGTCCATCAGCGACACGGGTGCCCAATCCCCATCGGGCGCTGGCAAGCCGTAATGGGTCGCCAGACGGCCATCCAGGCGGGTCTCAGCTCCGATGAGCAAATCCAGCATAGAGCGATTGCGCAATAGAATCTCTTCAGCCATGAGACGCATCTCTTCTTTCATGGATGCGCGCAGATCCTCGCTCCAATGGGGAAAATGACCGTAGTCGGGAGCAATATCGTCAACGGCGCGGATGTATAACCACTGACCGGCAAAGTTATCGACCAGGGCTACGGCCTTGGGATCGGCCAACATCCGCCGCACTTCGGCGGCCAGCACTGTGCTATCGAGCAAATCGCCCGCGGCGGCACGGGCGAATAGTGCCTCGTCGGGCATGCTGCTCCACAGAAAATAGCTCAGCCGATTGGCGAGCTGCCATGGGTCGAGCTCTCCGCCACCGGTCTCGACGAGAAAGAAAAAGTTATGCGATACCAACATCGCTTTGATCGCGAGCAAAACCCCCTCGTCCCAATCGCCGTCGCTGTCCCGTACCAAGGCATAAAGGGCAAAGAGCCGCGCAATCTCGTCGTCCGTCAGCGGCCGGCGCCAGGCGCGACCGCCGACGTGGGCAATGATGTCGCGTGCACAGGCATCTTCGCTCGCATCTTTGCTCGTGGGCGCCGCGCCATCGGGCTCACAGATGAACACCAATGCCCGACCCGGCGGCGGCTCGGCGACCATGTCCAACGGGCCTTCCAGCGCGATCCAATCGACGATGAGATTGCGGTCGGCACCGGTCTCGCGATCGAAGAAATCATTGAGAAATGCGGCCCCGGCGCTGTAGCCGCCAACACTGAGCTCGACCTCGACCGCGTAAATTTGCGGCGCACCGCGCACTGCGTCAACGTCCACCACCGCTTGCTCTAAGCCGTTGACGCGCAGGGCCATCCGCACCAGTTCATCGCCCGCCTGGTGACCGAGGGCGCTCACCGATAAGCGGTAGCGCCCGGCGACGTCCACGACAAAACCGGCATCGATGCTGCCGTTGCTCCATAGATTCCAACCAATACCGTTGGCGGCGCCGACGGTAGCCACCACATCGCCGCTCTCAGCCTCGACCCGCTGTAGCACAGACGCAACATCGGCGGCAACCAGGGCGTCGGCGATGATGGCGTCTGCCGCCAATTCGTACATCTCGAGGTGGAGCGGTGATAGACTGAGCACCTCGGCGATATTGTCAAAGCCCCGGCCGACGTCATCGGGCGGAAACGCCTGGGCCGGACGCAAACGCGTGCCCAGTAAATCGCGCACCGTGGCATCGTATTCGGCGCGATTGAGCCGGCGCAGGGTCACCCGGCCGGGATCAAATGTAGGCCCAGTCGAAGGGCCGGCGTCAGGTCCGCCGGGTGCCGCTGCATCCGGCCCTGGCCCGTCCGGCATTGGCGCAACCGCCATCGGCCGACCCGGATCATGGTCGCCCCACGCGCAGGAAAACGACAACCCCGCACAACAGACGAGAGCGTGGACATATCTGCCCATGGCCGCCATAGTAGAATGTTTGGCCCGGCCGGCTCAATACCAACTTATGTATAGGAGAACGCGCAGCAGGCGAAATACCGCGGCATACGCGCCGTGCAGGATCTCTACAGACAAGCGCCTACTTGTGCTTGCCGTAGTCGAGGGGTAGTTTGTTGCCGCGCTTGTACTGATTGCTCACATACTTAGCACGCTCGATCTCCAGCTGGGTGATCTTGGCATCCATCTTGATTTTCTCGGCCAACTCCTGCACCAGCTGGTGTTCCTCACGGGTGAATTCATGATCGGCCATGGCGACATCGATCAAACTCTCCAAGATCATTTTCTGCTCAAGGAAAGTCAATCCATCGACTTCCGGCACAGAGAGGTCCTCGCCAAACATCACCGCCTGCTCGATCTCGTGAATCAATTGGCGGTC
>JAAUYH010235918.1_pt1 | contig 13940 bp, 8 predicted proteins | sample 7278061 | NCBI WGS metagenome assembly JAAUYH01 (sample SAMN14350203, study PRJNA611818) | marine sediment metagenome | isolation source: surface marine sediment (0.6m) | place: French Polynesia: Moorea | collected 2018-08
TCCGCCGATGACAAATCCCCAGAAAGATACTCGTATCGAAAACCATTCCCTTGCTAAATCTTCCTCTTGGCGCAGACCGAATCCCTTCAATATGGTATCAAGAAAGTGAAATCTTGCCAGCCAGGCCAGAAACACGAAAAACACCAGGTAGGCACCAATCATCTGGGTTTCTTCAGGACGTGAGATAACCGGACCAAAGGTGACCCCCAGCGCTGCCGCAGGTATGTTGATACCCAAAACCGCCAGCAAACCGATCAATAATGTACCCGCAAAATAGAAAAACCAAAACGAAAAGGAAACCTGCTTTGAGGTCAGGAATGCAAAACCGATAAAAGCGGGGTAAATGTAGAGTTTAAGTTTAATGAAGCCTGATAGAAGCCCGACTTTTGGAAAATACTGGCCGGCAAGGATCAATGTGGGAATCGAAGGCACCGAGGGGTTATAAAAACTCAACCCGTTGATAAGGTGCAAACAAACCGGCACCAAAATTCCGGCGAGCAAAAAACGATTGGCAATAAAACGGCCGAATTCATTCTTATCCAGGGCCTCTTGCATTAACAGGGGAACCTGCAGCAGCGGAAAATGCATCCGCTCATTGTACAGCGGTTGTTTGCTAAGCAGATTGATGATGCATACCATCACTAGATAGCAAAGCAGAATGAATCCTATCCAGCCGAGAAGCGGACCCATCCAGGCATCCCAGGGTATCGAATTTATCACCTCTAACCATCCCATCGATCTTCCGCCCGAAATCCCGTTATAAAAGTTGGTGATGGCCTCCTGGCTTTGAGGAAACCAGCTTTCAGGCAAAAGGGGATGGAGGACCTCCGACCAACGGTTTTCGATGGTGGCGAAATGGTAAGGTGCCATTAAATTGATAAAAAAGGTTCGGGCCAGCCCGGTCCAGGCAATACCGGACAGCAATACCATCAGCGCCCATGATACCAGCAGCTCCCTGCCGGTGATCAGTTTGCGTCCTTTAAATATCCAACGGATCAAGGCTGTGATGAGCATCATCCAGACGAGAAAATAAAAGGGCGCCAAGGGAAAATGTCCGCCACCCAGTGGTGTTCCCTGACGATAGGCATTGTTGAAAGGGGTTATCAGGCAAATCAGAACGGCCAGACCGGAACCGATCAAAATGGCGCGCAAGCGAATTTTCTCGGCGTCGCCTTCCGATTCGTGTGACTGCGGCGATACTTGCGTCATGGAGCGCTTCTGCTTTTTTGTCATCTCTCTGCTACCTGATCGGAACGCATTTTTATTTCAGCAGCCATCAACCGGTCTTCGTATTTTTCTTTGTTCGGGTCTTCAAACGAGCGCCAGAGAAGTAACTGTCTGCGTATTTCATGCAAAAAATTTTTGTTGATCCGGCGCCAGGTATTGGCTTCTCCGGACGCCCGCATCAATTGCACCGTAATTTGAAGGAATCCAGGGTCCTCCTCGGCAGGCTCAAACAAAAAATCAACTGTCTGCATGATCCCAAAATCAAAGGGAGCCAGCCAAACATGGCACTTGATCTGAAGGCAATGATCGAATTCACACTGATCCTCCGGGCAATCGTAGGGTTCTTTGGCCAACCCGGGAGGATCTGGACATACATGGCTAATCTGGATGTCGGCGGTTGAAAACATCCCGTGGGAGATCTCCTGGTGACCCTCAAAATAATCAAAAAGATAACCGCCAACACTGCGATGCTCTTTGTAGTTCATTAAAAAAGGCAAGGTGAGCTCCAGCATATTACCCTGGGCCGCCGGCAGCGTCCAGGAACGATTTACATCCGGGATAGCGATTTCACTGGCTACTTTAGAGGGATAAATAACCGATACCAACACAACGATAATCACCAGCACCATGGCCAACACGCCGGCCATTGAGGAATAATTTACGGTGATGCCGGCCCACAGGGCGGTTTCGGCCAGGAGCTTGGCGCTGGTTTGAGCAAGCAAATAGCCGCAAACCACACTTAACACGGCAAAGGCCATTGCTTCGGCAACAAATAAAAAGGAAACATGGGATGGCGCCAGTCCCACCGAGGTGTAAATCCCAATCTCCCGTTTGCGTTCATAAACGCTGCTGATCATTGTATTTAAAACGATAAAAACGGAAATCACAAGAGGGATTATAATATTGGGTACGCCGCTGTAGCTCATGGTGTCACTGGCATTATAGAGATAGACGCCATTGGGTTCTCCGCTGAACAGAGACAAGCCGAAGCGATCTACCAGTTTTTGGGCGGTTTCTTGGGCCACGTTCTGCGTCTCGGGACGAACCGCAACACCTTTTAAATGACCGCCGCTGGCCAGCAGTGTCTGATAAGGAATAATGAGGGTCAGGTCCCCGGCAATGTGTTGATACCGGCTTTGAAATGCCCGTACCTCATCACCGGATTCCATAGCTTCTTCTTCTACTTCGGTTAATTCTGAAGACATTTCCCGCGGAAAGATTACCGGCGTCAAAGGTTCACCGTCCAAATCGATGCGCTGCTGCAACTTCTTACCGGAGAATATGCCGACGACCTTAAAGGACATTCCCCAGAGGGTCACTGTCGGATTTGACGAGCGGGAAAGGTCAATGCCCAATTGGTCGGCCATTCGCTGCGGTATAAGTATCGATTGGGAATCACTTGCATGCAGCCAACGACCCGCTGCGAGAATCCTATCGAGCCCCGAAACTTTCGGCTCCTCGGCCGAGAGTCCGACCAATCCCTGGGCTTCAAACAACTTACCGTTAAAATAAACGGGTATTCGAGTTGAACGCGTTCGATCCTGATCTTCCAGCCAGACACGGGGTACAGCCGTGGCATTGCTGTCGAAAGAAGTTGCGATGCGGCCGAAGGCTTCCGGCGGCAGACTCCTCCAATTGACGTTTTTTAACAAAAAGCCCTGGTAAGGAGTCTTGCTATCCAATAAGACGCGAGCATGCCGCCGCATGGATTTGGCAGAGGTAAAGCTCATGATGGTGAACGTCAGAATAATCAGGGTGGCACAGGTCAAGGCCGTTCGCAAGCGCCGACGCCGCAGATTGCTGACGCCCAGCAGAAAAGCGGCGACAAACGCTTTCAAGCGGCCGATTTCACCGGATTGGACCTGCTGGGCTCGGGTTTGAAATTGTGCCATTTCTTCCTCAAATCGGAAAAATATGATCAAGGTCACAATCGCCGAAAGCCCCATAATAAAAAATGCCAAGATGACGACCATCGGGCTGTAGGCCAATTGAAAAGCCGGATGGACATTGTAAATGATAGCAATCAGCAGGACCAAGATTGAACTAAACGCAATAATGCGCTTGTAAATGTTGGTATATGAAAAAAGCAGACGCTCCAGACAAAAGGCAAACGGAACAAACAGGGCGATATAAAACAGCACGCCGTAAAGGACATCTTTTTGAGTTTTCTCGACGTCATTGTAAACCCGGCTGGCCAATGCCCAGGAACGCGAAGCGGCCTCATAAAACCGGCCATAGTGCTTATCATCCAAAGCCGCTTCGGCAATGTTGAGCGCCTTGGTTCCCTCCTGTTGCAGACTGCGGATCCGTTGGTTGAAGATACCCCGTTTCTCCAGATTGTCGATCCGCGGGGTCATCAGCATCCACATGTCCCGGGCAACTTTAAATTCGGTTCGATGCATGACGGGCCATTCTTCAACCATATAACCGCTGCCCTGGGGATTGTCCTTGCTGGCGTTGATTAAAATCAACTTTTTGCGCAGCGGCGTGTCGGAGAGCGTCAATTTCAGCGGTGTGCCGGCCTCTAGAAACACCGTCATCAGGTTGGATGCGTTTCGATAAAATGAAATCCAGGTGTCCAGCCGGCTGAACCAATATCGCTGTGGATCGGACTCCCGGCGGCCGTCGATGACGGCGCCCCTGTGAATGTTATGGAACGTGCGCGGTTCCAAAAGATTAAACAGGCTCATCCCATTGCAAGCGAACATGATGATATCGGATTCCATGTGCCGGCGAAACATTTTCGTACGATAGGCGCTCTTGCCGGTTTGCTTTTTGTCGATGGCCCAGATGATCGTTCCGTTTTCGTCGAATCGATATCCCTCGAATATCACCTTGTGATAGGTGTGTTTTCTATCCGTCAGACCTCTCAGATGGAACTTTCCCATATGATCCACGATGGCATAGAATCTGGCCGGCCCCTGGAAGCCAAGCAATACGGTTCCGGGAGCGGGTTTATCGGCAAACAGTTCGCCGTGGCGCAAAAATTTTGCATTGCCGTTGATTTCCGCAATGCCGACTCTGGGAAATAACTCGTCATGCAGTTCAGGCGTTTCGGCCAAATGCCCTATGAGACCCGCTACCAGGGCAGCCTGCTGCAATGCAAACCCATAGTCTACCTTTTCCGGTGTATCAAAGGGTGTTCCCCACATGGCCCGGGCATCGTGGGTCGTTACAAATGTTAATCCATGTATGCCGGTCATTGCTGTGACTTCACCGCCCAAAGCAGGTTGGTCCAAAAAATAGCTCGGCCAGGATCGTCGTCGGCTTGGACGCAGGGTATCTTTAAACAACCCTTCATACCCGAGGTCTTTTTCGATTTTCTCGGCACCCTGGCGCAGGACTTCATCCAACCTTGAGTATATCGCGGTTCGATTAATTCTGGGGCGAAACGGGTACTGCCAGCCGTAATTGAAGGCCCCAACCCCGTCACCGTGACTTGAGAGATGCAGCGATGCAGCCGCGACAATATCGTAGATTTTAACCCGTCCACGAAATGTTCGTGTACTCTCAAGCAAATCCTGTTTTCGTTTGGCATCGGCCAGAATGGCTTTCTGATCATTGATCGCTTTCGGTACCAGCTGAGATAGCGCCCGGATTTCCTCAGGCACTAAATCCGTGTAGGTGCTCTTCCAAAGCAACTGCCGATACAGTTGCCGTTCTTCTGCAGATTTTTCTATAACCACACGATTGGCAGAGGTTCTCTCCTGCAACCGCAGTCGCATCAAGCGGCGCGAAATCAGGTCGGATTCCGTTTTAATTCGTTCCTCGAGGGCATCTTTTAACAGGTCTTGCATTTCTCGACCATCCGGCCCATCAATATCAGCCGTCTCAAAGGTGGCTTGCTCGAGCGCTTTAATGGTTTTGCGCGTTGTTTTAACCAGTTTTTTTAGATCCCGCGACATTTTACGCTGAATATTCGTGCGCGTGGTAAAACCCCAGACCAGATCTCGCATTCCGGCCAGCGCCTGAGCATGGCCGCTGGTAGCAACTAAGATAACCGTTCGTTGCGGGGGGTTGTCTTTCAAATACCGGGCTAAAAATAAAAGCGAAGCGACACTGCCGGCCTCATCCGCTCCGGGCGAAATCCCAGCAACCCAAGCGGTGCTGTCATAAAAAGCTTCCACCATCACGGCTTCTTCCGCGAGTTTTGGATCGCTGCCGGGGAGGATACAATATATATTTTCAGAAATGACCTCTTTCCAGTTTACATCCGAGACCAGCTGAATTTTATCGGCCACACGCCCCTCGGGCATGGTTTCAAACCCAGGGAAAAGCTTTAGGACCTGCTCGACGGGCATCCAAAAACGCGGAAATTGAATGGGGGTAAGTTCAAACTTTTCTTCAAAGAAGATCTTAGGAGAGTTTCCCCGATCAAGGTAAATCAAGGCTTTGGCACCCAGATCGGCGGTTGTCAGCCAATTCCTGCCGGACTCTAACTCCATTAAAATGATCGCATTTTCAACGACTTTGCCGCTCAGTTCATCAATTTCGCCCCGCCCCACATAAATAAGCGGTCCACTGATGCCGGGAGCTGGTATTTTTTGCGGTGAAATTGCATTGCCGTTGAGCGGACGAATGGGTATGGTGATCCCACGGTCCAGTATTGACAGGGAACTCTGTCCATACTGCTTCACCGGTGTTGCAAATTTCTGTGAATCGACGATCTCAAAATCAAGTTGTGAAAGCTTCGCCTTGATGAATTCGCTAGCCGCCTTGTTGTCCGCTGTACCGGTGCTGCGATCGGCAAGAGTCGATAACTTTTGGATGACCTCCCTGAAGGCATTGCGATCCTCTTGAGACACCGATGCGAATGCGCTGAATCCTGACAATGCATATATCAGGAGAAGGAACGCTAGGCCCAGAATGAGCGCAGGGCGGGGTGCGCATAGCGGGGTGCGCGTTGCGAGGTACGTGTTGCGGGTTCTAGGATGCTGGATACTCGATACTCGATGCTCGATGCTTGATACTCGATGCTCGATGCTCGATATTCGGTCCTTTTTCCGGCCTGAATTGTTACTCAAATCGGAATTTTGAGTTTTGGTCATTGTGATTTATTTGATATTTGCGATTTGTTATTTGAAATTTCGTAATGGCCAAACCGGAACACCTGAATCCCAACACCTGAAAACTGAACACTTTTCTTCTTATTCGTACCTTAAGTATCTTCGTGGTTAAACGTTTGCCCTGGATCTGGCATCAGGGTATATCGAGTATCGAGCATCCAGTATCCAGCATCAAGTAACCAGCAGCCTACTCCCTCGAATCAATCTGACCGATGGAGATTGACAATTCCTCACGATTTTCGATTTTATCCACCCGCCCGTCCCGGATCCAGATCACCCGATCAGAAACATTGAGCATTTTAAAATCGTGGGTGGCGGAAATGACCGTTACGCCGCGCTCTTGGCTCAAACTCTTTAACAGGGCAATGATTTCTTCGCCGGTGGTCAAATCAAGGTTGCCGGTGGGCTCATCTGCCAAAATGATGGCCGGGTCGTTTGCCAGGGCTCTGGCCACGGCAACCCGCTGTTGCTGCCCGCCGGAGAGTTCAAAGGGCTTATGGTTGAATCGATCCCCTAAACCAACCAGATCCAGAAGTTGCATTCCTTTTTCAACTGCGGTGTCGTTATTGAGCCCCGCAAAAACCATCGGGAGGGTAACATTTTCCAAGGCCGTCATGACCTGGATAATGTTAAATGTTTGAAAAATATAGCCGATTTTGCGGCATCGCAGCCAGGCCAGCTCGTAGGCATCCAGCTGGGCAATATCAACCTCATCAATAAAGACCTTGCCGGAAGTGGGTTTGTCCAGTCCGCCGATCATGTTGAATAAAGTACTTTTACCGGATCCGGACGGCCCCATGATGGAAATATAGTCACCCTTAGAAATTTGTAGATCGATGCCTTTGAGGGCTTCCACATCGATCTTTCCCAATTTAAAGGTTTTGGTAACGTTTGTGACGCGAACGATATTTCCGTCTTCTGTCATGGTCTCTCCCTGTCGCTACGCTCCGCCTAGCGCATAGTGCATGTGGCATAGGGCATAGAGTTTTTCGATTTTATCTGCGCTGTGCCCTACCCCTTTTCCGATTCCCGCTTTCCGAATTCATAACCTCTGACCTCTGTCTTCCGGGCTCTGCCTTCGGTCCTCTGATATCTGGCATCTGCCCCGAGCCCTATGCTCTCCACCCCATGCCCTCTGCTCATCGCCCTTTGCTATCAGTCATCTGCTCTCTGTTTTCTGACCTCTGTCTTCTGACTTACTGCTCCACCCGCATCGCTTCCACCGGCTGCATTCGGGCGGCAACAAGGGCCGGATAAAGAACCCCCAGCAGACTGAGCAGACAGCCCACAACTAAGGCAATACCTACGGAACCTGCCACATTGGTCCAGGAGACGGTGGTCAGGGCGACCGAACCAAAGCGCAGCCAGCCATTTAACAGGGAAAAGACAGCGCCGACCAGTGCACCAATTCCGGCGCCCGCCAGACCCTGCATACCGGCTTCGAGCATAAACAGTCGCAAAATGAATCGGTCCAGGGCGCCCAGGCATTTCATTGTACCAATTTCACGAAATCGTTCCGTCACCGCCATCAGCTGGGCATTGACAATCCCTACAACGCAAACCAATAGGGATAGGATCACAAGCCATCTTTGTTTGGGACTACTCCCCACGGTGGTATCTTTGGGACCAAGATCATAGCCGGATTGAATCAGCACCCGGCGAAGCTCAGGATCCTGGGTTGCCAGCATGCCATTGGCGACATCGTTGGAGACACCGACAAAACTCAAGAAAGAAACAGCCAGCACCAGGCTTAGGGTGGTAATTGCAGAGCGAAAAAAACGAACTTTGATGCTTTTTAGAGATATTTCCAATGATTTAATGAAAGGCAGACGAACCTGTCGCTGTACGTGGCCCGTATCTATTTCCGATTCTGGTAGAATAGGTCGGTCGGCCACGATTAGATCCTCACTTTCACAAATCTGCGATCAGCTGGAAACAGAGAAGCCACTTAACGGTTTTGACTTCTATGATAAGAAGAAAGGGGTGCAAAAGCCTTACCTCAGGCTCTTGCCGGGTTTTTCTGACAACGTGTTGTCATTAGCTGAAGTATTCAGCCCACCCTGGTGCGATATGACGGATCCTCACAGATTACCGCGGGAGATCCCAATAATGTCTTATCTTCCAGATTCATACAAAGTTAGGTCTGTGCCAGGGGTTTCATCAATTGGTAATTTCCGGTTTATCCCGGTTTAGGTCCTTATAAACTATTTTTTCTCGTTTGGCGTCGGAGCAAATTTCTAACATAATTACCTAAGGTTGTAAATGAGAATGGTTTATTTCTTCCGGATCAGATAGACGCCGTCGCGTATACTCAGCATCACCTTTTCCACCCGATCCTCCCGGTTGACTTTTTCATTGAAAGCGGCGATGGCTCTGGCGTTTTGATTTGAAATTTTTTTCTTGAAAATCTTATTTCGCCAAAAGACGTTATCTGCAAAAATCACCCCGCCTGGCTGTAAAATTCGCAGGGCTTCATCAAAATAACGACTGTATGAAGGTTTATCCGCATCAATAAAAACAAAATCTTGGCTGTTGTCTGCTATTTTCCCCAGGGTTTGCAGCGCCGGTCCCAATTTCAAGTTTATCTTTTTACCGTAAGGACTTTTTTTAAAATATCGCAGCGCGATGTCGGCATACGTCTTACTGTTTTCGCAGGTCGTCAAAATTCCATCTTCAGGCAATGCCTCCGCCATTACCAGCGCGGAAAACCCGGTAAATGTTCCCACTTCCACGACGCGTTTGGTGTCTGAAATTTTGATGAGCATTTGCAGCATTTTGCCCTCGACCTTGCCGATACTCCAGCGAGCGTGTCCGGTAATCGACTCGGTCTCCGCCAGAAGGTCTTCAAGCAGATCTGAAAGATCGTCGGTGTGAGCGTCCACATAGCTCTCAATAATTTCAGCCATGTCTATTTCCATAAGTTCCTCGATCCCCTAATTCCTGCCCCAGATAAACCGGATAGAATAGCCGGGCATTGAGATACAATCAATAACTGCTTATTGTCATTTAGCGTCTTATATTGGCGCCCTGGCGGCGAAAATATATCAAGTCTTGGGTTGCAAGATCTATAGATGATCAACTTAATCGATCAATTTAGGTAACTGCAGGTTTCGTGTCAAGCGCCAAAAAAGACAGAGCGAAGCGATACCAAAGATCCCAAATCCCAAATCCCAAATCTAAAATTTATCAAATGTATTGATTTAATGAATAAAAATGCGATGAACTACGCTATGCATGATTTTCACCATTCTATCGTAAAACCGGTCTTGACACCCAAATTGATTATAAATTAGGCTGAGGATATGCAAAAAAGCAGCTTTCAACCCAAAAACAGCGTTGCCCTTCCCACCGCCCCCGACCATGTTCAAATACAAACCATCACGGGATGCAATGCCAAATGCATTTTCTGTCCCAATGGCAACACCCGCCGCAACATTCCCGGAGGTCGCCTTATGGGTTGGGAACTGTACCGCTCTACCGTGGATCAGTGCTTGGAGATGGGGATTCGTCGCTATTCCGTTTATCTAATGAACGAACCCATGCTGGACCGTGAGCTGGCCGAACGCGTGGCATACATCAGCGCCCGGATTAAAAAGCCGCAGTACGTCAAGGTTACCAGCCATGGCGGGCTCCTCACAGAACGTATGGCAAAAGGACTGCTCGATTCCGGACTTAACAAACTCAAAATCTCGGTTCAAAGCCTTGATCCTGATACTTACCGCAATATCATGGGCCTATCGCTGGCGAAGACTCTGAAAAACATCGACCGTTTTCTGGCGCTGAAAGCAAAGGGCGGTTACAAAACACCGCGCCTTGAAATCGTTATGGTCGATTCCATTCAAACCCATAGCGAGATTCCCCGCATGCGTCGGTACTGGCAGGAACGGAATATCAGGCTGTACGTCGAACCGATTGAAAACCGGGCCAATCAAGAGAATATCCGGGAAACCGCAGTCGGCCAACACAGCCTAAAGTCTTTTTCATGGTGCCGGCGACTGATGGAACAGATTTACATTCTTTATGACGGCCGCATGGTGCAGTGCTGCGCCGACTGGGATCAGCGCAGCGTCATGGGAGACCTTACCACCAACAGCCTGGCGGATATCTGGTATGGTCAGCGATACAGCGACTACCGACGCCGGTTTGCCGAAGGTGATGTCAGGGGAATGATCTGCGCCTGCTGCCGTAAGCAGCTGCCGAGAAATAAGGAACATTGAGATCGCCTTTTAAATCATATAAATTTAAAGTGTCCACCCAGTCCTTTTTCTCTCGCTCTCTGACTCACGATCGTAGCCACCGCGATGTCCATGGCACCCGTACCAATTGGAATGCACAGGATGCGTTCGTTCTCTGAAACATCACCGGACTTCTTTCCGGCTGCAAGCTCCCCTATCGTTGCATAAAGCGATTCTTCGGTCACCTTTCCGGCCTCGCTCAACTCCTTGAGGGCGCCCCTGTGAAGGCACTGTCCCACGTGATCCACCACAATCTAATCTGCCGCAAGGATGAATTCATTATCACACTCCTGGTACGAACCCATTGGAAATACGACGGTTCCGGGTTCCACCCATTCATTTTTCAGGAACTTATCTTTCGACTGAGTGACCGTAATGATCGCGTCCGTGTTTTTGGCTGCTTCCTCGGGCTTTTCGGCGATGGTAATTCTCCCTTTCACGAATTTCTTCATCTCTTCGGAGAATTTCAAGGCCGCTTCATGGTACAGATCGTAAACTTTAATTTCCTCGATCTCAAAAATCGTAGAAATGGCCATGGTTGTGGTGCGCCCCTGCATCCCCGCGCCATAGAGTCCCAGCTTCACGGACCTGTTCTTTCTCAGGTACTTCAGCCCGACCGCCGCTTGGGCTCCTGTGCGCCAGTTGGTAATAAGTGATCCATCCATGACCGCGGTGAAGGCACCGATCTTCGGATCGATCAAAAGAATCATTGACGTTATGTATGGCAGCCCTCGTTTCTTTCTCTCGCCGAGAAAACCACCGGCCCACTTGATACCGGCGGAATCCGTCCAGCCCACGTAGGCGGGCATGGCATTCATGAATCCCTCGTAAGGCGGATAGGCGGCCGTTTCTCCCAGATCGAGCCCGACCTTCGTCGGGCAGATCGTTGTCCCTTCGCCGAAACCCACGAAAGTTTTGTCACAAATCTCTACGACATCTTTCATGGTCAGCACTGCTTCAACATCCGACTGACTTAACAATAAGGTATTTTCCGTCATTTCAGATCTCCTTTGAAATTTGATTCGTTGCATGCTGTGAAAATCAATTTTTGGGGACCTTGCGGTTCGGTGTAAACGCTTCACCAGGACACCTCGAAATTGCATTGAGTTCCATGGAGTAGGGCCTAGGACGCGACGCTATTTTCTTTCGTCTCCCACGGCGTTTCCCGTTTAAAAGTCAATCAGAGGTCTTTTTCATGGTCTCGGTGAGAAAACTCGCTGCCACCAAAGCTATCAGGGCAAATAAAACGTACAGCAGAAATGCCTTGGAGTACGCTTGGGCAGAGTATCCTGTCTGCGATCTTTCCTGGACCTCTAAAATGGCCCCCAAAATTGGCGGTGCAACCGCACCACCCAGGAAGGGAAATAGGTTCACCAATCCCACCGATGTACCGGCGATCTCCACCGGGAACAGTTCCTTGGCCGAAGTAAAGGCCACCACCACCACGGCGCTGTTGAACAACCCCAGAAGGAAGCATAAAAGATAAAGGGTTGGTCGGTTCATGGCATCAGGAAAGAAGGCCAGGGGTATGGTGAGGCACAGCGTCATAATCGAGGCCAGGACAAGGACCTTCTTGCGGGAGCGAAACACCTTGTCCGACAGCCAGCTAAAAAAAGGACTCCCCACGATCATGGCCAAGGCCAGCATTCCCAGAATATTGCCTGCCTCAGCTTTGTTGAGACCATAGACGTGCATCAGATAGGGACCGCCCCACAGCCCTCCGAAGCTGAAAAATATACTGAATGAGAAGAAAAACCAGGCCGCCAGAAACCAGAAGGGTACCGAGGAAAGCACCATCTTCATACCCTGGGCCAGTCCGATGGTTTCGGCCTTCCCGGGGTTGTCCTGTTTCGGTTGGTTAATCCCTGGAAGTCCCATTTCCCGGGGAGTGTTGCGCACCAGGAACCAGATGGCCACCGCCACCACCAGGGTGGCGACGCCGATGGTCACAAAGCTGCCTCGCCAGCCCATCTTGTCACTCAACCAGGCCAAAGGACGCGAGGCCGAATACGCCCCCAATCCGCCCACTGCCATAAGTATGCCCGTCATCCGAGCGAATTCTTCGGTTTTGAACCAATTGGTCATCACTTTCATGGTGGGTACAAAAAGCATGGCCACGCCCAATCCCACGAGTACCCGGGCCAGTATGGCAAGTCCCACAGACCCGACCATACCCAAAAAGATAGAAGAAGCACCGGCCAGGGCAAAGAAAACGGTGATGGTTTTACGTGGGCCCCAGGAGTCGGAAAGTAGGCCTGAAGGAAGCTGCATCAAGGCATAAGGATAAAAATAGGCGGCGGCTAAAAAGCCCAGCAAAGCGCCGCTGGTCTGCAGGTCGGCCTGCATATCCAACGCCACCACCGCCGGGCAAAGACGGTGGAAATATACCAACAGGTATCCAAAGGCCAGGAGACAGAAGACAACCCAACGATACCCGGATGGATTTGCAGAAGCCTTGGGCTGGGTCATGAATCACCTCCTTTGAAACGCGATAACACCCCTTCATGCCAAATAGGTTGCTATACATAAATTTAGTAGATGGTGCAAATGATAAATCAACCGCTCAAGCGTTTTTTCAAAACGATTTATTGGCGACGATGCGGGCGTTCCGTGTGCTATTTTGATTAACTCCTTTGATAAGCCGCCGGCATTGTTCAGATTTCGATCAATGCGCTGGGATCTCCCGGCAACAGTAGAACCTTTTCAATACTCACTGGCAGAGCCGGTGGCTTATCAAGGGAGTTATTCTTGTGACTTTTGCGGCTGGAGCAGCCGGCGCTGATTATGAAGATGTTCTCATTTGAGTGGGAAAAGCGCCAAAATGGCCACAACATCGAGTCGCAGTCGATCACTGACAAACAGGATAATGGTTACCAAAAGAAGAAGAAAAACAAACAGGGTTCCACCCGCCACCTTTTACCTCCCTAATTTTCTAAATTCAAAGTTGCGTTGGAAAAAAATATGGGTTAAAGCCAGGAAGTGGGCAAGAGATTGTCAAATTTATTCAATTGAGGATAGGTCCCTCGAAGTCGGCTTGCAGGAGCCGGCTTCAAATCACCTCAAGCTGCTTTGGTCAAAAGGCATGGTGGTGAGCGTAAGGGAAAAGCCGCTGCATCAGATCGCGGCAGGTAAGACTCAGAGAGACGGGCATAAGCGAACCATTCGATGAGGCGTCGAAAACGTATAGACGAGGTCAAAAATGGGCCCCTATGTTATGCTCAGGAAGAGTTTAGGAGAAACCTGTTTACTGCCTGAGCGGCCTCCGGCGTACAGGTGGCGTGAATCTAAATCAGCGACCACCAGCAAAGCTGGGGGTTTGAGGAAGGCCCCTCGAAGCGGCCAGAGCCACGCTCTGCTGGTGGTCGCTGATTTTATAAAAAAAGAATTTTGGTTTCGTTATGCATTTGTCTAA
>JAAUYH010089733.1_pt1 | contig 13939 bp, 12 predicted proteins | sample 7278061 | NCBI WGS metagenome assembly JAAUYH01 (sample SAMN14350203, study PRJNA611818) | marine sediment metagenome | isolation source: surface marine sediment (0.6m) | place: French Polynesia: Moorea | collected 2018-08
CAAAAACTCTGTTGTAACATTCACAGCTGGAACTAAAGAGATTGATGCATGTTATGTGGCGGACACTGCTGATAGCGTAATTTTGGCATTTAGAGGAACTTCTTTAGGTACGGATCAGCAAGCATTTGTAGATTGGTTGAACAACTTCTTGGCAAAACCTGTTGAGATAGATGGTATGCCAGGCGAGTTACATGATGGATTTTCTGATTCAGTTCAACGATTGTGGGATCAGGGGTTTCAAAACGAAGTCGAAAAAAGGATGGCAGGGGGCAAGCCCTTAATTATCACAGGTTACAGCAAGGGAGCAGCTCTGGCACCGATTGCGGCAGCATTTCTCAAAGAAAAGAAAAATATAGAGGCTGATAGCATGAATATCTACATATTTGAGCCGCCACGTCCAGGAAATGCCAAATTTGCTAAATATTTCAATAACACCTTTCCTGGAACAGTGCGATACGAATACCAAGATGATATTGTTCCTCACGTACCGCCTATTGAAACCGTATCGGATCTGTTGGCTGAAATCCCATTCCTCGGCAACATTCTTGACAAGTTCGTCGATATTGATGAATGGAATTACAAATCTGTTGGTAAACTAAAATTTGTCAACTGGAAAAACAAAATTGTGGACAGCTCACCATTCCTATCATGGTATCGGTATTCACATCTTGTTGAGCTAATTATAAATGGTGAATCTGAAGAGATGTTCCTCGATCATCTCCCTCAAGAACGCCTTTACCCAGTACTCTGTGGCAAGCCATGGCCAAAAGAGACAAAACTAACATTCTAAGCTGCAATAAGCTATTTCGCATTTAACTTTCCTATTATGCTGCATGGGAGCAGGGAGCAGGGGAGAAAGCAGAAAATGCTCCCTACGATGCCATTATTGTGACTGCGGTACCAGAGAAGATCTCTCAAGCTTTAATCGACCAGCTAGCAACTAACGGTAAGATGGTGATTCCTGTCGGTGGTGGTTGGCATCAGAACATAGTTGTACTAACTAAAACAGAGGATCGGATAATTAAAGAAAAAACCATTCCAGTTCGTTTTGTACCGATGAGAAGAAAGTTACTTAAGTGATAAACTAACAATACAATTTGCAAAAAGCTTGAAGGAGAATTTAGATATAGACGATGAAATTTTAAGCAGCTTACAGTTAATTGTAAAGCTATTTTAAAGAATAGTTTTAATTATGGTAGCTAATGAAAAAGTTCTGAAAATTATCAGAGAGGCTAAAGAAAAAAAATCAACTCAATTAGATTTAAGGAATCAAAATTTAACCGAAATTCCTGAAGAAGTTTTTGAATTAATTAATTTAACCCAGCTAAATTTAAGTTATAACCAACTAACAACTGTCCCAGAGTCTTTTACTAATCTCTCTAATTTATCTGCGATTAATTTAAGCTATAACCAAATCAAAACATTACCAAAGTCAATTCACAAGCTATCCAATTTAACTGCGCTCAATTTAAATCATAATCAACTGATAAATCTTCCTGAATCCATTAGCAAGCTCTCTAATTTGAACGAGCTATATTTAACAAATAATCGGCTAATAACCCTCCCAGAATCTCTTGGCAAGCTTTCTAATTTAGCTTTACTATTCTTAACAAGTAACCAACTTACAACTATTCCAGAATCTCTTAGTAAGCTCTCTAGTTCAACTTTGCTATATCTACGTGGCAATCCTTTGGATACCCCTCCTTTAGAAATTGCTATTAGAGGAATTGGAGCAATTAGAGAATATTTTCGACAACTTATAGAAGAGGGAGAAGATTATTTTTATGAAGCTAAATTATTAATTGTCGGAGAAGGAGGAGCAGGAAAAACTACTCTCACCAAAAAGATAGAAAATCCAGATTATCCTGTCCCTAACTTGGAAAAATCTACCAAAGGCATTGACATTGTTGAATGGCATTTCTCTACTGAAACTGGACAAGATTTCCGCACTAATATTTGGGATTTCGGTGGACAAGAAATTTATAATGCTACTCACAAATTTTTTCTTACTAAGCGATCTCTCTATATTCTTGTTGCCGACGAACGTAAAGAAAACACTCTGTTCGATTATTGGTTAAATATAATTGAACTTCTAAGTGATAACAGCCCGCTTTTAATTATTAAAAATGAAAGAGATGATCGCAAACGAGAAATTAACATTACAGAATTAAAAGGAAGATTTGGCAATATTAAAGATGACTTTGCTACTAACCTTGCCACTAATAGAGGATTAGCTGATATCCTCAACGCAATAAAATATCATATTACTTGCCTTCCCCATATAGGAAGTGCTTTACCAAAAACTTGGACCACAGTTAGAAGCATCTTAGAAAGATATCCTCGCTTAGAAGAAAATCCTCGCAACTACATTTTTTTACAAGAATATTTAGATATCTGTGAACAAAATGGCTTTAAGAAATTAGAAGATAAGCTACAGCTAAGCCAATTTTTACACGATATTGGAGTCATTCTTCACTTTCAAGATGACAAACGCTCACTTCTATACAAAACTGTCATTCTTAAACCAGAATGGGGAACTGATGCAGTTTATAAAGTTTTAGATAGCAAAACAGTGGTTAATAACTTTGGAACATTTACAAATACTGACTTAGACGAGATCTGGGAATCAGAAAAATATACGAATATGCAGGGAGAACTCTTAGAGCTAATGATGAAATTTAGGCTCTGCTACAAACTTCCTGAAACTGATAATACCTATATTGCACCCCAGCTCTTAAAAGATGAGCAACCTGATTATAAATGGGATGAAACTAACAACTTAATCCTTCGCTATACATATGACTTTATGCCCAGGGGAATTCTATCCCAGTTTATTGTGATCATGCATCGCTACATCGAGCAACAGCGATACGTCTGGAAAAGTGGATTAATCTTAAAAAAAGGAGGATCTAGAGCAGAAATTATTGAAAGCTATGATCGAAGAGAAATCAAAATAAGACTTTCCGGAACCAACCAACGAGACTTTTTAGGAAATATTACTTGGGAACTAGACAGAATTCACGACAGTTACAATCGCCTAAAAGTTCAAAAGCTCATACCCTGTAACTGTAAAACATGCAAAAATCAGCAAAATCCTCACTTTTATTCATATGAAGTATTACAAAGAGCGAGGGGACAAAGGCAAAGCATGATTCAATGCCAAAAGAGCTTTGATATGGTTAATGTAATAAGCTTGATTGATGAAGTTTTTAAGAGTAATGGAGAAGCAACAAGCATGATCAGAAACAAAATCTTTATCAGTTACAGTCATCAGGATAGTGATTGGCTCAAGCGACTCCAAGTTTATCTCAAGCCTTTAGAGAAGAAAGGTTTAGTAGATCGCTGGGATGATACCAGAATTAAAGCAGGAATGAAATGGCGAGATGAAATTCACAAAGCTCTTGACTCTGCTCAAATTGCTATTCTCTTAGTTAGTTCTAACTTTCTGGCATCTGATTTTATTGATGATGTTGAACTTCCCCAATTACTCAAAGCAGCCGAATCAGAAGGAGCATTAATCCTCTCAGTGATTCTCAACCCCTGCAAAGGAATCTTTTCCTTCTCAGATCTACAACAATTCCAAACTGTTAATCCTCCCAGTCAACCTTTAAGTAGCATGGACAAAAACGGACAAGATGAAATCTTCAACAAACTCATAGAAAGAATCGTCGAAGTCTCCAGTACAGATTCTTAATACTAAATCCTCAGATCAATTAGTGGCATATGTAGCCAAAATGCTAGAAGAAGGAAATGTCATCTTGGGACTTTCTTCTAGTAAATAATCCAGAAAAGTTTTAGTAATATTCGAAAGCTTTTTACCTGCAAGATAAGACACATACCAGCGTCTTTCAATCGGAAAAGATTCCACATCTAAAATAGTTAATTGCCCAAATTTGCCTTCAGAAATCAAGCAATGTTCTGATAATACAGAAATTCCTAATCCACCTGCGATCGCTTGTTTGATGGCTTCATTACTACCTAATTCTAAACGTACTTTGACCGAAATATTATATTTGTTAAATAACTTCTGGACAGCTTCTCTAGTACCTGAACCTTCTTCCCTCATAATAAAAGGTTCACCATCAAGACAATTGATTGGAATCTTGGCTTTTCCTGCTAAATTATGATTCTTATTGGCAACTACAATTAAGGGATTATCTAAAAAAGACTGACTATGTAAATCAATTTCTTGAGGAGGATTACTAACAATATATAAGTCATCTTCATTGTTTAGCATCCTTTGTTGAATCGTTTGATGGTTAGTGACTTTTAAAGCCACATCAATCCCTGGATACTTCTGACAAAAAGATCCTAATAAACGAGGAACAAAATATTTAGCAGTGGTAATTACCGCTAGCCTTAATTGCCCTTGTTTCATCCCTTTTAAATCGGCAACTGTCATCTGGAAATTATTTAATCTCTCGAAAATATCCTGACAAGTAGACAATAATTCTTTGCCTGCATCAGTAAGATAAAGACTTTTGCCAATTTGTTCAAACAAAGGCAACCCTACAGCTTTGGTAAGTTGCTTAACCTGACTAGAAACAGTTGGTTGAGTTATCGATAGTTCCTCTGCAGCACGAGTAAAACTACCGTGACGAGCAACAGTTTCAAATACTTTAAGTTGGTGTAGAGTTGCGGGGATCAAAAGTTATTTCTCCTTAGATAGCTCTGACTCTAGAGACTCGTTATTGCTTATTACTTATGAATCATACATTAAAATCAATACATAAGTCTATATCCATAAATTTATTTTTATGTATTAAAGTTACAATCTCGGTAAAGATCTGTTGTGTAAACCTTGCAGTATCTAGTTTTTGGGCCGATTATGATATTAAGATAATTTCCAGAAAACTCATACCTAGTCAATGCTTCTATAGAGTTACAGACTATTAAGTTCCTAGGCAAAATTGTTGAGAAATTTTTTGGCTCCCTCATAACTTAAAGGAAGTAAATATAAAGTAATGATATCAGGCGATCGCGAAGATGGAAACTAATGGCGGATTCGCTTAATATCAGATTAAGTAGCGGAAGATCTTTGACCGCGGAATGCGGTCAGCGCAGGCTCCGTCTTCTCTTGGTGAGGGGCGCACAAGCTAGTCCTAAAGGATACCGCTCTGCATATCCTTTAGGGCGTCTCTTGGTCAGCATTCCCAAGCCAGTGTCCGTTGCGGTGGTTCCGACCGCGAACGGCGACGCGGGGTCTAACCTCTGCTTACCTGAACCAGAATTTTATGATTACTGAATCGACGCTCTGGAGGTTAAAATCCTCTGGCTATCTGCCTTCTGTATTACTTAGGTTTCAACTATGGCTAACTGATCGTAAGTATAGGTTACGTTATCAGCAAATTTAAATTGTTCGAATCCTGTTGTATGGAGAGTAATATCATCGAGATTAAAACTAACATAACTATGAGTACCAAAACTGATATTAAAGTCCTCTTTGTTGTAAGAATCAAGGCTGAGTGTATCGAAATCTTCTCCGCCATGAACTGTAGCTTTACCGAAACCACTAACGAAATCGTTGCCTCTACCAGCATCGATACTCACATAGCCGCCCAATGTTCCTGCTATCAAAGAATCGTTGCCACCCCCCAGGTCGACGGTGCCGCCAAGGATTCCGTAAGACTCCGCTCCCTTAGCTTGAGCAGTAATGGTATCGTCTCCTTTTCCCGTCAGAAGACTGCCATCTCTATTATCAATGGCGATCGCTAGATCGGTAGCTTCCACAATGGCATTAATCGTATCTTTTCTTCCTCCAGTCTGGATCTTGCCCCCTCGATTATCAATTGCCACTGCAATATTGGTAGCATGAGCTGTAGCATCAATCGTATCTGCTCCTGCTCCAGTAAAGATCATGCCACATTGATTATCAATCGCGATCGCTAGTTCAGAAGCTTCCGCCGTGGCTTTAATCTGATCCCCCCCTTTTCCAGTCCGGATCATGCCACCTTTGTTATCAATTGCCACAGCTATATTGCTATCTTGAGCTACCGCATCAATCGTATCTGCTCCTGATCCAGTCTGGATCTTGCCACTTTGATTATCAATCGCCAGCGCCAGCGCAGAAGCTTTTGCGGTGGCATTAATATTGTCTTCTTCCGTTCCAGTGCGAATTTTGCCCCCTCGATTATCAATGGCAACCGCTATATTGGTAGCATGAGCCGTAGCATCAATCGTATCTGCTCCTCCTCCAGTCAGGATCTTGCTACCTTGATTATCAATCGCGATCGCTAGTTCAGAAGCTTCCGCCGTGGCTTTAATCTGATCTCCCCCCTTTCCAGTCCGGATCATGCCACCTTTGTTATCAATTGCCACTGCAGTATCAATAGCTTGAGCCGTAGTATGAATCGTATCTGCTCCTTCTCCAGTCAGGAGCCTGCTACCTTGATTATCAATCGCCAGCGCCAGTACAGCAGCTTTCGCCGTGGCATTAATCGTATCTTTATCCGTTCCAGTGAGAATTTTGCCCCCTCGATTATCAATGGCGATCGCTATATTGTTGGCTTCTGCAGTAGCATGAATGGTATCGATTCCTCTTCCAGTATGGAGCTTCCCACCTCGATTATCAATGGCAACAGCTATATCTGTAGCTACTGCAACCGCATCAGCTACAGCAATTGCTAGAGCTTGATTTTCTGGAGGTGCAGTAGCAAAAGTAGAACTAGAAGTACCGGAAAAAGTACTAGTACTAGAAGTTGCCTTGGCATTGATCGTGTCATCTCCCTTGCCAGTGTTAAGGCTACCGCTTCGATTGTTAATAGCTGTGGCGGAGAGCGTCGCAGTAGTAAAACTTGTAGCTATGGCGTTGGCAAAAGCCGCAAGATTGTCAGACATGGGGGCACCAGCGATCGCTTCAACAATCGCTGAGGCATCTGCGGTAGCTGTGGCAATAGCTGTAATAGAGCCGATTATTTCGCCATTCACCCTGTCATTACCTTGGTTGGTATTGATTTTACCGACAGAATTATCAATGCCATCGGCGACAACCTGAATATCGAGAGAGGCAAAAACTTCATTAATGACGCTAGTATCTATAGTCTCAGCAATAGCTATTACTTGAGATACGGTATCAGTAGTAGCAGAAATATTAGCTATAGCTTTACCGCTGACTAGATCAGCGCCTTGGTTGGTATTGATGATTCCTTTGTTATTAATACCTTGAGTACTAAGATTAATGTTGGCCATAAACTCGGTAGATCTAATAATCGAACCGAAATCTTCCGCTTCAAGATCGACTAAAAGTCCGAAACCAAAATCACTATTGAGATTAGAAATCCCAATTAACTTATCATTACCTCTTAAGGTACGGACATGGGACCATTGGGGATTGAAGATTGTGACCCCAGGATTAACTACATCAATAAGATTGGTGAAATGAACTTTACTTAAATTTAGTCCAGTCATTAATAGCTAATTTTTATATTTCAAAATTGTACTATGCCATATTACAACGTTTAAAAACCTTGTTTGATGAAGCTATAATGTTGAAATTGTAAAGTTATCGCTTTTGTGTAAAGTTATCACTTTTTAGGTAGTCCTAAAAAGGAAGAGATAAGGGAAGCAGGGGCGGCAGAAGAGGAAAAGCCTATTATCTCGTCAGAAAATTTCTCCATATCCGCTTATATTTCTATCTCTTGATAAATCTGGCATGGTTCAAATCAGGGTTACAAAACAAAAAGGGATTGGCGGCTTGAAATCTAAGAGCGTAATACAGGATCTTTAGAGAACAACAAGTATTCCTGAAACCCTGAGGAGGAGAATGGGTCAGAACTCATCAGTAGCAGCCAGTTTAAAGCCAGAGCAAAGAAAACAACTATTTATTGAAATACAATCTTCTTCTCAAAAAATAACAGCGATCGCGCTAATAGCAACAAGTTTGCCCTGAATCTATTGAGGGCAAACATTCCAAGATTATTACACTGAAAAAAAGACTAAAACTCTGGGTTCGCTGGATCTGCTATTTCATTGAGCCGTCCTCTGTTATCTAGGGCTTGTTTTGCTTTTAACAGCACTTTTAAATAGGTTACTTGGCTCTTCCAAGCCGAACGGGGCAGCAAGGGTATTGGTGCTGATAAAGTTTTAGATGATTTTAAATCAGTTGTTTTCCTTTGCAGTTCAACAATTTGAGAATTTTCTGCCATGATTTATCTTCCTCTCAGCGAGTAAGAAACTTCGAGTTCATCTTGCCAATTATCCGACCACTGGATGTTGTCAGCATGGAAGTGTAGGGGGTCGTTTTCTGGTAAGGGAGCATCTATCGGCTCTACTCTTAGCTCAAATTCACCATTGTCAAAGGGAAGCCCTTGGGCCTTAACTTTAGGAACTACCCGTTCTCTCAAGCCTCTCTCTGCATGAACCAGAGCGCGATGATGGCAGTAAGGATTATTGCCTCTGCGATCAAAGAAAACATGAGCTGTCCAACTGCAACCTCCACGACACAGTTCAGCGAATTCGCAGGTTTTACAGAAGCCCCACAGGTGTTTTGTCCCCTCTGGGGTTCCTGCACCTATATTGAAACGCAGTTGTTCTGCATTTTCAACTATATCTCTGAGGGAGCGATCTCTAATATTTCCCCCGGTATAGGCTGTTGTAGGTAGGGAGGGACAACCTTTGATCGCACCATCAGCTTCGATTCCCAAGGTAGAAAGTCCAGCACCGCAACCTTGCCAAAATGAGAATTCATGCTCGTTTCCCCGTCCCCTTAATAGTCGCTCATAAGGCCCATAGTAACCAATGTTATTTCCCGCCTGGACTTTAACACCCTCTTGGTAGGCGCGACGAACCACACGGGCGATCATGGGATAGATATCTAGTAATTCATAAGGTTGTAAAAGTATCTCAGCATTGTCGGCAGCGTTACCCATGGGCACGGTGAGTTGAATCTGCCAAGCACGAGCCCCAGCATCGCGGATAGATTCATAAATTTGGGGGAACTCCGGTGCTGAGAGACGATTAATTTGAGTATTGCAGCCAAAGTAGATCCCGACTTCTCGTAAATGGCTCATGGTTTTAAAAGCATATTTCCAAGAACCTTTCCTGCCTCGCAAGCGATCGTGGGTTGACTCTAAGCCATCGATAGAAACAGAAACAGTGCGAATTCCTGCTGCTTTCATTTTTCCTGCAGTTTCCAGGGAGATGCCATAGCCACCAGTGGTCATACCGCAAACCATCCCCGCTTGGGTAATGGCTTGGGCAATTTCTAACCAGTCTGGACGCATAAATGCTTCACCCCCAATGAGGGTAACTTCTTTAATGCCAACTTCTGCCATTTGTTGAACTAGATCTAGAGCTTCTTTTGTAGATAGTTCTTGAGTACGGGCATTACCAGCTCTAGAACCACAGTGACTACAGGCTAGATTACATTTTAGGGTTATTTCCCAAACTGCGTAACTTGTACGACTATATGACATGGCTTACTCTCAATTTTTGTTTTAAAGTTATGGCCAGAGAATAATAGATTAGAATATGAACATTTAATGTGGGAGTAAAAGTTATTTACTTTTACAAAGTTAATAGGTTCTCTTCTTTAATTCGACTGCCGCAAACGATAGCGAAGTATGTTTGATTGCACAAGATAAGAAGCACTTTAGTACTTATTACAAATTATTCAAATCTCTGACACAACTACTCCATACATCGCTTGCACTGGCGGACCTATTATTACTCCATACAGAGGCTGTGGGTAAATGTCTATTGGTTTGTCAATTGGTTCGTCAATTGGTTGTGGTCTTGGAAAAGGTTTTGAATAGGGAGGATATGTAGGGTAAGGATATTCTTTAGGCGGCCAATTATATCTCAATCCCCCAATAGCACCTACTAACTCCTCTTCACTAAGTTCTTCGAAATGACCTAATTCTTTTAATTCTAAGATTTGGATGGTGGCAATTTCAAACTCTTCTTGAGAAAAGTTAAAGCCCCCATCGACCATCAGTCTTTTGACTTCTTCGACTTTCTCGCTCATTAGTTGATGACGGAAAGATTTGTCTTTAACTAATCTTATAAGAAAGTTTTTCACCTTATCTAAAATCTCTGCGGACATGGGATTAATCCTCCTAACTTATATCTTTAAAAGAACTAAAAATGAATTTTGCCTATGTGCTAGAACTATCACTAGCAGTTATGTTTACAGAAACTCTAAGCTGTGATTTTAAGTTGCTTCTGCCTCCCTAAACTTCTGCTGAGTTTTATACATCTCTTCCCATTTGAGAAAATTTTTTCCTTGACAAACTACTAGGCACGAGTGAGAGTTGTTTTCTCTTTACTGCTTTGGATTTCTTGCTTAATTTGTTCTTGTAACAGTAATTCCAAATTAGATTGAGCCTCTGCTAAGTCTGGGTTCATAGAGATGGACTGCTGATAATAAGCAACCGCAGTCTTTAAATCTCCTGTCTGCCTAGACCGAGAGCCTAAATCATTGTTCAGTGCTGCGTAATGAGCTTGTTTTTCTGGGGAGAGCCTGCCTAGAGCATGAAGTGCATTGGCTCTGTTAACCTCCGCTTCAATACAACCAGGATGTAGCTCTAGTGCTTTTTGATAGCAGGTGATCGCTTCTTCCCACTTGCCTTGGATTTGCAGAATGTAGCCCAGGTTATTATGAACCGCTGCCGACTTTGGTTCTAGAGATAAGACTTGATTATAGGTTTCTACCGCTTTCGATAATTGACCTTGAGTTTGATATAAATTTCCTAAGCTAAATAAAGCCTTAAGAGAATTGGGTTGAACCTGAAGCAGTTTACTCAAGAGATTTTCGGCAGTTTGGTATTCACCTTTTTGCCTCATCAATATCCCCAGACCATAGAGCGCTTCTGGATGATTTGACTCAACTTCGAGAATCTGACGGTATCCTTGCTCAGCTTTAATTAGTCGGTTTGCTCTATGATGGCGGATAGCAAGTTGAAGCGCTAAAGGGAGAATCTGCTTAACATCTTGTTGTCTATTTTGGTAATTTTTGTCTTTGACTACAATATGCTGAATATGACGCTCTTTAGTTCCAAAAGAATACTTGTATTCCTCGTTCCCCCTTAAAAAGTCGTAAACTTTATATCCATTTTCAATAGCGTATCGAATCGCGTCAGAATGGAGTATCAGTCCTGGTGGAGGATTATTATGAGTTTGATCGCGTCCTGTAATTACAAACAGCATGGATTTTTGCTGAACATCAACAAAGTTCGCAATTGCTCCTAATGGTCTATCTCCCTGCCATAAAACCGGAAGATACAGACAATTATTTTTAAAACAATGGTGTAAAATAAGACGATAATAATCTATTATTACGTCATAATTATCCCCTTTGTGTTTTCTCCATCTAGTCGTCCAGAAACCAAGTAATATCTCAATATGAGACTTCAAGTTGTTTGCATCAACATGAGTAATATGAAATTCGTCAGAAGTTTCAATTTTTCTTAAAAAACGTCTGATTTTTTGACGAGTATTGGAGCTGACGTAGTTTTGCAGATAGTTTTCCCAATTATTCGGTAATGAAACATAAGGGGCAATATAGTTATCAGGATCGTCTTCGTTCTTACTTTGAATGCGAAGTTGACTGAGTTCAAAACTATCTCCAGGAAAACTCCTCAAAAAGAGAGACATTCGTGTATCATATTCTAGAATGCTTTTAACATCGAAACTAGACCATACTAATTTTTGCTGGATGTGAGTAGCAAAAGCATTAATTACCTCTACCTCATAACCCGGCAGACAAATAAATCCTGTATAATCTGCCATACTATTTCCTGCCATGCAGATTTCGGTTTCAAAGCCGCCTCCATCATGGTGCATTAATCTCATTTTCAGAGGAAAAAAGGCAACATAAGATGAATCGCCGCTATCTGGTTTGGCCGCTAATATGAACCAAGACTCATGTACCATTGGTAACCATCCAGATAGCCAAACCCAGGATAAAAAGAAATGAGCCTGAGGATCGGCTGTGTATACTGAATCCCAATTGCCTCTAATTTTCTTAAACGTTTCAAAACTGTCAATTTTGACAATTTTCATATCATTATTTACCTCATTTTGTTCTTATTAATATGACAATAATGCTTGCCAAACAATAACCCGTAAACAACTTTTTTTGGGCAATTAATTTTAATGTCTTCTAGAAATAAGATTAAGCCAAAGATAAGGCTATCCCAAGTTGCCTAACTTTCAAAATACAGATGGGGAAACAAGTAGTCTTTAATAAGAATAAGATGCTCAAAATAAGAAGTACCTAAGCATAATTAATTACCCAATCAGATTTTTTGTAATTCTTATGGAATAAGAATTCTTCTTTTGAAAATGTGTAATTAATTTTGTGTGACTACTTACGACGTAGATAATAATTTAGACTTAGCCAACGTCTAGCCCATAATAATGTGAACTGTGATTACTCCAGGATGAAGATGTGTAGGATCCAGTTTGAGCGTAGGCGCTAGCTGTTGCTTCAGCACTGCTATATTCTAAGTAACCCCAGTTATATTCAGCAGTCTCACTTTCAGTATAAGTACTAGTATTTTCCCCATAGGCTATAGCCCCTGCCTCAGCAATACTATAGTCAGCAGTCGCCTCTGAGGAAGAATATGAAGCAGTGTGAACGTAGCCACCTAAAATATTACTTTTTCCGACATGTTCTAGATAATTTAAGTCAGAAAGGACAAGGCAATTTTTCATTAATTATCTCCACAAGTTAATGTCTAATGTCAAAGCCTCATAACTCAATACGACAATATTCACTCAGGAAATTATTCTGATATTAATTATAAATTCCTCTTATAGCGGTTCTCAGTTTAATGAAGTACAAATCTAAACTTAGTCAAACTCGCTGAAATCTTTAGAGCCTAGAGCCTAGAGCCTAGAGCCCAGAGCCTAATCTTGACAAGATGTACCTCACTAATAAGAGAAAGGCTATATTTCATCAGATTCCGAGATTCCTCCAAAATCACTATTTTGAAATTTTCAAGGGAATAACAAGGGTTTCAGGAATCAATCAATACCAGACGCATATTTAGAGGCCATTAGTTGTTGATTTACTAAAGGCATAAACCCCTAAACCATCATTTATGTGACCAGCTCCGCTGAGAACGGTGGTATTACCGTTTACATTCTGAGCTTTAATTGCTACATGCTCATTATTTGGCGATGTATATGTTTCAACCGTCCAAGGGTCCTCTTGTGTTGGTGCTTCCAAAAGTTTTCTTTCTAATCCATACTGTTTAGTAAACCATTTTAATAAATCATTAGAGGAGGATGATCCACCTTGAAGTTTATTATCACTCACTACTTCACAAAAGCTTAATTCGTAAATTTTTAATCTACTCATAATATGACTCCTTCGATAATTTAAAGATAAACTACAAGTAAGTTGTAAGTTGGACGCTATTTTCGTTGTAAATCCTTAATACAATCAGAGCAAAATGTTCAAAATAAGTGCGATTTAACCGATAAGATTACCACTTTATCGGCTCTTGCCTCCTTAAGCAAGAAACTCAATTTTTTTCAGATTTTTTCAGATCTTGATTGTGTGTTATAATTAGAAAAAATCTGTAAACTAAAGTTTGAACACCAGCTTCAGCAATAGTAAAATTAGCTTTAAGCTCTACTTTTTAATTAAAACCATAGTATTTTTTAAGAGCTTATCCAAGTAGATATTGCTGTCATTCTTACCTAAATTAAATCCATCTACAACATTAATTTCGGTAAAATGTAAGTAGTCAAGATAAACGACAATAATTGTTTTTTCTCGTTGATTTATTCTTTTATAAGGTCACTTTAAGTGACCTTTTTTATTTACAAGCTGACTAAATATTAGTCAACAGCAGCAATGGATACGCTAGTAGATTGGTAGGGAGTGGCAATGGCAAAGGTCTGAGTCAGAGAATTGTAACCATATGCATCAGCTTCTGCAGTAGCTAAATTACCTTTAAGATCTACTTTTGAATCAACATCTTTATAGATG
>JAAUYH010067865.1_pt1 | contig 13936 bp, 12 predicted proteins | sample 7278061 | NCBI WGS metagenome assembly JAAUYH01 (sample SAMN14350203, study PRJNA611818) | marine sediment metagenome | isolation source: surface marine sediment (0.6m) | place: French Polynesia: Moorea | collected 2018-08
ACCAAGGCTGGCGCCGTTACCATTTCAGTATAGAGCAGCGTCCTGTGCGAAAGAACCCGATGAAAGAACCGACAGTGCCGGTCAGTCCAATCCATCATAGGGGCAGTAGACAGGCGCGCTGTCTCGGTGGCTGCGTTTCTGGGCATTCAGTGGTCTCCTCAGAGCCGATCGCATTCGGACCGGGACCGCAGTGCACACCATATGCACACAGAATGAATTGCACCACCCTGCCCTGCGCAAAGACAGGCTGGCGGCGGTGATTGGGCGGGATAAGAGCCGAAGCAATTTCTCAAACTGGATCGAGTGGACCTGAACGGCTGGGTAATGCTCATCACCACCGACCTTGAGGACCGGACATTCGTGCAGCGAGCAGCTGGAACGAGTCCTTTCTGAGCATTCGGCAGGGTGCAGCAAATGGTCAGAAATTTCGCCTAGCGGCTGATTAACCTGATCGTTCCGGACGCGAAGTGAGACGCATCGTCGAACTTGCGGTTCAGATGTCCGGATCGCAAATAGCGCGCTTCCAAAAAGTCTGAATAGCGCACCAAATATGGTGCAATCGAAGCTGTTAAAATGGAGCGAGCCCGCAAGCGTTTGTCATTGGTGCCGCCGCTAGCCGCTGCACGCAGGCTCAAAGGAAAGCGGTTTCCTGAAAGCGCGGCCCAGTGATGATGCCTCTTGAGTGGGCGGACATGGCCTACGGTGACGTCAGAAACTCGAACCTCCGAAACTGAACGGATTGATCCGTCGGCGACGCTCTTGCCGGGTCGTTTCCTCCGAAAAACGTGTGTATCAGCACACCCTCGATCCTGACCTCGCTGCTGGCTCGGATCTCTGCTTCTTCTCGCCTGTAGACTTCCTGCCCATCCAGCCAGACGATCACGACGCCGTCCGCATGACCCGGAGAATTTAACCGGATGACCTGCGCGATCCGATGCCATTTGCCTGTTTCGAAGGACACGTTGGTGGCCTTTTCGACTTCCCCGCACCGCGATGTCCGGTCTGCAAAATACGGATACAGAAACCAGAGGCCTTTTCGACCCCACATGTAACGGGCACTGAAACCGCTGCGCGTGTCCCGCGTGCAGCCGGAGTTCCGGCTACCGCCGAAGAGGCCCGGTAACTTGCCCCCCTCTCCAAAGCGAAAATCCCGATCAAACCGAACTTCATAGACCAGGCAGCCCTCCAGATACTCGTCGTCGAACCGGACACGAATGCCGATCCCGCCTTCCGGAGCGGATGAATTTCCCGGGTTGATCGAGCCCTCGGGGAACTCGACGACGAGGACCGGTCCGTTGTCCTCAACCAGTCGGGCAGTGTCCCTACCCCATTCGAGCCGATCCCGGTCTTCGACGGGCCAGCCGGATAGAAGCGGTCCCGAGGCGAGAGGCGCCGTCCAGATACGGGAACTCATCCCTTCGCATTCCGCAGCCAAGACCGGCGTGCCGAGTGCGATCATCGCGGCCGAAAAGTAAACCCGAAAGCAGAGAGCCCCAGCAAAAGCACGACGGCCAATTGAAACGGCGCATCGAACAAGGCGCACCCGAACACGTAGCCCATGATGCCGAGCCGCAAGAGTGCATAGCCCGGCTCCGCCTCCGTCGCGCAGCGAAACGCGTTCACGCCGTATGTGCCAAAGGTGATGGCGGCGAGGGACAAGGCGGCAAAGGCACCGGAGTTTTGCCAATATGCCAGAAAGAACGCATGCAGGCTGGGATAATACCCGTCGGCGTCGCTCAGGTAGTGATCGACCTGAATGCCTAGCTTGTAGCCGACACCGGTCCACGGATGAGATGCGATATCCTGACGACCGACGTCCCATATCAGCGCCCTTTCGACCAGTGTTGAGCTTCGCCCCGGACCCAGCCGTGTCGCGAGATCGCTGAGTTGGTCCACACTTGCCAGATGCAGCACACCATAAAGCGCCGCGATGGCAACGGGGAAACCCAGGCCGAAGGCGACGAAGACGACGGCGCGGCCAAGCGGAAAGGGCCGGGCCATGAAAAACGAAACCAGAATGACCAGCATCGGAAGAAGACCGAGCCAGGGCCCGCGCGAGCCGGCGAGATAGAATGCACCGAAGTTGATGGCTGCCAAAAGGAGCCAGACGGCCCGCCTGCGGATCAGAAACAGAGCCGCAGTGACCAGCGTTGCCGCGCCCGCCACCATCGCGAAACTCACCGCTTGCGGCGCGATCCCTCGCAGTCTCCACTGGGAGCGTCCCCATTCGTAGTTCATCCAGGCGTGTTCCGGCGCAACCACGATAACGAACAGCGACAAAAGGCAGAACGCCGTGAGGCCCGCGGCAAGGGACGTCCAGTACCGGTCTTCGTCGATCGTGCCGGCAAGGATGGCGAGAACGCAGAGATATCCGGGCATTTCGCGCACGAATTCGATCGTCGAGCGTTCCGGGCTGCGCGACAGAAGACAGCTTTGCAGGATCGCCGCCAGTAGAACGAGAAACAGAAGCGATCTGGTCACGCCCTCCCACGGACGGTGGAAGGCAAGCACCGTGAGGGCGAGGAAAAAGCCGGGCAACCAGCGCAAGGCGCTCTCCAGCGGCGCGCCAATCCCTCCCGGAAGCAGTCCCTTTATCTCGGCATTGACGCCCAAAACGAAGGCCGCCGCCAGCGTGTAGCACAGCACCTCCGTCGGCGCGGACTTGTAGCTCTGACCCGTGAATGGCGACGTCGTGTCAGACGGCATGGACCATCTCGAAATCGGGAGCGGCATAGACGAGGGCGCTGCTGCGGTCATCTCGGGCCAGGGATTGCAGGACGGGATAACTTGCAAGATCGCTGGCCTTGACCCTGCCCCATGGCGCTGCCACGAGGCAAATGTCGACGTGCTCGAACATTTGATCCGGCGCCAGGCCGTCGCTCGCCTCGATAAAACAGAAAATGGCAGGCCGCCCGGAATGGCTGTAGCCGCCCCCCTTTTGCGCGCCGTCCATCAGGGCGGCATGCGCCTCCAGCGAGAAGACGCGCGACTTCTCGGGCAGATAGCGTTTCAGTCTGTCCGCCGACTGCTCAGACGCCACGACAGCGACCGATACACCTGACGATCCGCCGAGGGACCTTGCCACAACCGCGGTGAACCGCGCTTCTTCCTCGCCGAACTCCTCGGACATGAAAAAAATGGCCGTGACGGGGGAGCTGTCGCCCGCCCGCTTCACACGCGCCGCCAGAAAGCCGCCCAAGGACCGCTCGGCCAGATCGCCTGCCTTTCCGTCGAACCGCGCGAGAAGCGGCCCGTTCGTGATTTGAAGCCGCTCGGCGAGTTGCTCGGGCCTGCGAATTCGGCGATCGAAAAGGGCGGAGGTCAGTCCCGCGGCCACGGCAAGCATCCCGGCCAGCCCCAGTGCGAGGGCAAGCTCGGTTTTCGGCCCGGGTCCGCTGGCCTTCAACGGTGGCTTGGACAGCCCGACGATTTCGCTCTGGCTGGCGACGAGTTCCGCGGCAGATCCGAAATCGGTCGCGCGCGCGCTCAAGCTGTCCAGCCGCTGCTCGCTCAGACGCTTCTCGGCCTGCAAAACGCTGACACTCAGTGTATTTGACTGCACCGCGCTGAGAGACTTCAACTGTTCTGCGACTGTCGCGCGAAGGCTTTTCAGATAATCCTCTCTTGAATTGACGATCTCGGTCTGGCTTTCGATGTAGTCGCCGATCAGCCGCCGGAGCACGGCCATCTCTCCTACGAAAAGGGTCCGGCGCTCATTGGCTCGGGCGTCATCTCCGCGCGCTTCCATCAGGTAGATGTCTTCGAGCGAACTTGCGAGCCGCGCGGCATAGTCCGAGATGCTCGTGTTGTCGATGCTCGTGGAGGCGATTTGGGTCGTCGAGGCGTCGTCGGCTTCGGCCGCGCGGTTCAGAAGACTGAGCCTGTCTCGTTCCTTCAGTATCTCGGCCTCCACCCGGGCGATCTCGGAATTGACCGTGTCGATGACGTTCTGCAATCCGTCTGCCGTTATTCCTCCGATGGTCGCCTCGATGAGGTCGGTCTGAATTTTCTGTTCGAGCTCGAGGATGTTCTGGCGAACCACGTCGATCTCGCCGGCGAACCATTCCTCGGCATTGCCGAACCTGCCGCGGAGCCGGCTTCGCTGCTGTTCGATGAACTCCTCGCTCACGGCGTTGGCGATGAGAGAGGCCATCTCGGGCGAGCGCGCAGTGGCGGTGATCTCGAGGACATTCGACTGGCCTGCCGGGGACACCGTGAGATGGGACGAGAGCGCATCGATGACGGCAAGCCGGCGCAGCCGCTCTTCCGGCCAGCCCATACTGTTGGACAGGACCGCAAGATCGCGCTCCGCGGAGGCCAGCCTCGCGGCCCTCAGGCGGTCGCTGTCGGCGAGGCCCAACCCGATGCGTATCGCATCGAAGATCGAGGGGCCCGGGTCCATGAATTCGGCAGAGTTCTCGAGGTCGAGCTTTTCGATCGCGCCCTCTATGACATCGGGCGACTTGATGGCGCGCGCCTCCGTCAAGGCGGCCTGCGGACCGATGGTGGAGGGCCGGAGCAGGGTCAGCGCGTCGTTCACGCCGTCACCGGTGATCTGGATCAGCGCGGTCGCCGAATACTGGCGCTCCGGGGAGACCAGCACGGCGGCAAGGCAGGTCGCCGAAAGACCGAAAACCACGGCCATGAGCTTCACGCGGGCACGGAGCGCACGGTAGATTACCGAAAAGAGCGACCGCAGACGCTCGGCGTCGTTTCTCACTTCTCCAGACATGCCGTCTCCTGAAGGTCGTCGGCCGGAAGGATGCCCGCCCGCTTTAGCCGCCGGTACCGGCGGAAGACATCTTGCGAGACCGGCGTTCGGACCAGATGATGCCGGACGGCGTGTTTTGGGGCCGACAGGATGCCGAGAAGGCGCGCGGCCATCCCGCCTTCGCGGAGCCCGTCTTTGATATTCCGGACTGCCGTCAGGACGATGTAGGGCAGAAGCTTGGTGAGCGGCGCGTAAAGCCAGTAGAAGAGAATGTCGTTTCGGGCCGAGCGAAGCCGGGCGACACGGCTCAGACGGCCGGGCTGTCGCCAGTGCTTGCCCTCGTGGACCGGGGGAACCACGCGGACAATCCGGCCACTGGCAAGCAGGCGCAGCGCAAGGTCCTCTTCCTGCCGATAGCTCTCATTCCAGGTGAGGTAGCCACCGACGGCGCGATATGCCTCCATGTCGATGACATAGCCATTGCCGGTGAACGTGTATCTCTGCCAGAGGCGCCGATCGTCCGGCGCGACCTGTTGCAGGCGGTCGTCGATCAGCACGTCGCGGAATGGGATCGCCACCACGGCCACGCGCGGATCGTCGAAATATCCCATCAGGTCTGCCAGCGCTTCGGGGTCTTCGAGATGGAAATCCTCGTCGAATGACGCGAGGTAGCGGCAGCTTGCCTGCTGATAGGCCAGTTTGAGCTGTTGGGAGACGCCGCGTGGATGGCCGGTTTCATTGGCGAGGATTTTGACCTCCGGCCAGGCCTCGCGCACGGCATCGACGCTACCATCGGTCGATCCGTCGTCGGCCACGATCACTTCGAGCCTCAGCGTCTGCCCATCGAGTGCCGCGAGACATTTCAGAAGCAGGTCACGACGATTGAAGTTGGTGACGACGACGCTGAGGTCGCGATCTCGCGCCACGATCATCTGCATCTCTCCCGAACGAGGACCGACGCAATGATCCAGTATGCCGCCGCAAGCGCCAGATCGACCAGCACGACTGCCAGAACCAAGCCGGGCAGCCCCGCGATCTGCGCCCCAAGAGTGCACGCGGCCAGCTTCACCGCGAACGCCGCCAGATCCACGATCAGCCGCAGGTTCTGCCTCCCTGCGGTGACCAGCCCATCGCCCGCAAGCGCCGAGAGCGCATTGGCGAGCGGCACAAGGATCATCAGCGTCAGCATCCAACTGGCGCCGGCGTATTCCGGCCCTAACAATGCTTCGAGAAAGAAGGACAAGCCGGCAAGTCCCACCGCGGCGGCGACGCCGAGCGCGAGCACGACCGGCAGCATGCGCGTCATGAAGGAATAAGCGGCCCCGTTCGCGCCCGCCGAGAAGAACCGGCGCTGGATCACCTTGGAAAAGCTGAAGATCGGGATCAGGGCCGCCTCCACGAAACGGGCGGCGGCGCCGAACAACCCGGCGCCTTCGGGACCGAGGACGGCGAGCGCGATCGGCCTGTCGATGTTGCGCCGCGCCATCTGTGCGGTTGCGCCGGAGGAGAGGACGAACCCGTCGCGGAACGCACGGTCGGGCCACGCGGGCTTCATCGTCAGAGCGCGTCTCCCGCCAATCACAACAAACGCGTGAGCGGCAGCGACGACACTTACAATGAAGTAGAACAGGGCCCAGTCCTGCGCCTCGTTCCCCCCGCTCAGGACGAAGGCGACAGCCGCCAGCAGACGCAGCGCGGCGAAGGCAAGTTCCACGCGTGACATCGGAACGAACCTGTCATGCGCGAGAAGGACGCGGTTCGCGAACAGGATGAACGTGCCGCAGACGAGATCGGCGCCGATGATGAGCGCAACGGCCAGTGCCGGCAGGTCCTGAGAAAAGACGGCCAGATACCCAAGGAAGACGAGCGAAGAGATCGAGAGGCTCGCCAGCGCGAAAAGCCGCATCGCTGCGGAAAGACGTGCGGCATCGTCGGTACCGGGCCGCGCCGCGACATCGCGCGTATAAAGGATGCCTGCGCCCCAGCCAGCGAGATTGCTGATCGCCGCACATAATCCGACAAGCGCCACGAAGACACCGAACTCCGAAGGACCGAGCGCGCGGGCCACGAGGATGAACTGTCCAAGCTGAATGACGACCCGGGTGATCGAGGAGCCGATCGAGATCAGCACGCCGCGGGCGGGCGCGGAGAACGGCTGAAAGCCAGCCGTTTTGCCGGAGAACGCGCCGCGGCTTGCCACCTAGACCGTCCACTTCTCGAAGGGAATGCCCGAATACTCGCGGAGTCTCGCGGCATCGGCGGCCACGGAACGGCGCACGAGTTGCAGCGCCGGTTCCGGCAAAGGCGGGATGTCCCGTCGAGGCATCAGTCGATAGACGAGCTTCAGTTGCTCGACGACCCAATGCGGCAAAGCGCTCCGAATGCGCTCCAGTAAGGGATTGTTCCAGTTTCGAAGCATGAACGCAGGTTTCGCGCGACGATCCTCCACGCTGTTCAATGCGCCGACGCGAAGCGCCTCGTCAGGCAAAGGCGGCAAATCGAGAAAATCCGTGATTCTCCGGGCCGTCGACGTCGGGTTGGTGACCAGTTCGTCGAAGTCGAGCACCAGTATCCGGTCTTTCGGGAAAAGCTCCGCAAAAGGCGAGAGCTGCTCGAAATAGCTCGACGTGGCAATGCAGTGACCGATCCGCTCCTCGAGTGGCCCGGGAAATCGCGTATCCGGGATGCGCCCTGCCAGATAGTCGTGCTTGTATTGGGAAATGGCCCGCGCAACCGGATCGCGGACAACATAGATGATCCGCGCTTCAGGGACCGCGGCATGGATACGCTCCGCCACGCCGGGGAATTCATGGCGCATGGCATAGACCGGAGAGGCCTCGCCCAGCCACCTTCCATCTCCCGAAAAGAGTTTCCTGTAGCTGTCGTAGGAGAAGTCGCCATTTGCGCCGCGCGCGAAGAAATCGGTTTCCTTCCGGTCTGACATGCAGATGTCAGGATGATGCGAAAGCATGGCATAGAGAGTGGTAGTGCCGGATTTCTGCGCACCGGCAATGATGAAGTGACCGGGCCGTGTCTCAGTCGTGTCACGCATAGCGGCGAATCCTGAAACGCGGGAAAAGGCCCGCAAAGAAACCGATCCCGTGCACCAAGGCACAGGACGCATCGATCACCGGCGGACCTCCGGGAATGGCCGAGCGGAGAGCCGTTACTCCGGCAAGTGCGCAATACCCTGCCCCCTTGAAAAGACATATCAGCGCGCCCTTCGCCGGACCGTGGGAAGAGCGCTCGATGGAATAGCCTGTCGATCCGAAGCGCCACGCGCGCATGATCGCCCATCGCTTGTTCAGGCGGGCTTCGGTCACAGGCTCGCGCACGACGGCGTCGGGAGCCCAGGCGATTCGCCCTCCCGACCGCGTGAAATGCAGAAAGAAGACCTTGTCCGTTCCGCCCGTCATCATCTTCTCGTCAAAGCGCAACCCGTTGCGCCGTGCGAAGTCGAGCGAAAAGAGCACATTGTTGGAGGCTGCCCACGAAACGAGCGCGCCATGTTCGAAGCGCCGCTCGCGGTAGATGGCGGCCTGGCGAAGATGATCCGGAGAACCTTCGGGAAAAACCGGCACCTGAGGTCCGCTCACGGCCTCGCAGCCGGTTTCCCGCAACGCCTTGACCATTTCGGCGAGCCACGACCGGTCCGGCGCCGCATCGTCATCAATGAAGGCGAGGTAATCCGCGTCACCTGCATGATCCAGCGCGGCGTTTCGGGCAAACGGTATTCCCCGCTGCGGTTCGGCCACCGATCGTAGGGGGAACGGGAAGTCCTGGACCGTCAGTTCGGGTACCTCCCGACCGTTCTCGACGACCAGAACCGAAAAGCGCACGCCCGCCGGAATGTCGAGCGCTGCAATTCCGGCGAGGCAGTCGGCGAAGGAGGCCCTGCCTCCTGTCGTGGGCACGGCCAGGCACACCGATATTTCCAACAAGTCAGTCGACCCGCCCGGCCCAGCGGTCCGCTCGGAAGGTGTCGGGCATTCACGCATCGCGGGCACCTCAGGACTAGCAGCCCATCCGCGAAACGAGGGCTTTTCGCGGCGTTTTCGGGTCCGATGCATCAGGCACTTGAGACTCTCCAGCGGTACAAATTGATGCCGCATGATGCACAAGGATGCCGCGAGTGCAAAATACTCAAACGCTCGACGCGTCCGGGAACCGCCATTTGCGCGGAAAACCGCGTTTTCAATAATCCAACGTCATAAATCCGCTTAATAATCAGACCGCTTCGCCTGTAGTTTGCACATTTTTCCCCGACGAGCGGCTTACCGCTGTTGCAGTTCGACAAGTGCGCGAGTTGCTGCCCAGCCACGCGGCTCCGGCGGAATGCTGCAATGCGGCAGTTGCGTGGCCTTCGAATATCGCCCTAGCTTCAGAGGTCTCGCAACTCGAAAAGTGAGGTCATCCATGGTGTACGCCCCCGCAAGGTCGTTTGTAGATTCCAACGCCGCTGAACGAGGCTCGTTCTCGAAGAGTGTGGTCGGCGGCGTCTCGAAACGCCTCTTCGATGTTGCCTTTTCGCTCATTGCATTGGCGAGCCTGCCAGCGCTTTTCATCGTCATTTCGGCTGTGATCTTTTTCACAAACCGTGGTCCCATCCTTTTCAGTCACGAGCGCGTGGGCCAGGGCGGCCGCATGTTCCACTGCCTGAAATTCCGGACGATGCAGCTCGACGCCGACAGACTTCTGGCGGAACACCTCGCGGAGAATGAAGAGGCCCGGCGACAGTACGAGCGCGATCACAAACTGAAAAAGGACCCCCGGATCATCCCGCTGGTCGGTCATTTTCTCCGCAAGACAAGCCTCGACGAACTCCCCCAATTCATCAACGTGCTGCGCGGAGAAATGAGCGTTGTCGGACCGCGTCCGGTGACGATTGCGGAACTCGCCCATTACAAAGAGAGCGCCGGCGAGGTCCTGCGGGCAAGACCCGGCATTACGGGAAGCTGGCAGGTCTCCGGCCGGAGCAACGTCAGCTACGATCAACGGGTTCAGCTGGACCTCGATTACGTGCGTGAATGGTCGTTTAGACAGGACATCTTGATCGTGCTGCGGACCCTCAAGGTCATCCTTTCTTGTCGCGGCGCCTATTGATGCGTCGCTCAGCGTTGAAGATGTCGCGAGAAACTCGTGGTGATCCCGACCCAAGTGCCCTAAAAACCCTTACCATAGTGTATTTACAGGGGGTGAGATTTGCGAGGCGGGATTCTGATCGTCGGGCCGATTGTGTCGCTGCTGAGCGTTGCGATGGGCCTTCTTCTCGGAGCCTCGTGGCCAGTGATCATCGCCCTGTTCTTCCTGGCAGGACCCATCGCGGTCGTTCTGGTCGTCGTTTATCGCCAATATGTTTGCACCGGGGATTGCCGCGGTGATCGAGACGGAGACGGAAAACCGCTGGAGTAACTCGGCTAATCCGGAAGCTTCGCATGTGCGCGTCGATCCGCACACCGTCCTTGTCGTCATTCCCGCGCTCAATGAAGAAAAACATGTCGCGGACTGCGTCCGGTCGATCATGTCCCCGCCCGACTGGATGGACGCTACGACGATCGTCGTGGCGGATGGCGGAAGCACGGACAGAACGCGGGAGATCGTTGCCGCGCTCGCGTCCGAGTTCCCCAATGTCGACCTCCTCGACAATCCGGACCGGCTACAGTCGGCAGGAATAAACGCCGCCGTGCGACAAAGGGCGTGCCCGCATCATCTCTACATGGTGCGATGCGACGCCCACGCGACGTATCCGCCGGGCTATGTCCGCTCGGTGGTCGAGGCACTGGAAGCAGAGGATGCCGACTCCGTCGCAACCGTTCTAGACGCGACGGGTGAGGCCGGTTTTCAGCGCGCTGCGGCCTGGGTTGTCGACACGCCCCTCGGTTCGGGCGGATCGGCACACCGGGGCGGGCGCCGGTCAGAGTTCGTCGATCACGGGCACCATGCCGGTTTCAGGCTGGACAGCTTCAGGCGGATCGGAGGTTATGACGGCACTTTCACGCACAACGAAGATGCCGAATACGATGTGAGACTGGCGAGGGCTGGGGGACGCATCTGGCTCGATGCAGATATCCGCCTCCAATACGTGATGCGGCCGACTCTGCCTGGCCTTGCCCGGCAGTATTGGAACTATGGGCGCGGCCGCGCGAGGACGATTGCCAAGCATCGGATACGCCCCAGGATCAGGCAGTTGCTCCCGGCGCTGAATGCGGCCGTTCTCGCCGTTTCGATCTGTGTTGGGCTTGTCTGGCCACCCGCATTCGCCTGGAGCGCTCTGTATTGCATCGCACTCACGTCAATTTCATTTGTCGGATGTCTGCGGTTGAAATCGGTCGCCGGATTGTTCGCCGGTCCGGCGCTTGGCGCTATGCAGCTTGGCTGGGGCTTTGGATTTCTGAGGCAGTGCGGGCACGAAATCGCCGAATCTGTAACGAGTGTGCTTGGCAGGGCACGCGCGCAAGAAGACACCTAGCAGATTTCCTTTAGAACATACTGCGACGATCACGTCGCCCGCGCGCTCTATGACCGTAGAGGGCGGAACGTAGAGTTCTCGATTTCCAGAGGAAATCTACGACTGAAGTGCCCCTAGATTTGTAGACGCTTCACCCCCTAACTTTGAGGCGAGACGGCCGACATGGGGACAAGCAATTAGAGCGACGAGTTCAAGCGTGATGCGGTGCACCAGATCGCGGTGCGTGTGTATCCAGTGCGTGAGGTTTCCCGATGGTTGGGCGTAAGCACATTCTCTGTACAAATGGTTGAAGCTGTTCGCGGTGCCGGGTCCAAAACCCTGCGTGGACCATGAAGCCGAGAACCGGCGTTTGAAGCGAGAGCTGGCCAGGGTGACCGAGGAACGCGATATTTAAAACGGCAACGGTGTGCTTCGCGCGAGGGCCCGATGAAGTACGCCTTCATCCGGGCGCATCGCGATGAGTTCGGTGTCCGGGCGATGTGTCGGGTATAGCGTGTTCATTCCAGCGGCTTCTATGCATGACTTAAGGAAACGTTAAGCAACTGTGCGCTGGAGGATGCGCGTCAGACCGAACTGATCCGGCAGGCTTGGAGGCTCTATGGCTATCGCAAGCTGACGGGTGATCTGCGTGATCAAGGCGCACAGATATCCGAGAACCGTTCGGCGCGTCTGGCATCTCTGGCCGGGCTCGCCGCGCAGGTCGGTTACAGGCGCAGTCCGGCCCGATACGGCGGCAAGCCAGCCATCGTCGCTGAGAACAAGCTGGAGCATCAGTTTCGAGCATCCGCTCCCACAAAGTGTGGGTGACTGACATTACCCACATTAAGACCCATGAGGGCTGGTTGTACCTGTGTGTTGTCATTGATCTGTTCTCTCGTCGCGTGGTCTGCTGGTCGGCCCAATCCCGTATGACGACCGACCTCGCCCTACAGGCCCTGTTGATGGCCGTCTGGCGACGAAAGCCAGAAGGGAATGTCACGGTGCACTCGGATCAAGGTTCGCACTTCACCAGCCGCGAGTGGCAAACGTTCCTCCATCAGTACAACCTCGAACCCAGCATGAGCCGACGCGGCAACTGTCACGACAATGCCGTCGCCGAGAGCTTCTTCAAGTTGCTGAAACGCGAGCGCATCCGGCGTCGGACATATACGAACCGCGAAGACGCGAGGCAGAACATCGTCGAGTACATCGAGCTGATTTACAACCCGAAGCGCAAGCACACGAACAACGGCATGCTGTCACCCGTTGACTTCGATACCAGACAGCAGAAACGGAACAGGCAGGTGTCTAGGAAACTAGCGGCACCTCAGTGTGGTTGAGGGTCGGTTAATCACTTTAGGTGGCGTGATGGGCGGTATCTTGGGGAGTCCTCTTGCCGTTCCCACAAGTATTGCCAGTATCCCGCAATGATACGCGAGAGCTCAGCCACACCGGAGGCGGTTGATTCCCGCAGAGCTTGCTAAAAATCAAGCCGAGCCAATGGCTCTGAAATTTTCTTAGAAAGATAATCATCCAAACGAGGCAAAAGGTCGTCCACGGTCACCAGGCTGTCTGCCTCATAACCTCTCATAAGGTAACCGCTACTTGGCCTGTCTTCGCTTCTAAAATGCAGGGTCCAGCTGTTCTGCCCAACACCAGTAATTGGCCAATCTGAACTAAGTACGGTCCAAAGCCCCCGAACAATACTGCCATCTTCAGGTCGAATGTCGGGCATCATATCGAAAAGTTTCGGCAACTGCGACTTCTTCATTCCGGCTGCGGCCAGAGTTTCGTCGACCGGTGACCAGAACTCGCGCGGCCGGATCAAGATTGGCCAAGGCATCAGATTCTCACGGTCATCCATTGCCAAAATGCTTATTCCACAGAATTGGTGAAAGTAGCTTTCCCTTAACTCCGGAGGGAACATTCGGTATTTTTCAATTTGCCTTGGCTTGCCTCCAGATCCAAGTGGATCGGAAAGCCGATTAAATGGATGCAGAATTACCACCGATGTGCCTGTATCCAGACAAAGATGAACCTTACGACCGTCGAATAGGCCCAAGAATCCTCCCGAAGTTGATAACAGTCCCATCACACTTGGTTGGAACTGACCTACACCAGACAAGACCGAAAGAGGGCCTTGGCTCACACATCTCCTCCAGAATTCAAGGAAGTGCGGTTCACTTTCGATTACTCGGCGTGCGGTCTCCGGAGCGTCATTTGCGTCAAAAAGAATATCCGAATCTGACTCAATATCCGCCTTGGAAACCGCACGTTTGATCATCACTACTCCAGCATATTGTCGATTCGTTGTTGGAAGTAATCGCCGAGGTTTCTTTGTTCTCCCTCCAACCAATCGCGGTAGCCCGGGTCGAGGTCTTCCTGTTTATACCGTTCCCATGGACCACGCTCTCCAGTTACACAACGTCCACCCTTGGAGCAGTTCATGCTTCCTGGTAGCGGCTGGAAGTTAACCGGGTCTTCCAGAAGCTCCTTTTGTTGTGCACGGGTCAAGTCTTCAAAGCCTTCCAGTCGTTCGATATCTCGCTTGGGATAGATATGGTCGAGATGAATATTCATGTCATCCGAAATCTCGACCAGCTCATTTGTCATGGGGTCGCGGTACCGAGTGGGCTTGCCCGCCTCGTCAAAAAACTCACGACGGAAACCCTTGTCGTTGAACGTTCGCCGCAAACCCTGAAGAATATCCAAACCTTCATCAGCTTGCGAATATCCTCCGCCTGGCCCGACAATACCCAGAAGTGCTCCTCCGAGAG
>JAAUYH010197199.1_pt1 | contig 13927 bp, 5 predicted proteins | sample 7278061 | NCBI WGS metagenome assembly JAAUYH01 (sample SAMN14350203, study PRJNA611818) | marine sediment metagenome | isolation source: surface marine sediment (0.6m) | place: French Polynesia: Moorea | collected 2018-08
GAGGCCGTGAGTGATTGGGAAATCGCATTTTCCAATCACGACCCCAAGTCGCAGTATGTGTCTACGGGTAAGGCCTGGACGGTCCTAAAGGACTGCGAGACGCCCACTTCGGGATGTGCGATCTTGGGTAAAAACCAACATTCAGCCTTCCCCCGGACCCAGATTCACAATCAGCACCACCCGGTTTTCCGCCGAGTTGGGATTGTCCGGATTCAGCAGGGATCCTTCGCCCCGGCCGACGCTTTCCAGACGCTCGGATTCCATTTCGAAGATGCTGATCAGATAGTTGCGCACGCCGTCGGCGCGGCGCTTGGACAGGTCCATGTTGTAGGCCTCCTGCCCGGAGGCATCGGTGTGGCCTTCAATCCGAAATCGGTAGGTGGACAGGGCGTCCGACATCAGGGCCGCGCCCAGGTTGTTCAGGGTTTCCTGGGCCTTGTCGGTCAATTCATAGGAGTCCAGCTCGAACTGGATGCGCAGGGGTATGGCCCGCAGCTTCATCGGGGGCGGTGGCTCGCCGTCGAGGCTGCGCGATACCAGCGGCGGCTTGGGGGTCAGCGCCTTGATGATGTCGTCCCTGCTGGGCGCATCGTTGTCCATGCTTGTCAGGTCATACTCCGATTCCTGGGCTGCGGTGCCCACGGACCAGCTCAGAGCCACTGCCATGAGGCTGATCAACCATTGGTTTTTCATGCTGAATCCTCCTGTCGAATTCAATACGCCTTACAGGACCGCCTGGAGTCCTGCCTGTTCCATGAGTTCCCGCCACAGCCGCGCGGTTTCAGGGTCGTCCTTGGCCTGCCGCAGGGCCATGAGTGTGTCATACCAGAGCCCGGCGCCGGCCAGCTCACGGGCTGCCTGGGCCCCGCTGGAGGGTGCCCCGGTCGACGGGACCCTCTGCAACAGGGCGCTGGAGAAAACATCGTTGGAGCGGGCGTCTGGATCAGGTATCACCGAAACTGACCACTGGTAAAAGGTGCCCGGCTTGAGCCGGGTGTCTGGCGGCAGGACAAACCGGTGAATGCCGCGCTCCAGCGGCGTTTCCACCCGCAGTTCGACCAGCGGATCAACGCCGCCTTCCTCCACCAGCACCAGTTCCACCGGGTCGCTGATGGGGCCTGAGGCGTGCCAGTACAGCACCGGCGCGTCCATGGCAGTGGCGGCCAGCCTGGGTGGCGCCAGCACGGTGACCTCCAGGTTACCCTCGGCGCCGCGAATGCTGCCGGCCACGGTGGCTTCCGGCGCCGTGGCGTCGTGTGGCTCGAAGCGGATGCCCTGGGCCAGTGCGCTGGCGGACAGCAGCAGGAGTCCGGGCAGCAGCAGCGGAAAAATCCGGCTCACAGCCAGTTTCCAATCAGCAGGAAGGGGGCCCAGTAGCCGGGGTGGGCGTAACGGCGGTCCGAGAACATCTCCAGTTGGGCCAGCTGCAGTGCCCTGGCCTTGGAGTTTCCGGGATCACGCAGATGGCCGTAGAAATCGGTGATCAGTTCAGAGGTGGCCCGGTCGTTGATGTACCACAGGGTGCCCATGGCGCTGCGCGCGCCGGCCCGGATGGCAATACCGGCCAGTCCCAGGGCCGCCCGGTCGTCGCCGGCCGCGGTTTTGCAGGCCGACAGGGTCAGCAGTTCCACCGGATCGTCGCTGAACCGTCTGAGCTGCATGAAATCGTCCAGCTGGTCCATGGTGAGCCGCTCGTTGTAGGTCAGCAGAAAGGACTCGCTGACGTCGGCCTGAAACTCGCCGTGGGAGGCAAAATGCACCACGTTATAGGGTCGCTGGGTGATTTCCTGCTCGATATTGCTCACCAGGAAGGACTGGTTCTTCAGCAGGGTAATGGCATCAGCGGCAAACAGGCTCTCCAGGGATTCCAGTTCCGCCTCCACCGAGGGCAGCGCCGGAAAACCCTGGACCGCTTCGGTCAGCCCATTGACCAGGAAGCGCGTGTCGTCCCGGGGTATCGGTCTGGGGTCGGTAAGGTTGAGCCCAGGCGTGGTGGCCACGGCAAATTTCTCGATGACGAACTGCCGGCCATCGTAGAAGGCGGCCAGAGGCACATTGCGCAGGGCGCCGTCGGGCACGAACACCAGGGTATCGATGCCGGCGTCCGCCAGCAGATCCTCGGCCGGCCGCAGCAGCCAGTCATACAGGCGCGAAGCCTGCATCTTGTAACGGTGTGAGTTGCGTCGCTCCAGTGCCCGCCGAAACTGTACCGCCATGCGGGCGATCTGCTCGTCGGTGGCCTGGACAGTGAACTGGTGAATGGTATCGCCAATACTGAGCAACAGCTCAGTTCGGTCCTTCAGAAGAATCGGATACAGCACCGCCGTGCCGGGGTCCAGCTGGTCCAGCGCAACCTCTTTCTGCCGCAGGTCCACCACGCACTCGTCCAGAAAATAGTCTTCCAGTTCGGCGCTCTTGAAGGCCTCGATGACGTTGCGGGCGCGGTTTCTCAGGGCCTGGGCCCGGGGAGGCGGAGCGGTGGACGCCTGGGTCAGCAGGACGTCGGCATGGTCCTGGAACAGCGGCCCAACCAGCTCGCGGAATGGCTGGCGGCGACCCCGAATGCCGGTCAGCAGGCCGCTGCGTATGCCGCTCAATTCCACCAGGGCGCGCTCCATGGCAATGGCCGCTTCGTCCCACTGGCCGCTGGCGCGCAGACTGCGACCCAGCAGCCATTCCCAGCGGTAGGCCAGTTCCGGTGACTCCAGCTGCTGAGCCTGGAATGTGGCCACCCTTGCCAGCCGCAGTGCGTCCGTCCCCCGTTCTGCCAGCAGATAAAATTCCCCCAGCAGGCCGCTGGCGTGAGATACGGTCCGGTTGTCCCCCGCCTGACCGGCATCATCCAGGGTCTCCGCCAGACTCCGGGTAATGGAGTTCAGGTCGCGGTTGGCCAGCTTCATGCGGGCATTGGAACGCAGGGCCACCTCGCCCGCGGCCAGCTGCAGTGGCCTGCGGGTCGCGCCGTCGGTGATTTCCCGGGACCCTGCATGGGCCTCTGCCAGGTAGGCTCGGAAGCCCGGTCGGTCCAGGCGTTCCACGGCGTTTTCGGCTTTGCCCAGCCACGCCCGGGTCTGGTCGTAGGGACTGTCTCCAGCCAAAGCGAGGGCTTCGTCGAATCGTTCGTCCGCCTGGTTGAACCGAGCCTGGTAGGTGGCCAGTTTGCCCCGGGCAAGCAGCGCGGATCGCTGGCCTGGAACATCTCCCTGTTGCCGGGACAGCTGCAGGGCCTGGTTGAGGTTGGTTTCCGCCAGGCTCAGCTCCCCGGACAGGATGCGCGCGGCACCCTGTCCCAGCAGGCAGCGGGCCGCATGGTCGGCTCGGCCGTTTTGATTGGCCGCGTCAATACACACCTCGTAGGCAGCGGCGGCTTCGGGAAACCGGCCCTCCCTCATCAGCTGGTCACCTGAGGCGGCGCTGGCCACGCTCAGCGCAGGCGTCAGCAACGCAGCCAATGCGGTCAGTCCAACTTTCCCCATTCAGTCTCCACCCCGGAGTGAAAAGACGTCCTTAATACTAGTAGTGCGGAACCGTCAGCACCAGTCAAATGTGCTAGTCTCACAGAAGGTCGCGACGACTTCTGACGGGGGTTTGGGAGATTCGGGAAGCACACTTCCCGCGAGACCCGTCATGCTGTTCAAGAAAGCCGGGGATTGGCCTTGGGGAAAGCAAACATTCAGCGAAATCTGATGGGGATTCGGGCAGCCCTTGGGCCCCGACTGGCGCTGGCGGGTGCACTGGCCTGGGCGCCCGGCAGTGGTGCCCAGGTGGTTTTCGACGGCTCACTCGGTACACCGGGCGCCCTCAGCGGACCTGCTTACCTGATCGATCCCTCGCGTGGGTCCCAGGTAGGCGGCAACCTGTTCCACAGTTTTTCCGAGTTCGGGCTGCGCGCGGGCGAGAGTGCTACCTTTCAGAGCAGCAGCCTGCTGGACAATATAATTGCCCGGGTCACCGGTGGCCGGGTCTCCAACGTCGACGGGACTATCAGGACCCAGACGCCCGGCTCGGTCAGCCTCTGGCTGATCAACCCGGCAGGCTGGGTGTTCGGCGAAAACTCGTCGCTGGATGTCCAGGGCTCGGTTTACCTGAGTTCGGCCGATTACCTGCGCTTCGCGGACCGCACGAGATTCAGCGCAACCAGCGCGACAGCTTCGACCCTGACCGCGGCGCCGGTGGCGTCATTCGGCTTCCTGGATGACGGTAACTTTGGCTCGATTACGCTGCGCTCCGCCGTGCTGGAGGTTCCCGAGCGATCGGATTTTGCAGTGGTGGGAGGCAATATCCTGCTGGACGATGCCCGGTTGGTTGCGCCCAGCGGTCACGTCCAACTGGTTTCCACGGCATCCAGCGGCGAGGCACTTTTCCCGGGGCCCGGTGCCAGCATCACCACCGACGATTTTGATGCTCTGGGCAATGTGGTGATCAATCGCGATACCTCCCGCCTGCGTCTGACCGGTAACCTGGACGTCAGCGGCTCATCGACATCCGGCAGTCGAGCGGGTGACATCACGGTGAGGGGGGGACGGTTGGTCTCCAACAACGGATTTTTCAACTCAGTTTCCTTCAGTGATGGAGATTCCGGCCGGACCGTCATCGAAGTCACCGGTGATGCCCGGCTCCTGGGCGACACCAAGGTGCTGTCCTCGACGTTTTTCGGGACCGGCCGGGCAGGTGACGTGGTCATCAGAGCTGGTGACCTGTTTGTCCTGGACAACACCTCCATTACCACTGAGTCCCAGGGTTCCGGCAACGCCGGTGACGTCCTGATGGAGGCCACCGGCAACATCGTCATGAATCAACGCGGCAAGGTGTTCTCCAACTCCTTCCGCAGCGGCCGCGGCGGCAACATCACGGTCCGCGCCGACGGTGACATGCGGATGTACGGACAATCCTCCATTCGCTCCGTGGCTCTGGGTGACGGTGACGCCGGCGACATCTCGGTCCAGTCCAACTCGCTGACCCTGACCGACGAAGGCACCATCGATACCTCGACCTTCAGCGGCAGCACCGGTGATGGAGGCTCCATCAGTATTGCCACCGGGGACCTGTTCATTCGCGACGTGGGCTCGCTGATCACCACCCAGACCGACGGCGCCGGTGATGGCGGCCAGATCCAGATCAACGCTGACTCGGTGCGGGTGGCCGTGGACGCCAGGATTTCCGCCGAGACCGGCTCCGATGGTGATGCGGGAAGCATCATCATCAATGCCGACAGCTTCACCGCCGACAGCGGGGCCCAGGTGACCAGCGCCACCGACGGCAATGGTGCCGGTGGCTCGGTCGCCATCAACGCTGGTGGCCAGGTCACGATCCAGGGTGACGGTACCCGGGTCACTACGGCTTCTTCCGGCGGCGGACGAGGCGGTAATGTCAATATCTCCGGCGATCAGGTGCTGGTGGCCTCGGGCGCGGAAATCTCCTCACGTGCCCTCGGCAGCGGCAACGCGGGAACGGTGACGCTGACGGCGGGCACCGATCTGGCGGTCAACGGCGCCACGGTGACCTCGGCGGCGCGGGTTTCCCGGGGTGGAGATGTGAGTCTAAGCGCTGGATCAGCCATGGACCTCACCGACTCCGAAATCACCGCGGCGGTGGATGGCGGCGCGCGGCAGGGCGGCACCGTGACGTTGTATGCCCCCAATATTTCCATGGACTCGGCCTTGGTCAGCGCTTCCACCGGCGGCGCCGGTGATGGCGGCAGCGTGACGGTCAGCGGCGACAATATCAGTATCAACGGCCAGTCCTCGGTGACGACCAGCAGCCGGGGCAGCGGAAATGCGGGTGCGGTCAGCGCGTCCGCCACTGGGGATCTTCTGGTGAACGACAGCGTTATAGCGTCTTCGGCCAGCACCGCCGATGGTGGCGATGTCACCCTGGACGGCGGATCATCGGTCCAGCTCAACAGCGCCACGGTGTCGGCATCGGTGGATGGCGGTGACGGCGACGGCGGCCGGATTGTCATCACCACGCCGTTGTTTACGGCGGTCAACAGTACCGTGACAGCAGAAACGGGCGGGACCGGCGACGCCGGCACCGTGATCCTCCAGGGCCCGGGCGGCATCGCCGGCAAGGCCCCTGCCGGCCAGGTGGAACTGAATGGCAGCCAGGTGACCACCGTGACCCGGGGTGACGGCGCCGCCGGGGACATCCAGATCGCCGCCGACGTGTTGGTAGCGACCGACTCGGAGATTTCGGCAACCGCCCTGGGCACGGGTAACGCCGGGTCAATCCGGTTGTCGGATGGCTCCCTGGTGAGCTTGACCGATTCGTCCGTGACCACCGAGTCCAACGACGGGCAGGGCGGATCCATCGACATCGCCGCGGCCCCCGGCGGCGGCGTGGTCACCATCGGCACCACGATCTCCGCCACGGCCACGGGTCTGGGTGATGCCGGCCAGATTTCAGTGGATGGCGGTGCACTGCTCGCTGCCATGGACAGCCAGATATCGACCCAGGCCAACCAGGGGGAAGGCGGTTCCATAGCGCTGGCAGCGCTCGACCTGATCGAGCTGGACAACACCACGGTGTCGGCGACGGTGCTCGGTGGCGCCGGTGACGGCGGTGACCTCTCGCTTTCCACTGGCCGACTGGAGATTCGGGGAGGCTCCATCGAAGCCAATACCAGCGGGTCCGGCGACGGCGGTGAAATCATCCTGGACGCCAATCGACTGGTACTCGATGACCGAGCCGCAGTGTCATCCAATGCCAACGGTGGCGGAAATGGCGGATCCATCGTGATTGACAGCCAGTCCGATGTTGTCGGCGGGCGCTTCAGCACAACGGCCGAAGGCAGCGGCCAGGGCGGCAGCATTGAGATCAGTGCAGCGTACGTGTCGGTGGACAGGCTGACCGCCAGCGGCACCGGCGATGCCAATGCCGGCAGTATTTCCGTAACGGCCTCCGGCAACATCGACGTGTCCGGCGCCGAAATCAGTTCGTCGGCGGAAGCGGGCCAGGGCGGCTCCATTGCGCTCACCGCCGGCGGTGACGTCAGCATAGGCGTCAGCGAAGTCACTACCTCCTCCGAGTCCGGCACGGGCGGTTCGATCGCCGTAACCTCCGGTGGCGTCCTGGGCGTGTCGGGCTCAATCGTCAGTTCAACCTCGGTGACCGGCCAGGGGGGATCCATCACCTTCAAGGCCCCGGGGGACGTGACGGTGCAGTCGTCGACGGTCTCAACCAGTGTCTCTGCCGGTAACCGGAATGCCGGCGACATCACCATCGAGGCCGGCGGCGACTTCCTGCTGAGAGATCTTCTGGGCCAGGGCGTCACCTCGGAATCCGGCGGTGCCGGCGACGCCGGCCGGATCCGTATCTCGGCCCGGGACATCACCGTCGACAGCTTGCGCACCCTGTCGCCGATTTCCACCCGGGCCACCGGCACCGGCAACGCGGGCAACGTTGAGTTGAACGCGACCGGCAACATCGACCTGCTGTATGCCGAAATCTCCTCCGAGGCCAACCTGGGCAGGGGCGGCGAGATTGTCATCTCCGCCGGCGGCGACATCGACATGTCGGTGACCAGCGTATCGGCCACGGTGCTGGCGGGCGAACAGGACGGCGGCAATGTCATGATAACCGGCAACAACATCACCATGACCGACAACGGCCGGGTTCAGGCCGCGACCTTTGGCGACGGCCGTGGTGGTTCGGTGACGGTGAACGCGCAAAGCCTGACCATGGAACGGTCCAGCCTGGATGCCAGCACCTTCAGCGGCGGCGATGGTGGCGAGGTGACGGTCAACATCGCGGGCGGCAACCTCACCATGAATGTCGGTGCTGACATCACTACCAACAGCTCCGGCCCGGGCAGCGCCGGCGATATCGAGGTCAACGCCGACCAGCTGGTGATGGACTTTGGCTCTCGCATCAGTGCCCAGGGTAACGCCGCTGGCGATGCTGGCAGCGTCGCCGTCAATACCACCGGCGATATGGACGTCACCGGCGGTGTGATATCCAGTTCGGCCACGACCGGCTCAGGCGGCAATGTGTCCCTGCAGGCCGGCGGTGACATCGCAATGGACAGCGCCGTGGTGACAGCCGAGGTCACCGGCGGCAGCGGCACCGGCGGCAGCGTTTTCATCTCGGGCAACAACGCTGATATCCTCAACAGCGACATCACTGCCGCTACCGGTGGCGCGGGCCGTGGCGGCAACGTGTCGGTCAACGCGGCTGACCTGAACCTGACCCGGGCTCGCATATCGGCCCGCAGCACCGGTGCCGGCGATGCCGGCGGCATCCAGGTCAACGCCCGGGGCAGCCTGACTGCCTCCTCAACCCAGATCAGTACCGAGGCGGTTTCAGCGGACGGTGGGGATATTGACATCACCACCGTCGGTGATCTGAACCTGACCCTGACCGAGATCACCACGGCGGTGGGAACCGGTGAGGGCGGCGGCGGCAACATCACCATCTCCGGACCACCGTTCATGATCATGGACCGTAGCGTCATCAGTGCCAATGCCTTTGGCGGGCCCGGCGGCAACATCGACCTGGAGTCGGACCAGTTCATTCGCTCGGCCGACAGCTCGGTGACAGCCAGTTCGGAACGCAACATCGACGGGGAGATCCGCATCGCGGCCGGCGAAACCGACCTCAGCGGCAGCCTGCAGACCCTGCCGTCCGGGTTCTTCGACCCGGCCAGCCTGCTGGACCGGGCCTGTGCCATCCGCAACAGCGAAAACCAGAGCCGCTTCGTGGTCAACCAGGGCGGCAATGTGCCGCTGGGGCCCGAGGACAACTGGGTGAGCCTGGCGACGGGGACTGCTGACCTGGCTTACCCAAGCTCTCAGATCGACCTGGCCATCGCCTGCAGCCGGGGAAGCGCCCACGGGCCATGATGCTCAGGCTTCTGCTGTTTCTGTCAGGTGCGTTGCTGGCAACGCCCGGGTGGGCCGGCGATGACCCGTTCCCGGGATTCTGCGCCGGCGTCCTTCCGCCGCCACCGGATGCTTATGAGCCCAATGATTCCATGGCGTCCGCCAGGCCCATCAACCTGGCTGACCAGGCCACAGTGCAGAACATCCAGTTGCATTCATTTCACAGCGACGGTGACGAGGACTGGCTGACTTTTCGCGGACTCGATTTTGCCAGCTCGGGCAAAGTCTATTCATTTCAGTTTGACCCCATCGGTTCTCCCCTCGGCGCCGGGATACCCCTGGACCTGATGGCGATGGAGGGCACCGGGCTGTGTCTGCGTATGTTCAACTCCAGCGGTGACGAGTTGATACCTCCTGGCGTACCGGGCACGTTTGATGTCTTCAGCCAGTGCATCTTCGGCGCCGGCACCCTGTTTGAGTGGCAGTTCCAGCAGGAAGAAGACTACTTCCTCCAGGTTTTTCAGGCCCGCAATTCCAACCAGGGGGCCGACAATTTTTGTATCCCGGCCGAGACCCATTACAGCGTCCAGATGTTCGAGCCGGTGGGCGATAACCTGGGCATCGTCCGGGGCACGGTACGGGACGCCGACAGTGGACAGGTGATCGGCGACGCCCGGATTGCAGGGGACGGTATCTTTACTTTTGTCGACCGGGCAGACGGGACGTTCGTCTCTTCCGACACCGCGCAGGTCGATGCAACGGCAGACGTGATCGCGCCGGGTTACCAGGATGCGACGATCCAGTACACGGTGGTTTCCCGGCAAACCACCACCTGCGATATCAGCTTGACCCCGGAAGCCACGGGCAGCCCGGACTTTACGGTCAGCCAGCCTGGCGCCAGCGCCAATACCGTGGCCGCGGGCACCCCGCTGACGATCACGGCCAACGCGATTAACGACGGAGACGGGCCGTCGCCCGGTTCGAGCATGAAATACCTGTTCTCCAGCGATCCCGTGGTTGACCTCGGGGACCTCCTGGTCGCGGTGGAGCCGGTACCCGCCCTGTCAGCCGGGTCCCGGTACTCCGGGACCGCCATGATCCAGGCCCCCTACCAAGCGGGTATCTTCTATACCGGCGCCTGCGTGGACGCCGTGGGCGGGGAATCCGACAGCGGCAATAACTGCTTCGGGTTTGCGCCGGTCATCGTGGAAGCGGACCCGGAAGTGCTGCTTCGCGAAAGCTTTGAGGGCCCGCCGGTTGTGGCAGGAAAGCGCGGCCGTGCAGCCACCGACAAAACCACCTGCGTGGTGCTGTAACGCCATGGCCATGATTCGACCCGTCCCTGTACTGTTGGTGCTGCTGTTGGGGCTGGCCCAGGCGGCGCTGGCTGGAACGGCGATCAGCTACCGGTTTGAACGGCTGTGGCCGTCGCTGCAGCAGCCCTGGTACTTCGTCAACACCCGGGGCATCGCCATCGATCCCCAGAACAACGTGATCGTGGTGGACAGCTTTAATCACCGTGTCCACCGCTTCTCCCGGGAGGGGCAGCTGATCTCCCGCTTCGGCCAGTTCGGTGCCGACGACGGTCAGTTCATGTTTCCGCTGGTGGCCACCACCACCGCTGACGGCGACATCTTTGTGGCGGAAACCGATGAAGGCGGCTTCCGCCGCATCCAGAAGTTTTCCGGGGAAGGGGAGCATCTGCTCAGCTTCGGCGGATTTGGCGCCGGGCCCGGCCAGTTCGGACAGTTCGGCGGGTTCACCCAGCTCAGCCCCTGGGACATGGTGGTCGATGACGAGGGCAACCTGCTGGTCACCGGTGACAACCGCGTGCAGAAATTTGATCCCCAGGGCAACTACCTGTCGGAATTCGGCAGCGGCGGCGCCAACCCCACGGCGCCGGGCGAATTCGAGTTTCTCACCGGCATTGCCCTGGACAGTCAGGGGCGCATTTACCTGGCTGACGGCGGCACGCCCAATGAGATCCAGGTGTTCGACGCGGGCGGGGCTTTCATCACCCGCTTCGGCAGCAGCGGCCCCAACCCCGGCGAGTTCCGTCTGATCAATGACCTGGAGGTGATTCGTGAAGGCCCGGGGGTGGAGCGACTGCTGGTGGCGGATGCGGTCAATAACCGGGTGCAGAAGCTGGAGCTGGACGGCACACCGGTGGCCCAGTGGGGGCAGGGGGGCACCGGGCCGGGTGAATTCCAGCTGCTGTGGCGCATCGGCGTGGACAGCGCCGGCCTGGTCTACACCGTGGACGCCAACAGCACCTCGGACTTTGGTATTCACCGGGTGCAGAAATTCACGGCGGACGGCACTTTCCTGAGCCAGTGGACCAGCGGGGGTGTGGCCGAGCGCCGCCTGCAGTCGCCCTTCGGAATCCACGTTGACCGTCTGGGGCGGGTCTTCGTGGCGGATTCGGCCAATCATCGAATCAAGGTCTATTCCGCCACCGGCAGTCTCATGGACCAGTGGGGTGCGTTGGGCTCCGGCACGGAGCAGTTCAACGAACCGGTCGACGTGGACATCGGCCCTGACGGGCTGGTCTACGTGATGGATTTTGGCAACCAGCGGGTGCAGGTGTTTACCGATGTCGGGGACCACGTGCGACAGATCGGCGCCCCGGGCACCGGGCCCGACCAGTTTGAGTTCGCCACGGATCTTGCCATCGACAGTGCCGGTGACGTCTATGTGGTCAATGCCCTCAGCCCGGACGACGATGGCTTCGTCAACAGCAGTCGCGTGCAGAAGTTCAGCGCCCAGGGCACTTTGCTGGATGCCTTTTTTGGCGGCTGTTTCGACAGCAACGACCGGCCGACCCAGTGCCTTTTCCGACCTGATTTTGACTCGCCCAGGGACATAGCGGTGGACACCTCCGGCAGCCAGGACATCATCTGGGTGGCGGATCATTTCAACCTGCGGCTGCAGGCTTTTACTGCTGGCGGCGATGCGGTGGAGATCCGCAACCTGGATTCCAACCCGGAGTCCGTGGCGGTGGACCCGAACGGAAACGTCTACGTCATCCCGTTCAGTGACACGCGCTCCGACACCGGCCACTTCGTTGCCCAGGTGGGCAACGGAGGCAACAAGATATCGTTTTTCGGCGAGTTCGGATCCAACCCGGGACAGCTGCGCAGCCCCGGCGGGCTGGCATTCGCACCGGACGGCCGGGCCTACGTGGCGGACAGTCTGAACAACCGGATCCAGGTTTTTGTCCCGGCAGCCCAGGGCGCCAACAACCGGGCCATTGTGGTAACCGGTGGTGGACCGTATCCCGGGAACGCGCTGTGGCCGGCCACCCAGCTCAATGCCAACTTCGCCTACCGGGCACTGGTCCAGCAGGGTTTTGTCAAAGGCACCATCGAGTACCTCAGCGCTGACACCGACCTGGACCTGGACCAGAACGGCCAGGCTGACGACGTCGACGCCGACGCCACCAACGCAAACTTCCAGAACGCCATCACGGGAGACTTTGCTGCCGGGGCTGACAGCCTGACGGTTTACATGGTGGATCACGGCGGCCTGGACACGTTCCGCATGAGCGGATCCGAGATCCTGGACGCCAGTACCCTGGACGGCTGGCTGAACGCCTGGCAGACAGCCAACCCGGGCGCCCGGGTCACGGTGATCTATGACGCCTGCCAGTCCGGCAGCTTTGTGGATGAGCTGCAGTCCGACGTCTTCGACCGGGTGGTCATTGCCAGCTCCGGCGCCGACGAAAACGCCTATTTTGTCTCCCAGGGCACCCTGTCGTTTTCCTCCAGCTTCTGGACTCACGTGTTTAATGGCCTGACCGTGGAGCAGTCATACCTGCTGGCCAGGGATGCCACCTCCACGGCCTTCCCGGCCCAGAACCCACTGCTTGAATCCAACGGTGACGGCACGGCTGATACGCCTGAGGACCTGGCCCGGGTGGCCGCCAGCTTTATCGGCAACGGCACCGACGTCTCCGCCGATGCTCCGACCATCGCCTCGGTGTCGGCTGCCCAGACGGTGGCATCCGGCAACAGCGCCACCCTTGACGCAGTCGGCGTGACCGATCCCGACGGCGTCGCCCGGGTGTGGGCCGTGCTGCGCCCGCCGGGCTTTAATCCCGGGTCACCCGACAACCCGGTGCAGGATCTCCCCACGTTCGATCTGGAGCCGCTGGGCGGATCCGATGACTACCAGGAGACGTTCAACGGTTTTGCCGAGGTTGGAACCTACCAGGTCAGCATCTACGCCCTGGACAACCTGGGCAACACATCGCTGCCCCGGGTCACCTCGGTAACCGTGGACAATCCGCTGGATCGCCGGGCCATCATCATCGGAGGCGGTCAGCCCGGTGACACCCTGTTCGATGCACTGGCGGTCAATACCGACCTGGCCTACCGGGCGCTCGATCAGCAGGGTTACGGAACGGCCCAGGCCAGCTGCGGCGTCATCAGCAGCGTCTGTGACCTGGTCTGTGACAACGTCTGTTATCTCAGCGCTGCCGGAGGCGCCGGGTCCGACGCGGCGCCGACCCTGGCCAACATCACCGACGCCATTGCATCCTGGGGGACCGGCGGCGTCCAGGACCTGACCATCTACCTGGCCGCCGAACCTGACGGTCCCGACTACCGGCTGACGGCCGCCGAGAGCCTGGAAGCCGGCGCCCTGGACGGATTGCTGGATACCGCCCAGGCGACCATTCCGGGGACCGTCTCGGTGGTGGTCGACGGGGACGGGGCCGGCGGATTCATTCGCCAGCTGGCGCCACCGACCAGCAGCCGCCGGGTACTCGTGGGCAGTGCGGACACCGGTGAGACGGCCGCATTCCTGCTGGGTGGGAATTTGAGCTTTTCGCGGTTCTTCTGGAACCAGGTGCTGAACGGGGCCTCGCTGCGCGATGCGTTTAACCTGGCGCGGACAGCCGTTGCTTTCAGTGCCAGGGGCCAGACGCCCCAGCTTGACGACAACGGCAACGCCAACCCCAACGAGTTGTTCGACGGGGCCTATTCCCAGGGGTACAGCATCGGGTCCGGGGTACTGCTGGCCGGGGACGATCCGCTGCTGGATAGTGTCCAGGTAAACCCGGTTATCAATGGATTCCTGGAGCCCATCACGGTCTCAGGTGTGACCAC